>OIZF01001677.1_pt1 | contig 12275 bp, 8 predicted proteins | sample 1588471 | NCBI WGS metagenome assembly OIZF01 (sample SAMN03283279) | human gut metagenome | biome: human-associated habitat; material: feces | host: Homo sapiens | place: Peru | collected 2012
CTTCACCAGTCGGTTATCGGCCTTGAGGCTAAAAAAGCTCTTGATAAATACAATGTTAAGCCTGACATCATTATCGGTTGTGCAGGCGGCGGCTCTAACCTCGGCGGTCTTATCTCTCCGTTTGTAGGCGAAAAGCTCAGAGGCGAGGCTGATTACAGAATTATCGCTGTTGAGCCTGCGTCTTGCCCAAGCTTTACAAGAGGCAAGTTTGCATATGACTTCTGCGATACCGGCAAGGTTTGCCCGCTCTCTAAAATGTACACACTCGGCAGCGGATTTATTCCGTCAGCCAACCACGCAGGCGGACTTCGTTTCCACGGTATGAGTTCAACACTTTCTCAGCTGTATCATGACGGTCTTATGGAGGCAAGAGCAGTTGAGCAGACAAGCGTATTTGCAGCAGCAGAGCAGTTTGCAAGAGTTGAGGGTATTCTCCCTGCTCCTGAAAGCAGCCACGCAATCCGTGTTGCAATCGACGAAGCTCTCAAATGCAAAGAGACCGGCGAAGAAAAGACCATCGTGTTCGGTCTGACCGGCACCGGTTACTTCGACATGGTGGCCTACGAGAAGTTCCACGACGGCAAGATGACCGACTATATCCCCACCGACGCCGACCTGCAGAAGGGCTTCGACGGTATCCCTCAGTTCCCGGGCAATGAGATCTGATTGAACTTGAAAAGGGCTTTCTCCGCGCGGAGAAAGCCCTTTTTTGTCTTGTTTAACTTAACCGATTCAATTTGATGGCAATATACGGGTTCGGGAGTTTGAGTTCATCCGCGAGGTCTTCCTCGGTGGTATACTTGTCCGCCGCCATGCCGACCATGACAACACAGGTATCGAACTTGCCCTCCGGCGACAGGGCGGTGATCTTCGCCTCGCCGTCGGCAACGGCCGTCACAACGCCGTTGGTATCGACCGTCGCGACACCCGGGTTGCTGCTGATCCATGTGATGGGAACATTTTTGCCCGGCTCCACAGCGACGGCCGCCGTCAGGGTTTCCTGATCGCCCACTTCCCGGAGAAGCAGGTCATTCTTGCTCAGGGTCACCTTGCCGACATCCGAAGTCACGGTCACGCCGCAGCGCAGGGCCTGTCCATTTGACACAAGGGCCGTGATGGTCGCTTTGCCGACGCCCTGCGCCGTCACGTTGCCGTGTTCGTCCACGGTCGCGACTGAGGTATCGCTGCTCATCCACTGATACACGTATAAAAACGACTGCTCGCTCTCGGTCAGGCTGAGCTTTTCGGTCGGGTGAAGCTCCACACTCTGGATCGTCAGGTTCAGGCTGTCCTTGTCGAGGGCCGGCTTTCCGCTGGAAGATTCGGTCTCCTTGCGGACGGTCACTTTACAGGCGGCGCGGTCGCCCCGGTCGGAGACAGCCGTGATGGTCGCCGTACCTGCGCTCCGGCCGGTCACTCTGCCGTCACCATCCACGGTGGCGACTGCCGGATCGCTGCTCATCCAGACGATGAAATAATAATCTCCGCTTTGATTGCCGGTATAGAGATACGCTTTGGGCCGTGGGTCGTCGGCGGTGATCTCAAGGTCAAGCTCGGTCACATCCAGCTCCAGACCCTCGCTGCTTTTAGCCGCCAGCTGCTGTATGACGGGCGCGGCCTGTGCCGCAAGCGGACAAACTGCCAGCAGGCCGCTCAGACACAGTGCGGCCAGACGCTTTCCGGTTCGTTTCATCCGTTCCTTTTCCCTCCTTTGTCGGCGTAAATGATGCTGCGTCAGAATTTTCAAAAAACACACCTGTACAGTTCATTTTACACACCGGGAAAAGGTGGGTCAAGTTTTTCGGCGGAAGTCTCACAAATCCGCAATGGTTTTCGTGGAGTGTCACAAAAAGTCCGGAACGAAATTGTGCAGAAAGCTGTTACGCCGACTCCGCCGGGGTATAGTACTGCGCCTGCGCGTGCCACAGCTCGTGATACTTCCCGTTCTCGTCGGCAAGGAGGGCTTCGTGGGTTCCCTGCTGAATGACGGCACCGTGGTCGAAAACCGCAATTTCATCACAGAACTTGCAGGAGGACAGGCGGTGGCTGATGTAAATCGCGGTCTTGTCGCCTGCGATCTCGTTGAACTTCGCGTAGATCTCCGCCTCGGCGATGGGGTCAAGAGCCGCAGTCGGCTCATCCAGAATGATAAAGGGCGCGTCTTTGTACAATGCCCGGGCAATGGCGATTTTCTGCGCCTCGCCGCCCGAGACTTCCACGCCGTTCTCGTCCAGTTCCTTATATAGATAGGTATTCAATCCCTGCGGCATCTTCGCCAGCCGCTCCCCGAAGCCGGCCTTTTCGAGGCAGTCGGTCACACGGGCAGCATCGTAATTCTGACGTGCCGCAACATTCTGCCCCAGCGGAAGGCTGAACAGCTGGAAATCCTGAAAGACCACCGAAAAGATGTCCATGTACTCGTCGTAGCGGTATTTCCGGATGTCGATGCCGTTCAGCAGGATGACGCCCTCGGTCGGGTCGTAGAGACGGCAGAGCAGTTTGATGAAGGTCGTCTTGCCGCTGCCGTTCATGCCGACGACGGCCAGACGCTCTCCGACCCGGAACTTCATGTTGACATGCCGCAGAGCGTACTGTTCGCTTTCCGGATAGCGGAAGGACACATCCCGGAACTCGACGGTATACTGGCGGTCGCTCCGCTTTTCGGTCGTCAGACTGCCCTGATACATGTTGTTCGGCAGGTCGAGATATTCGAAGATGTTTTTCATGTAGATGCCGTTGATTTCGAGGTCGGCGAGCATGTTCACCAGCGTCACTACGCCCTGAAACAGGTTGGTCGCCGCGCCAAGGTACTGCGCCACGGCACCCAGACCGAACGCGCCGCCGCAGGCTTTCAGACAGACGAAGAGATAGACCAGGCCCATCAGCAGGGCCGACACTGAAGCCGAAGCCGCACGCAGAAGGCCCATCACACCCCGGCGGAGCCTGAAGAAGGTGCTGTCCTTATCATAGACATTCACCATCCGACGGCCGATGACATTCTGATACTGATTATAAATGCGGAGGTCAGGTGCGTTTTTCGGGTCTTCGGGCAGACTGCTCTGAACGCTGAACATCCGGTTGCCCAGTTTGCCGGACTCCTGCACCAGCGGCATATACTTCGCCGCCTGTCCTGCAAAAATAGGAGACAGGCAGGCCGCACCGACCATGACCGCAAAAAATATGACCACAAACAGTGGATGGCTCAGAAAAGCCAGCTTCCCGTCCGGAACTTTCGAGGCAAACAATCCCCACGACAGCACCACGCCGCCGAGAATCTGGAACAGTGCCGTCGCGATCTGCTCCACCTGCAAAATGCAGATCGTGCCGCCTGCACCGCTCAGGTTGGCGTTCTGCATGATCTGGCTGTACATGTCATAGACGCGCTGACTGTCCTCGTCCACATAGTCGAGCGACATCTGTTTGTCCATATAGGTCTTATGCTGACGTTTCCACATGTCGTCCGTCTCGACCTCTTTCCAGCGGAACGCCGCCGACCGGGCAAGGCTGAGAACTGCCGTGGTTCCCAAAATCCAGAGGACGAGGACCATCAGCCGATGCACATCCCGATCTCCGGCCAGCTCCCCGACCAGCTGTGCCGACAGCCAGACCGTCGCATACGGGCTGAACGCCGTCAGCACGGCACAGGCAAAGGTCGCATAGAAGAATTTCGGCGACAGATGCCAGAAAATCTTCCACTCACGCAGAGCGTACCGAAGCCCCTGCTTTATCGTGATTTTTTCGTTTTTCTCGCTCATACGGCTTTGTCCTCCCGGTAGTATTTGCTCTGCACCTCGAACAGGTCGGCATAGCCGCCGCCCTGTTTCAGAAGCTCTTCGTGGGTACCCTCCTCAGCGATTTTGCCATCTTTCAGATAGAGGATGCGGTCACAGAACCGGGTGGAGGCCAGCCGGTGGGAGATGAAGAGCGACGTTCTGCCCTCGGTCATCTCGTTGTATTTCATGTAGATGTCATTCTCGGCGATAGGGTCGAGTGCTGCCGTCGGCTCGTCCAATACCAGAATCGGCGCGTTTTTGTAGAGGGCGCGCGCCAGCATCAGCCGCTGAGTCTGACCGCCGGACAGCTCGATGCCATCCTCATAGACCGCCCGGCCGATCTGGGTATCCAGCCTCTTGGGGAGACTGTTCACCTTGTCGGTCAGCCCGGCTTCCTCAAGGCACCGCCAGACACGGCTTGTGTCGATGTCCTCGATGGTCTGTGCCACATTTTCGGCCACCGTCGCAGACAGGACGGAATAATCCTGAAAGACCGCCGCGAACAGTTGGTAGTAATCCCGGCGGTTGTACTGCCGGATATCCTGCCCGTTCAGCAGGACACGGCCCTCGGTCGGGTCAAGGAAACCGCAGAGCAGTTTCACTAATGTCGTCTTGCCTGCGCCGTTCAGGCCCACGATAGCAAGATTTTCGCCCGGCTTGATCACCAAATCGAGGTGCGAAATGGTATCCTTTTCTGCGCCCGGATAACGATAAGAAACGCTCTCTAGCCGCAGTTCATAAGGGATATCGAGCTGTTTTTCCAGCGGCTTTCCGCCCTCAAATTGGAAGGGTTCCGGGTACTCGAGGAACTCCCGGACCGTCGAGATATCCAGACACTGTTTGTGCAGGGTCGAGAACTTTTCGAGGATGCCCGACACCCACTGCGCGAAACCAGTCGCGGCCCCGAAATAGAGCAGAAACTGCGAGACAGGCAGACCCTGTTCGAGGGTCAGCCAAATCAGGTAGGCATAGGCCGCACCGTTCCGGACAAGGAGCAGAATCAAGTCGATAACATTCGCCCAGAGATAATTTTTCTCACGCCGGACGAAGAAGCCGTGGTAGAGCCGGATCGTCGTCTCCCAGATCTCCTCGACCCACTCCTGAAGACCGAAAATGCGGATGTCCTTGCCATATTTTCGTTCCGTAGCGACCTTCCGGACGTAATTCAGCTGTTTTTCGTACCGGGCGGCTTCTTCGCGGTGGCGGTAGCTCCACTCGTTGATATGTTTCGAGGCCACATAGCTGATAGCCGAAGTCAACGTCACCAGCAGGCAGAGCCAGCCGTTCAGCCCGGACAAGAGCAACAGATAGACCGCAAAGCCGAAGAGATTGGTCAGGATATCCTCCCAGCTCGCCCAAAAGGACTCAACAGATTCGCTGTTGGTGCTTACGGCACGCCCCACCTTCGCGCTCAGGTCGAGGAATTTTTTGTCCAGCAGATTCGGATACGAAGTCATCGACCGCTTGAGGGCAGAAAACCGCATAATATCCATCCGGACCTGCAATTTTCCGAAGAGAGACAGATTGTCCAGATACTTGAACAGAAACGACAGCACCAGCAGCAGCCCGGCAAAGCCGCAGATGGTGACGAGCAGCGAGCCAAGCGGCGCGTTCTGTTCCAGCTTCCCGATGACCGCCGGGGCGAACAGCAGTTCCGTGATGGTCTTGCCGGCCGTCACCAGTGCCAGCGAGATGCCGACCGTGAAGACCGACCAGTGTTTTCCTTTCCACGCAACGCCCAGCATGTAGGCCGTCACCTGCCAGAGGTTGTATTTTGGTCTTGGAGCTTTTTTCTTTGTTCCCACATTCTCCATTCTTGGGTTCCCCTTTCGTTTGTCTGGACAGAGAATACCACAAAAAATCATCCCCAACACATTTTGGGGATGAACTGTCATATTCGGGGGATGAAATGCACTTGGCTTCCCCTTGAGGGGAAAGCTTGTCTCACACTTGAGGTATCAATATCTCCGTCGTGAACGCTCCATCCTCGCTGTTCCGGGTCAGGTAGCCGTCCAGCTTTTCCACAATGGCGTCAATGCGAACAAGGCCGAACCCGTGGCCCTCGCCCTTGGTGGTGGCAAACCGCCCGGCAAGTTTTGTCTGCTTCTGGCTGGCCGTGAAGTTGGTGAACGAGATGTAGAGCTGGGTGCCCTTCATATCCAGATACACCCGGATGAGACGTTCGGCTTCGGGCAGGGCGGCGCTGGCATCCATGGCGTTGTCGAACAGGTTGCCGAGGATGCAGCAGAGATCCAGCTCGCTCATCTTCAGCCGGACCGGGATGTGGGCATCGATCTGCACCGGAATGTTCCGGCTCTTCGCGAGGGAGATCTTGCTGTTGAGGATGGCATCTGCCATGGCATTGCCCGTCTTGACCGCAAGGTCCACGGTGTTCAGGTCGGTGTCCAGCTGGTCAAGGTAGGCCCGGATGCCTTCCAGATCCCCCTGTGCCGCCAGGACCTTCATGGTCTGGATGTGGCCGCGGTAATCGTGCCGCCAGCCCCGCATCTGGCGGTACATGTTGTCCACCTCTTTGTAGTGCGTCTCGATGAGCTCCCGCTGGTAGGCTTCGATGCGGTGATCCAAAAGCCTTGAAAAAAGTTTCAGCATCTGTTTTCCCCTCCTCTGCCTCATGTCCTCTCGATGATGGCCCGGTTCAGCGGCTCATAGCTGCCGCGCGGCAGGGGCAGCACTGTGCCGTCCGCCAGAACGACCTCCTTTTTGGTCACGCGGCGGATCTGCTTCAGGTTCAGGATCATCCCCCGCCCCACCCGGAAGAACTGCTCGTCCAGCTCTGCCTCGAACTCGGCCAGCGTCCGCTTGAGGGTATAATCCTGCCTGGCGTGGACGGTCACATAGTTCTGGTGCACATCCAGATACCGCACCTCGTACAGCGGCAGACGGATCATCTCGCCGGAACGTTCGAGGTTCAGGCAGCGCTCGTTCCGGCGGTGCTTCTCCCACGCACGGTCGAGCACGGCACAGAGCTTTTCGGGGCGGACCGGCTTCATCAGGTAATGGAGCGCGGCCACATCGTAGCCCTCGGCGATATAATCCGAGTAGCCGGTGATGAAGACGATCTGCACGGCTTCGTTCTCCTGCCGGACCGTTTTGGCCAGCGTGACACCATCTACTCCGGGCATTTCTACATCCAGCAGTAATAAATCAAAGTTTTTATCCTCTGCGTAGCAGAACAGGAACTGTTCCGCCGAGGAAAATGCCCGGCATTCCAGCGCGACGCCCCGCTGCTCTGCCCAGTGCGCCACGATGCCGCGCACATAGTCCGCATCCGCTGCGCTGTCGTCGCAGACCGCTGCCCGATAAGCCATCCTGTTCTCTCCCCTCTGTTATCTTTTTTCCGATTATGACACATTTCCGGTGGAATTGCAACAAAAAAAGAGGCTGCAACACTCCCCCAGTCACGGCGCTGCCGTGCCAGCCCCCTCAGAGAGGGGGCCTTGGCGTGGCGGTAGGCCGGAAAAGCCTCCCTCTTTGAGGGAGGTGTCATCGCGCAAGCGATGACGGAAGGAGTATCGCAGCCTCTTCGGCTGGTTCTTAGTAGTTGTGCTTCTTCAGCTCAAAATAGCTCTGGGGATGTGCGCAGACGGGGCACTTGAGGGGTGCAGACTTGCCGATGTAGGTGTAGCCGCAGTTCCGGCACTGCCAGACCTGCTGCTCTTCACGGGCAAAAACCTGATTGTTCTTCAGGTTCTCGGCCAGCTCGCGGTAGCGCTCCTCGTGCTCCTTTTCGATCTGTGCCACCATGGTGAAGAGCGCAGCCAACTGGGGGAAACCCTCTTCCTTGGCCTCTTTCGCCATGCGGGGGTACATCTCGGTCCACTCGTCGTGCTCGCCGCCCGCTGCCATTTCCAGGCAGGTCATGGTGTCGGGGATGGAGCCGCCGTGCAGGGCTTTGAACCACATCTTGGCGTGTTCCTTTTCGTTGGCGGCCGTCTCCTCAAAGATCGCGGCCAACTGCTCGTAGCCTTCCTTCTTGGCTACGCTGGCGAAGAAGGTGTACTTGTTGCGGGCCTGGCTCTCGCCTGCAAATGCTTCCCACAGGTTTTTCTCGGTCTTGGTTCCCTTGAGTTCCATAATCCATGCTCTCCCTTATCGTTTGTGTGTATGTGCTCGCCTCCGGCTGCAACCGGGGCGTTCCTTCTGAGAGTATTATAGCAGAATTTGAGCTCAAAATCAAGAATAATTCCTATTTATTTTGAGAATCATTTTCAATTAGTGCTGCTTCAGCGCGCAGACAGCCAGACTGAGGGCGCTCCACGCAGCCTGATACATCAGCACAGCGGCAACGGACAGGGTGCCGATGCTGCCCGCATAGGTCAGCAGCACACCGATGGCCACCGAGAACCAGACCGACACCAGCTGCACCGTGGTGGCAGCCGTCTCAGCATTCTGGGCCTGCTCAGCGGCGCGGAGACCGCCGATGAGGCTGACGAAGCCCTCATCGTGCAGCATACAGCAGCGGGCTGCGTTCTCCGGCTGCGCCGGGGCGGCGTTCAGGGCGTCGCACTGGTCCTGTTCCAGCAGGGTGATCATGCCCTCCGGCAGATGGTAGGCGTCGGTGATGTGCCTGGCGGTCAGGCTGGGGTCTTTGCAGGTGACCAGAAGGCGGATGTTCTCCTTCTGCAGCACTTCCAGCCCGCGGGCCGCATTCCGCCCGCCTGTGGAGCGCAGCACGAACATGGCGTGGAGATTGCCCGAAACCGCCAGATACAAGATCTGCAGGGTTCCATGCTGGGAGTGCTCTTCCTCGTACTCCGTTTCGGGCACGGGAACGCCCTCCTTTTCCATATAGGTGCGGTTGCCGATCAGGACACGGTTGTTATCGCACCAGGCCGCAAAGCCGAGACCGTAGTGGGTCTCCAGATCCTTGACTGGGTAGAGGATGTCGGTGCGGTCCTCAATGATCTGGCGGAACAAGCCGCGCAGAGTCTCGCAGCTCTGGTTCAGGATGCTGGCCGCATAGAGGATGGCGCGGTCGATGCGGCCCCCCTTGAAGATGCGGATGTCCTCCAGATTCACGCTGTCCGCAGTGAAAAGCTCGTCGGCGTCCACCTGCACGGTGTCCACGCCGCCCAGTTCTTCGATCGCGGCCCAGCCAGGAATGACCGCACCGGCAGCGGCGGCGCTCTTTTGCAGCCGCAGGGTGGCCAGACCGGCCACCAGCGTGGAGGAGAGCGGAGCGCCCATGCAGAGCATGGCGGTCATGGCCGCAGCCATGCCGTTGAGCCCGCCGCCGAACAACAGGAACGCCAGACCGCTGAGCACCGCAGCCCCCAGCAGGATGTACGACGTCTTGCGGGCGCGGCGCTCACTGGTGCGCTCGCCAAAGCTCTGTTCCAGCAGGGCGTCGTCCCACTGGACCGGGCGGCTGAGCAGGACCCAGGAGTCCTTTTCGTCCAGACTGCGGGTAAGCATCCGGATCAGGTCTTTGTCCTTGACCCGGAACGCCCCCTGCAGCCCGGCCGGGTCTTTGGTGGCCAGGTCGTAGCCGTTTTTCACAGCGTCCAGCTGCACCCGGCTGCCCAGCAGGGCCATGAACAGCCCCAGCGCCGCGATGCCGGACAGCAGCGTCCAGCTGGACGTCTGGTAGCTTCTGGCGTTGAGCAGGGCGATAGCGGCTTCCAGCGCCGCACCGCAGGCGGCCAGCGCGGGCATGGTGTCCGCACTGGGGCGGCGGTCTTTTTTCAGGCCGCTCAGACCGTCCCGCAGGACGGGGTAGGCCACGGCCAGCGCTGCGGCCAGCACCAGCAGGTTGGCGGCGTAGAATGCCGCCGGAGCGACGACCGGGTCCAGCGAGGCAATGGGTGCCAGCAGGCCCGCCGCCGTCAGACCGAAGTGGAGCAGCACCACAGCCAGGATGCCGCTGAGCACACAGCGCAGCGTGAGTTCTGCGCTCATCTTATGCAGCTTCTCGCCCACGGTTTCAGGGATAGACTCTTCGGCAGGCTCTGCGGCAGCTTCCTCTGCCGGGGCCGCAGGCGTCTCGGCTGCGGATGCTTCGCCGGGCGCGGCTTTTGCAGCCGCTTCCGCAGGCTGGGCAGCTTCGGCGGGCGCAGCATCCGGTGCACAGACCGGCGCTTCCGGCTCCTCCTCAAGGCCCACCAGCGGGATGCTCATGCTGTCGTCCATGCTGGGCGGTGTCTCCCGCGTGGGGGCCGCAGGCGCGGCTTCGTCGTCGCCTTCTCCAAAGAAGCGGAAGGGCTGGGTCGGCTCCGGTCGGGCCTCTTCCGGCTCCGGCTTGCGGGTCCGGTCCTCGGCGAAGACCATCTTCGGCAGGGCCGCGCGGGCCTTTTCCTCGGCCTCCAATGCGGCGGTCTCGACGCCCAGCACCTCCTGCGGGGCGGGCGTGTCCGCTTCGGGCCGGGCCGGTTTCGGGGCCGGGAAGAGCAGGGCCTTGAGCTCCTGCATCTCGGCATGTTCCTTCTGCTCCTGCGGGGTCAGCGGGCCGCGCACATAGTTCTTCTCATATTTCGGCTGCTGCGGCTGCGGGGCGGGCTGCTTTTCGGCAGCAGGCTTCCGCTCGGCCGGGGCGGCCGGGGCAGGCTGCACCGGCGGTTCCGGCTCCTCTGCCACAAAAAAGTCTGCGGCCAGCTCCAGATCGGCCTTCGGCTCCGCGGCCTCGTCCTCCCCGCCCAGCCGGATCTCACCCGTCGGCGGAAGTTCCTGCGGCATGGCAGGCTTTTCGGAGGCAGGCTCTGCCTCCTCCTTGGCGCGGCCCAGGATGCGGCCCAGGATGCTGCTCTGGGTCTTCTGCTTTGCAGGCTCCTGCTTTTCATCGTCCCGGTGCTTCATCTCATCGGGCACCTGCGCCACACTGGTGCTGAAAAAGGTGCGAAATTTTTCTTCCTTGGCTGCGAGGTCCTCCGGGTTCATTTTTTCAAAGCCGTTTTTACGGGCATCATTCTTCGCCATTCGTTGTACCTCCCTGCTCAATCTCTGCGGAGCAGTCCGCGTTTATTCGCCTGCTCGCTGACTCTGGATCTCATACAAAATGATGCCAGCCGCCACCGAGACGTTGAAGCTGTCCACGCCGGTGCCCTGTGCGGCCATATCCAGCCGCACCACGCCGTCGCAGAGCTTTTTCACCAGCTGCGAGACGCCGCTGCCCTCGCTGCCCAGCACCAGCGCGATGGGGCCGGTGAGGTTATTCTTGCGCAGGGGCACACCGTCCATATCGGCACAGTAGACGAAAACGCCCTGGTCCTTCAGGCGGCGGATGGTCTCGCCGATGTTGGCCACACGGGCCACGGGCAGGCGCTCCGCAGCACCGGCGCTGGATTTGATGACGGTGGGGGTCACGGAAGCGCCGCCCCGCTTGGGGATGACGATGCCGTGGGCACCGCAGAGCAGTGCGCTGCGCATCACCGCGCCCAGATTGTGGGGGTCTTCGATGCCGTCGCTCAGCACGAGGAAAGGCGGCTCCCCCTTCGCCTTGGCCGCGGCCAGCAGGTCTTCCACGGTGGCATACTCGATCTCGCTGGCAAACGCAGCCACGCCCTGGTGGCTCTCGGTGCCGGTCATCAGGCGGAGCTTGTTGGGGTGGACCCGCTTGACGGTGGCCCCGGCCTCCTTGGCCATGGCGGTGAAGTACGCCGCCACAGCGGGGGCCATGCCCTCGGCCAGCAGCACCGTGTCCACACCGGAGCCGCTCTTGAGCAGCTCGGTCACAGGGTTCTTGCCGTAGACCAGGCTCTCATTCTTCGGCGTGTCCTCCGCAGCGCGGCGGGGGCGGCGCGGCATTTTCTGTTCGTCCATTGTGTTCTCCTTCCATTTATCGAAAAGGGACAGGCCCTTTTTGTTTCACTGTTTACGAAATTCGACAGATTGTCATAGTAAAGTATAACATAACCGCCCCGCCTTTGCCATAGGATTCCCCTTTTTTCCCGCCTGAATTTTGTCCCGGTCGGCAGAGAGCAGCCTCCTTGTCATTTTATCGGTATATTTTTTTCGGCAAAAGTTTTCCACATTCGAGTCCATATACACTTTGTAAAACGGGCCTTTCTTTTCCACATGTTGAAAACTCCGTTGAAAGTGTTCAAAAATCAAGCATCTGCGCCCACTTTCCGGGTGGAATTCCACACTTTCCACCGGGTTTTCAACCGTGAGGAAATTTTCCATGCAGAAGCCGCCGTACTTTTTGTAAAATTCAAGTCGGAAATATGACTATTTTTTAAACGTCTCGTTCCCGCATTTTGCCACAATCTCCAACATCATTTTGACGAACGGGAAACCATGTTGAAAATTTGGATTGATTTTATAGTTTGTTTGGGGTATACTAGCCTTACAGGTTCGTTAAGGGATACGCAAAGTCGCATTCTCAAACGACTTTTCACCCCAATAATATGAATTTGCGGAGGTAATGAATAATGTTGGTAAATGCAACCGAAATGCTCATCAAGGCACGCGACGGCCACTACGGTGTGCCCCAGTTCAACATCAACAACCTGGAGTGGACCAAGGCTGTGCTGACCGCCTGCGAGG
>OIZF01001679.1_pt1 | contig 12267 bp, 11 predicted proteins | sample 1588471 | NCBI WGS metagenome assembly OIZF01 (sample SAMN03283279) | human gut metagenome | biome: human-associated habitat; material: feces | host: Homo sapiens | place: Peru | collected 2012
ATACCACTTTCAAAGTGGTATCTTTTTTTGTTTGCATTAATAATTTATAGAGTTATTACAGTTAGCCATTGTTCATTAGGGTTATTTTAATTCTCTTGTTAGAGTAGGGGAACTCAGGTAGAATGCAGTAAGTTTATAGTATGTTCAATTGACTAGAAAGGATTAATAATGAGTGATAGTCGTTATCAAAAAATAAATGAGTCGGATGAGATTGATTTGGTTGAATTAGTTAAAAATCTGTGGAAGAAAAAACTATGGATTATTTTATCTGCCTTCGCTTGTACCGCCATTGCGGCAGGTTATGCTTTTACAGCTAAAGAGCAATGGACATCTAAATCAGTAGTAATTGCGCCAAAGGTGGCCAATTTAGGCGATTATTTATCATTTCGTAGTGAATATGCATCTATTCTAGATATCAAAGATTTCTCACAAGATAAAGTTTCAGAAAAGGTATTTAATGACTTTAAAACGGCTTTATTTTCACGTAGCTTGAAAGAGACATTCTTTTCTCAATCGGCCTGGTTTAACTCTTATGCGGCTAAAAATGCTAATTCTGAAGAGGCTAAACAGAAGCTGTTATCTAACTTGGTTGATAAAAATCTGATTGTTACCGTACCAGATCCTAAAAAAGATCCAAATGCAATTGGTGTGAATGTTAGTTTTGCTGCTGAGACACCAAAAGAAGCGCAGGATGTATTATTAGACTATATCCAATTTGTAAACCAATGGGTGCTTTCTGAAAATAAAAAAGACTTTCTAGCGAATATTAACTTGGTGATTAGTGGATTAGAAGTTCAGAAAAACAAGATTGAACGAGATACAGAAACTGTGCGTCAAATTCAGTTAGAAAACCTTACAACGGCATTAGATATCGCAAAATCAGCTGGGATTAAAGATTATTCAAAATCTTTAAGTGGTAATGTAAGCGTACCAGAAGTATTGTTAGGTGATGCGAAGGTACCATTTAGTGATTCAAAACTCAGTGATGGCTCATATTTATTTATGTTGGGGGAAAAGTACTTACAAGCTCAGGTCGATACGTTGAAAAATGCACCTTTAGTCTATCCTCTGAATTATTATAATATTGAAAAACAAGCTAACTTATTAAATTTATTAGAGAAAAAAGTAGAGAAAGAAGGTGCTGTCAGCGGATATTATTATTTAAGTGAGCCAGATTATCCAGTTCAACGTGATTGGCCTAAGCGTTTGATTTTGCTTGTTGCTGGCGCATTTTTGGGTTCTTTGATAGGTTGTTTGATTGTATTAATCAGAAGTTTTTTAGAACGTAAATAATTTAAGGCTTATTTACATATGAGAGATTTTAATTATCTGAAAAATAATAGCTACTATGCTAATTTTTTCTATTTGATAAGTTTTTCTTTTTATCTTATCAATACGTTTTTAAATCACTCTATGTTTGTTTATTTATCTTTTTATCCTCTAGTAAAAATTATACTTTTTTCTGGAGTTATTATTTTTCTTGTACTTAAGGCTTTTTTAATTGATTCATTTTCTATTAAAGAAATTTTTTTATATTTTTTAGTAATCTTATTGATTTCTATTATAAGTATTAATACTGGAGATAGGCAATTAATAACGCTTATAGCATTGGTATTAGGTGCGAGAAATGTAAATTTTAGATATATTCTTTTTGCTTTTGTTGTAATTAATATTCTGTTACTAATATTTACTTATTTGTCTACATTATTAGATATAATTCCAAATCTTCAATATTCTCGAATTAGAGATGGCGAACTTAAAGTAAGGAATTCATTTGGTTTAGGATATCCTACTATTTTTGCTGCTTATCTTCAAAGTTTAGTTATTGCTTATGCATATTTAATGAAGCCAAATAGATTATTTAATCATTTTTTTCTATTCTTTTTAGCTGTTATTACTGTATATCTAGCTTTGGAATTTGCAGATGCTCGAATGTCTGGATATAGTATAGTTTTATTTTTATTTATCTACTATGCTTGTGGTTTGTTTTTTAAGAATATAGCTAAAAAATTATATTTTATAAAACTTATTAGCCTGACGTATTTTGTCTGTTTTTTAGTTATTTTTTATTTGTCATATTATTATGACCCTTCAAATAGTATTTTTGTTGATATAAATAAGGGATTAAGTGGGCGCTTGATTCTAGGTTATAAAGCATTTCAAGAATATTCAGTTCCTTTTCTAGGACAGAAAGTAGAATTTATAGGCCTAGGAGGTGCGGTGCAAGAAATGACGGAAGACTACAATTATGTAGATTCTTCTTACTTACAATTTATGTTTAGATATGGAATAGTATTTACTGTCTCTTCTATCGTTGTATTTACATATTTAACTATCAAACGTTTAAAATTGAATGATTACCGGTTTATTGCTGTGATTATTATGCTTTCTTTTAATAGTATGATAGAGGATAGATTGCTAGATATTTCTATTAATGTCTACTGGGTACTGTTACTTTCTTATTACAATAATTATAAGCGGCCAATTTAGTATGCAAAAAATTAGATCTGTAAAGTTTAATTTTCTTATGAACCTAATATTAACTGGGTCGAATTTTCTATTTCCATTAATTACGTTTCCTTATGTTTCACGGGTCTTAGGACCAGAAGGGACTGGGAAAGTAGCTTTTGCAACATCATTTATAACGTACTTCACTATGTTTGCTTCTTTTGGTGTTGCTACTTATGGTGTCAGAGCTATCGCACAATCTAGAGATGATAAAACTCAATTAGCTAAAACCACACAAGAAATTTTATGTATTAATTTAGTGATGATGTTAATTGCATATGTTTTTTTTGCCATATCCTTATTTATATCTGATAGGCTATGGCAAGAAAAAGAATTAATCACAATTACTTCTTCTTTAATATTTTTTACTATTCTAGGTGTAGAGTGGTTTTATAAGGGAATAGAACAATATCAGTATATTACGGTAAGAACAATTATTTTTAGATCTATAGCGCTGATTGTCACATTTATTCTTGTACATGCAGAGAGTGATTACATAATATTTGGTGTGATTACTGTTTTTGCTACGATCGGTTCAAGTATCATAAATTTATTTAAACTAAGAAGTTATATTTCATTCGAGATTTATAAAAATTACAATTTCTCAAGACATTTGAAACCAATGCTATTACTGTTTTTAACAAGTTTTGCAATAGCGGTTTATACAAATACGGATACAACAATGCTTGGTTTTATCCGTAACGATACAGATGTAGGTTTTTATAATGCCGCAGTAAGAATTAAAGTAATTTTATTAGGGGTGGTTACATCTTTAGGGGTGGTTTTATTGCCTCGATTATCTTATTACATTGAACATAATATGCTAGATGAGTTTAATATAGCTCTAAATAAATCAGTTAATTTTATTATGTTAATAGCACTGCCTGTTGCTATCTTTTTTATTCTTTTTGCAAAAGAAACAATTTTAGTTCTTGCTGGTGAAAACTATATGGAATCAATATTACCTTTGCAAATAGTAATGGCAACAGTTGTATTGGTTGGAATAACTAACATTCTAGGAATTCAAGTACTATTGCCTTTAAAACGAGATGTAGCTCTATTGATTTCTGTATTGATTGCCGCAGTAGTAGATATTTTATTAAATTTATTTTTTATTCCTACTTTAGGGGCTACGGGGGCTGCTATTTCAACAACTGTTGCTGAATTAGTTGTATTGATAGTACAGTGCTACTTTGTTAGAAATTACTTAAAAATACTCTTTAGTAAAATTCAATACGTTAAAATTATTCTAGCGATTATTACAAGTTCGCTCATTTCTAAGATTTTTGATACGTATTTTGATTTTTCACTTTTTGTAACGCTTGTAATTTCTGGAGTAATATTTTTCTTAATTTATTTTTTAATTCTTTTCTTATTAAAGGAAAAGTTTTTATCTGATGTAATAAAAAAATTTAAATTCACAACCTGATTAAGAGGATTTAGAGCGATGTATGATTATTTAGTAGTGGGTTCTGGTTTATTTGGTGCAGTATTTGCCCGAGAGGCTGCACTTGTAGGCAAAAAGGTAAAAGTGATTGAAAAACGCAGTCATATTGCAGGGAATATTTACACAAAAGAAGTGGAAGGTATTCAAGTGCATGAATATGGCGCTCACATTTTTCATACGAGCGACAAAGAAATTTGGGATTATGTTAATCAATTTGCGGAGTTTAATCGCTATACCAATACTCCAATCGCTAATTATAAAGGTGAAATTTATAATTTACCTTTTAATATGAATACTTTCAATAAACTATGGGGCGTGGTAACACCTGCAGAAGCATTGGCAAAAATTGAAAAACAACGCCAAGTACTAAATGGTAAAGAACCAGAAAATCTTGAAGAGCAAGCAATATCATTAGTAGGAACTGATATATATGAAAAACTAATCAAGGAGTACACAGAAAAGCAGTGGGGTAAGGCCTGCTCTGAACTCCCTGCTTTTATTATTAAGCGTTTACCGGTTCGTTTAACTTATGATAACAATTATTTTAATGATACTTATCAAGGTATTCCTATTGGTGGTTATACACAAATAGTCGAGAAAATGCTCTCGCATCCAAATATTGATGTGGAAACGAATCTCGATTTCTTTGTAAAAAAAGAAGAATATTTAGCTACTTATCCTAAAATTGTATTCACAGGGATGATTGATGAGTTTTTTGATTATCGATTAGGTGAATTGGAATATCGTAGTTTAAGGTTTGAAACTGAAACTTTAGATATGGAAAATTATCAAGGTAATGCTGTTGTAAATTATACTGATTCTGCAACGCCTTATACTCGTATTATTGAACATAAGCACTTTGAATTTGGTACTCAGCCTAAAACGATTATTACAAAAGAGCATTCCAAAACTTGGAGAAAGGGTGATGAGCCATATTATCCAGTAAATAATGAAAGAAATAACCGCTTGTATGCAAAGTATTCTAAATTAGCTGATGAACAAAAAAATGTAATTTTTGGTGGGCGTTTAGGCATGTACCGCTATTTTGATATGCACCAAGTAATTGCTTTTGCATTGAAATGTGTTCGTAAAGAATTATCAGAAAGATGAGTGAACATATATGAATAATAAAAAAATATCTATTCTTCATTTTTCTCAAGTCAATGGTGGAGTAGAGAGATATTTAAAACTATTATTGAAGTTTTCAGATAGCCTTATTTTTGAAAATAGTATTATTTCACCTAACAAAAATAACTATGAGCCTTATTCAGGTTATATTAAAAACTTCTATGAAGTTAATATTGGACAATCATTTTCAATTTATAAATTGCTTAAAAATGTATTCTTAATAAGAAAAATTCTTAAAAAAGAAAAACCAGATATTTTATTTTTACATAGCACCTTTGCTGGTGTTATTGGAAGATTAGCATCAATTGGTTATAAATGTAAGGTTATATATAATCCACATGGATGGTCTTTTAAGATGAGAATAACATTCTCAAAGAAGATTATTTATGCTTTTATTGAGTTTTTTCTCTCATTTTTAACAGATAAGTTAATTGTAATATCTAAATCTGAATATAGTGCAGCTAGAAAACTTGGGATTTCACCCTCAAAGCTAGAAGTTGTCTATAATGGAATTGATACAGTAGTAAAAACTACTCCTATGAAATTAGATATACCTAATATTAATGATAAATATGTTATAGGTATGGTTGGGCGTATTAGTGAGCAAAAAAACCCTTTGTTTTTTGTAGATTTCGCTAATGCTGTATATAAAAAATATCCTAACACATTCTTTATCATAGTAGGAAGTGGTGAATTAGAACGTATAGTTAAAGAAAAAATCCATGAATATGGATTAGATGAAAACTTTTTAATTACTGGATGGGTTTCCAACCCAGAAGACTATATTTCTTTATTTGATCAAGCGGTTTTGTTTTCAAAGTGGGAAGGGTTTGGATTTGCTGTTGCAGAATATATGTTATATAAAAAACCTATTATTATTAATGATATTGATGGGATGTCAGAAATAATAACTGAGAATATAGATGGTATGAAGATTAGATTGAATGATCTAAATTCGGCATTTAAAAAATCTAATGTGATTAGAAATAATAAAGAGTTCTCTAAAGAATTAGGTGAAAATGCGTTTAATAACGTAAATAGTAGATTTTCTATTTATGATAAGATAAGAAAGATCGAGAGTATATTTTTAGATTTGGTAGGAAAAGAATGAATTTATTAAAACAATGTAAAGATCTTCGTGATAAAACAATGACTGAAGAGAAATATGCATCAGCTAAGCAAGATTATTTTGCATTTTATATTGGTCGTCCGTTATCATATTTGTTAACTATTCCATTTTTAAAAACAAAATTAACTCCAAATGAGGTTTCGTATATTTCAATTATCCCAATTATTATTGGTTTTTTATTGATGACATTTGGTGAGTCACAAAATACACTTATAGTGGCTTGGTCGATGTTTTTTTTATGGAATCTCTTAGATGGAGTAGATGGAAATTTAGCTCGTTATAGAGAACAATTTTCTAAGGATGGGAGTGTAATAGATGCTATGTCTGGCTATGCAAGTATGGCATTAACTTTCTTGTCTATAGGAATTGCTGCAAGTAACTATGAGTCTTCTAATATATTTTCAAAGTATTTCATTATCTTAGGGGCCCTATCAAGCATAAGTTTAATTTTCCCACGTTTAGTTATGCATAAATATATTAATACTGTTGGTGAGAATTCATCTTCGGAGAGCGTAAAAAATAAAAAATCTTTTAATCCATTAAAAATTCTAGCCTTAAATTTGACATCAATCACAGGCTTACCACAGTTATTTATGCTTATCGCAATTTTAACAAAAACATTAGATTATTTAACTATAATATACTTCTTCATCAATGTATCTATTATGTTTGCATCACTTTATTCGTTGCTAAGAAAAAAAGGAGCATAATATGGGCGATCTTATTAGTATAATTGTACCTGTTTATAATGTGGATAAATATCTAGAAAAGTGTGTAGATTCAATTATTAATCAAACTTATAAAAATATTGAAATAATTTTAGTTAATGATGGTTCTACGGATGGTAGTGGGCAAGTATGTGATTATTTAGCCAAAAAAGATTCCCGTATTACTGTTTATCATAAAGAAAATGGTGGCGTTTCATCTGCTCGTAATCTTGGATTAGATAATGCTCAAGGTGATTATATCGGTTTTATTGATAGTGATGATTATATTGATCCTGATATGTATGAATCTCTCTACGATGATTTAAAAAAGTATAATGTAGATATTTCAATGTGTGGTTTATATCATGTCTATGCAAATAAAAAAGATGAGCAAATTGATAAATTTGAAAACTATATCATAAATTCTAATGATGCGATCAATTTAGTCCTCGATGGGAAATTTTCAGCAGTAACACCAGGTAATAAACTTTATAAGAAAAGCTTATTTTGGGGGACCAGGTATGATTTAAATATTAGTATTGCAGAAGATGCTTTGATGATTATTAAATTATTAGAGAAATGTAGATTAATTTCTATAAATACTGAAAAAAAATACTATTACTATCATAGAGAAAATAGCCTTACTACTTCTTCATTTTCTCAAAAGACCTTGGATATTATAACTGTTTATCAACGAATTCTAAAGATTATTGAAGAGAATAATCCTAGTATTGTTGAAAGCGCTAAACGTAGAGTTTTTTGGGCATATTTCTATGTTCTGGATGCATTATGTATTTCTGAGATAAGGAAGGATTACGATAAATTATTTGATAAGTTACTTTCTGAACTAAAATCTAATGCAATATTTATATTAATTTCTCCTAAATTTACCTTCAAAAGAAAAATATTGTTTTTATCGTTGTTAGTTAGTGAGAGATTATATAAAAATATTATTTTGAAATTTAAAAATAGAGTTAATTAAAATGAATAAATTACTGAGCATTACAATACCTTCGTATAACGCGGAGAATTATTTGTTAGAAACAATTCCTACTATGTTGGCTATTTCTAATCTAGATAAGTTAGAAATTATCATTGTAAATGATGGATCAAAAGATAATACACTAGAGATAGCTAATAAGTTAAAGACAGATTATCCAGAAACTGTAGTTGTAATTGATAAGGAAAATGGCGGCCACGGCTCAACAATTAATTCAGGTATTAAAATAGCAAAGGGTAAATATTTTAAAGTTGTTGATGCGGATGATTGGGTAAGTACTGATAATTTATCATCGTTGATTGATTATTTATCTACTATAGATGATGATGAAGTTATCTCACCATTTATTAAGGTATATACTGATAGAAAGTATGAAGAAATTTATTCATATAACGTAAGTATCCCTAAAAAGACTTATGCTTATAATGTGTTTTTATCTGAAGTTAATGAATTGCCTAAGATGCATTCTATTACCGTAAAAACGGATATTTTACGAAATAATCGAATTCATATTGACGAACATTGTTTCTATGTGGATTTGGAATATAACACTTTTCCTATGCCGTATATCAAAACAATTTCTTATTTTGATAAGCCGGTTTACTGTTATCGTCTAGGCTCACCAACGCAGAGCGTTAGTATGACAAGTTATATTAGAAATTTAAAAATGCACGAAAGAGTTATTTTTGCACTAATTGATTTTTATACAACCTATCAACAATCTGCAACAAAAATTGAAAGAAAGCTATTAGAAGATCTTATTCATGGTGTAGTAACGACGCACTCAAATATTTTCTTATCAAGGAAAGATGTTAAGGCTGCAAAAGAAGAATTTCTAATATTCGAAAAACGATTATCAGCTCTAGATAAGCAGTTTGTAGATAAGAGTATGGGTAAAAAATTAAATATTTTAAGAAAAACTAATTATTTCACTTTTGATTTAATGAGCTTTCTTTATAGAAATTTTATCTCAAAAAGTTAAGGATAGATAATAATGATATATGCAGGTATTTTAGCAGGTGGTAAAGGCACTCGCATGGGTATTACTGATATGCCAAAACAATTTTTAGAATTGGGCAGCAAACCAATTCTTATTCATACAGTTGAAAAGTTTCTTTTAATACCAGAGTTTGACAAGATAGTTATTGGAGTGCATCCTGATTGGGTAAGTTATACAGAAGATCTGATTGATAAATATTTGAGCTCACAAGTGGAGCGAATTCTTGTTACTGAAGGTGGTAAAGATAGAAATTCAACTATTGAAAATGTGATCAATGCGATTGATGCTATCCAACCGATTACAAGTGAAGATATTATCATTACTCATGATTCTGTACGTCCATTCTTAACTTTGAAAACAATTAAAGAGAATATCAATCTTGCTCAACAATATGATGCAGTAGATACAGTTGTTGAAGCAACAGATACTATTGTTGAAAGCAAAAATAATACCTTTATTACGTGTATTCCTGAGCGTAAATATTTGTATCAGGGGCAAACGCCACAATCTTTTAGGTGTAAAGAGTTTTTATCACTTTATCATGCGCTTTCATCGGAACAAAAAGAGATACTAACGGATGCTTGTAAAATTTTTGTGATTAGTGATAAGCAAGTAGCATTAGCAAAAGGCGACTATTCCAATATTAAAATTACGACAATTACGGATTTAAAAATTGCACGCGCAATACTCGAGGAGGCGTAAATGCTTAATCAAGTTTTTCAACTTGTTCGCCCTAAAAATATCATAGTGAAATATGAAGATATTTCACTTAATCAAACTGATAAAGTTTTGGTGCGCCCTTTATATATGGCACTATGTCATGCTGATCAACGTTATTTTCAAGGTAAGCGTGAGCCAAATGTACTTGCTAAGAAATTACCTATGGCGTTGATCCACGAGTCTTGTGGTGTTGTTGTTTATGATCCAACAGAAACGTTTGAAGTTGGTCAGAAAGTAATTATGATCCCCAATCAACCACCAGAAGCGAGTAGTGAAATTTTCTATGAAAATTACATGAAGGGGACAAAGTTCCTTTCAAGTGGTTTTGACGGCTTTATGCAAGAAGTTGTCCAGCTCTTTCCTGATCGTATTGTGAAATATGATGGTATTGATGACACTGTTGCCGTTATTTCTGAATTTGTAAGTGTAAGTGTCCATGCTGTCGAACGTTTTAATGGAATTGCTCATAAACAAAGAGATAGAGTCGCTATTATTGGGGATGGTAGTTTATCCTATGTCACAGCAACTGTACTAAATGCCTTATATCCAGAAATAAAAATTACTATTATTGGACGTAACTATGAAAAATTAGCGATGTTTAATTTTGTGGATACAACTTATTTAACTAGCGATATACCCTCTAATTTTTCATTTGATCATGCATTTGAATGTTGCGGGGGGGCGGGAAGTGAATATGCTATTGATGATATTATCAAGTATATTAATCCTCAGGGTTCAGTTGTATTAATGGGTGTAAGTGATAATAAGATTGCAGTTAATACCCGCGATATTTTAGAAAAGGGTTTAACTGTTGTAGGCTCATCTCGTTCTGGTCGTACAGATTTTGAAACGGCCTTGAATATTATGTCAAATAGACGTATTCAAAATCGTCTTAAAAATATTATTTTTGAAGATAGACCTGTTCAGAATATTAATGATATTTATCGTGTTTTTGATACGGATCTCACGGTTTCATTTAAAACTATTTTTAAATGGGAAATTTAACTATTTTTATAGTAGAGTGAATAATTATGCAGGGATATATCTCTAGATTTTGTCTTATTATGATGGATTTAGTGGCTATTTTCTTATCAATATGTTTTGCTGTATTAATAAGAAAGGTTTTAGTTGCTTTTTTTCCATCTTTTCCAATAATTGATTATTCTTATATTTATTTTTATTCAATATATGTGACATTAGTTGTTATTTTATGGTATCTGGGATGTTATAGTGTTCGTTATGATTTTTGGTATGAAACTAAACTGGTATTAAAGGGGAGTATGATTTCATTTCTTCTTGTTTTTTCTGGATTAGCATTAGGTCAAAATGCAGAGTATTACTCGAGAAGTACATTAGTTCTTATTTTTATTATGACCGCATTTTTTATTCCTATTTTAAAGTTTTTTATAAAGCGATATATGTTTAAAATAGGATTGTGGAAGAAGTCAGCTACGGTTATTAGCGATGATATGGGCTTAAAAAATCAGATTTTTGATGACCCTTATTTAGGATATATTAAAAAAAGTGGTTTAAGTAGAAGTGTGATTTTTATTGACGGTCAATCAATAGGTCAAGAGAAGTTAAATAAAATTATAGAAAAGAATATAAAGGAAAGTAGGGAGATCATCTTTACACCAGTACTAAATGGTTATGATTTTTCAAATTCTTATATTTATAATATGTTTAATTCAAGAACAAATATTTTTACTTTAGAAAATGAATTATTAGCTAGAAGAAATAAAATATTTAAGTGTGGGATGGACTGGTTTTTAGTTATACTTTTAATGCCTATGTGGGTACCAGTATTATGCTTTATTGCATTGATTATTAAGAAAGAAGATCCAGATGGTAGTGTGTTATTCAAGCAAGAGAGATTAGGTAAAGATGGGAAGGTGTTTACTTGTTACAAGTTCCGTTCGATGTATTCCGATCAATCTTTTATGGAAGAATGGCTAAAAGCTCATCCAGAAGAAAAAGAATACTATGATACATATCATAAATATATTAGTGATCCACGTATAACAAAAATTGGTAATATTTTACGTAAGACATCTTTAGATGAGTTACCGCAGTTAATTAATGTATTAAGAGGTGAAATGAGTTTAGTCGGTCCGCGTCCTTATATGGTGACTGAAAAAGAGGATATAGGTCTAAAATCTCATTTGGTTTTGGCTGTTAAACCTGGAATTACAGGGATATGGCAAGTAAGTGGACGTAGTGATGTTGATTTTGATAGCCGTGTAGAAATGGATATTTGGTATATGAAAAACTGGTCTTTATGGAATGATATCGTTATTTTATTGAAAACTATAGGAACTGTTTTAGGGCGCGGAGGTGCTCGTTAATAATAAAATTAGAGATATTTATCCAGAATACTTAAGATAGCGTAGTTAATTTTGATAAATTACTTTTTCTGACACTATTACTTAGTAGCAGAATCTTACGTGAGAAGTTGGCAGTCTGATGATGTGTATTATGATAAGTTAGTATATTCTTAATATATAAAAATCAGTCTTTCTAGACTAATATACAATTTTATCTAAAGATATTAATTTTTTCCAAAAATATATTGAATAGTGCTTATAAAAATCGATCCAAGGAATAAAATGAAATCGTTAAATTTTAACT
>OIZF01001688.1_pt1 | contig 12215 bp, 9 predicted proteins | sample 1588471 | NCBI WGS metagenome assembly OIZF01 (sample SAMN03283279) | human gut metagenome | biome: human-associated habitat; material: feces | host: Homo sapiens | place: Peru | collected 2012
TTCATCCTTCCTTTTTATAGCAACAAAAAAGAAGAGGTATTTAAAATACCCCCCCTCGTTTGCATATAGCAAACGTTAAAAAATTCACTATCACAAACTATATTACTATTTTTATTTACACATCTATCTTATCAAAATTAAAATAATATTTCAATCTATTTTTTCAATTTTCCCATTTCCAATTTTTCACTTCTTCTAAATCATCGCCATATTCATGAATGTATTCTTTATGTTCTACTAACTTATCTTTACACCATTGATTTAGAATAGCGCTTCTATTTCCTAACTGTGGTAAATATTTTAAAGCGTCCATTACTAAATGATAACGATCTAATTCATTTTGTACTCTCATATCAAATGGAGTTGTAATCGTTCCTTCTTCTTTATATCCATGAACATGTAAATCTTTATTTGTTCTTTTATAAGTTAATTGATGGATTAAAGATGGATAGCCATGGAAAGCGAAAATAATTGGTTTATTTTTAGTAAATAATAAATCGTAATCTTCATCTTTTAATCCATGTGGATGTTCTAAATTAGATTGTAAACGCATTAAATCTACCACATTTACTACTCTTATTTTTAACTCTGGAAAATTTTTTCTTAAAATAGATACAGCCGCTAATGTTTCTAATGTCGGTGTATCACCACAACAAGCCATTACTAGATCTGTTTCACTATTTTGGTCATTGCTGGCCCAATCCCAAATACCAATTCCTTGGGTACAATGTTTTACTGCTTGTTCCATATTTAACCATTGAGGACGTGGATGTTTACTAGCTACCATTACATTGATGTAATTTTTACTCTTAATGCAATGATCAAAACAAGATAGCAAGCAGTTTGCATCCGGTGGCAAATACATTCTTACGATATCTGCTTTTTTCGTTACTAAATGATTTAAAAATCCGGGATCTTGATGGGTATACCCATTATGATCTTGTTGCCAAATATGACTGGATAAAACAAAGTTTAAAGAGGCAATTGGAGCTCTCCACGATAGTTCTTTTGTAACTTTTAACCATTTAGCATGTTGGCTTGCCATAGAATCAATGATTCTAGAAAAAGCTTCATAAGTATGAAAGAAACCATGTCTACCTGTAAGTAGATAACCCTCTAGCCATCCTTCACAAGCATGTTCTGAAAGATAAGAGTCAATTACTCTACCATCTTTGTTTAAAAATTCGTCTTTTTCATAAGTAGCGGCATTCCATTGCCTATTTGTTTTTTCAAACATATAATTTAATCGATTAGATAGAGCTTCATCTGGTCCAAATACTCTAAAATTACGTTTATCTTCATTTAGTGCAATGACATCTCTTACATATGCACCTAGTTCTTTCATATCTTGAGCCATAATGCTTCCTGGTTTTTCTACCTGAACACCATATTTTCTAAAGTCTGGCGTTCTTAATTCTTCTAATAATTTACCACCATTAGCATGAGGGTTGGAACCCATTCTTTTTTCACCAGTTGGCGCTAAAGCTTTTAATTCTGAAAATAAAGTTCCATTTTCATCAAATAATTCTTCTGGATGGTAGCTTTTTAACCAAGATTCTAATAATTTGATATTTTCTTTGGAATGTTCTGAGATAATAATTGGTACCTGATGAGAGCGAAAACTATTTTCAACTGGAAGTCCATCTACTTCTTTTGGACCTGTCCATCCTTTTGGCGTCCTTAAAATAATCATTGGCCAAATTGGTCTTTCTAAAGAGGAACTTTCTTTTATTTTTTTAATTTTTTCAATAACAATATCTAATGTATAAGCCATTTTTTGATGCATGATCATTTCATCATTTCCTTCGACGATGTATGGATCATATCCGCAACCTTTGAAAAAATGAATCAATTCTTCTTCACTAATTCTAGAGAAAACAGTTGGATTTGATATTTTATATCCATTTAAATGTAAGATTGGTAACACAACTCCATCTGTTTTAGGATTTAAAAATTTATTATAGTGCCAGCTAGTTGCTAGTGGACCAGTTTCTGCTTCTCCATCTCCAACTACACAAGTTGCTATTAAATTTGGATTATCTAAAACAGCTCCAAAAGCATGAGATAAACTATATCCAAGTTCTCCTCCTTCATGAATAGAGCCAGGAGTCTCTGGTGCTACATGACTAGAAACACCTCCTGGAAAGGAGAATTGCTTAAATAGTTTTTGCATTCCTTCTATATTTTCTGTAATGTTAGGGTAAACTTCACTATAGGTTCCCTCTAAGTATACATTGGATACAATAGCATTTCCTCCATGTCCAGGTCCAGATAAATAAATCATATCTAAATCGTATTTTTTAATGATACGATTTAAATGGACATAAATAAAGTTTTGACCTGGGACAGTTCCCCAATGTCCAACAATATTTGTTTTGATGTCATCCATTGTAAGCGGCTCTCTTAACAATGGATTTTTTCTTAGATATAACTGTCCAACTGATAAATAATTAGCCGCTCTAAAATATCTATCTATTTTATTTAATTCTTCATTTGTTAATACGTTGTGATATTCTTTCATGTGATTCTCCTTTACTATACGTTCATTATATAATATTTTCATAAAAACTTCAACGTTTCTTCTGGAAAACAAAATGTATTTTTTTTAAAACAAGTATTGTCAAACAATTTGAAATATGTTATCATTATATTGTTCAGTCAGTTATTGCCTTGAATATATTGAAATTATGGCGAGATGGCTCAGTTGGCTAGAGCAATCGGTTCATACCTAATTAGCCACTGACTTAATTTATAAATTTAAAAATCAATTTTTACTAGATTTTATAAGGGTTTGCAAAGTTGCAAATTCTTTTTTTAAAATTTTTTCAGGGAAATTTTAGGGAATTTTTTATTAAATTCTCTTTTTTTATTTATGTTTATTTATACTTATTTAATTTTAATTATATTTTTTAGACAAAATAAAAATAGTCCTGTACTAGCGACTATTTAACAATTTAACAATAAATCAAGTAAGCAATATGATGAAAAAGATACCAAAATTGATAAAGAAATGGTAATTTAGGCATTTTTTTAAGGAAATTTTGTGTTAAGTATTGTCAATTAACAATATTTATGATACTATTATATTGCTTACTTGATTTATGGCGAGGTAATTCAGCTGGCTAGAATGATCGGTTCATACCCGATATGTCGGGGGTTCGAGTCCCTCCCTCGCTACCAATATGAGTAATAATAGATAGAAATATCTATTTTTTTTATACATTTTAATCTTATTTGACATATCAATACCATTGTATTACTATTTTTATCAATAATATGGTATAATATTATTAACAAAGATAGTTTGTGGAAAGGATATGAAAAATGAAAAGTAAAAAAATTGCTAAAATTGTGATTATTATAATATTATTGATTTTGTTAATACCTATACCTTTTAAACTAAAAGATGGTGGTACAGTTGAGTGGAAATCTTTAACTTATTCAATATCAAAAGTTAATAGTATTTATTCAATAGATGATATTCGTATGGGTTATAAAAAAGGAGTTATAATAAAGATATTTAATATTACTGTTTTTAATAATTCAAAATATGATATTGAAAAAGAATTTGTCATTGTTGATAGTAGTAAAAATAACGAAAACTTTGCTTGTGATTCTGCTTTAGAAGAAATTTATAAAGATGATGAATATATTTATTACTTACCTTGTCAAAAGAGTCAATATATTAAAGTAATTTATGCCCCTAACGAATATCAAGAGGGATTAAAATCTTCACTAGAAGATGGTACAATTAAAATAAGCGATTTAGATGAGTTTAACATTGAATATATAAAAAAAGAAAGAAAATAAATTTAATGCTTAAAAAATATTCAGGGAAATTTTAGGGAATTTTTATATAAAATTATTTATATTTATTTGAATTTACTTGAATTTACTTATATTTTATTTTATAATATATATCGGAGCGAAGCCTTATTTAATAAGGGAAACGGTAAAAAATAAACGGTAATTTAATTTAGGGCTTATTTTTCATACCCGATAGGTCGAGGGTTCGAATCCCCCTCTCGCTACCATATGAAATTTAACTAATTCAAAATTGAATTAGTTTTTTTGTAATAAAAACAAATAAAAATAAGGTTTCTCCTTATTTTTTTTACTTGCTTTAAAATTTAGAAGCTAACTCTGAATTATTAATGACAAAATTAGCTATTACCTTTGATGGCAAATCAGATGCCATAATTCTTTTAATTTATCCAAAATGATATCATCATAATCACTGTACTACTTATTTACTATCCTTTTATTTTCCAATACTCTTAAATCACTATTTATTTCAACTAACTTATTACAATTTTAGTTTGCTTCCTCATTTAGCAAAATCATGATAATGTGAATTACTTCCTTTTTCATAAGATTATAATCTAATCGTGAATGTTTATGATAAACCACTTCATGGCAATAATTTTCAACTATACCAATCATAATGTGAACTTTTTCTGGTAAATCGGAATAGTAAAAACCATTTTTTTGTAACACCTGTACAATTTGGTTTGTCGTATCCATTTCCCTATCATGAAAAATTGCTGCAATTTCGTCATCCAAATGTGATAAAGCAAGCATTTCTTCATGGGCTTTTTTTGATAAGGTATGAGTTTTAATAAAAATTTGTAACATCTCATCTAGCAATTGTTCTAAATGTTCTAACCCAATTTTTTTTTGCTTTAATAAATCTAAAATAGGAAACATAATATGATCAGAATATTTTTTAATTCCTTCTATAAATATTTCTTTTTTATCTTTAAAATACTGATAAATAATTCCTGTAGATACATTTGCATAAATAGCAATATCACTGGTATTGGTATTATAATACCCTTGACTACACATTAGCTCAAAACCCTTTTCAATAATTTTATTTCTTTTTTCAATCGATCTTTTTTGAACTGGTGTTCTAATTTCTGACATGTTATCGCCTCTTCTTTTAATAGAATATCATTTTTAAACTTTCTTTTCAATAAAATGTGACAAATATATCATATTTTATTGACTTAAGAATACAATAATCGTATAATTGACATGAAATATGAAATTTATTTCACATTTAGAAAAGAGGAGTTATGGAAGAATTAATTAGTTTTAAAAATGTTAAAAAATCCTATGCTGTAGGAGAAAAAAAGTATAATGCCTTAGATGGTGTCAATTTTACAATCAACAAAGGTGAATTCGTTGTTGTGCTAGGCCCTAGTGGAGCTGGAAAATCTACCCTACTAAACTTATTAGGCGGTATGGACAAAGTAACCAGTGGTACCATAAAAATTGGAAATGAAATTATTTCAGATTACAATGATACTAAACTAACACAATATCGTGCAGAAAATGTTGGGTTTATTTTTCAATTTTACAATATATTACCTACTCTTACGGTTTTAGAAAATGTACAAATCGTAAAAGATATTGTAAAAAAACCTAAAAACGCAAAAACAATCTTAAAAGAAGTGGGACTAGAAAAACATTATAATAAATTTCCAAATCAACTATCAGGAGGAGAACAACAAAGAGTATCGATTGCTAGAGCAATTGCAAAAGATCCCCTACTACTCCTATGTGATGAGCCTACGGGAGCATTAGATTCCAAAACAGGAGTTGAAGTACTAAAGTTATTAAAAAAACAATGTGATGCAAACAACGGAGAAAATACAGTGGTAATTGTTACTCATAATGCTTTAATTGCAGAAATAGCCGATCGCGTTATTCGACTAAAAAACGGAAAAATAGAAAGTAATGAAATCAATAAAAAGCCAAAAGATATAGATGAGGTTGTGTGGTAATATGTTAAAGAAAAAAATGTTGCGTGATATGTTACAAAATAAATCACAATTTCTTACTATTTTCTTGATGGTTTTAATCGGTGTTATGGTATATACCGGTATTGAAGCCTACATGAATGGAATGATTTCTGCTGGTGATACCTTTTATGAAAATAATAATTTACAAGATTTAAATGTTCTTGGAATTCATTTTAAAGAAGAAGATATAAATAAAGTCAAAAATTTAGAAAATGTAGCAGATGCTGAGCGAAAATTAGTCGTTACTGGTATTGATGCAGATCATCCAGATAATACTTATTTAATTAGTTTTATTGAAACAAACAATATTTCAAAATTTTATGTAATAGATGGAATAGAATTTGATTCTAATCAAAAGGGAATTTGGATTGATAATTTCTATGCTCAAGAAAATAACTTACATGTAGGAGATACCATAAAAATAAAATATGATACATTTACATTGGAAGAAAAAATATTAGGGTTGATCAATGTTCCAGACCATATTTATGATACAAAAGATGCTTCTGAATTAGTTCCAAATCGTAAAACCTTTGGTTTCGTTTACCTTTCCTCTAACGAAATACCAGAAGACTATATTCAAAATATGGTTTTAAAATCTCTTTCTCTTTCAGATATTCAATTATTAAAAGAAATATTACCTGACTTTAATTATAAAGATTATATTCCTTACAATTATATAATGGTAGATGTAGATAAAAAAGAAAACGTAGAAAATATTAAAAATAAAATAGAAGATGAAATAGATACACTTGCCATTATCAAAATAGAAGATACAGCTTCTTATACTATGTATCAAGGCGAAATTGATGAAGGAAAATCATATGTAGGTATTTTTTCAGGATTATTCTTATTTATTGCTATGCTATCAGTTGTGACTACTATGACAAGAGTTGTTAAAAAGCAAAAGAAACAAATTGGTACTTTAAAAGCATTAGGATTATCTAAAACAAAAATATCACTTCATTATATTGGATATGGCTTTTTTGTAGCACTTCTTGGCTCCTTCTTTGGTATCTTGCTTGGTAGATATTTTATTGGTAGTGTCTTCTTAAATCTAGAAATGTCATTCTTTGAAGTACCAAATGGAAAACCAATAGTTGACGCCACCTGTTATTTAGTAGCACTTGGTGTGATAGTAATTGTTTCCTTTATTACTTATTTCACTTGCTATAAAGAACTAAAAAAAATTCCAGCTGAATCTTTAAGAAATGAATTGCCAAAAGTGAAAAAAGGTAGTTTAAATATCACTACAAAGGGATTATTTCAATACCTAGGTTTCTCTAGTAAATGGAACATTCGTGATATTGTAAGAAATAAATTCAGAACAATTACAGGAATAGCAGGTATCGTTGGATGTTGTACTTTAATTGTTTGTGCTTTTGGAATGTTAAATAGTATCAACTATTTTATAAAATTACAATTTGAAGATTTATATCATTTTCATTATAAACTAACTTTAAAAGATTCTTTAAATCAAGAGCAATTAAACACACTAAAAAATCAATACGGAGACGCTACAAGTGAAACACTAGCCATTGAAATTAAAAATAAAAATGGAGATAGAATAACCAATACCATTTTTGTAGATGATGCTAAAAATTTGGTAAGATTTCAAAATGATCAAGATGAATTCATGGAAATAACCGATTCTAATGGAATATATATCACTAGTAAATTAGCTGAAAATGAAGGATATCAAATTGGGGATACCATTACATGGCATATTTATGGTGATAAAAACTACTATGAGTCTAAAATTGTTGGATTCAACAAAGACCCACAAAATCAAAATTTGACAATGTCTAAATCTTATTTAGAAAGTTTAAATATAGAATATCGCCCAGATACTTTATATACAAATGATGATTTAAAAGGAATCAAAGAAATAGAAAATGTTGAATTAATACAAGATATCTCTTCTTTAAAAGACAGTATGGAATCTATGTTATCCATGATGAAAAAAATGATTTTGCTAATTATCTGTTTTGCTATTTTATTAGGAGCTATTATTATTTACAATATGGGCATTCTATCTTATAGTGAAAAACAATATCAATTTGCCACTTTAAAAGTATTAGGATTTAAGGACAAAAAAATCAAAAAAATATTTATAGAACAAAATTTATGGATTACAGCCTTATCAATTATAATAGGCCTTCCATCTGGTTACTATCTAACCGCTTGGTTATTTAAAGCATGTTTAGATGATAATTTTGATTTTGGTGTTCATATTAACCTTAGTACCTATTTAATTGCTACAATCGGAACTTTCTTAGTTTCTTACTTAGTATCTAAAGTTTTAGCAAAAAAAATTACCAAAATTGATATGGTAAGTAGCTTAAAAGGAAATGAATAAAACTAGTTTTGCTAGTTTTTTTCTGTCTTTTGAGATATAATAAAAAAGAAAGGATGATCAGATGACATCAAAAGTATATTTTACAAAAAAATTACGCCAGAAAGTTTAATTAAAATTTATGAAACTTTACAGGTGGATTTAAAAGGAACAGTCGCTGTTAAATTACATTCTGGAGAACAAGGAAATCAAAATTATATCAAACCAGAATTTGTCAAACCAATCATTGACTTTGTAAAAGGAACAGTTGTAGAATGTAATACTGCCTATAATGGTGCTCGTAATACAACCGAAAAACATGAAAAACTAATGGAAGAACATGGTTGGAATTGCTATTTTCAGGTTGATATCATGGATAAAAAGGAACCCGATCTTGTTTTACCTATCCAAAATGGCAAAATTTTAAAAGAAAATTATGTAGGACAAAATATGCAAAATTATGATTCTATGTTAGTTTTATCTCACTTTAAGGGACATCCAATGGGAGGATATGGTGGTGCTTTAAAACAATTATCTATTGGTTGTGCCTCTTCACGAGGAAAAGCATGGATTCATTCGGCTGGTCATACATTAGACCAAAATACTTTATGGGATCATATTCCAGAACAAAATTTATTTTTAGAAAGTATGGCAGATGCAGCCTCTTCTGTAGTAGATTATTTTAAAGGCAACATTGCATTTATTAATATTATGTGTAACATGTCAGTAGATTGTGACTGTTGTGCTAAGGCAGAAGATCCTTGTATGAAAGATATTGGTGTACTTGCTAGTTTAGATCCAATTGCTATTGATCAAGCATGTATCGATCTTGTTCAAAATTCAGATGATATTGGAAAAGATCATTTATTAGAAAGAATACAATCTCGTAATGGAATTCATACAATTGAGGCAGCAAGTGACTTACATTTTGGAAACCGTGATTATGAACTCATTTCCATTGATTAGAAGCTATTTTGCTTCTTTTTTTAGTTCATTAATCTCTTGCTCTATAGCTCTCACCATTTTTTCCAACATGGCAATCGTTTCTTCTGTCGTTGGTTGTTTTACGTTACTAGTATCAATTCCTCTTTCTTGTTGTACCTGTTTATAAAAAGCGTTAGTACATAGTACTTGCGCAGTTAACATTAACCAGTTACCTAAAGCATTTTGCTCATTTGCTGTTGTATCATCAATTAATAAATATCCTACGATAACAGCGCTTAAACTAAATAATTTAGGAGGTATATTTGGTATTAAACGCATACTATCCCTCCCTATTTTATTTTATTTGTTATTTTCTATAACATTCTTTTATTATTCCTTTACTTTTCTTTTTTGTAGTGATATAATCGTTTGCACTGGTGGTGATTGTATGAAGAGTATGTTAGAACAATATAAATTAGTAACAAAGCTTTTAAAGTGTTATAACTATCACGCTTATTTATCTGGAAAAAAAGATAGTGATGTAAAACTGTTTGATACTTATGAAATTAACAATCTTAGCTTATTTAGCAATGAAAGAGAGTTAGAATCTTGGATTGATCATTATGAATTTTATCGCTATCGTTTGTCAGCTATTAGTCCAGGCATCTATAATCGACATCAATTCTATATGGCATGTCTTAAGAAAATAACTTCTAATTTATCAGAAGAAGAATTTAATATTCTTTATGACAGTTTTTCGGAAGAAAATAAAGAGATTTATGAATTGTTAAAAGAGAATAGTTCTTCTTCTCTCCAAAAAATATTCAACAAATTTAAAAAGAGACAATGATGTCTCTTTTATTCTATATTTTTTAAAAAATGATATAAATTTAAAGCTACTTTTTGAGGCAATATTTCATTTAATTCTTCTAAACTGGCTTCTTTTAATTTTGTAATAGTTTTAAATTTTTTTAACAATTCTTTTTTTCTTTTTTCTCCTATTCCTTCTACTCTATCTATTATACTTTCCATGGCGCCTTTACTTCTTATTTGCTTATGATAACTAATTGTAAAATTATGAACTTCATCTTGCATTCTTTCTAAATAGTAGAATAGATTGCTTTTTTTATCTACTGGTATTTCTTCTATTGGATCAAAAGCCATTAAAGCTTCTGTAGCATGTTTATCATTTTTTTTAAGACCCACTACAGGAATGTTCATATTTAAACTTTCTAGCACTTTTCTTGCAATATGAATTTGACCAATACCACCATCGACAATAATTAAATCTGGTCTTTTTAAATTATCTTTTAAAACTCGAAAATATCTTCGATAAATGACTTCCTCCATCATCGCATATTCATCATTAGATTCTATACTTAATTTAAATTTTCGATATTCATTTTTATTAGGTAAACCGTTTGTAAAAACAACCATTCCAGATACATTAAAGGTTCCGAATAAATGGGAATTATCAAATAGTTCAATTCGATCTAATTTATCTAGTTTTAGTATATTTTTTAATTCTTCATTGGCTAAAAAAGTTCTTTCTTCATCACGGTTGATTAATTCAATCTCATTATTTAATGTAATTTCAGCATTCTTATTTGCCATTTCTACTATTTTCTTTTTTACACCTTTCAAAGGAGATATTACTTTAACATTAAAATATTGTTCTAATATTTCTGTATTTACAATATCAGGTACTAGTATTTCTTTTGGTAATATATTATTAGAATAGAAGTTCGCTATATAGCGAGTTAATTCTTCTTCAATTTCATCAATTAAGGGAATAATTTTAGAATGTCTTTCCAAAATCTTTCCACCTCTTATAAAAAATACTTGAATGGATAAATATCCTTTATTAATATAGTATCCAAACACATCACGATCTATCATGTCATTGATTTCTACTTTTTGTTTTACTAAGGTAATTTCTATGTAATCTAATAAATCTTTTAATTCTTTTGCTTTTTCAAAATGTAATTGTTCACTTTCTTTTAACATTTCTTCCTTTATTTTAGCAGTAATTACAGAATCATCTCCCTTTAAAAAGCGGATAATATCATTTTCCATTTGTTCAATTTTACTTGAATCTACATTATGAGTACAATAACCTAGACATTCACCAATATGGAAGTATAAACAAGGCCTTTTATTATAGGTTTTACATTTTCTGAGCGGATACATTCTATTTAGCAAATTAACCGTATTTCTAGCAGCAAAAACGTTGGGATATGGTCCATATAATCGATTGTGGTTTTTCTTTCTATTTAAGCTTCTAACTACTAATAATCTGGGTACTTCTTCTTTTGTTAATTCAATATAGGGATAACTTTTATCATCTCTAAGTAATATATTATATTTTGGATCATGTTCTTTTATTAAATTCATTTCTAATATTAGAGATTCAGTTTCACTACCTACTACTACATATTCAAAATCTACTATCTCACTTACTAATTTTGCTGTTTTGCCAGTATGTGTTCCCCTAAAATAAGAAGATAATCTATTTTTTAATTTTTTTGCTTTTCCGACGTAGATAATCTCACCAACTGCATTTTTCATTAAATAGCATCCTGGTTTATTTGGAACTAAAGATAATTTTTCTTTTATCATAGATATTACCTCCTTAACTATATTTTACCATAAGAAAAGAAATTGTGTGTTACAATTTCTGTTTTAATGATTTATATATTACCAAGATAATCTGTAAACATATAAATTTGCATTCCATGAATAAGACATTCCATATAATGTAAGTCCATCAGTGCTGAAAGTATTATTGCTATCTTGTAAGAAAAATAATCCTACATTTTTGCAAACAATGGTTCCTGTTCCAAAAGTGGCATTTTGGCTTAAATTCAAATTGGAATTTAAAACTAAATACAATCCGTTAGATAAAGACCTAAAATCATAAGATGGACGGCGTTCGTTCTTTCCACTATCTGTTCCTATTCCAATATATTCAATATTAATTTTACTATTTAATTTACTAGTAAAATCACTTTTTAAGTTGTCTATATTTGTATTTAATTCTGTTTTGTTACTATTTACTATATCTGATAAATTATTTAAATTACTATTGGTTTTTTCTAATTCACTTTGTAAAGCATAGTTATTTAAATTACTTTGTAATTCTTCTATAT
>OIZF01001693.1_pt1 | contig 12170 bp, 10 predicted proteins | sample 1588471 | NCBI WGS metagenome assembly OIZF01 (sample SAMN03283279) | human gut metagenome | biome: human-associated habitat; material: feces | host: Homo sapiens | place: Peru | collected 2012
AATAGTAATCATTCTTGGAGTCAGCATCGTCGCGATTGAGAACAAGTGCAATTCTCGTATCAACAGTTGCCCAGTATGTAATAATATGCGCTTTTTCAGGAAGAGCCTTAAATAAGGTGCGGTAATGCTCTTCCTGCTTATCCACTTCGGTTCCCTTGCCCATAATGGTTAATCATAAGTTCCGTCAATTCACGAGCCTCCTTTTGCAGAATAGCGACATCATTTCCCTTACCTTTTTCCTCAGAATTGTAACGCAGTTCAGCATATACCTTGTTCATATCATTGTTGTATGTCCTTGGTTCATAAACGGTGAAACTTCGGCTTTTATCAAGCAAACATGTAGCAGTAAACTCTCTTGGCTTGCTCATCGCAAACTTTCCCCAATCGAAGCACAAGAATTTGTCATTATAGACATTGTGGTGCATTGTATATATATAGACAACACGACCTTTCTTGTAGCCTGCAAAATATGAGGTCAAATCTGTGTTTGTGTCAAAGAAGCGAGTTGTCCACGTCAGTGCTGTTTGAGCCTGCCCCGGCTTATGACGATGTACGACATATCTGTGTCAGGAAGTAAACTGTTGGCAGATTTCCAAACTATATAGTCGAAATACTCCAACGCAGGGTTTGGAAGAATTGATGTGCCGAGATGATCCGTCAGCGAGAACTTTACATTTCCAAAAGCTACAATAACACTTCCATTCGTATTCTCTTCAAAATCGTCGGGATTATTATAGCTCGCACTTACACGAAACTTACAGTCATTAGGAACAGCATCTGTAAAATCTATGTTTGCATCATAATCGTACGCTTTCTTTGTCTCCGCAAGTTCGTTGTCCATCATGCGCTGATAAACCACCATGCCGTAGAATGGTTTCAGATTATCATGCTCAACGGTGGCATCGCCCAGTTTCTGCAAGGTGTACATATAGAACTTATTTGACTCTTTTCTTTGAAGCGTAACCACAGACAACACTTGCATATAGCGATTTTGAATACTTTGACTTGCCGAACCACGCATGATGAATCCGGTCACTGCATCATAAAAACATTTTGCCTTGTTATATAACTTACCATAGGTATCACCATGTTGAAATCCTATCAGATGCCCGTCCGATTCAAACAAATAATCAATTAATCTAAGACATTTTATTCTCAATGTTTCTTATTCTATCGGACAAAGCTATGATTTCCAAAAGTACTGCCCAGCAACCTACAGAAACAAAAATACTGCCTACAAACATAAAAAACGCTCGAGGAGCGCACATTTCAGAACCCGATTCCCAGATACCCTTACTGATAAGTGTGCCTAATAAGATACCACCAATCAGACCGGAATAGGCAATAACGAGGATCATCTTTTCTATAATTGTTCTTTTCATACGTTTCGTTTTATATTGTCTGTTTTTATAAACGCTAAAATAGATATTATATTGCAGTATAAACGAACATATCTGCTAATGTTTATGTCAAGTGTATCACCAAAAAGAGCATCGCTAATCCGCGATGCTCTTTTAAAGTTATCAAATAAGCATCGAAGATAATTAATTCTCCATGAACTTCTTGGCAGCTCTGAGCTGACGCCTCATAACACTGAGAAACTCCTGGCTCTCCTGCAGCACGTTCAGATAAACAAGCGAAATCTGCATTAGTGTATTGTCCTTCATTTTCTGCATACGGTCAATATGCTTCTTTCTGAGCACAGAGAGTTCATCCTTGCATTTATCTGCCTCGGTGAGAATCTCCCTGTAATTACTATAGCTGCTTGTCTCTATTTGCTCGCAGCACATTTTCATCAAGTCGTTTATCTTCTGGCGTATTGGCATAAATTCCTTGATGTACTCGGAAGGAAGCGGGTTGAAGTTGTTGTCAACGTGCTCCTTGATAGGGTCGGGCGAGCGCATCATCATTGCACAGCAAATTGGAACTTTTGATGTTTCAGTATTGCGTAAGCCTTTGTGCTGTCTTGGCTATAACTAAAAAGGACCTTCTGTAAATGGGTCTACTTCCTATTATTTGAGAACTGATACGTTACTATCAATTCCATTTTAATTCAAGTTTTTATTTCTTAATAGTTAGCAATAAACTATTTGTTGTTTTCCTGCCATTTTTTAACACACTTTAAAGCTCTGATTTGTTCGTTTCTATTGAGAACTTACCTAATAACAAAATGTCCGCAAAACCAAATTCTTGGAATTGCGGACAAAAATGAATAGTTTTATATAATGTTAGAAAGCTGCAACATTATTAATACATGGTGTACCCTTGGCATCATCGAATACAATGCGAAGACCATTGGTCTTTACCTTGTCAAATCGCAGGATACGCTTGTAACCGATTGTGGTCGTCTCTTCCTTTTGACTGAGCTTTACCCAGTTCTTGCCCTGAAGATAATATACAGTGAATGCTTTCACACGCTGTCCTAAAGGAATATACTCCTGAAGCAAAAGTCGAGATATTTCTCGCTCTTTACCAAGACGGAACTCAATGCTTGCACCCTTAACCTTTTTAGAGGCCCAGAATGTGTCGTATTTTCCGTCATTAACGTTTTTACCGACATTCTTACCTTGCTGGCTGTCCACTTTAGGAGTAACACCTTTAAGGACATTTACAGACATCTCCTGCAGGATTCTCTTGTGGAAGTTAACTGCATTGGCAGAGTCTATTGGATGTATCAGTCCGTCTTTATCAACAGGGAAGTTGAGCAGGAATGTTGCATTGTGTCCCACGCTTCTGTAATAAAGGTCACATAACTGATCAACGGTTTTTACCTTACTGTCTTCTTTTTCATGATAGAACCATCCCGGTCTGATTGATACATCGCATTCTGCAGGTGTCCATTGATCACCATTCTCCCAACCGAACTGTAGTTGCTTTGGCTTGTCGTAACCAGGATAAACTGTATTTGAAGGAATCATTGCCCAGTTGGTTTCACCTGCAAATCCATTCTCATTGCCTACCCATCGGCATCCAGGACCACCATCGCCAAAGATGATAGCATTAGGCTGCAAGCTATCAACAATCTGGTACAGTTTGTCAAACTCATAGTAATTCTTGCGGTCAATGGTTCGCTTCTCTGCTGCACCGCCATACCATCCGTCACCACCATTGGCACCATCAAACCAAACTTCGAAAATATCACCATAGTTACTAAGCAACTCTTTGAGCTGTCGCTTATAATACTCTACGTAATATTTGGAACCATAGCTTGTCTGATTTCTATCCCATGGTGAGAGATATACGCCGAATTTCAAACCATACTTCTTGCAAGCTTTTGAGAGTTCTCCTACAAGATCACCTTTACCGTCTTTGTACGGAGAGTTACGGATACAGTAGTCGGTAGTATGAGTTGGCCACAGACAGAAACCGTCATGGTGTTTTGCTGTAATGATGACACCTTTCATGCCAGCAGCGACAAGAGTTCTTGCCCACTGCTCACAATCCAATTTCTTTGGATTAAAGGTCTTGACGTCAGAATCACCATATCCCCATTCCTTATCATTGAATGTATTCAATCCGAAATGGATGAAAGCATAGGTCTCCATCTTCTGCCATTCAACCTGTGCTTGACTCGGAACCGGGAGAATAGGTTTCACTCCGTTCTTGCTACTCTGTCCAAAAGTTGTCAGTGCTGTAGTACCCACCAACAAGAGTGTAATGAATAATTTCTTTTTCATTTTTGTTTGATATTTAATGATGTTATAGATTGCAGTCTCACTCTGATTTCTCAGAGTGAGGACTATTTGGTTATCTTACAGGACGAATCACGAATTTGAATGCATAATCCTGATAAGGAAGCATATATTTCTCAATAGGTAATGCACCCCATGTATTGATACATCCCAATCCCATCTGTCTCTGACTAATGTGTACAGAGGTAAAGTCTCGTGGTACAAGGTCTCCAGAATGTTCTTGATTCTTTACCGGTCCGCGGTAAAGATCTGAAGTCAGATAGTTCAAGCTTGAACACTCCATTGGCTCATTGGAGAAAAACTCCAGACCTTTATTGTCTTTTGTCAGAACCTTCCAATATCTTACCTGCGTCTTGTTGCCAGACTCCTGTGGACGGACGTATGGATAATACTGATCCTTTACCAACTGGGTAAAAATGCCCAATCTGTCGGAGTTGTTACGGTCTGCATAATTCTCGTTAGGACCCTTTCCGTAGAATTCAACTCTATCAAACTCCTTAGGCATCTGCAATTCCATTCCATAGCGTAGAAGATTTGGCTTGTTCTCCGCATCAGGATTTACCTTCAGATCTTGTTCAACAGTCAGTTCTCCATTATTATTCAGTGTATAGGTAAGAGTCAGTGTAGACTCTGTTTCTTTGAGATACAACTCGGCAACAACAGAACCATTCTCCTTACGGGTAAAATTCTTCAGTTCCATACTTGGCTTATTCCATGCTGCACTTAATGTAGGCATATGTGAACCAAAATCGTTGTCTGTGCATGCTCTCCAGAAGTCTGGAGTCAAATCAAATCCTCTAACAAGCATAGGTGTTTTGTCAACATCCAAATAAGAAACAAGTCCTGTTGTCTTACTGATGGTAACATCCACACCATTGGCAGAAAGAACGAGATACTTGGCATGATCTACAGCCTTGACTTTGGCTGTTTCAGAGGAATTCAATACAGGGAACTTATAGTCGCTAATCACAAACTGCTGGTGGGCGATTTCTTCATCCTTACTTAGAAGAAGCGAATCACTGTTCAATTTGTACGAAAGATTCAGTGTCTTTTCCTTTCCTCTGTACTTCTTGTCTGCAACTATCTTTGCATATCCAGGAATTGCAATGGTCTTGCTTGTCTGAGGAAGAATATTGTATTTGCCAAGGTTGATTAAACCGTTTGCCATACTTTTTCCCTCTACCTCTATTGAATATACGAGATTTACGTTGTTCAATGGAACAAAGAAGTTCTCGTTGAATACAGAGACTGTACCCTTGACCTTGTTCTCAAGTTTGCTCCAGATGTTCTGATGGAAGTATTTCACTTCGTAAGCATGAGGATTTGGTCTTCTGTCCGGACTAACCAAGCCATTGTTGTTGAAGTTCTGGTCAGACATAGGGAAACGACCATAATCACCGCCATAGGCATAGATCTGATTACCAGTTATCTTGCTCTTGTCGCGCAGACCCTGATCAACAAAATCCCAGATAAAACCACCCTGATACTGAGGATACTGACGGATCAAATCCCAATACTGCTTGAATCCACCCATAGAATTACCCATGGCATGGGCATACTCCTGCTGAAGAAGAGGTTTGTCACAATAATCCTTTTCCAGATATGCTCTACAACTGTCGTAATCAGCATACATAGGACAGAAAATGTCAGTCTTGCCAGCCTTCAGACCAGCCAACTCGTATGACTCAACAGGACGGGTTTCATCATGCTTGCCTGTTGAACATGCCATTTCGTATTGTACTGGACGAGAACTATCATATGCCTTCACCCAATCGTAGGCATCCTCCATGTTCTTACCATAACCTGCTTCATTACCCAGACTCCACATAATGATACAAGGATGGTTTTTGAGAACCTTCACATTGTGCATGTTACGCTCAATATGTGTCTTGTTGAACAACTCATTTTTAGCCAGAGTCTCTTTACCAAATCCCATTCCGTGGCTTTCCAGATTTGCCTCAGCCATAACATAAATACCATATTCATCACACAAATCATACCAGCGTGGGTCATTTGGATAGTGGCTGGTGCGTATAGCATTGATGTTTAATTGCTTGGCAACCTTTATGTCACGAATCATTTTCTCAACACTGACAACATATCCTCCATCAGGATCTATCTCATGACGGTTCACACCCTTGATAAGAACAGGCTGTTCATTTACCAAGAGCTGTTTTCCCTTGATCTCGATCTTTCTAAAACCGACATTTTGGCGAATGACTTCCAATACTTTATCTCCATCCATCAGTGTCGCTCTGAGTGTGTACAAATTCGGTGTTTCTGCTGTCCATTTGGCTACATTCTGAATGGTTGACTCTACTGTTGAACTGCCCCCCTGTAACTGTTGCTTTCTTTCAAAAACCGTATTGCCAGTTTTCTTGTCTATCAATTCTACCAGAACATTCTTTCCATCACATGATTCTGTAGAAAAATGAATGGCAAAGATACCGTCTTTATAATTATCGGACAAGGAAGAGGTTACGTTCAAGTCCTTAATATGTGACTTCGGCTGAGCATAGATATAGTTCTCTCTGGCAATACCGCGAAGTCTCCAGTAGTCCTGATCCTCAAAATAAGAGCCATCGCACCATCTCATCAGCTGCATGGCTATCAGATTCTCTTTTCCCGGTTCTACATATTTAGTAATGTCAAATTCCGCAGCAACCTTATTGTCTTCAGCATAGCCAACAAACTTTCCATTTACATATAGGTTGATATTGCTGGAAAATTCGCCGATGTGCAATATTATATTGTCACCATTCCAATTCTCAGGAATTACAATCTTACGTCGGTAAGATCCGACGTAGTTGCCAAGATCCTTCACATAAGGAGGATTTGATTCCCATTCATTTTCCCACTCATATTTTATGTTGGTATAGACTGGCACGCCATAGCCATTCAACTCCCAACATCCAGGAATTGGCATCTTACCCCAATTAGAATCATCAAGATTGAGAGAATAGAAATCTAAAGGACGCTCATTGGCATTCTGCACCCAATTGAATTTCCAATTTCCTTCAATAGACAAGAATCTCTTTGAAAGCTTCTTGTCATTTCTGTCAGACAGTTCCTTATTCTCATAGCCGAAGAAATCAGAAACAGGCTCGTTACGATTGATGTTGTTCACCAAAGGGTCATTCCATGGCTCTGTCTTCTGGGCATATACATTACCTGACAAAGCCATAAAAAGTACCATAAAATTGCATAATTTATTCATAATCAATAGGTATTTATAGTTTTATACTTGCTCCAAACTCAACAGTGAAAGGACGAAGATAGCGTCCGGACATTACGTAGCCATTGAATCGCTTGGCTTCTTCCGGACCTATAAGCTCTGAGCCGGATATTGTACCGCTGGCACCTTTTTGGTTCAGGAAGTTGACTACACCAAGGTTGAATGATAATTTGTTGGTAGCATTCCATTTCACACCTGCGAAAGTTTCCCAATGGCCGTTAAACCAAAGGGCATTTGAAAGGTTAGCATACGTTTTTCCAAAATATCTGAAACTGCCCCATACAGTCATCTTATCCTTGTAAAAGGTATAACTTGGGTCAAGCTCAATCAGTATCTGTGGTATTTCCTTGACAATGTTACCAGTGGCGTTTAAGTCTGCGGTCTCACCATCATCAAACTTTACTGTCACAGAATAGTCCTTGTATGTTGGTTTCTGATAAGTAAAGAGGGCATGAAGATGCGCACCCTTGAAAGGGTCAAGTTCCACATTGGTTGTCCATCCAACAGTCTGAATACTATAATTTAATGAGGTTGTCTTTGAAATACTAGTGCCAGGTTTGGTTATATCCTGCTGGTCTGTATTGTTCGTTTTCTGAATCCAGGTTATCATTGATGTAACATCAATCCACTTATTGCGATAGTATATACCGCCACGGAGCAATGGAATGCGGAGACGCAGGTCCTGCGGTCCCATATTGGCATAATCTGTCATGCGAGGAGAGCGTTCCATTTGAGTGAAGTCAGCGGTGAGTCCCATACCTTTATAAAAGGACCATGTAGCCGAAACAGTAAATGCATAATTGAGCTTATTCTTTGTTCTGTGCTGTGGTGTAATGGTTACACCGTCTGCATTGGTTGCACCGACATACATGTCTGCAAATCGTGCATAAGGCAACTGGTCTACAGACATACGACACCACTCCAAACGTGCGCCATAGAAGAAACGGAGGCTTTCAATAGGACGCCACTCGTCTGTGAAATATCCTGCTAACTTATTCTCATTACCGATAGCATAGTCTGTAGAAATCTCATTGAACCCATAATAAGTTGTTCTGGCAGTCGGGTCTGAAACCATGGAATGTGATAGAAACTCTGGATACTCCTTTACACTGGCATCCCATTGTGTTGACGCAGACCAGTAGTCTAAGTCAAAGTTCCATTCGTTGAGACCTATTTTAAGATTATGCTGGCCATTGTTTCTCATCACCTCAGAGGTGAGAAGGAAAGATTTTGCCTTTGCAGTATGAAACCAGATTCTTCGACCATCCATCATACCTGTATAAAGCTTTCCATTCTTGTCATAATACGTATTCGTATTACCCTCAACCTTTCCATCTTTGACATTCATGATGGAACTGCCGCCAAAGTCGGCATAGTTAGCATCAACCCAGGTATATTTAGCCTTTGTATCCAAGTTCCATGCATTACCTAAATCCCATTTGAATAATACAGCAAATTCGTGAGATTTGCTTTTGTTCCAATCATTGATAGTAGTGTTTTTCACTTCACCGGTCTTCATATCACGGTACATGAAGTTCTGAGAAGCTGGAACGTATGAAGATGTACCCAATTTAAAGCCATCCAATTCTGTCACATCACCATTAGTGTGATAGATAAATGGTGCAAACTGGGTTATGGAACCCATACGCTGACTGTTTGAGAACTTGTAGAGAAAAGACAACTGACCTCTGTTTCCCCAATGCTTTGTCAGGGCACCCTTATAAATCTGGGTACGGTCATTATAGTTGGTAAACTTCAAGTCAAAGGTTCCCGGATCAAAGTTTTGATACATATTCAAGGCATAAGTCCAGCCTTTTGCCAGAGGTCCTGAAACGTTCAAATCAAACTGATGCATACCATAATGGTTGCCTTTGTAATTCAAGATACCCTTGAACGTATTACTGCCTAAGTCGCTGAAACTGTTTACAGAATATGCAATGTTTCCTGTAGCGATGGCTGATTCCTGTGGGTTCATCAATCCGACCTCTGCCAAGCTACCATCACTTCTCCAATGAGCAGATACAGGATGGATGTAAGAAGAATAAACGACTGGTAATCCGTTCTCGTACACATTTACATCTTCACTTGGAAGACCTATCTGAATGTAACGAGGTGCATTGGCATCGGATGCATTGAGCATCACATTGCGTTCTGCTTTCTTTTCTACCATTGTAGTGTCTGACTTCTCTTGAGCACTACAAATGCTTGGGATGACCACGCAACAAGATAAGAGCAAAAGTTCTCTTCTCATAACTTTAAAACATTAAAAACGCTAAATACATAATGGATTTATTTCAACCATACATGCAATTACGCTTTATGTCCAATGCACCTATATGGACCAAAATAACTGCTGAACACATACATAAGGGAAACGGCGTTGGTGCAGTACGAGCTACTCAGTCAAACTGTCCTGAACTCCTGAAACATCCTATACAAGCCAGTAGTGGAATACACTTTGTCACGTCCAAGATAAATTTGAAATCTTACTATACGTTATATGCTACCAATGGAATTATTCAGGTGCAGCTGATAATAAGTTTTCTATTTTTATATCCTATTGGGCGGTCTATAACTGCCTTGTATATTTCTAATCCTGATTTTGATATTATAGTATCCAAGTGTGTGTAACCAAGTGCGCTTGTAAACGCCATTTCCTATATGCTTGTCCTTCCCGTCTTTCTCACTCGGCATTCGTCAATTAAGGTAAGGCGTGAAAACAGTTGCAAAGATAAGACTCAAATCTTAAAAATCAGAAAAAATAACTAATATTATCAAACTTTAACGATAGTAACCAAAGCATTTATCAGATTTCAATATATTCTTACTTATTGGCACGGATCTTTAACCCGTAACCCTTTAGAAGTAACATCTGTTTTTACGCTATTTGTTGCTTTTTTGTTTACGAAATGATTTGGACATTCAAAAAGGCTACTTGAAAGGACGCTTTGGAGCTATTCCTTTCTTAGCTCATTTAGAGGATTTAAAATGGGAGGACTGACGTATGCCATATAAAAAACGCAGCTACTATAAACATGAGGAAGCCAAGGCAAGAGACTATAGTCTTTTTGTTATCGCATGTGAGGGTACAAAGACAGAACCAAGTTATTTTGCACCGTTCGATAATTTCGAACGTATCAAGGTTAGAATCTTGGAGCATAAGCAAACTGAGTCTGCCCCTTCACATGTATTGGCATCAGCGAAAAAGTATATGACAGAAGAGGGGCTGAATGCTGAAGATGGTGACTCTCTCTGGTGTGTTATCGACGTGGACAAATGGCCTATTGACATGATAAAAGAATTGGGTAGTTTCTGCATAAACACCCCAGGATGTCATATAGCCATCAGTAATCCATGTTTTGAGGTATGGCTTCTATACCACAAGCTTACTGATTTGAAAGATATAGATTGTTCTAAGTCTCACAACGTAAAGGTTGCTTTGTCAAAACTCACCCCAGGTGGATTTTCTGCAACTGAATATGTAAAACTGATGGCTCAAGCTATCATTAACGCAAAAGTCAAGGACTCTCAACCTGGGGAGCAACATTACTTCCCAGCACTTAAAGAAACCAAAGTGTATGAACTGGGTGAGGCTTTAATGGAAAGGATTGGCAAAAATAGTTGGCAGGATTTTATAAACAAGAATATTTAAAATTAGAATCAATGATGAAATTTAATATAAGTAACGGTGTTCATTATAGTAAATATTGCGGAGTCAAACATTCTGCTCTCCGCAATAAAGGTGTCTTTGATGGTACTATAGATAATGATTCTTTGCTGCATATAGATCCTATGCTGCTAAAAAATTCATCTATACCTGAATTTAACAATGCATATAACGACTATATCAACTATTTCAAACGATTTGTAACGCTATCAAAATTTTTAAAATCACCATCAGAGCAAGATTGCCATTTTAGAAAAATGGTAGAATATTTTACATTCTCAGAGATTCCTAATACAGGTCTTGGCTTTTCTGAAAAAGGAAAGTCCGGCTCTGGCATCAGCGGGAAATTGTCCAAACAACTTGCATTGTCTGCCTATACTATAATAAGTGAAGGACATACTGATTTAGAAATATTTTCTTTATTACATTTATTTGAAGATAACATTGGTGCAGATAGAATCAGTGACATGATTATCAGTATATTACGTAAGAACTTTTTATCTTACACCCAAAGGGTTTGCTCTGAATTGAGTATAAATAGTTTTGCGTATGAATTTGACAACGAGACATATAAAGTCCCTTTTTACAACAACAAACCAATCTATTTTATTCCAGAAAGTTTTTTAACTGAATTAAAGGTCGCCAAAGACTGGAGTGAGATTGATGATGTCTGTGATTATAACAAAAAAATAAGGAGAAAAGTCTGTAAGGCAATTCAAGGCATTTGGGAAGATATGTCAAAAATGAACAAAAAGCAATTTAAGGATCTTATCATAAGCAACAAGACTGCATATAATACGGTTCTTGATTATGCCAAAAACATAGAACCAAAAGGATATGATTTTATTCAAGATAATTGCAATGAATACTTTGACCTCAAGATTGAAGAACTTGTTGCGAGCCATCCTTTAAATATACATTGTGTCTCTCAAAACTGTTATACCCCAGAACAAGTGTATTCTATAACAAAGGAAATTTGTACACAGTTCAAGCATCTTGTAGAAGATAACAGAATGTACAAAATGTTATTGAAAGATAATGGCAAATCTAAAAGAGAGTCTGTTTGGCAACTCTATTTATATTCTATTGCACAGACATATTTGCGGGCTGGGCATATAAATATAAGTGTTGACCGTGAGAGTGACAGTGGAGCTGGCGAATTAGATTTTAAATTTTCACAAGGTCAACAATGCCAAACCATTGTGGAAGTCAAATTATCTGACAATCCGGATTTGCTTCATGGGTATAAAACACAATTACCTCAATATGTGAAGGCGGAAAATGCGGATCATGCTCTGTTTATTGTAATTATTGTTGAAAATATAAATAAGAAACAATTTTATGAATTGTTGAATATTCACAAGAAGAAAGAAAAAGGGCAAACAGAAATTTTGTTTATTGATGCACGCCCTCAAAAAAGTGCAAGTAATTTATAATTGTTTGCCTCTCATTTATTTGAGAGACAAACAATTACATTTTCATCTCCTCATTCTTTCCAATTCATCATCCCTCCGCATTTTCTCATTCAACTTCTCCTGCATCTTGTCCAGAAAATAGGTGCGACTATAGTTCTTGC
>OIZF01001694.1_pt1 | contig 12163 bp, 16 predicted proteins | sample 1588471 | NCBI WGS metagenome assembly OIZF01 (sample SAMN03283279) | human gut metagenome | biome: human-associated habitat; material: feces | host: Homo sapiens | place: Peru | collected 2012
CAAACAAGTTGATAAAATACTCTTTCAGTGCTGATCCTGTCATAGATTCATATCCTACAACTCCATTTTCAGCAGCAAGAGACTTTAAATCGTCAGTACTCATTCTGTTAATTTCTGTTTTGGTAAACCTTTGGTCAAATGGTAAAGAAGCGGTTTCACCCACTTCTTTAATTTCTTGACCAGGAAGATACCATTTGCCATTGCATTTAACTTTGTAGTCAAACTTCATGGTAATATCCCTCCAATTAATAGCACTTGATTACATATGTGCTATCCATTCTTTCATAGGACGGAAGAACGATCTCAGATGCAGTAGTTTTTGTGTGTACCGGGTCATTTGTAACGGTAACTGCTACTGCTACGCCGGTATTTACGATGGACACATCTGCTTCTCCACTTCCCATAAGTGTTCTCTCTTCTGGAGTGGTTCCGTACCAGGTATTACCAAGTGCGCCAGACGGAATAAGAGTTGCAAAACCATCCGGGTAGAATTTAGCTGCTGTTCCGTCCTCTTTCTTGTACTGTTTGGAGTACACGATGATGCTGATTCCAAGCTCGCTGGAAAAGATCTCTTTTACACGATTGTCTGTCATGAATACGTTGGCAGTAACGTTCTGAGCCATAATTGCAGATTTGATCTTTGCATTCTGTTTCAGATAGTCCATGGTCTTTCTGGAAACAATCATGATAGAAGGTCTCTCACCAGTTTCTGCTTCTACAGCATCCAGTGCAACAGACACATCGTCCATCGGGTCAGAATTTGTAGTATCAGACCACTTGTCAGTGTCCGTTGTCAGGCTTGCAAAGTTTTTTGTCTTGTATGTTCCATCCGGGTCATAGTTGTAAGCATATGTTACTCCGTTTGCCTGAATAGAAATTTTCGGTGAACCATCAGTTGGAGCAAGCAGCTGCATAATCATTCTTTCCGGCACGACATTCGCACCGTCGATCAGGGTATTTGCATCATCAAAAATTCTGCTCAGAACATCTGCTGCATAAGGGTCTGTGCTGTCTTTAACACGCATGATTTCCTGTTCATCTGCTTCTTTAATAAGCATAGACTCACGGAAAAATGCCATTTCGGTTTCTGTAATTTTGAATCCCTCACGGCTTCTCAGAGTGGATACCGCATCAAAATTGGACGGAGCCAAAGAAACCGGAAGTCCCTTGGATGTCTTAATCCATTTCAGATCAAGACCCATTTTCTTTTTAGCCGGAAAAAGTCCAGCTCCAAGGTAAGCAATTTTGTTACTTGCTACTTCTGTCTGTACAAGTGAAATCGCTTTTGAATTATAAGCGTCTCTAATGTTCATTATTTCCTCACTTTCTACCGATAACTGTTTTCGGTCAGCGGCCGCAAATTTTTACGACCGGTTTTGCTTATTCAAATACAATCTTCGATAATGCTGTTTTAACTCCTTCCGCGATCGTAATTCCTGCATTTGCGTTCGCATTCGCTTCGTTTACACAAGCAAATGCTTTTGCGATGGTTCCGTTAGGGTTAGAATCATACACATCGTTAAGCAAAATTCCTACGGCTGCCCCGTCAGAAGATGCTGCATTTACTTTTTTTCCAGTAGCGTCGATAGGGTTACCTGCTTTGCAAACACCCTTCGTGAATGCAGTGGAATCAAGGGTGATTTCCTCTAAAAGCTCCCCTTCGAGATGTCTTTTCAGAATTTCTTTCTGGGTTGTTACAGTTGACTCTGTAAATTTCATTTTTTTAACCTCCTATATAGCTGTTTACAATGGACTCAGCGGCTTTATTCGTTCCAGCAAGGTTTTTACCAATAGCTTCTGCTGTCTTTTCCGCTTCTGTCTTTCCTTTATTACCGCCAGCACCGCCTCCAGGAATATCCTGATTTTTAGCAATCTCTTGTTCCTTTGCCTGTGCAGCAGCCGTTTCTTTATCGGACATAATTTTTCCAAGTTCAGCGTAGTCAAGGCTACCGTCATCTTTCACAACCGTTTTGGCCTGCTCAGCTGTAATCTTAAAATTGGTCATTGCAGCCTCTCTCTGATCTCTGATGGCATTGTTCTTCTGCAAGTCAGCAATTGTCTTATTCGCCGCTTCCAGAGCCTTGTTGACCTTCTCAACCTCAGAAAGGTTTCCAGCCTCCAAGTCATCAATTCTTTTCTGAAGATCAGCCGCCTTGTCTGCATCAGCTTTATAAGCCTTTGCTTTTTCTTTTTCCCTAGCCACTTCACTGTTGTTCTGATTCAACAGATTTGTAATCTGGTCATCGGTTGCATCTGGAAAAAGCTTTAAGATTTGTTCCCTTGTCATAAAAAATTACCTCCATTACTCACGCTTTTGTTCCCGCAGGTCGCTCCTGCTGAGTTTCCTATTTACCGCATAGGTGCAAATTTTTATAAGAAAAAAGCAACCCTAAAAAGGTTGCTTAATCTTTCGTATATCTTAAAGAGCATCTGCAATTAATAATTTCCTCCGGAAAGGCATCAGCTCCCAATGACGTATCTCTCGGAAACATCATCTGCGCATCGCCAACATCGAAATGCTCAAAAATTCCTATTTTATTTTCATCAAGTCTCACATGGGTGTGTCGAACACGATTGTCTTTCATTGTACGCCATGTTTTGAACCGGTATCCATTTTTTATCATTTCTACCTGTTCGCGATAGTTTCCAACAGAATTCGCTTCATTCGCAGCCAGAAGCATTGCTCTTTCTTCTGACAAGTAATACTCACTGTCTATATTCTCCAATGTGGTATCAACAATGGACTTTGTTACCTGCGCAGCGTATTCCGCAATATATGCCGGAGTTACTTTTACACCCATGTACTCTGTGGCAATCTGACAATATTTATCATCAATGTACTGATAACAGCTGTCTGCATTCTCATCATCTTGTACTGCCATTGCAAACAGAAGTAAAAAAGCCACTTCCATATCTTTTGCAAGTTGAATTCGGTCTTTCTTTTCCTTTTCCGTTATCTCCATTTCTCCAAAATATTGCTCATAGGATAGCGGTTCGGCTATATTCAGTTCATCAATTTTATTTACCGCCATATGGCACTCCTAAAGCATAAAAATAGCAACTCTCGAGACTTACTCAGTAGTTGATTTATTGTTTGAGTTCTGATCACTATTCATTTGAGAAGCTATTTCTTGTGCCTTACGTTCCTGCTCTTCTACATCATCAATAGTCTTCCACAAGTTATCAACATATGGCTTAGATAACAGAAATGTCTTTTCTGCATCTCCCCAAAGGCCTACTGTTTTTATTGCAACAAGAGGATGAATGCCACATTGAAGAAGCTGTAATAGTGTCTGTGACTTGGTATACATATTGTCCTGAGGACTATGGTTAATCTGCACATCAAAATCACGTACAGTAAGGTTCAAACCGTTGCCTGCAACACGCAAAACGTTCAGCACTACCATTGCAAGCCTTTTCTCTGCCGACTTAACAAGCGGATCTTTCAACTTTGCTCTGGTTTTAGAAAAGTCCCATCCGTTTCTCAACTGTACCGCTCCTTGCGTATCGCCTCCGGTATTGCTCTGCTTCGTAGGAATGGCCAGAATTGACAGCGTATTATCCCACAGATCATCTTTCGCAACCTGGCACTGTGTCTGGTTAAGCTCCTGTGTCATCACATCAACATCAGACTTATTGTCCTTATTAATGGACGTTACTACCAGTGCCCTGCTCATCTTCATTTTTTTGAACTGTTCTTCATCAACTGCGCAGTTGACAAATTTAATCCATGACTGTACAAATTGTTCAATGCCGTCCATGCGGTTTGACTGCATGTTGTTGATTGCATCCAGCATGGAAATAACCAGTTCAATATCTGAAATTCTTTCATGGTTATTTGGATACTCCACAATTGGAATACCGCCATAAGTATGCAGCTTTGATTCTACCAGATCGCTATTAACCATTTTGAAGGACATGGTATCAGAAAATGCCAGCTTGTAATACCGACCATCCTCATCTTTCAGTTCCTGAACAACCAGAATCGGTTCTTCCGTATTCCGATTGTAAATCATGAAAGTATTCATAGGAGTAGGGGCTGTAATTCGGAATGGAACATCACCTTGCTTTGGCTGTACAGCCTTGAATGACGTTCCCGTAGCTGACTGCCACTCACCAGCCTTAATGTCCTTTTCCTGCTTGTTGGCATCTACCATGTAATCGTTCAGCTCATCAACAGCTTTGTTAATGGCTTCATCATCTTTCCGGCTGATAAACTGCACAGGTTCTCCATATGTCTGGCCCACTTTAAACTGGACAATCTCATAGGCATGATTCTCAACGATTTTGTTTGTTATGTCCTCATTGGTAATCTTCGTTCTGTATAAAGTTGGCTGATCACCTTTATAGTAGCGCCACAGATACCTGATTGCAATTTTATTCCCATAGAAAACACCAATGCAATCACCAATTACCTTCACAACATTCTGTGGTGTGATTTTATCGACATCCGTATATGCTATTTTTCGTCCATAAACTCCATGAACCAGGTCTTGGAATTTCATTGTGTTTCTTGTAAAATTCATGTTTTCACCTACATATAAGTAAGGCCTGAAGAACATTTTCTTTCAGGTCTCTCTTTCAGTTCAGTATCATCATTATCGGGATAATAGATAACCCGCCTATAGCATTTTTTGCAAATGCAAATAACTGGTGTTGATGTACGCCCGTCCCATCTGCCTACTCTTATACCGCATCTAGGACAGTACACAGTTTTAGGTTCATGCTTCATACTCGTATCCTCTTTTCACATAAGAAAAGCGCTACCACATTATGGTAGCGCCCCTCACGTTTGGATGGATTGGATTTTTACAAGTATATGGTAACACATTGTTTTTTCAAAATAAAGCATTGTAAAGAGGACATTTCGGGTCATTTTGACTCATTGCAGGACACTTTGCCCCCTAAATACTTATTCCCGTACATATTTTCAAAAACAGCCAATGCATTGTAATAAATCCTTTTGACTTGTTTAAGCGAAATATCACCTCTAAGTCGAATGGTTTTTAAATCCTTATCCAAAATAAACTTCTGACACAGAACATCATACATATTCGTATCTGGAATGCTTTCAATTTCTTGAACAATCTCATATCGCTTATCAATAATATTGTCAACTTCACGTTCCATATCTACAATTTTGGAAACATATGAACTAATTTTGTCAGGATTCTTCGATGTCTGTATTCTATCACCATTACTCTGAACAGCCGATGTGCTGTAGATAATAGACCTTAGATTTTCAACTTCCTTTAATTTATTTTCAATCATTCGATTATATCTTACTACTAAAGATAAATACTCTCTCGTTTCCATCATCCAAACCTCCTAAACGGATTTATTACTGCTTCAACCTTTGCCGTCCTGTTCCCTTGCGTAATCCTAAGCGCAAAGTTTGAGAACACATCTGGAACATCGTCTAGTTGCTTCTTTCCAGATACAGAATATTGCTTAAGCAACGTCATCATCACACCATATGGTTCTTTCGGTGTATACTTTGACGCATCTTTGAATATCACATGTTGTAATATCCAGTTTGAGCACTGGAAGATACGTGCTTCTTTGTTAGTTTCAGTAGGGACATCAGTGATATTACAAATCCAACCCTTTGCTTCTACTCGCTTATTGACTTCCATTGCCACTCGATCACCACCAGCATTTCGCTCAAATTCGCACTCAATAACCTCGTTATTGGCAAGCATATTTGCCGCATTTTCATACTGCATTTCATAATCTGCTGTATTGTCGCACACGGCATCCACACAATAATAATCCTCGCCAAATTTTTGGAATACTGGCATAACAAAATAATCAGTTCCCTTACCCTTGGTATCGCACTGAGCTGTAACAATCTCAGGTACACCATGTGGCAGATTCAAATATCGCCTGATTTTATCTTCCGGGAATAACAGGCCCTCACGTTCAATAGGCTCCTGCTTATACAAACATTTGTATGAAATATCATCCATCAATAATTGTTGGTCTGCAAAGAACTCCTCGTCAAAGCCTGAGTATTCATAATCAAAGTTGCTCTTTCCGGTAACCGGATCAACATCAGGAACAGCAATTATCTTTACTCTTGGATTCCCTTCATACATTTTTTGGATACGCCCTATGACATCCTGGACGCTCCATCTGGTTGCAATGTGTATTTCCTTACAATTCTTACCATCAGTATCTTTGATTTTTCTTTGGCGTGCATCTACAGAATACTTACTCCACAACTTTTCAAGTATAGCCGGATTCAATGCTTCCTCGATACCGCCAATCATATCATCAACTAGTAGAAACTTAGAAGCGCGTACCTTACCGGCATTTTTGCTTCCTACTGATGTGCACTGCACAGATGGGAACGGCTTATATTTTCCTACGTTGAACTGTTCTGTCTTTGCATTTGTACTTGTCACATACAAATCCGGGAAAATATCATTCCACGCATATTCGTCAGAATTAGTAACTATATCGTATATACCGTCATAGTACATTCTGGTAATGTCACCGCTATGGGAATAAAACAGGTTAAAGTCTTTTGGGTACCAACCAATTACCGCAGCATTAAAAAATTTTTCGATGGTCGTTTTCCCGGCGCCCGGAATGAGGCTAATACACAAAATATCGTACCTGTCATCAATCATGCCTTGAAGCGCATCAACCAGCCCGATTTTAAGTAGCTGTTTGCGCCTAGGCATATAAAACCGCTCTTTCGGTTCTCTTTTGTGCTCTATATACCTGAAAAAACTGTCAATCACTTTATGTTGAGCTTCCAAAAGCAAAACCGAATAAAAACAGTCTATCAGCTCCAATATGGTTTTATTGGTTGTCTTATGCTCAAATGCATATTTTTCCAATTCCCATATAGTGCCACCTGTCTGTTCTAGACAATAACGCTCCGTCAGCTCCTTTGCACGCTTTGCAAGTTGTAATCCATAATGAATATCATTTTCACCATTAATAGCCACTGCACAAGCCTTTGCGTATGCCTGAACAACCCGCCAATCGACACCGTTAGCCTGTATGTAATTTTCATATTCCCTGATTGTTTGCTTCAGATTTTCGGAAGCCATAAGGAAAGCACCTCCACTTAAAAAGCAAAGGTGCTACTAGACCTCTGCCTGTAATTTTTATAGGTTAGCGACTATATCTAACTACAGCCGGTAATGTTCTTATAAATTTGTCGGTACCGCTTCTTCACACACCGAATTGAGAAGCGCATTATAATTGTCAATCACATATTCTGCTCTGATACGATAGTTCTTGATTCCATACGCAGATGCAATACTGTTCTCGGCTTCGCACCCTTTCCAGTTCCAGCTGTCATCAATTCCGATAAACACATCTGCTTCTGCCAACATTTCCAGTGATTTTGCTAAATACCAGACTCCCTGATTGGGAATATTTTCAGGCGGATTATCTTCAATGTATGTATCAATCAGTTCCAGCGCCTCACCTTCGCAAATTTCAGCAATTTTCTTCATCTTCTCGATACTTGCCCTAATTGCTTCCTCTGTTCTACCTCTCATTGGTACGCTTACAAATAATTTTTTCATGATTTTCCTCCATATTAATTGCCCGGCTGCCGTTGCGTCTACAGCATCTCTTTTGACCATATTTGGTATTTCCCGCAATGGTGCGTGGGTGCAACGAATTTTCCCACCTCGGGCAAATCATTCTAAGCATTTTTACTCCGTCCGTTTCCAAACATACACTGTCAAGTATGGGGGCATGTTATTGTGAGCCTGTGAATTTCCATTTGTAGTCGTGTTCGACCACCAGTATTGACCTTCTGTAATACCGTTTTCTGCCTGATATGCAGAATATTGACTGAAAGTTAGTCCTGTATTTGACGAACGTTCGCCCTTTGCTAACAAATGGCTATGTTCAGGCATTTCGGCAGTGCTAAGTGTATGTGCCGCCTCTCCACCAGTACTTCCAGCTGTATATGTATCACCTGCTGCAAGCAAGAACCTGTCTTTTATGCGCTCCCAAGTGCCACCCCCCCCCCCTAAAATATCTGCGGGGTTAGCCTCATTGGTAGACATATAAATGCTTCCAACAGGATACACAGCGTCCAGAAAGTTTCTCTTAATCTCTGCCAAGGCATCACTGTTTGCCTTAATTCCTTCTTCGATATGGTTCAGGCGTTGTGCAGACATCGGAGTGCTTTTGTTTGGCCTGTCAAACCAATGCTGTATTACATATTCAACAAAATTAGTTAACATATTTCTCCTTTCGTGCTATTAATACGCTAAATAGTAATTTAGGAAAGCGGCTTAAATTTTATGAGATGACATCTGTTGATAATATATATACTACTGAATATTCTATAGGATTTGGTATTATTAACAACACTGCATATTTAGCGATAAATATATTATGGGTTGCACTTGAATTTTCAGTCAATGATGTATCTATAAAAGTCCGAAAAAAATACGGATCTAACACTTGGAGTGACTGGGCAAAAATCTCTTAAATAAATGATCATTTTAGCACATTGCAATATAGCATAATCTGACACCACTTACTGGCTTTGCTGAAGAAAACGGATTTCGGATATATCCGGTAAATCCAGTTGTGGATATACTGCTCACCTGTGATAAAAAATTATCGCCATTTGTCCGCAAGGTAAACGTTACTGCTGGAATGGCACTAAATTTCTTGTCAAATGTGACAGTAAACATTACTTCGGCACCACTCGTCAAATCATTTGTTGACGTAAAAACTGGCTGAACACTTGGTTTAAATTGTATTTCCTTTACATTTAATACTGTTAAATTACTATTTAGCGTATTAATAGCACTAATTGCATCTGGTGCATCTGATGGTAAATCACCTGTGCCCAATTTTTCTTGCAGAGTATATACCGCAGCCATGCTTGCAATTTTATCCGGATCATTAACAATATTGCTAACCACTGCTTTAGCAATTTCATCAATTGCATTAGCATTGGTCTCAATACCATTTTCAATGTGGTTCAAACGATCAGCATTAAGCGGTGTACTTTTATCTGGTCTATCATGCCAGTATTGCTTTACATATTTCACGAAATCACTTAGCATTGCTACTCTCTCCTAAAAATCAATTTTTAAAATCGGAACACCTGGACTTGAACCAAGGCACATGGCTTATAAGGCCACCGCTCTAACCAACTGAGCTATGTTCCGTTTTTAATGCGGTGCCGATGTTAGACAGCATATATCATGATATAAGCTCTGCGCAAAGCCAATATCTATATACCCTGCTCTCAACATCAGCATTGTCAATCTCTCTGAGGCGGCCCGCATACGCTCAGTTCAGTTGGGAGCTACCCAACAGTATATCCTTTATAAACCACGCTTTTTGCACTTCCAGGATATAATCTGTGAGCCCCGGACTAGCTCATATCACCGGCATGTCTTTTCTCTACTCACAGACAAGTTATTCACAGCATCAACATGAGCTTGTTGTGCTGTATTAGGGAAATGGGGAAGAGAGGAATTGAACCTCCAATGTTTACCGCAAGAGAACTGATTTACAGTCAGCCGCAACACCGCCAATCGTTGCTGCTTCCCCAAACTGCATATGCCCCGTGAAAGCATTCTAGGTGATATGCAAGCACCTGACGGCCTTGTACGTGACCGCCGAACGGATTTTAACGTCTTTACTGACCTTAACCTTATTGCGAGGAGAAGGATTCTGCTGCCTATGACAGTTGCGTTGGCGCACAGGTTGATTTTCACAAATCCCACCGGACCTTGTGACGGTCCTTTAATCAGCTTTCCGCTAGTGGGTCAGGGAGGATACCTATATGAAAACACATACAGATATTGGGGCCCTTGCCATACCCCAGCTAGGCTACCGGGATTCGAACCCGGGCATTCAGGAGTCAAAGTCCTGTGTCTTTACCACTTGACTATAGCCCATTGTTTTTGCGTCGCTCTTCATGGTGCATCTGGCATCGGAACATCTGAGAAATATTTTCTCTTTCACGTCCTATTCCGTGCCCTTGTCTACATAATTCGCAGGTAAGAATTTGACCACAATATTGGCACTCATCTTTGATTTCCTTAGTACCAATCTTCATTTTCTGCCTCTTCCAGTTCAATGTATTTTTTCAAATACCAGTCAGCTTTCTTGATGTCATCAATACCCTTTTTGCGTTTGTGACGATACAGATATTTGAATGCGTTGCATATACAGAAGTTCTTTACAGCCTCAGCACCTTGTGTTTCCAGCATGACATCGATACATTCAAACTTACCAGTTTCATAATGTCCAGGATGATTAATTGAATCGATTTCAGAAGAATCCATGTGGACTTCTGTATATGTAAACGGAAGTTCTTCAATTGCATCAGGTCCATACACATCGCATTCATCTATTGATTCAATAAACCGATCGTAATTATCACTGCTACTGTTCCCGCAAACTAACTTATCATTGCATTTGAAAAGCTTAGGGCAGCTCTCACATTCTTTCATTTTACTCAAATGTCACCCTCTTTTCTATGCAGGGATTTATCCGCCTCGAAACCATTTGGGTATCGTTCCCAGAGCTTACGATTGTTTGTAATGGCAACATTCTCCAGTGTTGTCCCCAGAGCTTCAGCAATCAAGGCTAAATAATATAGCACGTCACCACATTCTTTGATGTAATGATCCCTGTCATGCGGATGACCTTGGAATAATTCCTTTTTAATCAGATCTGCAAGTTCACCTGATTCACCGGCCGCTCCTAAAATACCATTTAGCAGCATATTTTCCTTTGTGGCCGCTGTCACCCCGCTTGCAGTGCGCAGGCAACCTTTCTGAAATTCATCAAATGTCATTTTGTGTTCTCCTTTTCCGTTTCAAACCGAACGCCGCCATATGTCCATAAATCCTCTATCATGGACTCCATTGATACTTTTCCCGCCTCATACTGTTCATACAGGTCTAAAACCTTTTGAACAAATCCAGGGCATCTTTTCTCTGCTGATCTAGGCCAATAATCTTTTGCCAAGACTTCCAGAGGAATTGTCAGCATCAATTTCATTGCCTCTGCTACCGCTTCTTCATAAGCTACTTGCTTTAGCTGTTCTATCTGCGATTGCGTCAGCGTATATGTATTTTGCTTTCTTTGCGCAGCCTTTTGCATCCTACGCATTTCAGCTCTTCCCATCCAACTATCTCCCGTATATTTGCTATTTTTGCTTTAGTCTAAAGTACTCAGATACCGCCTGTCTAACTATCTGTGATACGCTCTTCCCTGTTCGATTCTTTTCCTCAAACAACTTATTTGCCATATCATCATCAAGTCTAATCCTTAATGCCTGACCTTTTAAAACTACTCTACGACTACCCATTTGGTATCATCCCTTTGTGTTTTATATTATTTTATCGGCATAGAAGCTGTATCTATACAGTTTATCGGATTATCCTATCTATGCCAGGAGAGTGCCTTTTTGTTTTTGGCGGTTATTTGAGGGACTTAGTAGGCCCATCTTCGGGCATCTCCAAGACCCCTACCCCTGTGCCCCTGGTAGCTGATCCGGTGGTATTTCTGCAACTATTCGTTAAAGAGATGTTTCACGAATAGTTGAACGCTATATTTTGTGGTTTTATTCGCTATTTACACAAGATATAGAATCGTTCTCATTATTTTCCACTTTTGTGGATAACTTCGGGAGTGCTTCAGCTGTAAGGACTTGTTTTGGTGGCTCAATATGCACCGGAGCAGTCTCTACTAGGCCATCAATCGCCTTGCAAAGGAATATATACCCGACATTACCAGCCGCTGCCCCCTTGTAGCGCCCTAGCTTGCATTCACTCATCCATTTGTGTACCATGTCGGTCCTCGTGCAACTAAGTCTAGCACACCAGTCTTGACCTTTGGCACTCTCGCCAGAAGCCCAACTATATAGTGTATCTCTTGAAATACCAACCATTAAAGCAAACTCCTCAATAGTAGGTTTTTGATCATAATCATAACATAGCTCTGTATATCTATCCCATATAGCAGATATATAATCACAGTTGGTATATATATCTAAGTTCTTATGGAATGTATTAATACACTTATCAATAGGCTTTCCAAATAGCTTTTTATTAATATATTTAATTAGGCCTGTAAAAGAGCTAGAAGAAAGCTTGTATAGATTTTCCGGGCGTGGCATGCGCTGTTCATACTCCAGTGCACATTCGGCAAT
>OIZF01001695.1_pt1 | contig 12161 bp, 9 predicted proteins | sample 1588471 | NCBI WGS metagenome assembly OIZF01 (sample SAMN03283279) | human gut metagenome | biome: human-associated habitat; material: feces | host: Homo sapiens | place: Peru | collected 2012
GACATCGTTGATGTCCAGGTTCTTCAGGGTCTCCAGAGTCACCTTGCGGATCTGGTTGCCAAACTGATTGATGACGGAACTCTCCAGCGAGAAATCGACTTTGCCCTCGCCGGGCTCGACGGTCACCATGCAGTCGCTGGATTCCAGAGTTCCAGCAGTGGCTGCCTTCTTGATCTCCATGCTTTTTCCTCCTTGGTGGATCTTACACTTCTTATTATACCGTTCGCGGCTCCGTGGCCGCTCTTGATGGTTCTATGATAGTCCGGCAACCTTACAAATGGCATAGCAGGTATCTTAATATTCATTAAGAAAAGTCAAAAAACGACTTGTATACATGAGATATTCCATTTTTGCATGATTGTCAGTCTACCATATTCGCTTTCCCTACTGCCGGCCTTCCGGCCCATTTCGGGTCTGCTTCTGATACTATCATAGTCCAGAAAACGCCTTTTGTAAAATCACAAAATTCGATTCTGTATCATTCCCCAGAAGAATGGATGATTTGTCTTTTTTACTTCTGATTGCGATAGTAGTTGATAAGGCAGCCGTCCGCGATGATCTGACGTTCCGGCTCGGTCAGGACACCGGTGGAGACCGGGAATTCGGTCACGGTGCCGTCCGGCTTGACTGCATAAGCGGAGAAGCTTGCCTTGTTCTCGAGGACTGCCTGACGCAGGCCCGGAACGAAGATGTAATCACCCAGCTCGAAGACCTCAGGGTTTTCGACGAGGAACGGAGTCATGCCCCAGTTGATACAGTTGGAGCGATAACGCTTGGTGGCGTACTGCTTTGCGAAGTTGGCCGATGCGCCCATGACACGCTGGCAGGAAGCAGCCTGCTCACGCGCGGAGCCGTCGCCGGGCATGTTGGCGAAGATGGTGGAGCCGATGTCGGTGTTGGCCGGGTCGTTCTTGATGCCGGCCTTGGTGAGGGCTGCATAGACATTCAGCACTTCCTCGGGCAGAGCCTTGCCAGCCTCACGGTCACGCTCGATCTGGCGCATGACCTTGCTGCGAGAGACGTACTGGGGATCACGGCGGCTCAGAGCGAACTCAGACAGACGCTCGGGGTTGGAACGATAAGAAGAGGTCTCACCGGAGGGGATCAGCTCGTCGGTGGTGGTGACAGGGTCAGTGATGTAGGAGCAGACCTTGACCAGCAGGTCGTCGGTCAGAGCAGGCATCTCGGGCCAGTCCTTGATGTTCGGGCCAAAGCGCAGCTCTGCGTCCGGCTCAGCCTTGCCCCAGCCGTTGTAAACGCGCTTCTCATACAGAGATGCGTTGTAGTGGTACTCGGGGTTGGTGTACTCGACGTCGAGGTCGGTAGCAGCGGTCAGCTTGCCGCCGTTTGCTGCGGTCGCCGCGATGGAACGAGCGTCCATCAGGGCAACTGCTGCCATCTGGCCTTCACCCGGCTTGGAGCCCTCACGGTTCGGGAAGTTACGGGTGGTGTGGCGGATGGAGAACTCGCCGTTTGCCGGGCAGTCGCCTGCACCGAAGCAGGGGCCGCAGAAGCACTCGCGCATGATGGCACCAGCGTTGACCAGATCGTTGGCACGACCGTTCTTGAGCAGTTCGCTCAGAGCAGGCATGGAGCCCGGATAGATGCTCAGGGTGAAGGAACCGTTGCCGCAGCTCTGGCCGCGCAGGATATCAGCGGCAGCGCAGATGTTGTCGAAGGTGCCGCCGGCGCAGCCAGCGATCTCGCCCTGATCGACCCAGATGGCACCGTCGTGGAATTTGCTGTCCAGATTCATCTTGGCACCCTTGATCTGCTTGTTGGCCTCTTCCTGAACTTTGTGCAGGATGTCGGCTGCGTTCTCCTGCAGCTCGTGGATGGTGTAGGTGTTGGAGGGGTGCATCGGCATTGCGATGGTGGACTCGATGGTGGACAGGTCAATGTAGACGCAGCCGTCGTAGTAAGCGACCTCAGCAGGCTGCAATTTCTTGAAGTCCTGCGGACGGCCGTGGATGGTGTAGTAACGCTGGGTCTCTTCATCGGTGACCCAGATGGAAGACCAGCAGGTGGTCTCGGTGGTCATAACGTCGATGGCGTTGCGGAACTCGATGGGCAGGTTTGCGATGCCAGGGCCGACGAACTCCATGACCTTGTTCTTGACGTAACCGTTCTTGTAGACGGCACCGCAGATGCTCAGAGCGACGTCGTGGGGGCCGATGCCTGCACGGGGCTTGCCGGTCAGGTAGATGGCGATGACTTGCGGACGAGCGAAGTCATAAGTGCGGCCGACCAGCTGCTTTGCCAGCTCGCCGCCGCCCTCGCCGACCGCCATGGTACCCAGCGCACCGTAACGGGTGTGAGAGTCGGAACCGAGGATCATCTTGCCGCCGGCTGCCATCGTCTCACGGTTGTAGCTGTGGATGTTCGCCATGTTGGTGGGAACATAGATGCCGCCGTACTTGTGAGCAGCGGACAGTGCGAACTTGTGGTCGTCCTCGTTGATGGTGCCGCCGACTGCGCACAGGCTGTTGTGGCAGTTGGTCAGGACGTAGGGCAGGGGGAACTTCTTCATGCCGGATGCACGAGCGGTCTGGATGATGCCGACGTAGGTGATGTCGTGGCTGGTCATGGAGTCGAACTTCAGGCGCAGCTCGTTCATGTTGTCGCTCTGGTTGTGGGCTTCGAGGATGCCGTAAGCCATCGTGCCCTTTTCGGCGTCCTTTTTCTCGACAGTACGTCCGGTTTTCTGAGCAACCTCTTCGGGACAGGTGCAGATGGTTTCGCCATTGACGAGGTAAATACCAGTATCATAAAGTTTCAGCATAACTACTCTCCTTTTGACTTGTTTGCTACTCTCTCAAAACAAAACTCCGGGAAAGGGGAACATCCCCTCCCCGGAGTGAATCACGTTTCCGTTATGGATGCTTCTACTTTACAGAACCATCGAAATGATGAAGTTGAACACAGCGGCAGTGCAGACGCTAATGGGCGTTGCGACGAACAGCAGACGGTTGAACAGGGTGCTGCGCTCTTCCTCATTGCCGCAAGAGCCAAGGATCAGAGAACCGCCGGAAGAGAACGGGCTGATGGCACTGCTCTGTGCGCCCAGAACGGTGCAGGTGAACAGGTTGCCAGCACCCAGACCCGTCGCTGCTGACAGACCGGGGATCAGCGGGAACAGAGCCGGGCAGACGACGCCAGTGGTCGAGCTGAAGAAGCTCATGACTGCACCGATGAGGCTGAATGCGATCGGGACGAGGAAGGACGGGACATTGCTGCCGATCCAGTTGGACAGCAGGTCGATGGTGCCGGCCTCGACTGCGACGGCGATCAACATACCTGCGCCGGCGATCATCAGGATGGTGTTCCAAGGAACGCGAGCGATGATCTCCTTCTGGGGAGCAAGCTTCATCAGCAGAGCGATGACGGCAAAGACGAATGCGACCAGACCGACATCGATCTTGCCAGCGATCAGCTTGATAACTGCGTTGCCGGGCATGACCATCTTGAGCAGCGGGAAGATCAGGACGACTGCCATCATTGCCAGCATCAGATACAAGGTCTGCTTCTGGGCGGTGGTGTAAGTCTCGGGCTTTTCAAACTTGACGTCCTTGCCGATGTTGCGGTTTGCAGGCATTGCAAAGCGGAAGATGGTGACAAGGATCAGGGAGAACAGAATTGCAAGACCAAACATGCGGAAGCAGGTCGCAAAGGAATCGATGGCTTCCAGATCGGGAGATGCTTCATAGGAAGTATCCATCAGTCCGCGGAAGATAACGCCCAGTGCGGCGGTCGGGAAATCGCCGCCTGCCAGTGCGCCGCAGTTGATGGCGACTGCGCCCGTCAGCTTGTCCATCTTGGACTCTTCGCAGATGAGCAGGGTGATGGGAGCAAGGAATGCCAGAACGGTGAAGTAAGCTGCACCCATGACCGACAGGATGACAGCGACCGCGAACAGTGCGTAGGGCAACATTCCCGGGAATTTCCGGCAGGCGTACAGCAGCGAGCGGGAAATTTTTTCCAGCGTGCCATTTGCCGCCGCGACGTTGTAGAACAGCGAAACGGAGATGATGACGAACATCGTGTTCGTCGGCCAGAAGGCGATTAGGGCTTTCGGCTTGAGATCTAGCCAGAAGCAGCCGATAAAATACGCAAATACGATACAGAAGAAACCCGTATTGATCTTGGTTTTATATCCAAGAAAAACTGCCAGTGCAATGGCAGCGATAATAACAGCACTTTGCATGGAACATCCTCCTTATTCCACTTCCTGCGGCGTTACTCGATGCCGAGCAAGCCCGCCGCGATGGTGTGCGACATGTAATAGATTTTGTCGTCCGGAACGCCGTGATCCGACAAATACTGGAGATACTGCTGCATGGCAATTTCCCAGTGGGGATTCTCGGTCTGTCCGCCGTCGGTGCTGATGAGCACATTCTTATAGCCCACCTCGTTGATGACCTCGAGGTTCTCGGGCAGGTTGCTCTTATACTTGCCGCCGCCCATATTCTGTGCGTAGCAGCGTTCCAGCAGAACGTCATAATCCTTGACGATGCGCTTCTGGTCCTCGATGCTCATATCGACGACCCACCACTCCGGATGGGTGACGACCAGCTTCTTCACGCCAGCGGCACGGGCGGCTTCGCAGACGATGAAGCTCTCTTCGGGGGCGATGTGCGCCGTGCCAAGCACTGCGTCATAATCCTTCACCAGCTGGAAGATATCTTTCATCTCCGGGACGATCTTGCCGTTCTCGGTCACCTTCACGCCGTCGTCCGGGTTCTTGCCGAACTTTGCCAGATGGTTCTGGGCGTGCTGGGTGGGAAGCCAGACGACTTTCGCGCCCAGTTTCAGTGCGACCTCGACGGCTACCGGGTTCAGACCGCCGACCTGATGGTTCAGGGTGATGCTGCCGAACATGGTAAAGTTGTTGTCGCCATGCACGATTTTGTTGTAACGGTTGCACAGATAGGCTCTGTCCATCGTCGTGCCCTGATGGGTCTTGATGACGATCGCTCTTGCGCCTACCTTGACCGCGGCATCCGTCAGTTCCAAGTCGTCATACGCTCTCAGGCGAAGATCGGGGTTGGTGTGAACGTGCATGTCGATAACGTCTTTCATCGAATAGACACTCATGGTTTTATCCTCTCTCTCCCTTGATAATCCTGTACAAAAGAATCCTCATCTGCAGTTGAAGTTCTGGTGATTTCAGTATATAATCTTTTTTGTGATTGGAAAAGATATAATTTTAACAAGCCCCCATAGGCAAAACCGATAGCAACACAAAAAATTGCATCAGATTTTGGAGGATATTTTTATGGATATTCGAGAGTTATACTATCTGAACGCTCTGGACGAGGAACGGAGCATCTCCAAAGCCGCCGAACGGCTGTTCATCGCGCAGGCCAGCCTGAGCCAATTCCTGCGCCAGTTTGAAGCGCAGCTTGGCTCACCTATTTTTGTCCGCACCAACAAGGGCATCCGCCCGACTCCCTCCGGGAAAATCTTTCTGGACCACGCCAAGCACATTCTGCGCGAGTACCAGCAGGCCGAACAGGAGTTCTGGGATAATGAAAACACGGTTGGTGGAACCGTTTACTTCGGCGTCAGTTCGTTTCGCGGAAGCTACATCATCCCGCCCATCCTGAAAAAGTTCTATGACCAGAATCCGCGTGCTTCCGTCCATATCTACGAAGGCAACAGCATGAATCTGGTGCAGAAGATTCGGGAAGGCGACCTCGACTTGGCACTTTCGGCCTACCCCATCACCAGCACCGAGGGCATCCAGATGGAATACCTCTACCGGGACGAGGTCGTTCTGGTCGCGACCAACGACCATCCCATCATAGACAAGGTTCGGACAGCCGCAGACGGCAGGCTCTGGGTGCCGATGGAAGAAGTCACACGGCACGAGTGCATCCTGAGCGGAAAAGACACCATGCTGGGGCATCTCATCCGGAGCGCGTTCGGAGCCTACGGTTTACAGCTCAACCTCAAACACGACAACATCACCGCTGATTTTGCGGCATCTATGGGGCGCGCCGGTATCGCGCTGGCCTTTACTTACCGTTCCTGCATCGTAGAGCAACCCAATGTCGTCTATCTGTCCTTGGGTTCTCAGCGGCTCTATCTCCGATTGGCCCTTCTCTCCCCTACCACCGATTACCGCTCGAAAGCGACCCTTGCGCTGACAAAACTGCTCCGGGAAGAACTGGCAAACAAAAAGACACCCTCGCCGACCGGTCCGGTCAACGAAGGTGTCTGAGAACAATTTTTCTTTTTTAGGTGTGATTGAATCCCTTGCCAAAGACCTCGGTGGTACTGAGCATCGAGATAAAGGCGTTCAGGTGCTGCTCATGGATGAACTCCTGCAACTGGCCGGCCTCGCGGTTGGTGAGGGTGGTGTAGATCATGTAGTGGGGCTTATCGGTATAGGCACCGAAGCAGGGTGTATAGGTCGCGCCGCGCACCAGCTTTTTCATGACGAAATCGCAGATCGACTCCTTATCGTCGCAGATGATGAGGATGGCCTTGCACATCTTGATCTTTTCCAGCACAGCGTCGATGACGAGGGATTTCACGGTCAGACCGACGAAGGAGTACAGAGCCGTGTAGAGGTTGAAGACGAAGCAGGCTGCCACGACCATGAACAGGTCGGTCAGGAACAGTGCCGCCGCGATGTTGTGCAGATGGGTATACTTCTCAACAATAAGGGCGATGACATCGGTGCCGCCCGAGGACGCACCGACATTGAAGAGCAGGGCCGAAGCGATGGCCGGGAGGGCGATGGCAAACACCAGGTCGAGCATGGGCTGGTCAGACAGCGGCCCGGAGATGGGAACGAGCTTTTCCAGCACCATCAGCTCAAAGGACATCAGCAGGGTCGCATAGCCGGTGTTGATGGCGAACTCCTTGCCCAGAAAGAAAAAGCCCACGATCAGCAGGAGGGTATTTGTCGCCGATGAGAACGCCGAAGCCGAGAGCGGCGTCAGCTTTGCCGCCAGAGCCGCCATACCGGTGACACCGCCGAAAACGAAGTTGTTCGGGAACTTAAAAAAGTACACACCGATGGACATAATGGTAATGCTCAGGGTGATGATGGCATACTTTGTTCCATACTTCAGGAGCTTTTCTTTCATTGTGGTTTCCTTTCGCCGCAATACGGACATCTGTTTCTCTTTTTATCCGGGCCGTTCCTGCTTCCCGGACAAAGTATATCCGGAAAACCGCAGACTCTCCCCTTCATCGGGCGGCTCCATTGCCGCGCCGAAGTAATTGTAACACGAAAAAATGATGGGTCAAGCGTTTTATCAAAAAACAGAAGCGTCTGCCTGCGGTTTTCCACAGACAGACGCTTTGCTGTTGAAAAAGTGTTTTTACAGAGTCTTGCCAGTCAGCATCTCGTATGCTTCGAGGTACTTGGCGATGGTCTTGTCAATGACTTCCTGCGGCAGGTCATAGTTGCTGTCGGGGTTGGCCTTGAGCCAGTCACGGACGAACTGCTTATCGAAGGAGGGCTGGCCGTGGCCTGCCTCGTAGCCTTCCAGCGGCCAGAAACGGGAGGAGTCCGGGGTCAGCACCTCGTCGCCCAGAACGACGTTGCCGTTCTCGTCCAGACCGAACTCGAACTTGGTATCTGCGATGATGATGCCGCGGCTCAGGGCATACTCAGCGCACTTCTTGTACAGAGCGATGGTGTTGTCACGCAGCTTAGTCGCATACTCCTCACCCTTGCCCGGGAAGAGCTTTTCCAGCACGTCGATGCTCTGCTCAAAGGAGATATTCTCGTCGTGGTCGCCGATCTCAGCCTTGGTGGACGGAGTGTAGATGGGCTCGGGCAGCTTCTCGGACTCTTTCAGGCCCTCGGGCAGCTTGATGCCGCAGACGACGCCGTTTTCCTTATAGCTTGCCCAGCCGCTGCCGGTGATGTAGCCGCGGACGATGCACTCGATGGGCAGCATGGTCAGCTTGCGGCACATGGTGCATTTGCCCTCGAATTCCGGCTTCTGGAAGAACTCCGGCATATCCTTGTTATCGACGCTGATCAGGTCGTTGGGGATGACATCGCTGGTGTAGTCGAACCAGAATTTGCTCATCTGGGTCAGAACTTTGCCCTTGTTGGCAACTTTGTTTTTCAAAATCACATCAAAAGCGGAGATTCGGTCGGTCGCAACCATGATGAGGCTGTCGCCATTGTCGTAGATCTCGCGGACTTTACCTTCCTTGACGGGCTTGAACTCTGTCATAGCAAACACTCCATTTTTCCTAAAGTTTATAAACGGCTCTGCCGTCTTGCCTTACATATTTATCTTATCACAGTTGCCGCGACTTTAAAAGAAACAGAATGAGAGGAAAACGGGCCACTTTTGGGGAATTTATCGTGAAAATTGCAAAAAATCAGGGGTATTTTTCGTCGTTTTGACGATAAAAGTCATACTTTCGTCGTCTTTTCGCCCTCAAGAACCGGCCTTTTCTTCGGGCAGAATCCGCAAAAAACTTCACCGTTTTTTGTTCAATGCGCAGATGGACAATCCCGACGAGCGCGGTGTATCCTATATAAGGGTAAATATGTATTCTTGGAGGTAAACCATTATGGCAAAGTTCCCTGAAAATTTCCTGTGGGGCGGCGCGACCGCTGCCAACCAGTGTGAAGGCGGCTGGCAGGAGGACGGCAAGGGCATCGGCGTACCCGATACCATGACCGGCGGCACCGTCAGCACGCCCCGTACCTTCTATCCGGACATCAAGCCGGACATCTACTATCCCAGCCATGAGTCCATCGACATGTACCATCACTATCTCGAGGACATCAAGCTGTTCGGCGAGATGGGCTTCAAGTGCTATCGCATGTCCATCAACTGGACGCGCCTGTTCCCGAACGGCGACGAGCAGGAGCCGAACCCCAAGGGCGTGGCGTTCTATCGCTCGATTTTTGAGGCACTGAAAGCCGAGGGCATCCAGCCGCTGGTGACCCTGAGCCACTACGAGTTCCCTTATGCCCTCGTCAAGAAGTGGAACGGCTGGGCTGACCGCCGCACCATCGACTGCTTTGTGCATTATGCCGAGACCTGCTTCAAGGAATTTGGCGATATCGTCAAACTGTGGCTGACTTTCAATGAAATCAACATGGGCCTGATGGACCACATCGGCCTCTTCTCCACCGGTATCATGCCCGAAAAGGCTCCCTGCAACGCCATCGACTTTGCCCACGAGGATAGTGTCGAGCATCGGAACATCCGGTACAATGCCCTGCATCACCAGTTCCTCGCCAGCGCAAAGGTCTGCAAACTGGCTCACGAGCAGTATCCTGACCTGAAAATTGGCTGCATGATCGCAGGCGGCTGCATCTATCCGCACACCTGCCGTCCGGAGGATGTCCTTGCCGCACAGAAAGCCATGTTCAAGCAGAACTACTACTGCGGCGATGTGCAGGTCCGCGGTGCCTATGGTTCCATGAGCGAAGAGCTGTGGAAAAACGAGGGCGTCACCATCGAGTGGGAGTCGGGCGATGCTGAGCTGCTGAAAGAAGGCACCGTCGATTTCTATTCCTTCAGCTACTATTCTTCTTCCAACGTCGCAGCACACCCCGAAGAGGAAATCAGCGCAGGCGGCAACCTGTCGATAGGCCTGCCGAACCCCTACCTCAAGGCCAGCGACTGGGGCTGGACCATCGACCCGGTGGGCCTGCGCATCTACTGCAACGAGGTCTACAACCGCTATCAGAAACCCATCATGGTCGTCGAGAATGGTCTGGGTGCGAACGACGTCGTCGAGCCGGACGGTTCCATCCACGACAGCTACCGCATCGACTACCTCCGCGCCCACATCGAGCAGATGGAGAAGGTCGTCAACGAGGACAAGGTCGACCTGATGGGCTACACCACATGGGGCTGCATCGACCTCGTCAGCGCAGGCACCGGCGAGATGAAGAAGCGTTACGGATTCATCTATGTAGACAAGGACAACGACGGCAACGGCACTCTCGCACGCAGCCGGAAGGACAGCTTCTACTGGTATAAGAAGGTCATTGCGTCCGACGGCGAGGATCTTGCATGAGCCGACCTTTGATTGTTGGACATCGCGGCGCGTCCTATCTTGCGCCCGAAAACACCCTTGTCTCCTTCCGCACCGCCAAAGCTCTGGGTGCTGACGGTATCGAGATGGACGTCCAGATGACGAAGGACAAAAAGCTTGTCATTGCGCACGACTTCGTCACCGACCGGGTATCCAATGCCCACTACGACATCTTCAACACCGATCTCGAGACCCTGCGCCAGCTGGATTTCGGCAGCTGGAAAAGCCCGGACTATGCCGGTGAAAAGATCCCCACGCTGGAAGAAGTGCTGGAAATTGGCCGGGATATGAAGATGATGCACATCGAGCTGAAGCCCTACTTCGACCGCGACAAGGATTTTGTCGCCCGTGTCCTCGATGCCGTTGTCAACATGGGCTGTGAGGACAAGGTCGTTCTGACCTCGTTCCAGTACGACCTGCTCCGCCAAATCAAGGAACAGATGCCCGAGATGCGGACGGCCGCTCTGTTCCTGAATATGGAGTCCACCCACTTTCCGCCGCCGTCGCTCTGGGAAGACCTCGGCCTGACGAACGGCGACCCGATGCTGGAAAAGCTCTCTTCGGTTCAGAGTCTCAGCGAGATGGCGGCTCTGGTGGAAGACCCGGATGAACTGGACGGTGAGAATGGCCCGGTCTTTCAATACTACCGTGACCGGTTCCTTGCCATGTGTTCCAACTTTCCGGGAAAGAACCTGCTCGAGATCTTCGAGGACTATATCCGCCAGATCGACACGATTCGGTACGTCTCCCAGTTTGATTTTCCGGTGGACTACATCGGGCCGACCTATTACGGCTGCTTCCGGGATACCAAGCTCATCTCGAAGATCCAGGAAAAAGGCTTTCAGGCCGCACCGTGGCCGATGTTCACCGAAGACCGCCGGGAACTGCGCAGTCTGCTCCGGATGAACCCGGAGGTCATCGTGACGAACCAGCCGGAACTTCTGCTCTCGGTTCTGGAAGCGCGCGACAGCTCTTCTTCCGAGACAGAAGCACCTCTGAACAATCCCGAATCTCTGGCCGCTGCGGAAATCACCGAAAATTCATAATTTTTAAGAGGGCTGTCTCTTGACAGTCCTCTTCTTTTGGCTATAATAGTTTTGTATCAAACAGTTTTAGTTAAAACAATCCTGCGCACAATCCACAACAAACGAGGTATTTCCATGTGTGATATCACCAAATCTTTGGCGGAACACGAGGCGGCCTGCAAGTGCAGCGAACCGCCTTGGGAACCGCCGCAGGTCATCCCGGCCATGATGCACCGGGTCAACAATCTGATCTTCCGCAAGACCAACTCCTTCAACCGCGCCAACCATGTTGACGACGTGACCCCGATGCACGGCTGGATTTTAAGCTATCTGTACCATCATGCGGACACGCCAGTCTTCCAGCGTGACATCGAGCGCGAATTCTCCATCACCCGTTCCACCGTGACGAACATTTTACAGCTGATGGAGAAAAAGGGCTATATCGAGCGGCAGAGCGTGCCGCAGGATGCACGGCTCAAGCAGCTTATCCTGACCGAACAGGGCATCCAGCTGCACGAAAAGACCATCCTCTCCTTCCACCAGACCGAAGAATGTGTCGACAGCCTGCTGACCCCCGAGGAACACGCCGAACTGCTCCGCCTGCTGAACAAGCTCAAGGACGGCTTACAGTGATCTGTGAAATCTTTTTGAAAGCCGCTTGACAATATAATTGTTTGGTATAGAATTGTTCAGTTGCGAACTACCCGAAATCCAAAACGATAGGAGGATATCCCGATGATCAAAAAGCTCGTGTCACATCTGGGCGAGTACAAGCGCGCCGCCATCGTGACACCTATCTTTTCCGCATTGGAAGCGATCATGGACATTCTGCTGCCGACTCTGATGGCCTTTATCATCGATCAGGGCATCGAGAAAAGCGACATGAATGCCATCATCAAATACGGCCTGCTGACCTTCCTTGTCGCCGCCATCGCTCTGCTGCTGGGCGTGCTGGCCGGCAAGTATGCCGCAAAAGCTTCCACCGGCTTTGCCGGAAACCTGCGCGATGCGATGTATGAGAACATCCAGCATTATTCGTTCTCCAACATCGACAAGTTTTCCACCGCAGGCCTTGTCACCCGCATGACCACCGACGTGACCAAC
>OIZF01001701.1_pt1 | contig 12135 bp, 8 predicted proteins | sample 1588471 | NCBI WGS metagenome assembly OIZF01 (sample SAMN03283279) | human gut metagenome | biome: human-associated habitat; material: feces | host: Homo sapiens | place: Peru | collected 2012
CGGGGTTAATGGCTCTTTTGGGCAAGCCAAAAAGAGCCATTAACCCCGTCCCCACCGGCACCCCACCGGCTCATTCACACCTCACTGTTACTCTATTCTTTCCATCCAATGTACACGTAAACAAACTAAGCGGCCACTCACCGCTGGTCATATCTTCCACACTCTGCGCGGACAATGCCTCAACCGCCGCCACTTTATATTCAAAACGATTCCCTGAAGCATCTGTAAAACTCACCTCATCTCCTATCTGCAAGGACTTCAGTTTTCCAAAATGCGTCGGATAATTATGTGCTGCAATGACAAGATTATCCATATAGACACTTCCCGAATAACGACAAGGTGCTTCTTGCAAAAGCGGATAACTCCATTCGCTCAACACCGGAAGCTGCAAATCAATTGCCGGAATCTCAAGCACTCCGATACATGCCAGATTCCCCTGTTCAAGTAAAACCTGTGGCATCTCCATCTCCGGGTTCAGCACATAATCCGGTATCTCCTGCGCCGAAACCTTACTTTCATCGCCAGCCTCTTTTTGAAACTCCGCCAAAATCTCCGACTGTCTTTGTTCTGCCCGCCTTGCATCCCATATATTATATACCAATAATGAAAGAGCCGCTGCTATCAGCAACAGCCCTATAAAAATAAATATTCTGCCTGTCTTTGTTGTCTTTTCTTTCATAACCATATCCATTTTGCTTCTATTTGTCAATCTTTTTATTATTTGTTCTAGAAAATGAACAGCCTACAACGATGCAAATAATTCCTGCTAAGAGAAGCACCAATACCGGCCACCACAACTGTCCTGTCCGCGGAAGCTTTGCTTCCGTTTTTTTCGACTGGTCCTGCGTATTCTTCTTATCACTCACCTGTTGCTTCGCCGTATTCGTCACCACAATCGTACTCTCCGCGCGGGCGGTACTCACATAATATCCCTCCGGCACCTGGCTCTCAACCACACTCCACTGTGCCTCCGTCGAAAGATTTTCCCAAGTATACGACCATTGATTCTCCTGATTCAAAATCTGGCTGTCCGCAATAGTGCTACTTCCATCCGCCTCAAGCTTCAGCAAATCCACCTTAACCGAGGTCGGCCGTTTTTCCTCCTTGTCGCCCTTCCACACCTTCAACACATGAAGATTTGTCTGCGACTCTTCCTGCTTCTCTTTCCTCTCATATTTCAAAACCGCCTTCACATCATACGGATTCTGCTCTCCAGAATTCGCCGGAAAAACAACCAATGAAACCTGCGGCGTATAAACCTGCGTCTTCTCGCCCTCTTGTTTCTCCACATTTTGCCCCGTCACAAGATACATCCCCTGTGAAATATTTTCGAAGCAGGTGCTGATCCCCGCACTTGTTGTCTTCGTCATCTCCACCTTTTCTGGTGTAACCCGGTCCCGCTTCGCATAATCTGCCAAAGTATTCGCCGCACCCTGCAAGTCATCTTCATCTTCGCAAGCCAGTAACACCGAATATCCTGCAAATGCTCCCGCCAATTCATAGGAGCCGTCTTCTTTTAAATCCGCGACATGATAAAGCGAAATCTTCATACCGTCCACCGGACAAATAATCGTAAGCTTCGATTTCTGCGTTTCGTCTGCTGCCGACACACTGCTTTCCCTCACCTGCAAAACACCTGCGAAAACCAAAAGGAAAACCAGAGCCATCACAATATTTCTACAGAGCTTTGATTGTCTTATTATTAAATTATTTCGCTTTCTCATCCCTGCTCTTCCTTTCCCTGTCTCTCTCATTTTTCAGCTTTATTTACTCCGTTGTTATTATCTTCCTTGTAAATGCTTCTGCTTTTGTGTTTGCTTCTCAAATTTTCCCATACCTTTAACAGTACAAAAACAAGAATCAAAAGCGGAACAGCCAGACATACCGCAACAAGAATGGTATTCACCTCTGCTGCATCGGATGTAACTCTCATCTTCTCGCCTTCCCGATTCTCAATCCGGTATCCTCTCACCAAAAGCCTCTGCGTATTAATTCCATATGGCGTACACGTAAGAAGTGTACAAAAATCCTTTCCCTCTTCGATTTCAAGCGGTCCATAATCTTCCGGCTCAACAATGCGAATCTGGTCAATCTCATAGGTAAATGTTCTGTCACAAACATGAAGTTCGAAAATGTCTCCCTTCTGCAGCTTGTCCAAATCTGTAAAAAGCTTCGCACTCGGCAGACCACGATGCCCGGACAGTACACAATGCGTCCCGCTTCCTCCGACCGGAAGCGAAGAGCCCTCCAAATGTCCGATTCCAACCTGCAAAACCGATTCCTCGACACCATGATAAATTGGAAGCTCACAACGAATCTCCGGAATTGTAATATATCCCATAATTCCGATTCCATCTGTATTTAAAATGCTCTGATACTGCGCATCCGATTCTTCCGACGGAGTAAAACGTCCCGCATCCGCAATAAGCGTCTGATTATACGCCTCCGCCTCTTCAATCAGCTGTTCCTTTTCCTTCTCATCCATCTTCTCCATCCTGTCAGAATACTCCGCAACCGCCTGAGTCTGATGTCTCGAATTCCAATAATTACTGATTGTTGGGTACAGCAGTAAGGACAAGCCTGTAAGAAAGATAATTCCTGCAATAATTGTTGAAATGTGCTTTCTCATGTTACAATCCTCTCCTTGCTGCTGTATAGGGAATGCAGCTTATCCATTCCCTATACAACATAATTTAATGTAAAATTCAAGTCGAGCAGCCGTTACTCACCACCTGAAAGAGGTAAGACTCTTCTCGACTGAGATAATTATTTCATTCTTTTCTTTGTAATCAATACAACGCCTGAACCAACTACAAGAATTGCACCTAAGATGTAGAACAATGTCGTTCCGCGTCCACCTGTGGATGGGAGGAGAGAGCCGGATTTGTTCTCGACATCAACTCGCGTTACGGTTGTGCCCCCAACCGTAATTTTCCCATCCTCAGCAATTGTTATTTTAACTGGTGCAGAAAGCTTGTTGTATCCAGCTGGCTGTTTTGTCTCTGTGAGATAATATGTATCTGCATCAAGACCTTGGATTGTGAATTTACCTGTGTCAAGAGTTATTACTTTATTTGTTGTAGTTGCATCTCCTGTTTTTGCAACACGATATTTACCATCTGTTGCACCGCCTGTAATATCCACCAAACTAATTGGATCCGTTCCATTTTCATTTTTACTTAATGTAAATTCTGCATTCGGAAGTCCTGTTTTGTTTCCAGTAGTTTTTTCTGTATATTTAAATACTGGAATTTCATATGTTTTAGTCGTTGTTTCACTAGGAGCTGTTTCAAGATTCTTGTTTTCACCGTATTTCAACCATGTCTTGTTCTTATTTCCTGTTGTTCCTACTTGTGCATTTTCATTCAATGTTGCAGAATATTCAACAGTAATTGTATCACCCGCATTTAATGTATCACAGAATCCCTGTACAAAAACAAGTTCAAATGTACAATCATCGCTAATACTTGAAGGAGTATCTGTGGCTTTATTTAATGTATAATTTGATGGATCTACAGCTGTTCCATTACTTTTTACATTTACTGAACCATCAAACGTCAACCCTGCATCCATCTTATCATGCAACACATAGTTCTGTGCTCCTGCCTGTGCTGTAATTGTTGTCTGGAATTTTACTTTCTGACCAATATCCGCTGTATTACTCTCGCCATACTCATCTGCAGTACCTATTTTAGAATCTTCTTGAACCTTTTTGTCTACAGTTGGAGCAACGTTCTTTTCCTGAATAGTCACTTCTTTATTTGTTGTATTAAGATAACAAAGTGTTCCAACACTAGAATCTACAAGATAATAACCCAAGGCAAGGTTATCAAATTCTACTGTTGACGCTTCTTGGGCACAAACGTTACTTCCTTGATTAGCTAACGAATTATCTCTAGCATACGCCAATGCTTTCTTTGCAAATTCCGCTTTTCTTGCATCTGTTTGCTCGCCATTCCAGTTTACATAGCCCTCTGTTTCTTTCAAGTATGCTGCGCCTTCGCCTGAACCCGTAATAAATCCATTCCATCCTGACGCTACCTTATAAGCATAATGTCCATTATTAGGATCAGTGACATCATAACTCTCCAAATCAAGAATTTTGTAAATCGTGTATGTCTGTCCCGGTACAGCATTATTAATTGTTATTTTTCCTTTAACTGTTGATGATGTTCCGCTCGTCTCCGCTGCGCTTACCACGCTACTCATTCCTAAAACCATCATAATTGAGAGCATTATGGCTGTAATCTTCTTAATCACTTTCATTTTCTTCCTCCTTGTTTCTCGTTACTGCCCCCCCCCGATTTTTTTCGGAGGGTCCAGTATACTCTCTTATTTCATGCTCTTTTTACTACCTTTGTTTTTTATATTTATCAGCATAAGCATTCCCGCGAAGAGTATTAATATCGCTCCTGCCAATCTGTAAATAAGAACTCCACAACTGCCTGTAGATGGCAGTTCTTTCACACGGCTTTGATTTGTAACGGTTACCGTGCCACCATTGGTTGCACTGTTTAATCCTGTCGTTGTGCTTCCAAAATTTGTTGTCGCATATGATGTAAAGTATTCCATTCCATTCACAGTAGCAACTGTAGAAGAATCTTTTATTGGCTGATCCTTATCATCAAGTTCAAAGACATAATAGGTTTTTGTCAACTCCAAATTCACAAACTTATTTGATTTCGTAGTTTTTTCACCTGCATCATATGTGATGAAAATTGTCTGAAGCGGATTACTATTTCCTTCTGCATTTTCATATAAACCAAACTGATATGTTCCACTCACCGGACTTGATTCAAGACCACCCGGATTTTTAAACTTCTTCTCTACAGTAATCTCGCCTTTATGGTTTGTAATTTGTAGTGTATATGGCGATTTATACTGCTTCTTAATCTGTGGATCATTTATGCATGCCTTCACATACTCAGAATAATCCGATTCACCATCATTTATTATCGGAACCATAATATAAATCGGTTTCTGATCTAGTACATACCTATCCGGTGCCTTTGTCTCTGTCACTTTGTAAATAGTATTATATTCCATCACATAATTGGCACTTTTTCCGATTCCAAAAATGAGTGTTCCGTTTCCGTCTGTCGTTCCATCCCATTCTTTACGTTCTGCTCCTGTAACTTCGCTAATAGCTCCTGTAGTAGAATCTCTGGTACAATTTACCACCTTAAATTCAGCTCCAGCCAATGATGCAGACAGATTATTCTGATCTTTCTTAATGATTTGCAGCTTGATCGTACTTCCGGAAGATACTGTTCCTCCCGCGGTGTAAGAATAATTCTCCTGTTTTACATTTGTCCCGCTGGATGGAGAATATTTTTCCCAATATACTTTATTTGAAAAATCTACTTTCTTCCCTGGCGGTGCATTTATTGTTGCTGTATAGGTTATCTTGACCGGTACATTATGTGGAATTTCTATCTCCAATGTATTATCATCTCGGATTGAAGCAGTAACCGCAACATCCGCATTGTTATTTTTATTAACAACTTTAATCGTTGTTATATCCAACTCCAATGTAGGACTCAATTTATCAATCAGCTTCAATTTTGTGCCTTCTACTGTCGGAAGTGTTTCACCCAGCTGGTTAGCTTCAATTGTAAATGTTATATTTTGTTGATCAGAATCAAATGTTTTTCCAATCTTCTGCGGTTTTATTGTGGCAGGAGATGTTGCTGTACTGATTTCCTCTCCGTTTGTTGTTTGAAGTGTAACACGATTCGTAAATGTCTTATTTTCTCCACCGAGCAATACTTTCGGATCTGTCACCCTGCACACAACCTGTACATCAACTGAATAACTATCTCGCTCTTTTCCTGCAGTAAAATCACCCAGTTCAATTAATGCCTGATTTCCTTTCACATAATAAGTAGTCTCCACACTTTTGCCTGGATTATCTGTTTTAAGACTACCTGTTTTCTTTTCTGTCCATCCCTCTAGTCCGTTAATTTTCTTTGACTGAATATAGTTTCCTTTTTGCTTGTCTCCAACCCATTTGATACGGATATATGCAAGCTCCATTCCATCTGGGATTTGCTCCAATACTTGATAACTTCCAGATAGTTCTCCTGCGTAATTTAGCTTAAATACCCATGCTGCATACTGTCCGGGACCTGTTGTTTTGTCCAATTCGCTTGCTGCGATTTTATCACTAGCTTTATTGGAGCCGTAGTCCTTGTCCGTACCATCTTGATTACTTGTTACTGTAGTTCCATCATAAGTAAATGTCTGTCCTAATTCTTTTAAGATATCTGCACCAGAATACAGACTTTTGTTTGCTGAACCCTGGTCAATCCATTTGTTTCCGTCATCACTTGTTTGAATCTGATTTTTATATGTAAAACAATCTCGATAATTAACAGGTAATGATTGTGGTTCTGATTGCACAATAAAGTACAGCTTTTCTCCTCTAAGAGAAATGGTATCTTTTGCCTTTACTGTCAATTCACTATAATTGTCAGTCCCAGAGAAATTCTTTCCATTCGTTAATTCCGGGTCGGTAAATTGATCCTTTATGTCTTTAAGCCCACTTGACGTTTGCATTTCTTGCAGATTCTTATATCCAGTAATCGTGTTTCCTCCCGGCAGCGTTCCTTTATAAATTCCCACCAGCGAATCTGAATGTAAATAAGAATTTTGCAATTCTGTACCATTTGAAATAGCATCTCTAAAAGATGTATTTTGTAAGATTGATGTTCCGTCAACTTCAATCACCCAGTATATCTTTCCATTTTGCCATGTACTCGCATCTGCTTTTGGTTCTTCATAATACCAGGCTTCTTTCCTGAGATTCATTTTGAACTGCCCGGAAATGGTTATATCTGTTTGCGAATATATTCCGGAAATATCAATTGAACTTTCACCTTTTTCAACATTTCCCGACAATGTAAATTTATTATTTACAACAGCAGAGCTAAATGTCCCGGTATTTTTAGGTGTTGCATAATATGTAAATTTGTAAGCATATTTGGGGTTAGTCCAGCCAAGATCTGATGGTTTCAATGTAAATTCCGTTAATTTATCAATCTTCACCCATTTCGTTTCTTTTACTTCATATTTATCTGTATTTGAACTGGTTGAATCATACTCTCGTGCCTCCACTTTTACATACCCGGTATACTCTATCTTATCATTCGGAGTAAGTGTGTCTTTCATAGATACACTTGTCGCATCCCAGTCCCCTTGCGTTTCATTGACATTTACAGTATATGGATAACTTCCGGCCGGAACAATAAATGTAGCATCTGTTGATGTATCTTCTTTTATCGCTCCGCGCGTCAGATCATATTTCTTACCATTCATTATGATTGTCTGAGCAGTTGTTGTTACATTTCCGACCATTTTCTGGTTCCATGTATAACCACCGACAGTTTTCTGGTTATAAACTCTGTCTATTCCATAATCGTAATTATCCTGTACATTCTCTGCTGCTACCAAAAATCTATTTTTTACGTCTATACTATTTGCTTTCATGTAAGCCATTGCTTCTGGCTTTACTGTAATACTATATGTCGCATAATAACCATCTCCCGGATTTACAGTAATTGGGTTACCCGATGTTCCGGTAATTTTAAAACGAGTTGGATTTGTTGTATTTGTCCAGTTGGAAGTATAGTTATCACTTTTATCCGACCACAGCGTATCGTAATATTCTCCATCAACTTCCGAATATGCTGTCTCTGCATTTTTTTTCGCATATAACTTGACAGAATCACGATTGTAATATACATATCCTTTCGCAAGTAATTCTGGATTCGTAAATATATCTGTATAATCCAAAAAATCACGAAGTTCAAAGTTCTTTAATGGGAAATTACTATTATTTTTATCCAATGAAAAATTAATTGTATATTTAATTGTGTATGAACCATCTGGATTTTTTACAATATCACTATCATGATTCTTCGTCATAGCGTATTTAATCTTCGGTGTAAATGAATCCTCATCATATGCTCTCTGATAGTTCTTTAAAAATACATCTGCTTTATTGTTGATTTCTGCTTGGTTAAGATTAACTTGTCCTTTTAGTTTTACAAAGTATGTAAGTGTACGCACCTCACCAGCTACCATTTTGCCTATTTTCCAGACCATGCTTCCCGGTTCGGTGATTGTAGTTTCTGTCGGAACTGCTGGAATTGTCGTACCATCCGTCTTATTTCCTTTATAAATCGTACCATGCGTTTTCCCCTCTGCAACTGTCTCATATGGATTTACTCCATTTTCACTTTCTGCAATCCCTGTCTCTGTCGTTGTAATTTGTGCATAAGAATCCACATTGCTGCTATTATTTGTAAATGTATCCACTACCGAAACATCTGGGCATCCGTCTTCTCCCGCCGTTACTGTAATCGTATATTTTAAATAATTTCCATCAGCTGTGGAGATCACCTTCGTACTAACACATTGTTTATCAACAGTTACTTTTCCATATTTAGCAGTCGCATCCGGTCCAAAATTCAACTCATATTTCTTATCTGCAGTAGTCAATGTTGTTTCTCCATTCTCTGGCAACTGACTTAGTTTAACATCTCCTTCAGCATAGAACTCTCCTGCAATTACGGTCTGTCCGTTTTCTTTTAATTTTTTAAGATACTCCTGTGTAAATGTAACAACAATTTTTCCTTCTTGCGGTGTGACCGTTCCTACCTCGTCATTATTATCAAAAATTTTTCCTTTGGCGGTCATATTACGTAGGAGAACTGGAATATCATACGTCATTTTACAGTCATATTTTGTTAGCAACTCCTCAATTGATACATTCTTATATTGAACTGTTAACTTGATTTTCGCATCTCCTGGGATTTTAGTATCTGTATTTTCCTGAATATTAATCCAATTGTCCTGTGTTGCTTCACAATACTGTAAAATAACACTTTTTAAATTCGTCTTATTCGCACTCGCACTCAGATCAAACCCTTCCGCCGCCGTCGTAGTACTTCCTGTTCCGCCTTCGCCCTCTGCTGCCGGCTCGGCTGCCATCATAATAGCCTCGTTTGCCTGTGCGGTTGGTGTTTCTGCAACATTTTCAGCTTCGGTTTCATTTTCCACATCCTGAACAGGATCTGCCTCGTTCACATCCGGTGTCTTATTTTGTTCCGAATCCTGATTCTGCTCTGTGTTATCTTCCATCTGACTATTTTGTGTCTGCGTATCTGCATAACACGTCTCGGTATGCGTATGTTCTTCTTTTCCGCAAATCAGCTGTCCTTCCGTGGAATAACATGCTTCCGTATGCAGATGTTCTTCCTGACCGCAAATCGTTTTTCTCTCCAACGTAAGCGCCGGGAGAATCAATGCGTAGACTGTACAAAAAACGACAACACAAGAAAGACAGAGAATCATCTTTCTCCATCGCTTGAGTCGTGTTTTATCTTTTATTAAGTTTTTGAAATATTCGCTCCCTCTGTTACTCTGCATTACTCTACCTCTTCCGGTTTCGTATCTGCTGTGCTAATCCCTTTCTGCCTTTACCTATGATACTTTTTTATTATTCTTTTTTATTATTCTCTTTATTTACTGAATACTTCCAAACTTATTGATTGGCCAGATCCGAAATACAATTTTTCCTTCAATCTGGTCCTTTGAAATATCTCCGATTGTCTCGGTTCTTGAATCGACGGATGCCTCTCGGTTGTCTCCCATCAGAAACCAATGTGATTCTTCTACCTGATGTGGAAGTTCGATGTCGCAATGTCCGAGAGATTTTTCATCCAGATAATCTTCCGTCAGTTCTTCTCCGTCCACGGATACGGTTCCATCTGCACTGATATCAACCCACTGTCCGGGACCGGCGATCACGCGTTTTACCAGAAGTTTATTTCCCTGCCAAAATGCAACGACCTCGCCTGTTTTTAAATCATTTGTCTTTACAGAGACAACAATCTGTCCGTTCTCCAGTGTCGGATTCATCGACTTGCCGTAAATTTGTAACACCGGCATCCACAACGTAGCTACCAATACGGAAACCGCCGCTACAACGATCAATACCGCAATCGTTCCTCGAAGTGTCTTCCTGTAATTTGCCCGATGTCTCAATCGCTTCTTTTCATTCTCGACTTCTTCTATTGTAGGGATATTAACTGAGAGTCTTGCCTTCTTCTTCACAATCTTGGTCTCCCCTGTCCTTTTTTGCTTCTTCTATCAGTCGTGACAGCTCTTCTTCTTTCTCTTTTATCGATATAAGATATGTATCTGCTGCCATCTGTGCCGCCTGAAATACACCATTCAACTGCATCGCCGCATCCGCGATCGACCCTGCCTCCGCAATCGTGATCACTTTGGACTGAAGCTGTGCTTCCGCCTCATCCAATCGGGTCTGAAGTTCTATTTCCCGCTTCTTCATCTCGTAGATCAGATCGATCAATTCGCTTCTGCTCAGATGCTTCAAATCATTCTTCATACCATATCCTCAATTTTTTAAATTTTTCGCTAAAAATTTCACTATTTCCACGTGAATTTTTAACATATTTTTAATATTTCGTTCATTTTCGCGTGTATTATATAGCAACTATTGTCTCATGTCAATTCAAAAATTTATTTATTTTTGGTTAAAATTTTCCAGTGAAGCTAGTTGGGGAGACCATTGGTCTCCCCAACTGGTCTCTTTCACAATCCCGCCAGATCCACCTCATAGATAAATCTCTCCGGTTCTTTCTCCGGCTGATAAAACATGCTCAGATACCAAGGATAATACTCGATTCCTTCATTCTTCATCACATTTCCCTTGCAGAATACAATCTTTTTCCCAAAATCCCAGTTCTCCACGGCAGACACTTTATTTAGTGCTGAATGTTTCTGATAATCGTTTCCTGATTTTATTTCCAAAAGATCTACTTTCATTCCGTTTTGAATCACGAAATCCAATTCTCCGTATCTTTTTGACTCAAAATAATTTAATGAGAAGCCATTTGCCTTTATGATCTGGGCAAATGCATTTTCCAAAATGCTTCCCATATTTACTTCCATATTTCCCTGTAAGAGTTCGAATTGAATATTCTCCATACAAGAAGCACACAAAAGTCCTGTATCTCCCATGAATAGCTTAAACAAATTCCGTTTCTCGTTAAGCTGCAGAGGCGGCTGCGGTTCTGTTACATTATATGATGGAAGTGCAACACCTGCGTCACTCAGCCAAAGAAATGCATTCTCATACCGGTTCATTCTTCCATTTTCATCAATCCGATTCAGGAAAAACCGTCTGTTCTTATCATCTAACTGTGAAGCAATGCTGTCAAAAATTGCTTTTATTTTTATCTTTTCTGTACCTTCTGAATATTTTGATATATCCTGTCTGTATAATTCCAAAATACTTCTCTGAAGTTGTATTACATTTCCAATATCATGTGTAGTTACATAGGTTTGTACAACATCCGGCATTCCCCCTACAACAATATACGTTGCAAACAGCTTCAACAAAGTTTCGTGCATTACTTGTGGAACTGGTTCTTGTTTTTCGTAACAGGTCTGCAGTGTCTTTAACGTAGATTGCTGTACTCCATTTGCAATAAGATATTCTTTGAAATTCATTGGATACATATATGTGATTTCTTCAAATCCTACTGCATAGGACGGAACTTCCTTGTATCGAACTCCCAGAAGAGAGCCTGATTCTATATAATCAAATCTTCCGTCTTCCACAAGGAATTTCATCGCACATCTTGCATTCGGACATTCTTGTATCTCATCTAAAAAAATCAGTGTCTTCCCCGGTTCTAATCTCTGCATCTTAAATGCTGTGAGATTCTCGATAATCGTATTCGCATCTAATTTTCCTTCAAAGATCTTTTCCGCCCCTTTATCTAAGATAAAATTTATTTCAACAAAGTGTTCGTATTGCTCTTTCGCAAACTCTCGGATGATAGTTGTCTTTCCAATCTGTCTTGCTCCAATGATACAAAGTGCTTTCTTTTTCTCCTGATTTTTCCACGAAATTAATTTCTCTGAGATTTCCCTTTTTAACATTTTTCCAGCCTCCTGATATTAGTATTGTAACATTTTTCCAAGGTTATTCAATGTATTTTGTTACATTTTTCCGAGATGCCGGTTGGGGACGGGGGAGAGCCATAGGGGACGGGGTCAATAACATTTAGTTAAGCTTTTTTCAAATTAATAGTTGACAAA
>OIZF01001702.1_pt1 | contig 12132 bp, 11 predicted proteins | sample 1588471 | NCBI WGS metagenome assembly OIZF01 (sample SAMN03283279) | human gut metagenome | biome: human-associated habitat; material: feces | host: Homo sapiens | place: Peru | collected 2012
TAAAATAACAAATAATACAAATGAAATCACAAACATGAAAAGTAATATAGAAGAATTACAAAATAATTTAAATAACTATGCTTTACAAAGCGAATTAGACAAAACAAATAGTAACTTAAATAATTTATCAAGCACATTATCTCAAATTAACAGTAATATTTCTTCTTTATCATTAGCTCAATTGTATGATAAGACTTTTGAAAATGCCGAATTGCTATATCGTATTGGTACAAAAGGAACTACTAGTATTTCTATTGATAAAGATGAATATCCATATTTATTAGTTAGTGTTTCGCATGCTTTTACGGACGGATGGTGGTCTAATAGTCCATATCAGCTTGTAAAAACATCCTTAATGGGTTATGACAATGAATTTAGCTTACGTGGAACGTATGCCTCTATTCGCCGTGAGGTTTCTACTTCTTGGCAAAAATTAACTTCTGTTTATATTCCTTATGATAGTTTTTCTATCACAATTTATGGAATTAAAGGATAATCTATATATTCATAAAAAGAAAGTCTAAAACGTAGACTTTTTTTTTAATCTGTATTATAATAAAAAACAATTTCATGAGGAAGGAGTATGGTTTATGCAAAAACAAAACTTGCCAGTTATTATCTTAAAGGGAATTGTCCTTCTTCCTCATAATGACGTTAAATTAGATTTAGATTTAAATTTAGCAAAAGATGTATTAGATGAGGCTGAATACTTTCATAACGATCAAGTATTGGTAGTAAATCAAGTAGATAATTTGGAACAAAATGTCAATATAAAAACACTATCTCGTATTGGTGTTCTTGCAAAAATAACACATAAGATAGAAATGCCAAATCATAAAATTCGTTTTGAATTATCAGGTATAAAAAGAGTTTCTGTTAAAGAATATATAAGGGCAGAAGAAAATATTGAATCCATTGTAGAAGACTTAAAAGAAATATTTTCAGAACAAGAAAAAGAAAAAAAATATGTGGATAAATTGAAAAGAGAATTAGAAGAATATATTCACGAAATTCCTTATGCTGGTAATAGTATTTTAACTCCTATTCAATCTGTTCATGATTTATCTACTTTAACAGATATGATTGCTCCTTATTTAAGTACAGAGCCAAAACATTTAAATGAATATTTATTAGAGTTAGATATAAGAAAAAGATTTATTCAAATTTTACAAGATATGCATGATGAAATCAGTAATTTTCAAATTGAAACAGAAATAGATAAAGAAATACAAAAAGAAATAGATAAGAGCCAAAGGGAATATATATTAAGGGAAAAAATAAAAGTAATCAAAAAAGAACTAGGAGAAGAATCTTTAAAAGAGGAAGAAGTAGCTGGTTTATATCAAAGAGTAGAAGAATTAAAAGCCAAAGAAGAAGTAAAACAAAAAATTAAATCAGAAATTAAAAGATATGAGATGTTACCTATTGCTTCTCCAGAAGTAGATATTATTAGAAATTATATTGATACTTTATTAAAACTACCATGGGAAAACTATACGGTTGATAATGATGATTTGTTAGATGTAAAAAAGAAATTAGATGAAACCCATAGTGGTCTAGAAGAAGTAAAAACAAGAATTATTGAATATTTAGCTGTAAAGCAAATGACAAATAGTTTACGAGGACCTATTATTTGTTTAGTTGGCCCACCAGGAGTCGGAAAAACAACGTTAGCTTTTTCAATTGCTAACGCTATGAACCGTAATTTTGTAAAAATATCAGTAGGTGGAATAACCGATGAAGCAGAGTTAATTGGACATAGAAGAACTTATATTGGCGCTAATCCAGGACGTATTATTTCTTCTTTAACAAAAGCGAAGAGTAGTAATCCTGTATTCTTAATTGATGAAATTGATAAAATGTTGAGAAATTACAAGGGAGATCCTGCTAGTGTATTACTTGGTATTTTAGATCCAGAACAAAATAAATATTTTAGCGACAATTATGTTGAATTAGAATATGATTTATCTAAAGTTATGTTTATTGCGACTGCTAATTATTTGGAAGATATTCCAGAAGCATTAAGAGATCGACTTGAAATTGTTCATTTATCAGGATATACAGAATATGAAAAAGTAGACATTGCCAAAAATTGTTTATTGCCAAGGATTTGTAAAGAACATGGTATTAATTATAAAGGTGTTGAATTAAGAGAAGAAGTTCTTTTAAAAATTATTAGGGAGTATACAAAAGAAGCCGGTGTTCGTGAATTAGATCGAATTTTATCTACTATCATCCGAAAAATAGTTACTACATTGGCGCAAAAACGAATTGTAATCAATAAAATTATAATCGACTACAAAAAAGTAACAGAATATTTAGGAGAAGCAAAATATCCACAGACTTATAAGCAGAAAAATGAAATAGGGGTTGTAAATGGGCTTGCTTATACAGTTTATGGTGGAGATGTTTTGAAAATCGAAGTAAATTATTACAAGGGAAAAGGTAATTTGATTTTAACAGGTTCTCTAGGAAATGTTATGAAAGAAAGTGCTGAAATTGCTCTTAGTTATATTAAAGCAAATGCGAAACATTTTGGTATTGATTACAATCTATTATTAGAAAATGATATTCACATTCATGTTCCAGAAGGGGCTATTAAAAAAGATGGACCAAGTGCTGGTATTAGTTTAACAACAGCTATTTTAAGTGCTCTTAAAAATAAAAAAATTCCATCTGATATTGCTTTTACAGGTGAAATTACTTTAAGAGGTAATGTTCTAGCGATTGGTGGTTTAAAAGAAAAAAGTATAGGAGCTCATCGCAATAAAGTAAAGACAATTTTTATTCCTAGTGAAAATATTATAGATTTAAATAAAATACCAGATTATATAAAAAAAGAAATCACTTATATACCAGTAAAGAATTACAAGGAAATTTATAAAAAATTAATGGAGGATTCATATGAAGGAATATAAAGATGTTTTATTAATTGAATATTTAATGTTTAGTACTGATATTAAAAAGGACATAAAAGATCTTGAAAATACAATTGATCAAATAGATGCTACAAAGCTACAGGATTTTGTAATTTCTTTAACGGCTGAAAATATGTATACAGAAAAGAATTTACAAAATTTAAAAATGATTATTATTCATTTAAAAAATAAATTTTATAATTATGATTTTTTATGTAATATTCTAGAAAAAGTAAATCCTTCTTATGATATCTACTATTATGAATATTTAGAAAAATTTGATGTTTTACAAGAAAGTATTCATTCTTCCTCTCAAGTGGTTTCTCGAAAATTTTTAGAAGATTCTATTCGTTTCGATTTTTATGCTTTTTATGCTTTTTTATCAGAAAAGAATGATTATATTGAGAAACATTTAAAATATTTAATTCAAAACCCTTTCACTTTATTATTTATTCAAAAATTAATAAATGAAAAACCAGAATTTTTAAAGAATGATACTCTTTTTAAAAGAATAAAACAAATCCTAAACTTTAATATCCAAACATTAGATGATGAAAGAAATACTATATATCATCAAAAATTACTAAAAAAAGTAGAATATTTTAAACAAAATAGAAAAGCTAGTTTTTTTGATTATGAAGCATTTATATTTTATAAAAATATTTCTTTTTTAGAATATTTATTGACTCATTCTGTTTCTTATGATGACTATAAAGAATATTTGACCAGTGAACAATTTTTATACTTTTTAGAGGATTATACATTTGACTTAATAACAGGAACTATTACCTTTTTATATAATCAAAATATGAAAAAGAAATTTCAAGAAATTATTTCTTATATTTTAACACAAGGTGTAGATAACAAAACAAAGATAAGATGCAATCATCTTTTACAAAATTGGTCAATGTGTAAAGTAAATGATCCGGATGAATTTTATTACTATGAAATGCGATTAAAATATTTTTGTTTAGAATCTGTTTCTTATCATAATTTTGATACATTAAAAAAAGACATTGATTTGTCAGTTAGATACGATTATTTTATTTTAGAAACTTATACTTTAGATGATCAAAACTTTGAAAAAATGCTTCCTAATATCAATATAGAATATTATGCAAAATGGATGAAAAAAACTATGAAACTAGATGATTCTTTTTTCTTAAATGAAATATTAAGAAAAAGAACAATTCAAATCATGAATTATTTTGAAAAAAAACAATTAGAAAATAGAATGACACTATCAGAAAATATGGATGATATTGAAAAAGAAAATTTCAAAAAATTGAAAAAAATGAAAAAAAAGATTTTAAAAATAGAAAAGGAATTGGAATAATGATTCCTTTTTTTCATATAGTTATCGTGAGGAGAGTGTAAGATGAAGAAAGTAATACCATTTAAAAAAGAAATTATTTTTGATGACAATTTAGCTGAAATTACTAGTATTTCACTAGAACATCATCTAGAAATAAATGACCATACATTAATTGGCGGTTTTGATATTAGTGGAACTTATAAAGTTACAATGACAAGTACAACAACACAAGACTTTTCTTATCATTTGCCATTTGAAATAGCGTTAGATGAACACTATATTTTAGATAATGCCGTAATGGATATTGATGACTTTTATTATGAAATTATTAATGATCGTGTTCTATCTGTTCATATTGAAGTTTCATTAGATCATTTAGAAGAAAAAGAAATAGAAAGTGAGGTTGTTATGGATAGAAATGAAGTAGTAGAAGAAAGACCAAGTGAAAAAGAAGAAATGAAAGAAGAAGTAAAAGAAAGATGTATTGAAGAAGAAGGGCCACTACCTAATATTTTTAACAATATTAGTGAATCTGAAACTTATAAAAGTTATACCGTATATATTGTAAGAGAAAATGATACATTAGAATCTATTTTAAATAAATATTCTACCAGTAAGGAATTGTTAGAACCTTATAATAATTTAGAAGAACTAAAAATAGGAGATAAAATTATTATTCCAAATGCATGAAATTAGTGAATTTTTAAAAAAATATCACTTAACACCTAATTCTTATCAAAAAAAAGGCAAAGCAATTATTGTTACTACAAAAGATGGTAAATATGTCATTAAAAGTAAAAATAGAGAAAATAATAATATTTTTAAGTATCTAGAATCTAGAAATTTTCATTATTTTCCTCCTAAATTAAGTAGTGAAGAGGATGATTATGAACTTGTTCCTTATATAGAAGAACCAGATATGCCGCAAGAACAAAAAATGATGGATTTCATGGATTTAATTGCTCTTCTACATAGCAAGACAACTTATTATGAAGAAATTGATTTAGAAGAATTTCAAAAAATAGAAGAGGATATTCATAATAATATTGAATATTTAACGAGTTATTATAATGATATTATTACATTAATTGAAAATAAAATTGTGTATAGTCCTAGTGAGTATTTATTTGCCAGAAATGTATCTATCATTTTTGATACTTTATCTTATTTAGAAGAATTATTAGATAGTTGGTATAAAATGGTCAAAGATAAAAGAAAAGTAAGATATGTAGTAGTACACAATAATTTAGATTTAGATCATTTTTTGAAAGAAAAAAACAATTATTTAATTAGTTGGGATAAATCCAAAATTGATTTACCCATATATGATTTATATAAATTATACAAAAAAAATCATTTAATTTATGATTTTGATAATTTATTAAAAAGATATGAAAGAATATATCCATTATTAGAAGAAGAGAGAAGACTATTTCATATTTTAATTTTGTTACCAGATAAAATAGAATGGAATGCTTCTGAATATGAAATGTGTGGTAAAATAAGTGATATGATTGATAGTTTATATAAAACAAAAGACTTTGTTTTACCATATTATTCGAAAAATAGTGAATCCAATGAGTAAAAAAAGAACCAGTAAAATAAATAAATTAAAACGTGTGACGATAAAAAAAGTAATAATTAATTGATAAAAAATTAAAATACCTAAAATAAGTAGAAAAAAGATCCACTTAAATCTACCGTTACAATTTCTTGGCATAAAGATCACCTTTACTATATTTTATCGTTCTAAAATTAGTTTGTTACAAAAAACAATAGAATTTTCTATTGTTTATTTGTGATACGATAAAAATTAAAGGATGGGTGATTAAAAAGACGAAAACTATATTTATTGGTTCCAATTCCATTAGAAACATATAATTTTGTGTTTTCTAATTCATAAAAACCCTTATAATATTTTTTAGCACCATCTTCTAAATAAAGTGGCCCAATAATAGGAAGATTTACTAGTCCATTTAAGGAATGACCAGCTAATACTAAATCAAATGATTCTTCTAATTGATCTATTAAATCTGGTTTATGAATTAAAAGGATTTTATAAAGAGGTTTCTTTTCTTCCTCTGATAAAAATTTATTCATATCTAGCAAACTGTTTTCATTAAAATCATTCCCAATTCCACTAATTAAAATATAATTTAAATCACCATTATAAATGGTATCAAAATCATTATCTAAGTTAATAAAACCACCATTTTGAATAATTGTTTCATATTCTGAAAAGAAACTATCATTGTCACCACTTACAGCATATTTTTTCATAGTTGCTTTTAAATCATTTAGAAAATTTGTTAGTATTGAAATATCATTTTCTTCTAATACCGCTTCTGAATTAATTAAATCGCCCGTCAATACAATGATGTCTGGTTTGGTTAGGTTTACTTTTTCCACCAATTTTTTTAAATCTTTTTCACTAGTACTTTTTCCATATTGAATATCACTGATGTGGACAATTTTAAATCCTTTCCATTCATCTGTTAGGGAAGAAGCAACTAATTTAATTTCATTTGTTTTAATATTTTTAGTTCCTACATATCGAGCATATAATAAAACACTAATGATGGAAAGTGATAAAATTAATACAATTATAATCAACCATTCCCACCATTTTATTCGTTTTTTTTCTACTGTTTCTTCTATTTTATCCAAATAACAACACCGCAATCTGTAGAGATACTAAAATGCCATTATGCATTGTATGTAGTAACATGGTAACAAAAATATTATCCGTTTTAGAATAAATGTAAGCAAACACAATACCTAAAGCAGAATAAGGAATGATGTATAAAAGATCTACAACATTTGATATATTACCAACTAAGTGTAATCCTCCAAACACAAGACCAGATACTAAAATAAACAAAATTTTATTCGGAATGATATTTTTAATAGCGCCTCTAAAAACTAATTCTTCAACACTAGGCGCGATAATAACTGCAGAAAGATAAATGTAAATAGGGTGTATTCCTAGAAGAGAACGAATACTTTCTTCATTGCCAGAAATACCTGCATCAAATCCAAACATTAAAATAGCGTTACTGATATACATAACAGCAAGCCCTATTAAATAATATTTAAAGTATTCTTTAAAATACTTTTTATGGTTCTTTTTTAAATTTTTAAAATCTTTTGTGATTCTTTTATTCATGAGTAGTAAAATGACAGATACTGTTAGAATTTCTATTACTATTGATAATAGAATATTTAAAGTTTCATTCACTTCTACACCATGTAAAAAGTAAAGAACAATGTATTTTGTATAGGGTAGTAAAAAGTAACTTAAAATGACACCAATTCCAATACTACAATCTTTTATATATTGTTTTATTTTATCCATATTTCCTAAATTCCTTTCAAAATGTATTGTGTAATCCTATGAATTATGATATAATGAACGTGTTTTAGGGGTATAGTTCAATGGTAGAATAACGGTCTCCAAAACCGCTGATGTGGGTTCAACTCCTGCTACCCCTGCCATAAGATTTTTCACTAGTACAAAGTACTAGTTTTTTTATATCTACCTTTTTAACATCAATCAAATTTTATCATTTTTGTTTCCTTTCGTCAATTTCTCAAAGAAAGTAAATAAAATTGTTTAACCTCTTCTTACTTATCTGACAAAATATCCTTGAATTATCAATAAAAAAAGGCTAAAATATAGATGTGGGTGGTTATATGAAATTGTTAAAATTACCATTTAAATTAATTTTTAATCGTTTAACATTTGCTATTTTAGTACTGATTTTTCAAATATTTGTTATTACAATAGCCTTTAAGTTTTTTTATAACAATATTGTTTTGTTTTTTGGAGGATTAGGTTTTTTTAGTTTCATAGTGGTAGCTTATATTTTGATTTGTAAAGAAAATACCAATTATAAGATAGCTTGGATTTTGTTAGTTTTAGGATTTCCCGGTATTGGCGCTCTTATTTTCTTATTTTTACAATTACAACTCAGTACAAAAATAATGAACAAAAAATTAAATCAAAATAAAAAAGAAAGTTTAAAATATTTATATCAAAATGAGAATGTTTTAGATACGATAAAAGAAGATAGCGTAAAATCGTTAGTTTATTATATGAATAATTTTGCTAGATATCCTATTTATCGTAGTGGCAATATTGAATATTTTCCTTTTGGTGAAAATAAAATAGAAGATTTAAAAAAAGAATTAGAGAATGCTGAAAAATTTATTTTTTTAGAGTATTTTATTATCAGTAAAGGATATGTGTTAGATTCTATTATAGAAATTCTAAAAAGAAAAGTAAAAGAGGGTGTAGAAGTTCGATTATTATATGATGGGACATGTCCTTTTAATGGAATTCCTTATCATTACCCAGAAATGTTAAAAGAAGTGGGTATTCAAGCTAAAATGTTTTCACCAATTAAAGCAGTTATTTCCTCTTATCAAAACAATCGAGACCATCGAAAAATTGCTATTATAGATGGAAAAGTAGCTTATACAGGTGGTATCAATTTAGGAGATGAATATATTAATAAAAAAATCCGCTTTGGTAAATGGAAAGATACGGCAATTAAAATTAAGGGAGAGGCAGTTAATAGTTTTACGACAATGTTCTTGGAAATGTGGAATATAGATGAAAAAGAAAATGAAGAATATCTTCCTTATATCACATCTTCTATTAGTGAAACAAATGGATACGTGATGCCTTACTCTGATAATCCATTAGATACAGAAAATGTTGGTAGAACCGTTTACATGAGTATTTTAAATAATGCTAAAAAATATGTTTACATCATGACGCCTTATTTAATCTTAGATGATGAATTACTAAGTACCATTAAATACACGGCTAAAAGAGGCATTGATGTAAAAATTATTATGCCCCATGTTCCAGACAAAAAAATGGTGTATTGGCTTGGAAGAAGTTATTATGAAGAACTTTTAAAGGCAAACGTTAAGATTTATGAATACAACCCTGGCTTTGTTCATGGTAAAATGTTTATTAGTGATGATGATAAGGCTGTAGTAGGTACTATCAATCTAGACTATAGAAGCTTATATTTACATTTTGAATGTGGATGTTTTATTTATCAAAATAGTGTGATTAAAAAAATAAAAGAAGATTACAAAAAAACGTTAGAAGAGAGTATTTCTATTGATAAAAATAATATTCATAAGTTTGGTATTGTAAAAAAAATAATTGGTGTAATTCTTCGCTTTTTTGCCCCATTAATGTAGACTAGACGAATACAGAAAGAAAGATGCTTTTCTTTCTTTTTTTCTTGATTTATAAGGCTATATATGCTAGAATGATTGTATAAGGAGGCTAAAAAATGGAACTATATGTACCAGATGTATATAAAAAAAGTATTTACGATATTAATTATAGTAATTTAAAAGAAAAAGGAATTAAATGCCTCTTATTTGATTTGGATAATACTTTGGTTCCTTATAATGTAAAAGAAATAAATGAGAAATTAAAACAATTATTTTTAGAATTAAAAAAAGATTTTACAGTTATTATTTTTTCTAACAGTCCTAAAGTAAGAGTGAAGTTATTTGCTTCTGCTTTGGAAGTGGATAGCATTGCTAGTGCGAAAAAACCACATATTAAAAATTTTAACAAAATTTTAAATGATTACAAATTAGAAGAAGATGAAGTAGCCATTATTGGAGATCAATTAAATACAGATATTTTAGGAGGAAACAAAATAGGAATTACTACTATTTTAATTAACCCTGTTAGTCAAAATGATCCATTTTGGGTAAAACCAAGTAGAATTCATGAAAGAAGAATTATGAAAAAGTTAAAAGATCATGATTTATTCTTTAAAGGAAGATATTATGAATAAATGTAGTGGCTGTGGTGCTATTTTGCAATTTACAAATCCAGAACAAGAAGGATATACTTTAAAACAAGAACATACTTTATGTAATCGCTGTTTTCGTATTCAAAATTATAATGAATATCAAAAAATAGACAAAACAAATGAGGAATTTTTACCAATTTTAAAAAAAATAAATGAGACCAATTCTTTAGTCATTTTAGTAGTGGATTGTTTAAATGTTAATAAAAATTTGAGTGATATAACCAAACATTTAAAAAATCCAATTTTGTTAGTTTTAACAAAAAGAGATGTTTTACCACTTTCTTTGAATGACGAAAAGTTAATTCATTATGACTATGGTATTTCTGTTATGGATTCTGTGATTGTGAGCAGTAATAAAAATTATGGGTTAGATGAATTATTTGAAAAAATAAAAAAGTATCAAAATAATGATAGGGTATATGTAGTAGGTTACAGCAATGTAGGAAAATCTACTTTAGTGAATAAAATGATTTATCATTATTCTAGTTATAGTGGTAGTATTACAACTAGTATGCTTCCTTCTACTACGATTGACACTATTGAAATCCCAATTGATGAAAATTTAACATTAATTGATACACCAGGAATTATAGAAGATGGAAATATTATTAATTATGTGGAACCATCTTTATTAAAAAAAATTATTTGTAAAAAAGAAATAAAACCAATTACTTATCAAGTAAAAAATAAACAAACGATTCTTCTAGATGAAATTGGGTATATAGAGTGTGCGAATGAAAATAACTTTACTTTTTATATGTCTAATCTTTTAAAAATAGAAAGAAAATTTCGTTCAATTTCTAATAAAAATTTAAAAGAACATATCATTCGTATAAAAGAACATCAAGATATTGTTATATTAGGACTTGGGTTTATTAAAACAAGTTATTCTGACACTGTAAAAATTTATTTACCAGAAGGTGTAGATGTTTATACTAGAACAAGTTTAATATAAATTTCAAAAAAATGTTTTCTTTTTATAATATGTATGTTAAAATGTACTGTAGAGTGTAGGAATATGATAAGGGAGGAATACAAAGTGGGAATACTTAAAAAAATCTTAGCAAACGATAATGACGTTTTTTCAAATGATGTGACAGGAGATGAATATTACGAATTAAATCCTGAAGAGGCATTAAATGAAAATGAAGGGTTTAGTAAAATGATTTTATTAGAACCACGAGCTTATTCTGAGGCACAACAAATTGCCGATCATTTAAAAATGAGAAATACAGTTGTAGTGAATTTAAAAAGAGTAACTTCTGATCAAGCAAAGAGAATTGTTGACTTTTTAGCGGGTACCATTTATGCCATTGGTGGAGATTTACAAAAAATAGGTGGAGGAATTTTCTTGTGTACTCCAAATAACATTAGTGTTCAAGGTAAAATTAGTGGTGAAACAGCTGGTAAAGACATCCATGATAATGATGATATTAATATTGAATGGTAAAAATAAATGGAAAAATTTAGTATAGTTAAGCATGGATATAGTCCGGAAGAAGTTAATAAATTTTTAGATAATATTATAGCTAGAGTAGATAATATGGTTTCTGAATCTAAAATGAAAGATCAAAAATTAGCTGAACTAAGTAAATTAGAATCTGAAAATAATATGTTGAGGGATAAATTAGCTCGTTATGAAAAGATGGAAGGTACATTACAAAAAGCCATTGTTATGGCGGAAAAAACTTCTGAGCAAATTAAATATAATGCTCAACATGAATCGGAATCTATTTTAGAAGATGCAAAAGGAAAAGCAAATCGAATTATTAATGAAGCTTTATTAAAGGCAGAAAAAGCTGAAAATGAAGCAAATATGTTAAAAAGAAATATTAATATTTTCAAAAGAAGAATTAAAGATATCATTAATGCACAAATGGAAGTTGTAGATGAAATGGATGATATTGAATTATAAAAAAATAGTAATATAGTTTGTAGATAACGAATTTTTTGTATTTGCTATATGCAAACGGGGGGGGGGTATTTTAAATACCTCTTTTTTAAAATTTAAATGTAATACTATAGTTTACATTTAAAAATAACTATG
>OIZF01001710.1_pt1 | contig 12085 bp, 40 predicted proteins | sample 1588471 | NCBI WGS metagenome assembly OIZF01 (sample SAMN03283279) | human gut metagenome | biome: human-associated habitat; material: feces | host: Homo sapiens | place: Peru | collected 2012
AGGTTACTAATTTTAAAAAGGTGAGACACACCTCAAAAACTGTAAGAAGAAAATGAAAAAGTTTTTTGAAAACTTATCTGAAAAGATTAATGATGCGGCTTTAGAGACGCAGCTAAATGATTTCGTATGTAAGTTTGATGCGGTCAACAAGCCAGCTGAAATCGTAGTTTCTATTAAGAGTAGAAAGGTTATCCATGCAAATGGAAACGTTTCTTCTTATTCATATTACAATGTAGATAAGATTAATATCTATGATGAAGACGGAGAAGACGTTTCTTCAAAATATCCTTTGTTCTGCCAAAGAGTTAAGGATTGCGTGCCTTCTTATAAAGATGTTGAGAATGACTTAATGGAGGCAAATATGAGCGAAACAGAGCTTTATTTTGGCTCAGAGGCTAATTATCTGCGCTATAAATATGGCAACTAATTTTGGCTATGGAGTACGAAAATAAGTTTGTAGGTCTTTCATCTGTAATGAGTAACGACCTTAAAATATTAAGGTATGAACTAGAGTATGGGTGGAAATTGGCTCTTATGCCAAATGATGTGTGGTACAACTAATTACATTTAAAATTTCAAATTATGGCAGAATATAAAGTTGAAGTAGATTTATCGGATATGTTCGATAATATGACCATCAACGAGCAGAAGAACTTCTTAGTTGATAAGTTCTGTTCCTTACCTATAGACAAGATGGTAGATGTAGTTGGTGAAATGTTGGAGAACCTTAATGGCGATCAGACAGTCAGAGTTATTGAAGACGCTTTTGATAACTTGCATGAGCAAGGTCAAGAGCATGTAATCAACTATGTGAAAGGGTAAGGTTATGATGTTTGAACAAATTAGTCGCAGATGTCTGCTTACATTGGATGGGGGGGCAAAGATTCAAGCCGTCCTCACTATGCCGAAGCCGACAAAACCCATCTTTCCAAAGGAAATGGAACGTCAGTTTATTAAGGATTTTAATGAATCGCAGCTAAATGCGGTTCACAAGGTTGTTAAGTGTCATATAATGAGAAATTAAAGAATGGAAAGGATGAAAAGAGATTTGTGGTTGTTACTACACGCAAAGTGGGTCTTAGATTGGACGAGTAATTTAGGAGATTTCTGTAATAATCATCCGTCGGACCGCTATGCTTATAACATTTATTTAATAATGTGTAAATTAATTGGATGGATATGATAAACGAAAAGAAAATAGAAGAAGCTGCAAGAAATTATTGCAACAACCGTTATCCTGCTTCACAGGATGCTCCGTTTATAGCAGAGGGGTTTAGACATGGTGCTAATTGGGCTATCGATGAGTTCTTGAAGGACTTGTGGCATCCTGCTAGCGAAAAGCCAGAAGAACATACAGATATTATCTACATTGATGAAGACAAAGATTTTTGGGATATTAATAACTATGATTCTAATAACTTTGATGATTCTTTTGGTAAAGGTTGGAAGTCAGCTTGTAGAACGCAAGACATTTATAAGTGGGCTTACAAAGATGATTTGTTCCCAAAGAAAGGAGGTGAGCAATGAAAGAGCTTAAAGTTGGAGAAAGAGTAACCATTACTCTTGAAGTTGTTGAAGAATTATCTTGTTATGGTTGTTTCTTTAGAACATTTTTCGGCAAGTGTAATGGAGATGGAAGGGTAAAATGTTCTATACGAGACCGTTCAGATGGTAAGAATGTAATCTTTAAAGAAGTTAAGGAGTAAGAATATGAGTAGTAATTTAATGAGAATGGCATTGATGATGGCTGCTACGGAAGCTTATGCACAATATAGAATCTTTGGAAGTCCAAGTCCTAAACTTGATACACCGAAAGGAAACATTCCTTCCGATAAACAGAAGTGTCTGCCAAAGGCGCAGCATGAGTTCACCATCAAGGGTGTTAAGATTATGGCAGCTTCTAAGAAAGATGCCATAAAGAAGTACAAACATTCAAAAGGAAAGTAGTATGGTAATAAATTTTAATCCTAAGTATATACCAGGAGATATTGTGTATAACCACAAAAAAGAAATAACAAGAATTACAAGTTCTTATTTAAAAGGTACTAAATTATTCTATTATAGAGATGGAGAGTGTGGTTGGATTAGAGAGGATGCTATAAAACCGATTCCTCTTACTCCAGAGATTCTTAATAAGAACGAATGGGAATATGATGGTGTAACATGGATTTTAAAAAAAGGAAATATTAGTATATTTATACTTCTTGATGATAAAACTTATGCCGCACATCTATTAGGAGTGCGAGTTTTAGAATTTCATTTTGTGCATCAGCTTCAACATCTTCTCTTTGGCCTTGGAATTAAGCACGAAATGGAGGTGTAGGTATGGGAATAGCATTATTAGTAATACTTGTAGGTTGCATAATCTATACTGTATTTGATGTATTTAAGTACATCAAGCCTATGACGAAAGAAGAATATGAAGATACTATAGGATGTGCTATATGGATATTACTAATGGTGTTTTCTGTTGTTGGTAGCTTTATAGTTGCAATTATAGATAATGTTTAACCGCCTTCGGGCATAAAAATATAATAGAATGCTTATAAGTGAATTTATTCAACAACTCCAAGACCTTTGTGATAATGAAGGTGATATGGAGATAGTGATAGTAACAGGTAACAACGGATTGGGTTCTATACCTCATGTAAAGAAATCACCGCTTTACGACCAATTTGAAATTACAAAGTATTAACTGCCTTCGGGCATAAATTTAAAGATATGACAGAAACAGAATTATACAACGAATTACAGAATGTAGAAGGCTGCTTGAAGATATTGGATTCACAAATATCAGAGCTTCGCAAAAAGAAGAATGATATAATGAACGACTTTCTAAGCTTGTTACCTTTTCAGGAAGGTGACAAGGTGAAAGATAAAGATGGCAATATCTTTATCATAGAACGTCTAAAAGATGCTATATCGCTTGGCAAGAATGAAATCAAGGTTCATTTTCTTATCCGAAGAATAAAGAAAAACGGAGAACCTTACTATTACGCAAACGAAGCTTGGGGAATTGATTATTTCTCACTTGAGAAGGTAGTAGAATAATTAACCATCCGCAAGGATATAAATAGATAGAAGTATGAACGCAACAGAAGCAAAAAGAAAGTTATGTGAAATTAGACTTAGTCTCACAGACGAGGTGCAGAAGGAAGCTATCTGGATAGCAATTAGGGCTATTGACACTTGCACTGAAAATGGATTTATTGTAGAAGACTAACTAATCAGATAATAATATGGATTTAGACAAATTAGAAAGGGCAAACACCTTAGCAAAGGGGTTGCTACCTAAAGTTAATAAACTTTTAGATATACACAATTATACTGATGGAATAATTGGAGAAACTCTTAAATGCTTATTGGGAACAGATGAGGATTTCAGTAATAAATTCTCACAACTTCTTTCAGAAGTAAAACAGAGGTATCAGAAAGAGTTTGATGAGCTTTAATAACTAACTACCCTCTCCTGTAATAGGGAGAGGGTAAAGAGGTAGGAAATATGATAATTTTATTAATATTAGAAATTCCTCTCATAATTATTACTATTTGTCTAGGAATAGCACTTATACATGAATCTGATGAATTAGGTATTATAGTATCTTATTTTGGATTTATACTTAGTTTAATTTTAATTATGGGATATATACTAACATAAAAATAAAAGAGCATGGCACAAGAAGGATGGATATGCCCTAGATGTGGAAAGGTAAACGCACCTTGGGTAATGCAATGTTTCTGTAATAGGAACACTCAGATATTACCTAAAGTTGGTGCTCCTTATTATGAGGGAGATCAAGTAACGTGTAACACAAAAAAAGATAAACAATGAGTAAAGTAACTGCAATTAATGAAATCATTGAAAAGAGAAATCTTTTAAGAAAGTGGAAAGAGAGACATGCTACTTCCGTTAGTATTGATATCATTTTTATGTGGTTAGATAACATTCAAAATGAATTAGATAATGAATAAAGAATATATAAAAAAGTCAATACAGAAAGCTGAGGAAATTGTTTGTTCTATTAATTATAAATGCTTAACTACCAGTGTGGATGATAAATTAATATCTGCTATGGGTTACATTATTCAAGCACTTAAAGGTCTTAAAGAGTTGGAGGATTTATGATACAAAAGCAGACATGGAAGGACGAAATCAGAATTTTAATAACTGATGAAGAAAATCATGGTTCTGTACAAATATCCATTCCATTATATGTTAGTGATATTTTCGGCAAAGCTGATGCTCTAATATATGCACTCTTTGTAGATAATAATCATAGAAGAAATGGTGTTGCAAAAAGCCTATTACAACTCGCAGAACAACAAGCTAAGTTGAATGGAGTGAAGACAATCGGATTGGAATTTTTTAAAGATGAATCTGATAGATTTGTTCTATATTGGTATCTCCGTAGTGGTTATAAACCATTTTGTAAGAAAAGTAATTTATTAATTAAAAAGTTGGAGGATTGATATGACAAGAGAAGAAGCAAAACAGCTATTGCCGATAATTAAGGCATACGCAGAAGGAAGAATTATCGAGTTTTCTAGTATTACTGATGTAAGTAAAGCATGGAGAGAAGTTACAGAATTTCCTGTTGGAATGATTAAATATTTCAAGTTCCGCATCAAGCCAGAATAAAAGTATCGTTCATTCAAGAACGCAGAAGAATGTTGGACTGAAATGCTGAAGCATCAGTCGTTTGGTGTTGTTAAAGATAAGTACTTTGCTAATTATCAGACATATCGTGCATTTACATGCTTAGTTACTAATGGTTGTCACTTCCGTGGATATGAAGATGAGACATTTGAAAGTAGCTTTAAGAATTTGTTATTTGCCGATGGCACTCCATTTGGCGTAAAAGTAGAGGAATAGTTATGACAGAAAAAGAATGGGAAAAAGTTCATCTTGGAAGTATAGTTGAGTACAATATAATTAATTGGACAAGATTACTTTTTGGAGGTTTAATCTATGGTGGGTATCACGATTCATGTAGAACAGAAGTCTTAGGAATACGTACTGACAAAAAGATATATTGCAAGTTAGATGGCAAGAAAAAGCCAAGATGGTACAATATTAATAGATTTAGGTTAATAGAGGGGGAAAATAGTTATGGCAACCTATAGAATAGTAGATATGTATCGTAAAAGCAAGGCTGTTAAAGGCATACATTACGATTCTAATGATAATCCAATCCTTGCTTATCGTGTAGATAAGAGTCATTCATTGTTATTTGGACTTATCCATTATTGGGATTATGGTGCATATAACCTTTGCCCAGAGTATTTGTTTTCTTCTATCGATAAAGCAGAAGAAGCTATATTGAAGGTAGATAAAAGTAAAACAATAACAATTTTATATGAATAGCGTATGAAAACAGAAAATATCAAGTTCAAGGCTAAACGTCTTGACAATGGAGAATGGATCATCGGAAGCTTTGTTGTAATGAAGATTCCTGCACTTAGCAAAACTACTATAGGTATCGTAGCGGCTGGCGGTGCAACGCTTCATGAAGTTGACCCTTCTACCGTCTGCCAGTTTACAGGATTGAAAGACGGCGAAGGAAATGAAATCTATGAAGGTGACATTATTGATTTTGATATATGTCTGTGTTCTGTAGTATGGGTTGATGGCGTATGTGCGTTTTGCCTAAAAAATATTACATTGGAAGCCTCCGGCACTACACCTTTAGGAGTAATGTTAGATTATTATAATAATTATAGAGTGCTCGGTTCTATTTACGACACAAAATTAAAGGAAAAGAAAAACATAAAAGATAAGTAGCGTATGATAGAAAAGATATTAGAAATAGTAGCTCAAAGACTGAACACTTTAGCCACAAAGGTGTTTAAGAAAGAGTCTTATCCTTATCCTCCTCTTACAAGAAGAGAACGAAGAAAGTTTGAACGTGACAACAAAAAAGCTGAGAAGAATATAGCGTTATGTCGTAGATGCATGAAGAACACTCCTAGTTGGTGGTGTCCAGGAGAACGTTGCTATTTCTTCCCTTATCGAAGACACGTATTATTTGGAGATAAAAATAAGTAGCATATGGAAATTGTAATTTTATATATAAGTATTAGTCTAATTTACATCTTTCTTGTTTGCTTGGATGGAGAAGATGTAAAACCGAAATGGAAACAATGGCTAGCTGACAAACTAGGCATCAAGCCAAAGATAGAGGTTAGATACATAAAGCCACAAGTCGTTAAGCTTTGTTCAAGAGTTACAATGTCGAATTTTGAAATGCAATACTATTGCCGTGACAAATCTGGCATGGAACAATTGAAGAGAAGAGCAATAGAAAGTGTGTATGATGACATTCTTAGGGAAATGAAGGCAAATGGATTGATTTCTATTTCGCAATATAATGACATTTATAGTAATAACACTATTTATGAGGGGACATGTGAAATTTATAAAAACAAGTAATGTATGAAGATAAGACAAGCTAAGAAAATTTTGAATATGATGGAGAGAGGAACGGACACACGTTACTTCGAATCAAAATATACATTTAAGGAAGAGAGTAGATTCATTCCTAGATTAAAGAATCTCTATCAGAAAGCAACTATCAGATGGAATAAGGTAAATATGCCGAGTGCTAACGTTAGTTTGTTTCGTTCAATTTTGAGAATTTCAAAGGAATGCGGTCGTTGTAAACATTTCAATGGTATATTTGCAGGAAGATGTACTAAACTACATAAGTATGTTGAAAGCAGCGATTGGTGTCATGGAACGTTTTTTCATAGAAAGTGAGGTTGACATGAAAATAAGACAAGCTAAGAAGATAATGAAGGAAGTCTATAAAACCCGATATTGGGCTTATAGACAAGGCTATTATTGTGGCAAGAAGGATGCAGGAAAGCTATCTGGAGATCATCGTTTATTAAAGGCGATGCGTCTTACAAAGAAGTGGGAAAGCCGCAAGATACGAAACGAAGCAAAAAAAATGTTGAAGAAAAATCCGTTCAAACCGAGGGAACTTCAACGTAGTGTTTTAAAATTAAAGAGATATGGATGTAACAAACAATAATAAATAAAAAATTGCAGCAATGGATAGACTAATGGATATAGCGAAGTACTGCAATGGAGATTGGAAGCATCCTTGATGCAATTTACAAGGAGTAAAACGTAGATATATGAAGGAAATGTTCTTTAAAAGTGTAAAGTTCCGTGAAGTTCAGCATTTGGCATTCTCGGATGAATATATAACCGCATACGTATCGGTGAATAATGTTCCGAAGATACACATGAGTGTTAATACACCTCGTGATGAATATGGGTTTGTGAAAGGCAAACCAAAGCGTTACTTTAGAATAGGGTTAGGGAAATGGCTCACAGAACGAGCGTTTGTTAAAAAATATTTTAGCGAAGAATGAAGATATGAAGAATAAAGACAAAATAATCAATGAGTTTCTGAGCAACTTGTGGCATGATGCAATTGAGGCTCCTGACTTGGATAGACGAATCTTGTATGAGTATAAGCCAAATGGAGAAATAAATCCACCAACACATATAAAGGAGGCTACTTATGAAAAAGTACGTTGGAAGGAATGCGGTTATAAGCCGATAAATCCAGAGCGGATTATTACTCGTTGGCTCTATGTAGATGAATTGTGCCCCAAGAAAGGAGGTGATGGCAAATGACCGATGCAGAATTTAATAAGTTTGTACTTGTATTAGAGAACGAGGCGTTTCGGTTTTCAAGAAGCCAAAACGAATTTAAGGAACATCGAGTAGTGATAGAGCAGTCTTTCAAGATAGGAGGGCTGTTCATTCTTCGAGAGTTGGAAAAGTATTTTAATCAAAAGAAGTAAGCTTATGAAAAAAGTTTCCTTGACTGATGATGAGCTGGATTTGCTTATTATCGGGTTGCATTGCGTAAATAGGTCTAATTACAATAATTACGGGCGATATTACGATTCTTATGATAAAGTGTCGCAAATGAAGGAAGAACTTAGGATTAAACTTAAGAGAGCATTGTATAATTTTTAGTTTTGAATAGTAGTTTAAATATATTAAGATATGGAATTAAAGATAAAAACGCATCATGCGTTACCTTGCCGTACAGAGGTATTCACTATCAATGGAAAAAGCGCTGAACAAGATGATTTTGGTGATACATATGACCATCATTATGAAGACGCAGAGCCTTATGCTTGTGCCGATATGCACTTTGACCCAAAGCCTCCAACAAAGGAAGTACTAAACCGATATAATATAACGGATAAAGAATATTATGACATCTGTAATGAACTAGAATGCGAGTTGTGCGTTGGTCGTTGTGGATGGTGTGTTTGATAGATTTTAGAATAAACAATATAAGCAATGACAAAGGAAGAAATATTGGAAAAGGCATCCGATTTTGAGGATGAAGATGAGTTTGTGAAGTGTGATAGATTGCCGTTCACTGAAGAATTGTGGCTTTTAAATCAGCTAGTGTATATTGGCTTGTCTTGCACCTATACAGGTCGTGGCTATATAATTGAAAAACTTAAAGATTAGTAAAATGGAAGCGAATGATTATTTGAAGGCTATGCAAGCTATGGACGAATTGGATAGACTTGTAACTAGTGTTTATCCGGATAAGTTCAAGTTGGTCTGCAAGAAGCATGGAATAGATGAATGCGAGGCGATGAACATGTATTCGTACTTGCAAAAGATGCATAAAGGTCAGTCTTGGTTAGTTAGATACAAGCCATTGGAATATCTAGAGCGTGTATTAACACTAGCCAAAGAAGCTTATGCGTCTTACATGAACAACGGCTTGATTCTAAGTATGGTCAATTTTGGTGATAAGTACACAAGAATACTTGTAATCTTTGAGAAAGATGGCGTGAGAAGCCAACTGGAATTTGACCTTAGAGAGCAAAGAACATATGTTGATATAGCGGACTTTATTGGAAATGGTTACTCCATCGTATCTGTTATCCGTCAGTCTGACAATGTTGACAGCGAAAAGTTTGTTGGAGAAAAGGATGAGCGAAGTCATAGTATTCCTATTTACGATGGTGATGTAATGCTTTGTTACGTGAATAAACCGGAATTTTGGAGTTCCGATTGGCGTAATAATAGCGGGCTTTATATTTGTGAGAGCGGCTCATATCATAGATTGCTATACACCCCGAATAAGGGGTACGTAAGACATGGAGAGCCTGATGTAGATGAAGACTTCACCCTTGATATTGGGGAAGAATCCTTCAGTAGTTATGTTATGACTTTAGACCAGTCTTGGTATAAGTTGGGTAATGTTTATGCAGGTATAGGCTTTTTGAAGGAGAAAGAATAGAAGAGTTGAAGGAGAGGAATATCATTTCCCCTCCTTTGCATTAATCTCCAGCTCGATAGGCTTGCCACAATGAGGGCAGATGATAGCCGGATGTGATAAGGTTTCACCATCAATCGCAAGAAAACTAGATGGCGAACAACCACAAATATTGGCTATTTGCTCTACTTTTGCAAACGAGATAGAACCATTATTGATTTGTTGTGATAATGCCGATTGGGTTATACCTAACTTTTCGGCTACAGATGAAATGGTTTGTCCATGACTTCTAATTATTTTCTTTAAGTCCATACCTTATTATATATAAGTGAATACTAATATTTATTTTGCTGCAAAGATAGCTTATTTCTTTTATACTACCAAAGAAAAAGAGTTAAATATTAGAAACGGCTAATAAATAGCAAATAAATGTTTAGAAAAACCTTATATATGTTAAATAAGTGTTAATATTAGAAAATACTTATAGAAACATTTGGTAGTATTAGAAAAAACTACTATCTTTGCAATGTCTTTAAGAGATAAAGGCTTTAAAGTTTAACTATTAATTGCTGTTATGCAGCCGAGTCGGCACTCGTAAAACGGTTTGAGGATATGACAACTTCAATTAAGAACAAGATGAGAAAGGTAATGCTGTTGGCACATAGAGCCTATCAGTTGAAATCAAGTTCAATGTCTTGGGTTGAGTGCTTGAAACAGGCTTGGCAGGTCGTAAAGCTTGAGGCAGCGATGAAGACCAAGGTGGTAGAGTTCTTCTTCATGAAGATGAATGGTGAGGTAAGACAAGCCTTTGGTACTCTCCTTCAGAGCCACATTGACTATACTCCAAATGGCACAGGGCATGCAGCATCAAGAGATTGCATCCGCTATTGGGATGAAGAAAAGGGTGCTTGGAGACAATTCAAGGCTTACAACTTCTTGCGAGTTGCATAAAGATATTTACACGTTCTAAGGTGTTTGGCGAGGCTTTAATAGGGGTGAGCCTATTTAATCACCCCTTTAGTTTAGGACTTTTAAATTAAAATCGAATATGTTACATTCTGAGATTGTTAGTGAGTTGAAGAACATTGGTGTACAAGTAAAACCATATAATGTTCAAGATGGCTTTATGGATATGTTCGTAAATGGTGAGGTTTACGATATGTTTGTGAAGTTTGTAAAAGAGAACAACTTAGAGGTGATATATGATATCATTCATCATTGGGATATTTTCACATGGTGTGATGCTACAATTTGGTTTTAATCACAAATAGAGTATAAGATATGGAGACAATTGCTAAGTGTTTGAAAGAAGTGTTCTACAAAGGGCATCATATTACCAAGGTGGAGGACGTATTCGGTCAGGTATTCGTTCGCATTGATAATGTAGTTGAACCGGACTATGCTAGCATAGCCGAGGCGAAACGTGTAATCAATGGTAAAGCCCCAAAGTGGTTTAATGATGGCTATATGTGGGACGAAGCCAGCAAGAAGGTCGTAAAAGACCCTAACGCTTTCCGATGGGAGGAGTAAGAAAAGATAAGGTAAAGAACTTAATACAATTGATTATGGAAAAGTTTATTGATGGCAGTTATGAATTCGAGACAACAAACGAGTTTCCGGATGGCTATGAGATTTGGGCGATTGGTCGAAGAAATTTCGAGCACAAGGGTTACGTGCCATTGTGTGAGGTTGACGAGAACTACAACGTCAAAAGAGATACCTTGAAGGCTTTGAAAGTCAAGGATGAAGCATTTGCTTTGGCTTTGCTCTATGAAGCCGTGAAAAGAGGTGTAAACAAGAAGAAGTATAACAAAATGTTAAGTGCATAAGAACATGGATGAGAATTTCTTGAATGTGCTCTATATCGAGCATACAGACAAAATCGGCGTTTTAAAGGACGATAAGAGTGAAAGGGTAATCTATTATTCTTGGGACAGATAAAACGCTTGTAGAACGCAAGAGAGAGGGCAAGACGTACCTTCTTGTACCATTGACAAAGAACCACACCTTTGTCTGCAAGGGTAATAGCATTGATGTGGATGGTAAGCGTTTCAAGAGTAAAATCTTCTTCCGTAAGGATGGTGCTCAGTGGATTGAGATCGATAAAGAAACGTTATCTAAGGTAGCGTAATAAATAAGGAGGTTAAAACTATGAAAGTATATGTAGTAATTTCTTCGTACCAACACGGATTGGGTGAAGCAGTTGAGGTTGATGCAGAAGTATTCTCAACCAGAGACAAGGCTAGAAAAGCGATGGAAGACAAAGGTCTGAACACGTTGGAAAGCTATAAGCATTCATTGGATTGTGATGATTTCCAAATCAGCGTATCAGGCTCATTTTATCATATCTCAGACAGCGAAGGAGAAACGTGGGATAATTTCGACATCGTGGAACAAGAATTAAAATAATAAAGCTATGAAGATTGATGTTATCAAAAATATTTTAGAAAATGCTATCAATGGTAGCGTAAAGAAACAAGGTATAATTTTTCGGTGAAAGTTCTTGCCAATTCCCTTGCATATATGAAGAAAATTTCGTATCTTTGCAAGTGGATTTCGGTGAGACACACCTTTCAAAAACTGTTTAAAATTTAGGAATATGATTTCATACAAGTACAAGTTATATCGGACAAAGAAGACGAAGTATTTGGATAAGATGCTCCGAGAGTCTTGCTATGTTTGGAATCATGCGCTTGCTTTGCAAAAGAGGTACTATAAGCTGTATCACAAGTATATCTCTAACCTGTTGGCGGAATTAAAAAACCGCCTGAAAATTAGTATATTTTTATGGAGAAAAAGTTGTGCATCTCGTTGATTTT
>OIZF01001713.1_pt1 | contig 12078 bp, 7 predicted proteins | sample 1588471 | NCBI WGS metagenome assembly OIZF01 (sample SAMN03283279) | human gut metagenome | biome: human-associated habitat; material: feces | host: Homo sapiens | place: Peru | collected 2012
GATCCACGGCATCGTCCGCGACAGCCAGGGCCGCAAGATGTCCAAATCCCTGGGCAACGGCATTGACCCGCTGGAGGTCATTGAGCAGTACGGCGCGGACGCGCTGCGCATGATGCTGATCATCGGCTCCACCGCAGGCAACGATATGCGCTACAGCGATGAAAAGGTCCTTGCCTGCCGCAACTTTGCCAACAAGCTGTGGAACGCCTCCCGCTTTGTGCAGATGAACCTGCCCGAGGACTTTGAGCCGGGTCTGCCCGAGGAAAGCCTGCTCGACATGAGCGACAAGTGGATTTTGTCCGAGCTTGCCAAGGTCGCCGCCGAGGCTACCGCCAACCTTGACAAGTACGAGCTGGGTCTGGCCGCCGAGAAGGTCGAGAACTTCATCTGGGAGGTCTACTGCGACTGGTATATCGAGATCTGCAAGACCCGCCTGAACGGCGAGGACGCCGCCGCTGCCGACGCGGCCCGCAAGGTGCTGGTCTACGTGCTGGACAAGGCGCTCAAGCTGCTGCACCCCTTCATGCCGTTCATCACCGAGGAGATCTATCAGGCTCTGCCCGGCAGCGCCGAGACCATCATGAACGAGAAGTGGCCCGGCGACGAGAACATGAAGGTCTGGGCCGAGGACTGCGCCGACTTTGAGAAGCTGATGGACTACATCAAGGCTGTCCGCGCCATGCGTGCCGAGATGAACGTCCACCCGGCCAAAAAGACGAGCATGGTCATTGAGACTGCCTCCCCCGCCGCGTTTGAGAAGGGCGGTGCGTACCTGGCCCGCTTCGCCTTTGCCACCGATGTGACGGTCACGGCAAAGTACGAGGGCAGCACCGACGGCATGGTCAACGTGGCGACCCCCGACGCGAAGGGCTTTATCCCGATGATGGAGCTGATCGACCGCGACAAGGAGCTGGCCCGCCTGAACAAGGAGCTGACCAAGGCCGAGAAGGAGCTGGGCATGTTCACGAACCAGCTGAACAACCCGAAGTTCGTCGAGAAAGCCCCGGCGAAGCTCGTCGAGGAGACCCGCGCCAAGCTGGCTGCCGCCCAGGACAAGGCCGCCAAGATCAAGGAGAGCATTGCGGCGCTGGGGTAAGCCAGACCAGCCGCCGCAAAGTGCCAAAGCCCCTCCGGTCATCGCTTCGCTCGACCACCTCCCCACTGCGTGAGGAGGCTTTCTCGCGGGCTCCGCCCGCGCAAAAGGCTCCCCACAACGTGGGGAGCTGGCCGAGCCTGCGAGGCCTGAGGGGCTCTGCCGCCTCACCTGTATAACAAAGCCGCCCCGTTGGGAACAGCATCCCAGCGGGGCGGCTTTTTATCGTTACAGCACAAAAATTGCAGAGGAATGGTTACAAGTTCAAATTACTTGCGGCGCTTGCCCTTGCCGCCCTTGCGGGTGTTGGTCTTGGCAGCGGCGGTCTTGACGGCCTCGACGGCCTTCTCGGCTGCGGGCTTGGCAGCCTCAACGGCCTTCTCAACGACAGGCTCGGCAGCCTTGACGGCCTTCTCGACGACGGGCTTCGCAGCCTCGACGGTCTTCTCCACAGCGGGCTTCACGGTCTCGACGGTCTTCTCCACGACGGGCTCTGCAGCCTTGACGGCCTTCTCGACAGCGGGCTTCGCAGCCTTGACAGCCTTCTCAGCGGCAGGCTTGGCGGCCTTGACAGCCTTCTCGACGACAGGCTCGGCAGCCTTGACGACCTCGGTGGCGGCCTTCTCGGCAGCAGCCTTGGCCTTGACGGTGGTGGCCTTCACGCTGGTCTTGGGCTTGCGGGTGACCTCGTTGATGGTCCAGAACTGGTTGTCGCCGTTGACGTCAGCCCAGATCTGCAGCACGGTGCCGTTCTCGGTAGCCATGCCGGGGTCCAGCAGCTTGCCGGCCAGGTTGGACTTGATCTTGACGCGGCCATCGTTGGTAGGCTCCACGACCCACAGCTGGCTGGATGCCTGGGCGCCCTCCCACTGGTGGACGCGGGTGCCGTCGCTGACGCCGCCCATGTCCAGATCCATCATCTTGCCGGTGAAGCGGTTCTGGATGCGGTAAACGCCGTCGCCTGCTGCGACGAAGTTCCACTGCTGCCACTCAAAGTTGGCGTTGTCCATCAGCTGGATCTTCGCGCCATTGTCAATGTTATAGTCAGCAACCTCAACGACCTTGCCGTTGGCAGCGCTGATGGTATAGAACTTACCCTCGGTAAGTACGGTCTGTGCAATCTTCTTCGGTGCCATAATTGCTCCTCCTATATTGTATATCATGTATATTATGCGGCAAAGCTTGTTTGTAGTTTCCCTCATGCCGCGTGGTCAAACACCGCTTTTTGCGTGTCTACGTATCCTATTATAACCACTTTTTGCCTTCTCGTCAACTTTTTGGCGCTGTTGCGGCATTTTGCACAAAAACCGCCGGGACAGCGGATGCTATCCCGGCAGTTTTGATTGATTTTATGCCGTTTTGCGGCTTTTTTCGACATCTCTGCGCTTAAGAGTTCTCGGCAAAGTTGCCGGTGTACAGGCGGTAATAGCGGCCCTTCTGGGCGATCAGCTCGTCGTGGGTGCCGCGCTCAATGATGCGGCCCTGCTCCAGCACCATGATGCAGTCCGAGTTGCGCACGGTGGACAGGCGGTGGGCAATGACGAAGGTCGTGCGGCCATACATCAGGCCGTCCATGCCGTCCTGCACCAGCTTCTCGGTGCGGGTGTCGATGGAGGACGTTGCCTCATCCAGGATCAGCACCGGCGGGTCTGCGACCGCCGCGCGGGCGATGGCCAGCAGCTGACGCTGGCCCTGCGAGAGGTTGGCACCGTCGTTGGTCAGCATGGTGTTGTAGCCATCGGGCAGGCGCTTGATGAAGCCGTCGGCGTTGGCCAGACGGGCAGCGGCGATGCACTCTTCATCGCTGGCTTCCAGACGGCCGTAGCGGATGTTCTCCATGACCGTGCCGGTGAACAGGTGGGTGTCCTGCAGCACGATGCCGAGAGAGCGGCGGAGGTCGTCCTTTTTGATCTTGGAGATGTTGATGCCGTCGTAGCGGATCTTGCCATCCGAGATGTCGTAGAAGCGGTTGATGAGGTTGGTGATGGTCGTCTTGCCGGCACCGGTGGAGCCGACGAAAGCAATCTTCTGGCCGGGGCGGCCATAGAGGTTGATGTCGTGGAGAACGGTCTTCTCCGGCACATAGCCGAAATCGACATCGGTGAAGGTGATGTCGCCTGCCAGCTTGTGGTAGGTGGTGGTGCCATCGTGGTGGGGGTGCTTCCAGGCCCAGAGGCCGGTGCGGTCGGTGGTCTCGACCAGCTGGTCGTTCGCATCGTATTTGGCGTTGACGAGGGTGACGTAGCCCTCATCGGTCTCGCTGGTCTCGTCCATCATCTTGAAGATGCGCTCGGCACCGGCCAGAGCCATGATGATGCTGTTGGCCTGCATGGACACCTGGCTGATGGGCATGTTGAAGCTCTTGTTCAGGGAGAGGAAGGCCATGACGGTGCCCAGCGTCATGCCGCCGACATTGCCGACGGCCATGGCAGCGCCCACCAGAGCGCAGACCGCGTAGCTGATGTTGCCCAGCTGCGCCGTGACGGGCATGATGATGTTGGCGTAGCTGTTGGCCTGCTTGGCACTGTCCTTCAGCTTGTCATTCAGTGCACGGAAGCCATCCAGCGTCTTCTGCTCGTGGGTGAAGACCTTGACGACCTTCTGGCCCTCCATCATCTCTTCAATGTAGCCGTTCACCTTGCCCAGGTCTTTCTGCTGGGCGATGAAGTATTTGCCGCTCATGGAGGTGATCTTCTTGGTGCAGAAGAGCATCAGGGCCACCATGCACAGGGTCACGATCGTGAGCTGCCAGCTCATCAGCACCATGCTGGTGAGGACGGAAACGATGGTGATGGCGCTGGACGTCAGCTGCGGGATGCTCTGGCTGAGCATCTGGCGCAGGGTATCGACGTCGTTGGTGTACACGGACATGATGTCGCCGTGGGGATGCTGGTCAAAATACCGGATGGGCAGGCTCTCCATGTGGGTGAAGAGCTTGGTGCGCAGGTTGCGCAGGGTGCCCTGGGTCACGTTGACCATGATGCGGGAATTGAGCCACGCAGCCAGAACGCCGACGGCGTAAACGCAGCCGATGCGGCCCAGTGCTGCGGCCAGCGGGCCGAAATCGGGGGTGGCCTGCTGGGTCATGGGCACGATGTAATCATCAATGAGGGTCTTGAGGAAGAGACTGGCCTGCACATTGGCCAGTGCGCTGACCACGATGCACACCAGAACGAAGATGCAATGGAGCAGATAGTGCTGGAACACTTCGTCCATGATCCGCTTGAGCAGCAGACCCGGATTTTCGACCTTGGGCCGGGGCTGGCCTGCGCCGCGCGGGCCGGGGCCGCGAACTTCTTTCACCTGTGCCATTACTGCTCACCTCCCTGTTTGTCGAAGTCGCCGCTGCTCTGGGTCTGGCTGTTGTAGACTTCCTGATAGATGGTATTGGTCTTCAGCAGCTCCTCGTGGGTGCCCAGGCCGTTGATCTGGCCGTTGTCCAGCACCAGGATGCGGTCGGCATCCTGCACGGAGGAGATGCGCTGTGCGATGATGATCTTGGTGGTGCCGGGGATCTCTTCCCGGAACGCCTTGCGGATCTTGGCGTCGGTGGCAGTATCCACGGCGCTGGTGGAGTCGTCCAGGATCAGCACCTTGGGCTTGCGCAGCAGGGCGCGGGCGATGGTCAGGCGCTGCTTCTGGCCGCCGGAAACGTTCGAGCCGCCCTGTTCGATCCAGGTATTGTACTTGTCGGGGAAGCGCTCGATGAACTCATCGGCGCAGGCCAGTTTGGCCACCCGGATGCACTCTTCCTCGCTGGCGTTCTCATCGCCCCAGCGCAGGTTGTCGAGGATGGTGCCGGAGAACAGGACGTTCTTTTGCAGTACCATCGAGACCTCGCGGCGGAGCACGTCGAGGTTGTAGTCGCGGACATCCACGCCGCCGACCTTGACCGAGCCGGTCTCCGGGTCGTACAGGCGGGGGATGAGCTGCACCAGGCTGGATTTTGCGCTGCCGGTGCCGCCGATGATGCCCAGCGTCTCGCCGGGCCGGATGGTGAAGGTGATGTCGTTCAGGACAGGCTGGCCGGAACCATGCTTGTACTTGAAGGTGACATGGTCGAACGCAATGCTGCCGTCGGCCACGGTGTCTACCGGGGTCTTGGGGGCGGGCAGGTCGGTGGTCTCGTCCAGCACTTCCACGATGCGGCGGGCAGAGGAAGCGGACATGGAGATCATGACGAAGGCCATGCTCAGCATCATCAGGGCCATCAGGATGTTCATGATGTAGCCGAACAGGGCGTTCAGCTGGCCGGTGGTGATGGAGCCGTTCAGCACGTAGTGGGCACCAAACCAGCTCAGGGCGATGTTGCAGCCGTAGATGGAGATCAGCATGGCGGGGCTGTTGAAGCTCAGGCGGCTCTCGGCGTTGACGAACTGCTTGTACAGGCTCTCGCAGGCGGTGGTGTACTTCTCGTTCTCGAAGTGCTCGCGGACGAAGCTCTTGACCACGCGGATGGCGGAGATGTTCTCCTGCACCGAAGCGTTCAGGTTGTCGTAGTTCTTGAACACGCGGTCAAAGATCTTGAAGGTGGGGATCATGATGGAGGCCAGCACCGCCACCAGGAAGACGATGGCCACCACGAACACCAGCGATAACGTGCCGCTGATGGCGGAAGCCATGAGAAGCGCGAAGACCAGATGCACCGGGGCGCGCACACACATGCGCTCGATCATCTGGAAGGCGTTCTGCACGTTGGTCACGTCGGTGGTCATGCGGGTGACCAGACCGGCCGTGGAGTATTTGTCGATGTTGGAGAAGGAAAAATGCTGGATGTTCTCATACATCGCGTCGCGCAGGTTGCCGGCAAGGCCGGTGGAAGCCTCGGCGGCAAATTTGCCGGCCAGCACACCCAGCAGCAGCGCAATGGCGGCCACCAGGAAGGTGAGCAGACCGTATTTGATGACGGCGTTCATGTCGCCCTTTTCAATGCCCTGGTCAATGATAAAGGCCATGATGGTGGGCAGCAGAACGTCCATGACCGCTTCCAATGCGGAAAAGATCGGTGTCAGGATCGCGGCGCGTTTGTACTCGCCCAGATGTGACACTAATTTTTTGATCATCTGGTAATCCTCCTGTTTTTTACTTTTTTGTTTGACAAAGAACAATTCTATACAAAACAATTTAATTGTCAATGCGTTTTTGCAAAGTTCCTGAAAAAGTCATGAAACTCTCAAAAATCGTACGATTCGCGGGGTCACTGCAGGCCCTTGCGCAGCTTGTTCAGCAGGCGGAGCAGCTCGGCGTTCTCCTCCGGGGTGAGCAGGCTCTCCACAAATTCGTCGGTCTGGTGCAGGGACTGCATGGTCTTTTCGTGGATGCAGGCTCCCTTTTCGGTCAGTACCAGGCGCTTGAGCCGGGCGTCCTGCGGTACGCTCTGACGCTCGATGTAGCCTTTGCGCTCCATGAGCTGCAAAATGTTGGTCACAGTGGAGCGGGTGATGGAGAACTCCCGCTCGATGTCCCGCTGGTAGACGGGTTCGTCCCTGTGCCAGAACAGGTAGCTCAGGATCCACTCGTGCATCGGGGTCACGTCCTCGACCTCATTTTCGCGGTGGAACTGGTTGATCTTGCGGAAGATCAGGTTGTTGACCCGGCGCATCTGCGCTGGGATGACCTGCGGCGGCTCCCAGGGGGGCGTCACCGGCGGGCAGTTGGAGTTGATTTCGTCACACATGATGGTCCATCCTTTGAATTGTTGGATTGATGATTGTTTTGAATAAAACTGTTTGATACGATACCATTTTAACCCTCGCATCCCGGAATGTCAAGAGTGCTTATAAAATAAAACCCTCTCAGTCTCGCTGCGCTCGCCAGCTCTCCCAAAGGGAGAGCTTTGATGCCGATAGAAAATCAGCTCAAAACCTCGCCCTTGGGGAGAGGTGGCATTGCGAAGCAATGACGGAGAGGGTTCCGTTACGTTTCAGCCTGTGCTTTTTCGATCCATTCGCGGATGACGTCGGGGCGGTCGGTGACAAAGCAGTCCGGGCCGAGAGGCACCAGAGAGCGGACGACATCCTCGGTGTTGACGGTCCAGAACGCGGCCTTGCAGCCGGCGTCGTGGAGCTGGTTGACCACCTCCGGGTTGGCGAAGGCGGTGTGGTACTCGCAGCTGACCAACTCCACCGGGAAACCCAGCGTCCGGACATAGGCGGCGGGGTCTGCCTGCGCGGACAGGGTGGCGAGGATCTGCCGGACCGACATCTGCGGGTAAAGAGCCGCGATGAGGGTCAGCTTGTCCGAAATAGCACTGGAGACCATGCCCACCTGCTTTTTCAGGGCGGGGCAGTTCTCCTCGTCCAGCGGCTCGTCCATGCTGTTGACAAGGCCCAGGTCCTGCCAGATCACCGGCGGCGGGAGCATCATGCTGAGCAGGTCGCCCAGGGTCAGGACGCCGATGCGCAGTTCCGGCATCAGCGCCTTGGCCTGCTGAAGCAGGTCGTGACGGAACGAGACGAGGAGCAGCCGGTCCGCGATGCCGGAAGCGCGGATGCAATCCACGACATGGGGCACAAAGTCCGGGTCGGGGAGGATGGGGGCCTTCAGTTCCAGCTGGACGGTGCAGCCCTCCATTTCTTTGCAGCAGGCCAGCGCTTCGTCCAGAGTGGCCAGTCTCTCGGTGGTGAGGCTGACGCCGTTCCATTTGGTCAGGTCGATGGAGCGCAGCTCACCGACGGTCAGGTCGTAGATCTTGGCGGAAAGCTCGGTGCCGATGTCGATGAGGTAGTCGTGGTGGATGATGAGGCCATGGTCGCGGGTCTGCTGAACGTCCATCTCAACGCCGTCGGCACCGAGGTCGATGGCGTTGCGGAAGGCGGACAGGGTGTTTTCGGGGGCAAGATAGGTTGCCCCGCGGTGTGCAATGATCTCAGGCAAGGTCTTCACCATCGGTCGCAATGACCTTTTTATACCAGTAGAAGCTGTCCTTCCGGCTGCGGGTCAGGGTGCCGTTTCCGGCGTTGTCCTTGTCTACATAAATGAAGCCGTAGCGCTTCTTCATCTCACCGGTGGAGGCGGAGACAAGGTCGATGGGGCCCCAGGTGGTGTAGCCCAGCAGGGGCAGGCCGTCCTCGTTGATGGCCTTTTCCATCTGCTCGATGTGGGCGCGCAGATAGTCGATGCGGTAGCTGTCGTGGATGGAACCGTCCGGCTCCACCGTGTCCACCGCGCCCAGACCGTTCTCCACGATGAACAGCGGCTTCTGGTAGCGGTCGTAGAGGGCGTTCATGGTGATGCGCAGGCCCACCGGGTCGATGGGCCAGCCCCACGCACTGGCCTTGAGGTAGGGGTTTCGGGTCGCCGCGCCGAGGGCGTTGCCGTCGGCCTGCTCCAACAGCTCCGGGTCCACCGTGATGCAGCGGCTGGAATAGTAGCTGAAGGAGATGAAGTCCACCGTGCCCTCGCGCAGGGTCTGGTCATCGTCCGGCTCGGTGCGCAGCTGGATGCCGGCCCGCTCCATCCGCTTTTGGGCCCAGACCGGGTAGGCACCGCGGGACTGGACGTCGATGAAGAAGTAATTGTCGCGGTCGGCTTCGGCAGCGGCCTGCACATCCGCCGGGGCGCAGGTGCGGGGGTAGAACTCGCCTGCGGCCAGCATACAGCCCACCATGCAGCCGGGCATGATCTCGTGCGCCAGCTGGACGGCTTTGGCGCTGGCCACCAGCTCGTGATGAGCGGCCTGATACTTGGCCTGTTCGACGTTTTCGCCGGGCTCAAACAGCAGCCCCGCCCCCATGAAGGGCATGTGCAGCAGCATGTTGATCTCGTTGAAGGTCAGCCAGTATTTTACCTTATCTTTATAGCGGCGGAAGATGATGTCGCAGTAGTGGACGTAGGCATCCACCATCCGGCGGTCTTTCCAGCCGCCATACTTCTGAATGAGCGCGATGGGCGCATCGAAGTGGCAGATGGTGACCAGCGGTTCGATGCCGTACTTGCGGCACTCATCGAACAGCGCATCGTAGAAGGCCAGCCCCTCTTCGTTGGGCTCGGCATCGTCGCCGTGGGGCAGGATGCGGGTCCACGCGATGGACAGGCGGTAGCACCGGAAGCCCATCTCGGCGAAGAGGGCGATGTCCTCCTTGAAGTGGTGGTACATGTCGATGGCTTCGTGCGAAGGGTAGTAGTGCTGGTCATCGCACGCCAGCATCTTCCGCTTGCCGAACATCACCGGGAAGCGGTCTTCGCCAAAGGGAACGACATCCACATTGGCCAGCCCGCGCCCGCCCTCGTTGTAGGCACCTTCGCACTGGTTGGCGGCGGTGGCACCGCCCCATAAAAAGTCTTTCGGAAATCTGCCCATGAAAAAATACCTCCTGAACAAAAATTCTGATGCCTTCATTTTATCATGTTCCGGGAGGGCATTCAAGGACGAAAGTATGACTATTTCCGTCATTTTGACGAAAATCGAGCGTGATTTTTTGCAGTTTTCACGAGAAAATCTGAAAAACCGGGAGATTTTCCTTCCATTCTGTTTCTTCCCAACGGACAGAAAATATGATAGACTGAATACGTAAGAAAAAGCCGTTCGGCCTGTTTGCACAGGGGAATGGCTCCTTTGTGCGCGCTCTGCCGCATGGCCGGAGCGGCCGCACAAAGGAAACAGTAGAACATCGAAATAAGGAAAATGGAGTGTTTTGCGATGAAGGAGTTCCAGCCTATCAAAGAAGGAAAGGTCCGCGAGATCTATGACAACGGCGACAGCCTGATCATGGTCGCAACGGATCGCATTTCTGCATTCGACGTGATCCTGAAAAATAAAGTGACCAACAAGGGCAAGGTGCTGACCCAGATGAGCAAGTTCTGGTTCGACTACACCCGCGATGTGCTGCCCAACCACATGCTGAGCGTGGACACGAAGGATATGCCGGAGTTCTTCCAGCAGCCCCAGTTCGAGGGCAAGTGCATGAAGTGCCGCAAGCTGACCATGCTGCCCATCGAGTGCATCGTGCGCGGCTACATCACCGGCAGCGGCTGGGCCAGCTACCAGAAGACCGGCAAGGTCTGCGGCATCCAGCTGCCGGAGGGCCTGCAGGAGTCTGAGAAGCTGCCGGAGCCTATCTACACCCCCTCCACCAAGGCGGAGATCGGCGACCACGACGAGAACATCTCCTACGAGCAGAGCATCACCGTGCTGGAAAAGCAGTTCCCCGGCCACGGGGAAGAGTACGCCACCAAGCTGCGGGACTATACCATCGCGCTGTACAAGAAGTGCGCAGAATACGCCCTGAGCCGCGGCATCATCATCGCCGACACCAAGTTTGAGTTCGGTCTGGACGAGAACGGCAATGTCGTTCTGGGCGACGAGATGCTGACCCCCGATTCCTCCCGCTTCTGGCCGTTGGAAGGCTATGAGGCAGGCCACGGCCAGCCCTCTTTTGACAAGCAGTTCGTCCGCAACTGGCTCAAGGCCAACCCGGACAGCAACTACGACCTGCCCCAGGACGTCATCGACAAGACCATCGAGAAGTACCTCGAAGCCTATGAGATGCTGACGGGCAAAAAGCTCTGATCGCTGACATTCGATCGAATATGGAAACGGTGCCCTGCTTTTTCGGCAGGGCACTTTTCATTTGCAAACTTTTTGTGAATTTCCGTGGAGCAGGGGCCTGCGCTCTTGACATCACAGGGGGTTTGGAATATAATTTTAGCAGTCGAATAGATAGAGTGCTAAAAGCAAAATAGCATATCAAATGAACGACTGCTAAATCAACATCCGGTACGAATGGAGGTCGATTCTATGAATACCAATCAATATACCCAGAAGACGCTGGAAGCGCTGCAGGCTGCTCAGCAGCTGGCTGTGGAGTACCAGCACAATGCACTGGAGCCGGAACACCTGCTGCACGCACTGGCGTCGCAGGAGCAGGGGCTTATCCCGCAGCTGCTCCAGAAGCTGAACGTAGACCCCGGCAGCTTTGCCGCCGCAGTGGCCGAAAAGCTCTCGGCGCTGCCCCGTGTGTCCGGCTCCGGCCGTGACCCTGACAAGGTCTATATCTCGCAGGCCACCGATAAGGTCCTGAGCGCCGCTGCCCGCGAGGCTAAGGCGATGAAGGACGAATACGTCAGTGTCGAGCATGTGTTCCTCGGCCTGCTGGACGAGCAGACCCAGAACACCGCAGACCTGTTCCGCGCGTTCAACATCCGGAAGGATGCCTTCTTACAGCAGCTGACGGCCGTGCGCGGCAACCAGCGCGTGACCAATGACAACCCGGAGGACACCTACAACGCCCTGCAAAAATACGGTCAGGATCTGGTAGACCTGGCCCGCAAGCAGAAGCTGGACCCCGTCATCGGGCGAGATCAGGAGATCCGCAACGTCATCCGCATCCTGTCCCGTAAGACGAAGAACAACCCCTGCCTGATCGGTGAGCCGGGCGTCGGTAAGACGGCCATCGCCGAGGGCCTGGCCGAACGGATCGTGCGCGGCGATGTGCCCGAAAACCTGAAAGACCGCACCGTGTTCAGCCTGGATATGGGCGCTCTGGTGGCCGGTGCAAAGTACCGCGGCGAGTTCGAGGAGCGCCTGAAGAGCGTTCTGAACGAGGTGAAGAAGAGCGAGGGCAAGATCATCCTCTTCATTGATGAGCTGCACACCATCGTCGGTGCAGGCAAGACCGACGGTGCCATGGATGCGGGCAACCTGCTCAAACCCATGCTGGCCCGCGGCGAGCTGCACTGCATCGGTGCGACAACGCTGGACGAGTACCGCCAGTATATCGAGAAGGACCCCGCACTGGAACGCCGGTTCCAGCCGGTGCAGGTGGACGAACCGACCGTTGAGGACACCATCTCCATCCTGCGCGGCCTGAAGGAGCGGTACGAAGTCTTCCACGGCGTCAAGATCAGCGACAACGCCCTGATCGCCGCCGCCACCCTGTCCGACCGCTATATCACCGATCGGTTCCTGCCGGATAAGGCCATCGACCTGGTGGATGAAGCCTGCGCCATGATCAAGACCGAGATGGACAGTATGCCCAGCGAGA
>OIZF01001716.1_pt1 | contig 12070 bp, 3 predicted proteins | sample 1588471 | NCBI WGS metagenome assembly OIZF01 (sample SAMN03283279) | human gut metagenome | biome: human-associated habitat; material: feces | host: Homo sapiens | place: Peru | collected 2012
GCATTTTTCTTGGAAAAAGCTCAACGATTATCCAATTAAATGCCATTCTATCGCCTGCGCCTCTTTTGTAATATGTATTAAGAGAAATCACATCAACCCACTTTCCTTTAGTATCAATGGAATTGACAATATCTCTAACAATAAAAACTGCTGCCGATTCTCCACTTTCAATGTAACTTATATACTCGCTATCATGTTTCCAGTCCTTCATTTCTGGCATGCAAACACCTCCTATGCCTTTGTTATCAATTTTCTTCCCATATCCATTAATGGTTTTCTGTACTTATATACGAGACCACTTACAATCGCTACAGAACCTAAAATTTATATGTCGCTGCAATACCACCCACAACCGGAACTGCCGCAACAGGCATCATCATAGCTACGCCTACCAGTCCACCGGCCATACCAGCATATTTTGGTGAGCTCTTAAGGAATTTATTCAAATCACCTTCTGTAACAACATGACCATCTTTCCTGGATGCTTTTTCTGCGTATAGCTTTCCACTTCGAATCCAACGTCGTACAGTTTCTAGCTGCGTATTAAGCATTTCTGCTATTTGTTTTACATTATAAGTATCCACTGAGCACACATCACTTTCCTTAACTCTGAAAATATAATATCACATTTATACACATTTTGCAGCATAAATGTAGTATTAAAGTAGCATTATTTAATCAGTCTCGGTCATCTTTTCGCTTGTATGATCACTTGCATGATCTGCTTTTTTCTTTTCTCTACCTATTTTTCTTTTTGCAAGAATCTCCTCCCGATTTCTGTAATAATATCTCTTATCACTTTCCCTTTTTACTTTTCGTTTTTTCTCTAACTTCTCAGCCTCAAACCCTTTTTCCCAGAAGAATTTATGAGCAAAATCCTCTGCCATCTGATAGGCATTGATATTCCTTGCTAACTGGTTGACGGCAAAAAAATGTTGGGTTATGCCCGAGAAATTGCTTATTTTTCAAAAACAGTCGCCAAGGAAATAAATACGGCACAGCGGTTTTTATGCCCTCTGTGCCGTATTTGTGATGTTTACGTGATGGATCGTTAATTGTTACTTATCTTTGACTATTTGACGAAATATCTTTTCCTTTTATCAAATACCGTTACACCTGTCAGAACACCGCCGTTGATAAACAGCAGTGCGATCCAGAGGATCATATTGCTGATGTCACCGGTTTTCGGGCTTTCTGCGCCAGTGTTCGGGTTGGTTTGCGTAGGAGCGGTCGGTTTTGTTGTGGAGCCGGTAGCCGGAATCTCAACTGCCGCCTTCTTGTAGCCGCAAACCTTGCACTTCTCATGCTTAGAGCCCTTTTGCGTTTCGGTCGCTTCCTTGTCAACAACCCACTTGAAGTCGTGCGCCGCCTTATCGGTCTTATCTTCGCAGGAGCACTCATGCCAGTGGTTGTCGGTGTCGTACTTCCACTCGCTGCCGTAGTTGTGAGTATGCTCACCGCCGCCGGTTGCCGGGATAGTTTCTGATGTCATCGTATAACCGCAGACGGTGCATTCCTTATGCTTTGAGCCGCTTGTGGTAGCTGTTGCCGGGGTGTCGATGATCCATTCACCGGCGGTATGCGCCGCCTTGCTGTCCTCGATGATCACGCCGCAGCCGACAACGGTGCACTCTTTCCAGTGATCGGTATTATCGAACTTCCAGTCGGAAACGCTATGACCTGTTGCCGCAAGGATTACGCTTGTCTTGTCGGTAATTTCGGATGCACCAGTTGCATCCTCAAACCACTTGTCACAGCCGTCGCAGGTGTAATATGCTGTGTTGCCTTTCTCCGTGCAAGTAGGAGCCTTTGCAGGAACGAGGGTCAGATTGTGCGTATGCGGTACGGTCTTGTCATATCCGCAGGTGTCGCAGATGTTATCGCTGCCGTAATCGTGAGTCGCCTCGTCCTTCTTTTCGTGGCAGCGAGAGCATTCTTTCCAATGATTGTCTGTGTCCTTGCTCCAATCGCTTGCCCATGCGTGCCCGAGCTGTGTACCTGCTGCTGTAAAGGTTTCTGTTGTGCTGATCTCTCCGCAGGAGCAGCTCTTGAAATATACTGCATCGTTGGTGCAGTCGGCAGCCGACTTGAGGGTTTCCGGCTTCTGAATTTCCTGATCGTAGGTATGGGTATGTGGAATTGCCTTATATGTTACAATAACGGTTTTGCCTGCGTCCATCGTAATATTCAGGATATTGGAAAGTACGTCTGTTGCAACGCCGTTCACAGTAACAATGTCGATTTCATAGCCGTCATCAGGTGTAAAGATAACCGTTTCGGTGGAGCCTTCTGTCAGTCCGGTTTTGCTTGCGGAAATCGTTCCGTGACCGCCGTTTACCTGTGTTGTGAGGCTATAGGTGGTGACCGGTGCCTTCTTGTAGCCGCAAACCTTGCACTCCTCATGCTTGGAGCCCTTTTGCGTTGCAGTCACTTCCTTGTCAACAACCCACTTGAAGTTGTGCGCCGCCTTATCGGCCTTATCTCCGCAGGAGCACTCATGCCAGTGGTTGTCGGTATCGTACTTCCACTCGCTGTCGTAGCTGTGAGTATGCTCACCGCCGCTATTGCGCAGAATCGTCAGCGTGTAGGTTTTAGCACCGATTCTCACGACAATATCGGTTGTGCCGCTGTTGGGGATGGCAACGGTTGCGCTGCCGCCGGTGGACAGAGCCTGTCCGTTGATGCTCACGGACTCGCCGTTTCCTGACACCGCTGTGACAAGCGTAGATGTTGCTCCGCTATCATTTTGCAGCGTATAGGTATAGTTCGTTCCGTTGGCGGTAAAATCGCCGAGCCCCACTGCCAGACCTTCAAAGGTCAGAAGGTCTTTACCGGGCACTGCGGCTCGCACCACTACGCGGGTGCCAAGCCGGGAGAAGGTGACGGTTTCCGTCTGGAAGGTTTCCCCGGAGATGGCACCGCCAATACTGGTCTTTTTCGTTTCCAGAACGGTCCCGGCAGCATCCAGCAGCGTGGCCACCAGCGCTACGCTAGTCTGAGACTGCAGGGAGTTGTTGCGCAGGGTAATGGTGGCGGTGCTGTGACCGTTGCCGTTGTTCCCTTGTGTCACATCTATCGTCATCCGCTCTCCGGTGCGGGCCAGTGCGCCGGTCATATGGACGCTGGCCTCGCTGTCACTGCTATCATACTCCGGCAGGCGCTGATTGCTTCCCGTTCCACCGATCAGGCCTTCCGCCCACGCCTCGGCGTACAGATAGGTACCCACATTGGGGATCTCGGTTTTGCCAATGGATGTCATATACTTGCCCAGATCATAGGTCAGGTCCAGTGTAAAGGTTCCCTGATCAATGCGGGTGAGGGCGCTGTCTTCGGAAATGGTGATTTCATTATCGCGAACCGATACGCCGTTTGTGGTGCAGGCTACCTCTGCAGGTTCGGTATGCAGATCATCCGCATAGAACGCAAGCTTCACCTCGCGGCTCTTTCCGCCGGCCAGCGTGGCGGCAGCGGAATTATAGAGGGTCATGCGCACCGTGCGCTTGCCGGCGCTCTCCGCAATCACTTCCATTTGTGAGATGCCAATGTCGGGATAATCCAGATACACTGTGCCTTTTTCTTTGATGCCGCTGGCGGCGGTGATGGTATAGCTCGGGTTGGTCACGAGGTTCCCCACATGGTGCCAGACGGTAAGGGTGGTGCTTTCATTGGGCAGCAGTGTTTCCGTAAGGGTAGCGGTTTCCCCGCTGCCAAGGCTGACCGTTAGGTTTGTCACATCGTTCAGCCCGGTGTTGCGGATGGTAAAGCGAATGGGTGTCAGGCTGTTCAACGCCAGCGTTGCATAATCCACACCGATCTGTTCCACTGCCACCGCATCGGTGACAAAATCAGAGGTAGCGGTATAGAGGATCGTTTCCTCACCCGGAACGGTCACGCCGCCGATTACCTGCGGGTTTTCATCGTCATACCGGGTGGCCTGAATGGCGGCCTGCACCTGATTGGTGCCGCTGACATAGACATCAAAGTGGTCAGCCAGCGTGCGATCCGGCAGCTCTGCCAGTTCCAATGGTGCGGACAGAGTGTAGGTATTTGTGGCATAGCGCAGCTTGGCCGCCTTCAAAATGCCGTGATCTACCGCGCCGTTGGCGTCATTGACAGTCTCATTCCAGACGATGGTAAGATCATTGAGACTGCGATGATCCCCGCTGAGGGAAGCGAAGCGGAAGTCTCCGCCCACGACGGCGTTGCCGCTGCTGGTCAGGGTCGACAGAGAGCCGGGGAAACTGTTGGACATGGTGCCGCTGCCGTCCACAGCCAACAGCTGAATATCGCTGCTGCCGTCTCGGACACTGTGCCAACCGATGACAAATCGGTCATCCCCGCTGCCGAAGTTGGCTGCAACGACCTGGGGGTTTTCGTCAAGATTGCTGTCACAGGTCGCCAGCATGGCTGTACCGGGAGTTCCGTCAGCAGCCACGGTACAATAGGCGATCTCGTAGGCGGAGGTATCTCCGGTTCCGCTGCGGTCCAGCGAGTAAACCGCCATAGCTGTTCCGTCGGGCAGCATGGCCGCCTGCAACGCCTTCACGCTGCCAGTAGCACCGTTATAAAGCATTTTTGCCTTGCTCCAGGTGCCGTTAGTGCTGTCATAGCAGCTGTACATGATACAATCTCTGGTCGTAAAATTCAGCAGGTTGTTGCTGCCCTGCGTACCGGGATCGGGGGTGTAGACGCTGCGCCAGAACACGATGGCCTTGCCGTCGCCGCCCACTGCCGTGGCTGGGGCCAGATCCGGCGTGCCGTCGTTGGTTAGGCGGGTGGAAGTCCAGGTTGTGCCGTTATAGACGGACACTACGATCTCCGTGCTGTTCATCAGCAGGTTTTGCTCTTCCAATGTCACGGGATCACCGGCATTTTTACCCGGCAGGTCGGTGCCCATGCGAACCCAAGCCGCCGCCGCAAAGCTGCCAGTGCCGGACAAAGAAACGCTCGTGTCGCCGTAGCCGGGGAACCCTGTGGGAGCGTCAATTTCAATGGAGGGAGTATAGACGCCGCCATTGAGAGTGGAGAAATGCGCCCGGCTGTCGTAAATACTACTGCTGTTGCCGTCATTGATGTAGGTCAATACCTTCCCGTCATCGCTGAGCTGTGGATAGGATGTGGGGTTGGCATTGGTCTGGATGTTTTCCAGCCCACTGGTGGAGTTCAGAGAGAACAGCATCATCCGCTGCTGGGGCTGGCCCCAGGTACGGGCATATTGCTCCAGATAGTCCCGGCTTTGGAGCGTTGCACTGCCAGAAGCCACCTGCATTCCGCTCTGGGCCGCCGCCATCCGCAGCGAGGCAAGGCTCAGCCCACTGGTGGCGCTATTCCAGTAGTCGTCGATTGTTTTCCAGTCATTAAAAGTCCTGGTGGCTCCAAGGGTTCCGGAGGCGATCACCGCCTCGTAGGAGATAAACAGGAAGGTTGCCACAAATTTGATTCCCACTTCACTTTTGATTCCCAGGGCCTGACCGTTGATTTGGCGCTTTGTCTCGTCGGCAAGATAGGTGCGGGAAAGGAACTTATTCTGACTGTCCACATCCAAATTGCCGAATAGACCGATCTTCAGCGCCACGACCGAATAGTCAAAGCCAATACCGCCAAACGCGTGGACATAGGCGTTGATACGCAGCGTGGTCAAAAAGTCATTCACTGCCGTGGCTGTGGGATCGCTCCAGGCAAGCTCTGTACCCTCGCCCTGCCGGCCGTAGCGCACTGCGGTACGGAAATCCAGCTGAATGGCACCACCCAGCTCAAAGGTTGCTGTCAACGGCACGGGACCAGCCATGGCGTTCACGCTGAAGGTGAAGCCCACGCCAACGCCGGCGGTAAAGCCGCCACCTACGGTGAAAACCTCCCACTCCTTTTTTTCGGCGTTATAGCGGATTTCCGCTTCGTAAAAGCCCTCCAACTGCAAGTTGAGATCCGTGCTGGTGACATTGTCGGCTATGGAGTTGGTTTTGTAGTCCCCCTTGGGATCATAGGTGCCCTGGGCCATCTGGCTCAGATCCCCGGTCCCGGGCACGCCCACTTCCAGGTTCTGCGTCAGCACATTCGCACCCAAGGCCACGCCGTCCTCGGAATAGTCCATGTCCTCCATCTCCAGCGTATTGTACCCGGCCCAAATCATGGCACGGAACACGGATGGATCTTCGCTAGGGGTGATAATCATTTTGAACACGGATGTGTCCACCGGACCGCTCAGATCATCCAGCCGTCCGGTCAGCACCTTGAGAATGTTACTATCGCCCACTCCGCCAAAGTCGACTTGATTCACTCCACTGGAGGATCCCATCGTCGCCAGAATACCGGTGACGCGGTCATCCTCTGTCACCTTGGGCACTCGGGTCAGATCAACGACCCGGAAGGGCATTATTTTCTCCTGTAGCAGGCTGCCGTTCAGGCTCAGCTGCGTTTTCATACCCACATCCTTGCCGTCAGCGATCCATCCAGAGGTGGTCATGGTGGCCTCGGTGAGGGTCAGATCGTTTTCCGCTACGGGGATGGATGAGAAGGGATACTGCTTGGTACTGCTGCTCTGGGCGGCAGGAAGAATGCCGTATTCGTCCGCCAGCTTGAGACTGTAATTCCGCGCGTTGGCAATATCCTCGCCCCAGAGGAACATGGTGGTGTGCAGGCTTGCTGTTTTAAAGCTGCTGTTAGGGCCAATCTTCCCAGTCGAGCTGCGGACATCCACCTTCTGACCGTTGGCAAGACCGTAATCAACGCTTTGCGCCACAATGAAGGGTTTGTTTTCCTCCCCCGCCGGCACGCGCTCCAGAGAGACAACGCCCTCTGCGGTGCGCATTACATCGTCCACGCCCAGCTTGCCGTTGACGGTCAGCAGCAGCGGATAGTACTTGTCGCCGTCAATTGCGCTGATCTCCAGAATGTACTCCAGCTGATCCAGAGCGGAAAGCGCCGTGGTGTTGCTCTCGCCCTTTTCGGCCGACCAGAACTGGGTGGAATCCAGATAGACGGTTATATTTCCCGCCGCATCCGTGGTATAGGTGTCGCCGGTGATGCCGCTGACAAGTGCTCCTGCCCTGGAGCCCAGCAGAGCTGTCTGGCAGTAGCCTCCGTTTTTATAAACGCCGCCGCGAACGGTCACTGTCTTGTTCGCCAGCGGATCACCGCCCGGCGTGATGAGCGTCACAGATGCCCGGGCGACTCGCCGAAGGCTGAAGGTATTCAAAGGATAAAGCTGCAGTTTTGTGGCATCCTGCTCGCCGGAACGCAGATTTTCTTTATAGATGGTGCCCAGATAAATATCCGCGCCGGAGCCGGACCGCAGAGACACCTCACTGGCGATTCCGTTGGGTTCGTAAAGCGCCAGCACGCCTTCACTGTTGGTCGTGACCGTTTTGGGCACACCTTTGCCGTCGGTGTATTGCAGCGTAGTTTTTGCTGCAGGCGTCAGCTGGAAGAGATAGAACTTATTTTTCAGCGTTTTCGCTGTCACCTGTACGGCGGCACTCATGCCCGTGGCGGCATGGGTAGCCGTGACGGTTGCGGTGCCGTTGGCCAAGCCGGACAGCGCCATTTTGGTTTCGGGAAGGTAGGAATCAAAGGAGAAGTTTCTGATGTCCTCATACAGTCCGCCCTGCTTGTAGTTGACGGAAATGGCATTGTTGTTGCTGGAGAGCCACCGGATGCCGTCTTTAAAGGAGTTCCATCCGTACTCGTCATAGTTGATGCCTATGTACTCGATCAGCCCCAACTCCTGGCGCAGCTGCAAAATTTCAGCTGTATCGGTGGGCAGGCTACCGCTGACCTTGGAGGTATTGTCCATGGTCATCTTAGAAATCGTATTTCCTTTATCGTCCTGCACCTTCAGTGCGTCGGCATCATAGACATACAGTGGGAAGGAGTCGGTGCTTGGAGATTCCTCACCAGGGTTCTCCACGCTCAAAACCACTTGATAGGTGTCCTTCAGATTGCCGGCTTTCACACTCTGTAATGACAGGGAGAAGCTTCCGGAGGTACCGGACAGGCGCTCACGTGCCACCACTTGGGTGTTGTTGTCCTCTGTGACCCGGGTAATGGTCAGCGTGGGCTGTTGAGAGGCCCCATCAGTGGCGTTTTCCACCGACCAGTTGATATTGACGGCGCCGTCGGTATCCTTGAAGTAAATGCTCTGTGGTGGTGTCAGCTTGGCCATGGCAGGTGGTGCCTGCACGATGATCCAGGCAAGTGCCGACAGGCGGACGTTCTCACCTTTTGCGTTGGGGTGCGGCATGGATACCAATACCGTGTAGGCAGGGGTATTGCCGTTGGAGAGCTTAGAGAGCACATTCTCCGGGATCTGCACGCTGTTTTTATCCTTGCCGGCGGTATAAGTCGCAACGGGATCGCGGCCTCTCAGCGCCGCCTCATTCGCGTAGTTGCCCTCATACAGGTCAATCCTGTAATTGAACTCTTTGTTCGGTGCCATCAGCGCGGCGTTGGAGCTCCACAGCACGGTAGCGGGCTGATTTACCCGCGTCACGATGGTCGAACCGTCTGGAATCACCAGTGCTAAGGATTTGCCTGCCTTCACGGTATAGGTCTTTGACTGGCCCGTCACATCATCGGCAGTGTCCTCAGTCCCGTTGTCCGCCGTAAAGGTAAAGGTGACGGCTCCCACCTTGGTTCCTGTGGTGGCAACAACGCCGGTATCCTCGTTGATGGTGGCAATGAGCGTGTCACTGCTGCTCCATTTGCCGGTGGTGTAGCTGGCCGTCTCACCGCCTGCCCCCAAAACCTCTGCCTTAAGCGTGGGGCGGGTGGTTTTGCCGAGGGAAATCGTATAGTCGGCGTCATTCGCTTCCGGGAAGACCTTCACCGTGTGCGCGGAAACTTTCTTTGCCACCGTGAACTGCCGGGTCATGGGAAGAACATTCACCCAGTCAGGATCGGCTTTCGTGCCCTCGTTGGCCTGCAGCGTCACCGTGTAGGTGCGGTCGTAAGCAGAGGGTGCGATTGCGTAGTCGCTAATGGTGAAGGCTTCCTTCTCTGTGTCCAGATAGACCTGCAGATAGCTTGGTGCCTCCGCGGAGCCGTACTTCAGTTCGAGTTGGAACGGGGCTTCCCTCGGCTCTGTGCCTGCCGGGGTGTGATAATTGCTGTATACGGTCTTGTAGACCTGCTCCATGTTGGCGTTCATCGTGAACGATGCCTTGCCGTTGGCGTAGGTGGCCGTCAGTTCGGTGGGAGCGTTGCGCATCAAGACGCTCTTCAGCGTAACGTCGCTAATCGGGTCGCTTTGATAGAGTGTGGTATCCAGCGTATGACCGAAAACATCTTCCACACCGGTCATACCATTGACGATGACCGTGGTGTCATCCGCATCCTGCACTGGGTACCAGAGCATTGCCGTGACACCGTAGTTGTTCATGGAAAGCTCAGCGGCGGTATACTCTTTGCCATTGATGGTCACGGTGGCGTTTCTAAGATCCACGAACTCGTTAAAGGTAACTGTGATGGGCACGTGCTGTCCGCTGGCATAGGTTCCCGCCGGGGCCGTGACGCTTTGAATGGTGGGGGCGTCCGTGTCCAACAGCTTGGCGGTGACGTTGCTGGTCGTGGCGGTGGTGGTGGAATTTGGGGTATCTCTATTTACATTCTTCAGATACAGTTCGAAGGGCAGATAGTACTGATGATTCTCTCTGTTTTGCGTGGTAGACTGCAGGGAGATGTTGACCGTTTCGCCCTTGTTAATCGTACAGTCCTCCGTTCTCTTACTGTCGCCGCTGAGCGGCAGAGCTGTTCCATCGAGCTTGTACTCCGTCAGACAGAACGGGGCATAGGGTATCGGGTTTGCAGAACTATAATTGCCATACGGCGCAGAGCCATTATAGGCAACTATGTCTCCGCTCCAGCTAAACTTGATGCTGGCGTCGATTTGGTATGGTTGATAAAATGGGGAGGAGCCGCTGGGAAGCACCGAGTTGCGGGCACCATCCAAAATTCTGATGGTATCGCTTAACGCAACGAAGTCCGGATTGTTGGCACCGAGGGCATTGTATTCATCTGCCAGCAAAGGAATATACATATCCCCCTGTATTGTGGTTGTGCTTTCGTATCTTTCCTCATAGTTCGGCGCGGTCATTGATGTTTGTATTGTGGGGGCGCCAACCGTCTTTATTAGCTTGAGCTGACAGTGGTCGGCATAACCGGCGCCGTCATAGAACACCAGATTTTCCGCATCGTAAAATTCAATCATCCCCAGCAGGTCGCCATAGGAATAAGAATTCCCGAGCCAGGCTGGGTTCCCTCCTTTGGTTTGAACCTTGACAGTGATTTTACAACCACCTAAACTGAAAGTTGAGCCTACGTCATAGGTCAGCTTGTAGGACCCGTCGCCTTGGGCGACCCCACTCGTCTCACCTATCGAGACCTCCACATTGGTGATATAATCGCTGAGCGGGCCTTTTTGAATGCGGTAGGAAAAGCCGGCCGGTTTTCCTCTGTATACAGTAAAAGTCCCGGAGCTCCAGCTGTTGTTTGCGAGATCCCCCAGCGTTTGGCTCATCATGCTGCTCATATCCACCGTCTCAACGCCCACAGGCGCTGTGGCAGAGGCGGAATACTGCAAACTGATGCCCTGCACCTCCAGCTGCTCCATCAGGCTATTGAGATTCTCCAGTGCTTCCCCGGTAAACTCCCTGCCGGAGAAATAGGTGTCCTTGATTCGCTGCAGCTCCTGTTCGATTTGGATCATGGTCTTCAAATCGCCCAGCGCCACCGGAGTCCCATCCACGTCGGCTATACGGGTGAGATCCGTGGCGGGATTTTCCAGCAGTTCCATGACAGCCGCCAGTGTCAACACCTGACCGTCCAGCGTGATGGTTTGATCCACCTTGAAATTGCCGTCTTCATCCAGCAGCCCCAAAGCGTTCAGCATGGAAAGCACCTGGTCGCTGCTATCGCCGGTCAAGGCGGAGAGCTGCTCCAAAATCGCCTGATTTTCCTCGGGTGTGTTGCCCATCGAATCGCTCACCGCTGCAAACGCCGTAGTTGGCAGCAGCGTGAGCGTCATGCACAGGCTCAGCAGCGCCGCTAAAAATCTTTTCTTCATGTTTCCTCATCCTCCTTGGTTTGTTCCTGCTGTTTATTGTTTTTTCTCAATCGTGTGCAAAACACGGTAACGACCACCGCCTGCGTCAGCGCCGCGCACAGCAGCATACACGCTGCGGAGAGGCTTATTGCCTCGCGCCGCTGCCTCCGGCGGGTGTTTTCCCGCACCCGCTGCTTGACGAGTGCGACTCGTTTTGCGGTATCGTACATTTCGTTTGAACCTTCTCTCTGGATTTTTTGAAATGCGGCTTAAAAACCCCTTTACTTATATAGGTACAAAAAATCGAAAAAACTCTCACCCAAAACGCAAAATTTTTCAACGAATTTTTCAACGATTTTTCAAAAATTTTTCAAAAAAATTGACCAAAAAATTGAGAGCCGCCAAAAAGCAGCTCTCAAGGAGTGGATATTCGGTTATTTTCTCCGTGATAATCGGAAGGTGGACAATCTTCCCGCTGCCACCAGCAGCGGAAGGCCGAATGCAGGCGCAAGCCATGCCCTGCAGCAGTGGAAACTGCATTCCTCCGGTGTGGAGAGCGTCGCCTGCAAAATGCGCAGGAAAATTACGCTCGCCAGCCAGCCGAACTCCGACACATAAAAGACGCGCGGCGTGGTATCGAACAACAGCAGATACAGCGTCCAGTAGAGTGCGCCGAGAGCAAAGCAGCCGTAGAAGCACAGCAGCAGGAAATACGCCTGCCTGCGGCTTTTCCGGTAGGAGATACCCGAAAGAAGCGCGCCGATGAACGTGACCAGCAGTTTCAACAGGTTCTCAATCAGCTCCATGTATCCCCTCGCTTTCCTTGTTCTGATCGTCCTCGCGGCTGATCTGCCGCAGCCGGAAGCACAGAACGGTCACGCATACGCCAAGTAAAAACGCCAAAAACCCGATGACGATGTATCCCAAGGCCGCGCCGCCTTATAGAGATACGACTTGAAGCCGCCGTCCCGGATGCGGGGCTTTTTCGTGAACAGATAGGCGAAAACGTCCAGCATCAGCTCCTCGGACTCG
>OIZF01001717.1_pt1 | contig 12069 bp, 9 predicted proteins | sample 1588471 | NCBI WGS metagenome assembly OIZF01 (sample SAMN03283279) | human gut metagenome | biome: human-associated habitat; material: feces | host: Homo sapiens | place: Peru | collected 2012
CCGTGTATTCCCCATCACGCTTTTGATCCATATCAACACCGATGACCCAAACCTTGTGATCAGCCGTTGTGTTTTCGTTTTCGGCCTTCGCTTCGGCAAAGACACCGTTACCTGTTGCGCCCGCAGCTTGGAAAATCACATCAACGCCACTTGCATACATAGCTGCCGCGATGGTCTTACCCTTAGCAGCGTCTGTAAAGGTATTCGCATATTGTGACACGAAGGTTGCCTTTGGATTTGTTGCCAACACACCAGCTTTAAAGCCGGCTTCAAATTGTTCAACAACTTCACCCTTAACACCACCGACGAAACCAATCTTACCCGTCTTTGACACTGTCGCTGCCGCAACACCGGCAAGATAAGATGATTGTTCTGAGTGGAACATAATTGAGACAGCATTCTTAGTTGGCACTTTCGCTTCAACCATAGCAAAGTCTGTCTTAGGGTTAGCCTTTGCGACTTGATTCATTGCCGGACCACCCATAAATGAGATCCCGACAACCAACTTATAGTTGGCTTTCACAGCTTGTTGCAAGTTTGACTTAATTTCTGAATTGTCATTTGAGACAAAGTAAGTATAACCGTTTGGCCCTTGCTTTAAGCCGTTCTTTTCACCATAGCGCTTGATACCAGTCCAGGCTGATTGGTTAAATGACTTATCATCGACACCGCCAGTACTTGTGACTAAGGCAACAGAATAGGCATCCTTCTTCTTGTCCCCTGAATTCATGGCAACAGATGTACCAATACCAATAACTGCAACAGCGGCGACAAGGCCACCAATCAATGTTGAACGCTTCATTTAATTTTCCTCCGACTATATATCTCTCTGTATATATAGAAATTATTTGTGTTGGCTAAGCTAGGCTTAAATACACCGTCAATTATCATACCAGTAATTTTTTATCAACGCAAGACATAATTTGATCAACTTTCTCATGATTTAATGATTCACCACTCAAGGCCGCAGTGTCCGCTTATTTTTGGCTCGTTACATCAAATGGCAAAATTTAAAGTTAATTTGTTCGACTTTTCACAAGCATGCGTATATACTTACTTATTGTAATAAACATCACGAACATTCGTGCATAATAAAGGAGAGAAATATTATGATTTTTTGGTTACGTCACTCAAAAGTGGCCATGTGGGGATTGACGGTACTCCGGATCTACCTCGGGTTTGGTTGGGCAAAAGACGGGTTTGAAAAGCTCACTGGGCCTAAGCCTTTCGATGCCTCAGGTTTGATTATGAGTGCGATTAAGCATCCTGTTACGGATCCAAGCGGGGCGAAGGCCTTTCCTTGGTATGACTGGTTCTTGTCAACATTCACCAATAATGGACACAATACGGCGTTCTTTTCATTCTTAGTGTCATGGGGTGAACTCCTTGTCGGCCTTGGTCTTATTTTCGGGACATTAACAATCGCCGCCAGCTTCTTCGCACTTGTTATGAATTTCTCATACTTAGGTGCCGGTGTCGTATCAGTTAACCCAACTTACATTTTGATTGGCGGTTTACTATTGATTTCTGGCTACAATGCTGGCAAAATCGGATTGGATCGCTGGGTAACCCCATTCCTCCGTTCAAAGTTGCCTTTCCTCAACAATGACATCGACGTCAATGCGCCCAAAGCTAATTAACGACGTCATGACCAAAGGTAACCTGACTATTTAATCAAGATTGCATCACAAGACCCTTAGGGTCTTTTTTTATGGCATCATCCAAGCATTTGCCTTGTCGCGGCGCCAACGCATTCTGTATAATGAGCTTAACTCATCTATGCTAGAGGTGCATCATGCAATTTAAAGACAAACCTTACCATTTCATTCCTGCAACCATCCCTGAGGCCGCCCAGACTATCATCCGTGACGTGGCTTATGGTCCTGATTCGCACCAACATTTAGACATTTATTTACCAACTAATCAGCAAGCCTCCCCCGTTATTTTAGATTTATATGGTGGTGGCTTACTACGCGGACAAAAATCTTCTTTTAAACTCAACCCAAGTCTACGCTTTTTAGCTGATGGTTTTGCGGTGGTCAGTATGGCTTATCGTTTAAACTCCCCTAGGCATAACCAGTTCCCAGCACAATTGGCTGACATTAGCGCTGCGTTGCATTTTTTGGCCCAACAGGCCAGCGCGTATCATTTAGATATGACGCACATAACACTGATTGGTGAATCGAGTGGTGCGCAATTGGCCGTGCTTGCCGCTGCCAGCTTTTCTGCCGGTATGCCACTAGGCCCACTATCACCAACAGATCTAGCAACCTTACCGCCAATCCAACGCGTCATTGGCCTATATGGCCCTTATCAAGTCGATCAAATGGGCCCACAATTTCAGCAACTCGGCATCACCCCCCAGTTTCCAGAAACGGGCACAGCCGATGCCTTTGAAGGCATTATGTTAGACCACCACGCGCCAGCAACTGTGCCAAAACGCGTGCAACAGGCCAATCCGGCTACTTATTTGACGCCACAAATGCCACCCCTTTTCTTAATTGCTGGGACCAAGGATCCGGTTGTCCCTTATTTACAAAGTGTGACACTTGCCCAACAGTATCAAATAGCCACACAACGCCCTGCCAAAACCTTGTGGGTACCAGGCGGTGTCCATGGGCCAGCCGATTATGATACGGATGCCATTTATCAAGAAAAATACCAGTTTATCACCCAAGCACCAAAAAACGACGCCTGAGCCTAGGCGTCGTTTTTTGCTAATAATTGTAAAATTGTCCGCGAGACGCCGTCGTGGTTATTATCAGCCACAACCGGCAAAAAGTCGCCCACTAGCTGCGTTTTTGGCATGATAAAGGGGTAGCCTACATGGGTTAACATCTCAATATCATTGCCACCGTCACCAAAAGCCACAACCTGCGTCATATCAATCCTTAAATGGTCAGCTAATACTTGTAGCCCAACCGCCTTGTTTACCCCTGCTGGGACAATATCAATCGCCCCGGTGCCAGTTTCGGTCACATGCACAGTATGCCCTAATACTTGCTTCGCCGCCGTATAGAACTGACTTTCATCAAAATGACGCCAATTCATCGTCACTTTAAAAATTGGCACCTTAATGTCGGCAACATCATCAAAAATGACAATCTTTTGAAAATACTTCAGATGCCTGTCCATCACCAAATCAGCAAAGGCTCGTGGGATATAAGCGGTATCATCCGTTGAGTAGACCACGCCTTGGTCTGGCTTTGGCTCAAAATTAGCGATTAAAGCCGCAATTTGCTGTAACGTCGCATGTGGAATCGCCCGTTCATAGAGCACTTGTCCGTCGCCTGACACAACCCGCGCACCATTATTTGACACAAAACTGATGCCGTCATTTAAAAAACCTGCCAATAACCGATTAATCCGTGTCTGATGGACACCTGTCGCAATCGCAAAGGCAATATGCCGTGCTTTCAGTTGTGTGAGTACCATCCGAAATAACGCATGATCAAATGTCTTATCATCCGTTAAGAATGTGCCATCTAAATCTGTTGCAATCAGCTGAATATTTGCCATGAGTAATGTATTCCGCTTCTATTTTTTCGCACTGTCGTCTATATCCGTGTTTAGTTTACCACATTTGGGCCATTATCAATATGACTGATCGCTCAGGCATACGCCAAAATCCGTTGGGCAATCCAGGCGCCTTCACGTAAAATAACCGTATTGACCCCAGGTCGCGGTATCACCGTGCCAAACCACTTGAGCCCTTCTAAGGTAATGCCATAAATATACAAATGCGGCACTTTATGACCATTTTTATCAATCACTTCAAAAGTTTGTCGATCAAAGGTCGGCGCCCCTAGCTGATAGGTTGACCCGTCTGCACGTGTCAGTGTTGGTTGGACAAGTAACCCTTGCGCTCGCAAATTTTCAATCACGGGGTTTTTTGAAATGGCCAGATTAGTGGCCCCCAAGCGCGCTTCAATTAATGCATTCCCCCGAAATTCTTGCTGCCGCGCGTCACGTGCGACAAATTGTTGTTTCTCAGTATCCGTCTCAACATGAATCTGTGGCGCAGTGACTTCAAAGACACCAGCCTCAATCAAAGCCAGCAATTGTTCAAGCCGTTCAAGTGGTGGCCCGACCGACACTAAAACATCGAATGGTTTAAACTGACTGAGGAATTTTTCGTACTCATCCGCGTCAAAATAATCATGTTCCACAATATAACGAATCCGATCGCGGATATCACGCATAATATCAAATGCACCGGCAAATGGGGCATGTTTATTACCCAGTTTAGCATCCGCAATATCTGCCCGCAAATATGCTTTAAACCATGTTGGATAGTCCACATCCTCTGCCAAATCACGGGCTGGATGACGAATTAAATCAATATCAAATGCTGGCACATCTGTGAGGCCAAAGACTTGGGCTGTCGCTGCTAAATCATCACTGGTTAACAAAGCTTGGCGTAAAGCTTCAGCTTGGTCATAAGGTAACCGATTTGGCATCAACTCGAGTTGATTTAAAATATATTTGTAAGTCAGCTCTTTTACCACTAATTTCTCAAAATCATCATATTGCAAATGGCCGCCACCAGCTGCTCGTAAAGCATCTAGTGCTGGTAGTGTGAAAAATTTTGGGACGTATAATTCACTGGTATCCTTTTCGTTCACGCCACGAGCGTGTAGCGGAAAACCACCACGTGAACCCGCAATGACGTGTGGTTCATGACCTGAAGGCAAATAGCGCAATTCACCGACATCATTCCGGACGAATTGCCCCCCTTTCCCCACAGTTAAAGCGAATAAATAATCAAAAAAGCTCAAGCCAAGCCCGCGGATAATAACGGTATCCTTTTCATCAAAGACTGACAAATCAGCTTCCGCTGGATGAGTTGGCGCCACATACTTTAACTGATGTTGCACCGCAAAAGCTTTAAAGGCAGCTTCTTCTGCTGATAACGTATCATCAGAATGACCCAATGCCATGACCACTTGATCGGCTAAAATTTGCGTCCCATCGGCTAACGTGAGTTGGAATTTCTGCGCTATCGGGGTCACTTGCGTCACAGCTTGTTGCGTAAATGTCAGCGTTTGATTTGGTCGTACCCGCTGGGTTAACCAATCAAAAAACCAGGCTGCATAGACACCCATCATTCCCCGCGTCGCAAAATCGCCTGGTTGCTTTAAGCGGGCAACTTCTTGTTGATATGCTGGCGCAAATTCGGGATGAGCGGCTAAAAATGTTGGCGCTTGTTCAGCCAGCCATTGGCGCAAATTTGGCCCTGGTAGTGGCTTCCCACCATTTTCGATGGAATCATCATTGAATAAGGTAATTTGATCAATCACCGTATTCATTAAGAATTGTTGATTTTGGGGTATGAACGGATCCCATACACGACCACCAATCGCATAGGGATCAAAAATTTGAATATCGAGCTTGGTATCATCCTCAGCGAGATTAACGAGCCGCTCTGCGACAGCCAGACCCCGCGGTCCAGCACCAATAATTGCAACTTGCATGTATCTATATTCTCCAAAGCGTTAATTAAAACGTCTTATCTATTATTTTGTAAACTAGTTTCCATTATAGTCGGTTTTAACCGCGTTTTCAAAAACTTAACTTACAGCGCATCAATAGACGACTTTACCAGCGCTTGAAGCTGTTTGAAATGCCGCTTTGAATAAGGTAACGCGACACAAGTATCTAATATAACCGTATGGTTGTGACGGTCCAATCGACAAATTTTATCACGATTAATGACATAGGCCGCATGAATTTGAATTAACTTATCACTCAAATCCGCCAACATTTTCATTGTCGCTCGCAAATCAATCTGGCGTTGCTCACAATAAATCGTTGCGCGATGACTGGCTGCAACGTTACTGGCAATATAAATCATGTCATTGACATCCACCGTCTCTTGGCGTCGGTTACTGGGCAAGGTCACCATTTCAGGCGATTGCTGCGTTTGCAATGCCAGATGCTGATTGGCGACCCGAATAGCCGACCGAATGCGTTGCCGGAATTTAGTTTCACACATGGCCTTATCCACAAAATCTAGCGCGCCAATTTGATACTGGTAGCTCATGGCCAATAATTCAGTATGGGTACTGATAATAATAATAGGAGAAACACTATCGAAGGTACGAATCGCTTGCGCAACGTTTAGGCCAGCATGCATAACGTGATGCAAAGCTAAATCAAGCAAAATCACTTTGGGTTGGCGATCGGCTTGTAACGCGGCTAATAGTTGCGCGGGTTGATCAAATAACTGACACGCCCCAATAATTTGCTGTAACCGTTGTTGCTGTTGTGGCTGATCTTCTAAAACATAATAATGGGTCAATTTTTTCCCCCAAACGTTAATTCCTGCCGAACACGACGCTTTTCGGTAATTGTCATCAGTTCAATGTCCTGCCGTTGTGCCAAAAATTGCTGGACAAAATATAAACCTAGCCCCGTATGGCCCACTTTCGATGAGTACCCAAGTTGCTGGGCGGCTGACATATCGACCGGCTGCAAACAACTATTGATAATCGTTAATTGCTCCGAGCCCACAAAAACAACGGTTACCATTTTTTCTGGGGTTGCCTGCGCAGCTTCAATGGCATTATCCAGGAGAATGCCCACAACGCGATAAAAACCATCGTCAATTTTAAAGGCTACTGGCGCAAAAACTTGTTGAATCACGATGGTCAACGCCACACCCTGCCGCAAAGCTTGTTGGTACTTCACTAACAACGCACTCCGTAAATTCACATTGGCAATTAAATGTAGTGCCAGCGCTTGCGCCTGCGGTAACGCTTGTTGACTAGTTTCAACTACCGATTCGTAGGCATATTGCACATCCGCCATATTGCCATTTTGAATCCCATAGGCTAAGCTGGCGAGAATATTTTTATAATCATGCCGAAATGTGCGATAAGCCAAGTATTGTTTTTCCAATTGTTGCGTATATTGCTGGGTTGCGGCTAGCATGCGATCACGTTGCTGGAGTTTACACGTTAATAACTCGTATTGATGACGCAGTAACGGCAGCAAGATGATAATCAAAACACACAGTAGTGAGACCATTTCCCACCCCACTGATCCCTGATACGCAGTATTCTGCAGCAAATACGCCAAGTAATCGTTTAGCCCGCGAATAACCAGACCAATGCCTAAAAAAATGCCCAGTTGCCAGGGGTGATTTTGAAAAAAACTGGCCGTTAGCCATTCAAAGTGAGACCAATACGGTAAAACAGCGACCAAAACCGTCACCGCACCGGCCAATAAATAGCCACATAACTGAATCACTAACGGTGCCGTTAGCAGTGACAACAAAGCCACAGCGACATTATAGACCCAAGTGGCTAATAATGAACTCACAATCGCATCAAGCAAAATCACGCCAGGCGCAATCATTGGCTGTAAGTACCGACCAATGTAAAATAGGCTAACAATCAGTGCGGTTGACGTGACGCTCACCTGATAAGCTGCTGGGACCAGCCAACAACTGATGCCCGCAATCATGAGGAGCCCACCAAAAAGTTGCCAAACCACCCGACGCGCAACTTGCGGCCGGCCTAATAATAAGCCAAACCAAGCAACCACCGCCAAGGTAGTTGTTACTGGCTGTAACAACAGATTCATATCTGACAAAATTACGAGCATGGCGTCCCTCCTTACGTCACCTTGATACCAGTAATGATCAGTGGTGACTTGTCACGCTTCAGGCCGTCATCCGTCAACTTGCAGGCAATTGTCATTTTTCTCACGTTGTTGTCATCTTCATCATTTTATAATAACTATAATAAAACAAAACCACAACTAACGCAAATTAATTGTCAAACCGCCTCGCTACCCGATTAATCAAGCAAAAAAATACGCGACCGCATTTGGTCGCGTATTGAGATAAGATGTTTAAAAATACAGTTTTTAGAATAGTACCTTAATCAAGGCAACGGCTAGGACAACTTGCGCCACACCAGTAAGTAAGCCGTAAGACAAGAACTTACCACCAGAATTTTTAATGGTTTCAAACTTTAAGTTCAAACCAATACCTGCCAAGTTAACCACGCCGAAGAAACTAGCTGTTTCGTGCGCTGATAAAGTCACCATGTGGGGTAACTTAACAAAACTAGCCAATAGCAAGAAGGCTAAGAACGCAATCACAAACCAAGGTACCGAAATGCCCTTAGCTGCTGCTTCTACGCTCTTATCACTACGTTGTGCCATTTTGGCAAAGATCAATACCACCGCCGTCAACAGAATCACACGTAACATCTTAAACAATGTCGCGTATGTGACAACCGATTGATTAATCAATGTGGCTGTTCCGACTACTTGACCAACAGACTGCAAAGTACCACCGACTAAAGCCCCCAACAAAAGATTGTTATTACCAACCAAGTCTGGTCCAATCACGGGTAGCAAAAGCAAGAGGACGACACCCGTCAAACTAACCGTGGCGACGGCAGTTCGGCGTTGATCATCGTTGGCGCCAATGGCTGGTGCAACAGAGGCGATCGCACTTGAACCACAGACGGCGTTTCCGGCACCCATTAACATGGCTGACTTATCAGAAACTTTAAACAAACGACCACCCATCCAAAGGACCACAACAATCGTTAAGACCATTTGAATTAAGATGAACACAATGCCGTTTAAGCCAAGATTTTCAATCGTTCGCAATGTAACGGTCAGTCCCATCAACGCAATCCCAATTTCAATTGGATACTTTTCCGCCCATTTCATACCTGGGGCAAACTTTTCGTGACGCAACACCGTGTTCCCCAGAACAATCCCAATCAGCATCGCAATCGCCTCGCCCCCTAGAAACGGTAGCCAGACAGCTAAATATTTTGCAATCACTGACACAATGAATGTGGCCACGATGCCCGAAATCATATTTCTTTTAATTGCCATCTATTATCTCCCTTACAATCAAAAATAAATCCCTCATTGCTATACAAGCGACGTTTCACGTGAAACATATGATTAGGCTGACGCAAAAGCCGCCCATAATTTGACAATCGCTTGCACACCCTCATCGCCATGCGCTGTATTTAGTTTGGTAAATAATTGTTCAGCTAATGCGGTACCCGGCAAGTCGATTGCCATCTCTTTTGCTGCATCTAGTGCAATACGTAAATCTTTCAACAGATGTTTCACATAAAAACCAGCCGAAAAATCATCTGCCATAATGCGTGGCATATAATTTGTAACCGACCATGAGCCCGCTGCACCGTTCCGCCAGATATTGTAAGCAGCGTCAAGATTTAAGCCTGCCGCCTCGGCATAGGCCATCGACTCTGCCATCCCAATAACTGTTGCAGCAACCCCAATGTTGTTGCTCATTTTCATGTGTTGCCCCTTACCGGCATCCCCAGCAAGCACAATATTTTGTCCCATGACTTGAAAAATGGGCAAAACCTGATTGTAAGTGGCTAATGCACCGCCAACCATAATGGCAAGTGTCCCATTTTTAGCGCCAACGTCACCCCCTGAAACCGGTGCATCAAGCACACTAATTCCAAGGTCTTGTCCCATTGCCGCCAATTTTTCAGCTAATTTTGGGGTAGAGGTTGTCATATCAACCAAAATAGTGCCAGGTTTGGCACCAGCAAATAGCCCATCCGGACCAGTCCATACCGCTTCCACGTCTTTTGGATAGCCAACCATGGTAAATGTCATGTCAGCAGCCTGAGCAACGGCCGCCGGTGAATCTGCCCAACGTGCACCGTTAGCAATCACCGCATCCGCCTTGTCACGTGTTCGGTTATAAACGATTACCTCATGCTTAGCGGCTAACAAATTATTGATGATACCGGTGCCCATGACACCTGTGCCAACAAAGCCAATCTTCATATTGCTTCTCCCTCCACAGTTGTCATACGACTACTAACATATTTATTACATAACCTTTATTATCAAACAGACCACAAAAAAAAACAACCATCATTTGGTTATTTTTTCAGAAAAATTGCCCAGTTTTTTTCTCATATTTTTCTCTCAAAAAACGTTGTCATCCTTGGCGACAATCCAGCGACACTAGCGCAAAATTTCATTTTCTGTGTAACCACCAGTTGCCAAGGTTACCGCATCGTTTAAAGCCATTTCGACCATATTTTTAATCGCTGTATTGGTATAAAAGGCAATGTGTGGTGACAAATAAAAATTATCCAATTGCGTGAGACGTTGAATGTTGTCTGGCAAATCCGTGACCGCTTGCTTTTGGTTCATGAACTCATTTTCATTGGGCGTGACGTCAACGGCCGCCCCATATAATTGGCCGGCAGTCAAACGCGCTTCTAGCGCTGCCATATCGACAATTTCACCCCGCGCCATGTTTAACAAAATCGTCCCTGGTTGCACTTTGTCAAAAAAGGCTTGATCAGCCAAGTTGCGCGTCTCATCGTTTAGCGGAGTGTGAAAACTAATCGCATTGGCTCGCGCCAGCGCATCGTCTAATGTCGTGTATTCTACAAAAGCCTCATTTTGCGCACGATAAACTGGATCAACCCCCAATACTTTGGCCCCCAAAGCATGTAGCATTTGCGCAAAGGCTGAGCCAATCCGACCCACCCCAATGACCGCAACTGTCAACTGATAAATTTCACGAGCTTGCCCCCCAGCTGCCCAAGTATAATCTCCGTTGGCCATAGCGCGATCAAACTTTTTATTGTGTCGTAAAATATTCAACAGTTGTGTTAACGTATACTCGGCAATTGCCCGTGGCGAATAAGCCGCCACATTGGACAACCGTAAATGATACTTAAACGCCGCAGGGAGATCGAAAACATCATAACCAACCTGCCGCAAAGCAATTTGTTTAATGCCATTTGCAGCTAACGTTTGATATACCGGTGCCGGCATGGCCGTCGTTTGTTGCGTGCTGACCGCATCAAATCCCGCAGCCTGTGCCGCATTGTCAACTGTCAAAGGTTCGGATAACGTCACGACCTCGTGTCCGGTTTTGGCCATCCACGCGTTCACAAAAGGTTGTTCTTCAGCAACAGTATTATACATGAGTATTTTCATTTTCCACTCACCTTTCTCTTAGGATACTCATATTTATTGTAAACGAAAAGCACGCTAAATGCGTGCTTTTTTTATGCTTTTACTTTACCTAGGAAATACTTCTTTTTACCACGACGCACCAAAACAAATTGGCCATCATAGTGGGCGGCCGGATCGATTTCAGCAGCCACATCGGTCACTTTTTCACCATTAATGGTAATCGCGCCGTTGGTCACGTCTTCACGCGCTTGACGCTTTGAGGGTTCAACCCCACCATCAACCAAGAAATCAACCACGTTCTTGATTTCATTAGGTGTATCAAAACTTGGCACACCACCAAAAGCATCTGCAATTTGGGCAGCTGACAGGGTTGCCACATCACCGCTAAAGAGGGCAGCTGACAACTTTTCGGCGTCATCAACGGCTGCTTGCCCATGGACAAACTTCGTCACTTCTTGTGCCAAACGCCGTTGTGCCAAACGGTCGCCAGGATTCGTTTCAACGGCCTTAGCCAAAGTCTCAATTTCATCCACACTTAAGAAAGTGAAATACTTCAAGTATTTCACCACGTCAGCATCACTTTGATTCAACCAGAATTGATAGAATTTATACGGAGAAGTATAGCGACGATCCAACCAGATATTACCGGATTCCGTCTTTCCGAACTTACCACCGTCGGCCTTCGTGATTAACGGGCAAGTCAAGGCATAAGCCTCCCCTCCCAACGTACGGCGGATCAATTCCGTACCAGTCGTGATATTACCCCATTGATCAGTACCACCCATCTGTAGGCGGCAACCCTCATGCTCATACAAATACAAATAATCGTAGCCTTGTAGCAATTGATAAGAAAACTCGGTGAAAGACATACCTACACTGGATTCGCGGCTCAAACGCTTCTTCACAGAATCCTTAGCCATCATGTAATTCACGGTAATATGCTTACCGATATCACGGATAAAATTCAAGAAAGAATAACCCTTCATCCAGTCATAGTTGTTCACCAACTTAGCGGCATTAGGAGCGTCGGAGTCAAAATCAAGGAACTTAGCCAATTGTTTCTTGATGCAATCCTGATTGTGACGAAGAGTAGCCTCGTCCAGCAAATTACGC
>OIZF01001718.1_pt1 | contig 12068 bp, 9 predicted proteins | sample 1588471 | NCBI WGS metagenome assembly OIZF01 (sample SAMN03283279) | human gut metagenome | biome: human-associated habitat; material: feces | host: Homo sapiens | place: Peru | collected 2012
GGCAAACAAGTTGAGATAATAACAAAGATGATATTTGAACTTTGTTATATAGAAGAAATAATACAAAACAAGGGCTGCACCAACTTGGCGCAGCCCTTGATAAGAGATATATGAACCGTTAAGTGTTCAAATAAGGATTACTGAATCTTAACAGTAGCACGACGGTTGTATGAGAACGGCTCGAGGTTCATTACACCACCCTTAGCTTCGGTGATGATGTTGTCGCGGTTAACGCCCATCTTAACGAGTTCGTTAGCAACAGTCTCGGCACGCTTCTGAGAGAGCTTCTGGTTGTATTCGGCAGAACCAGTCTTGCTATCAGCGTAACCAGTAACAACAATCTTAGAGTTGTTAGCCTTAGCATACTCGGCAACTTCCTTCACGTTAACGAGATCCTTGCGGCTGGCAACCTTAGCAGAGTTGATGTTGAAGAATACGCTTGAAGTAGTACCAACGAATTCCTTGTTGTTAACAACAGGCTGGTTCTTGGCGTTAGCAAGCATATCGCGCAGACGTGCATTTTCGTCCTGCTGCTCCTTGAGTGACTGGTTGAGAGCGTCCATCTGCTCTTTGTTCATAGCCATGAGGGCGTCAACATCGGGCACCTTGTCCCAAGTGCACTTGCCGAGGTTGTAAGTAACACCTACATCGAGACGGAGATCCTTGTCCCAGTGCTTCATCTTGTTCTTCTTGTAGCTTGCCCAGTTGTCGTTAGCAGCCTGGTCAAGAGAACCTTCAGTAGCACCTACGCTGAGGTCAGCAAAAATTTGAACGTGCTTGCTTACGCGGAAGTTGTTCAGTAAACCTGCAGTGTAGTAGATGTCAGCATTCTTGCCGTTGTTCAGCTTAGTTGATACACCGATACCTACATAAGGAATGAAGTTCCAAACGCGCTTCTCGTTGTAACCGCAGAACATGTTAGAGAGGTTGAACATAACGTCCTCGTGAACGTTGAGTGCGGTATAGAGAGGGTGGCTCGTTTCAGAGTTAACCTGCTTACCCTTGATAGCGTCGAACTTAGTACGAAGACCGATGCCCGGAGTAAACCACTTACCTACAGCTACAGTGAATCCGATAGTACCACGCTTGTCGCTGAATGGGTTGTTGCTAACACCATGCTCCTGTGAAGTGTAGTAAGCTGTACCAGATACACCAGCGCTTACAAACCAGTTAGCCCAGAATGAGTTGGTGGCCACACTGTACTTCTTGGTAGGAACTTCAGTGTCTTGAGCCATAGCCGTTGTGGTCGATGCAAGACCTACAAAGGCGAGTGCAATCATTAATTTTTTCATAATTAGATGATTTGAAACTATTAATAATATTGTATTTGTTTTGTTGTCGTTATGTATTGCGCGGCATTTGTAGGGGGCTACTTTTGCCTGCAATTCATTGCAAAGTTAAGTATACTTGTGTGTTTGACGCAACTTTTTGCGTGAAAAATAGCTTTTATACCGTGATTTAGACTTGTTTTGTAAAGTGTATTGTGCGTTTTGGCGGTTTGAGACACCTAAAGGCGCGTCTAAAACATTTTTTCGGGATTGATAATAATCATTGTGGGCGCTCCGTCGGGTGTGATGGCCGGTGACTCGCAGCTGAAAAGTTGGCCAATGAGTTCGCTCATTTCGGTGGTGGTGAGGTATTGGCCCACAGGCATGGCCACCTTGCGGGCGAGGGCCAGCGCAATGATGTGTCCGATGGTGGCGGCGGCATCAGCTTGCCCGGCAATGGCATCGGTCAGGATAGAGGTGACGAGGGCGGTAGGCGACAGGCCTTCAGTGCCGACGGGGGTGCCTGATATTTCGTAGGTGTTGGGGGCTGTGGTGGTGATGTCAAATCCCACCTCCTTGAGTTGCGGCATAATTTGTTCAAGCACAATGCCCTCAGAGGGTGATGTGGTGAACGGCTCGGGAAAGAGCATTTGTTGCGAGGGCGCCTTGTGTGTCTGCTGTTGCTTGATGTATCGCTCGTACAAGATGCGCATGTGCGCTTTGTGCTGGTCGATAAGCGCCAGTCCCGAGCTGATGCCCGTCACAATGTAACGGCCGTTATACTGCAACAGGTCGGCGGCACTCTTGGCTTGCCACTCGTTTTGGTCGGGCAACGGCAGATTGTTGTAGAGTGCGTTGTCCGACGGTTGCTGGGGTGCATCGGGTGTAGCAAATATGGTGCCACTTGCGGGGGTGTTGTCGTTGTTGTAATGACTCTCAATCTCAATGGTCGCTTCGCCGTGGCTGGCAGCCTGTGGTTGCTGGGCAGCTTGCCTTTGCGCGTTTTCGTAAATCTGCTGCCAGTCGAGTGGGGCAGGTGCGGGGTGGTGTGCGCGGAATGCTGCCGCTGAAGAGTTGTCGCTGCCATGTGGTGCAAAGTCATGGCTGCTGGCATCGGCCTGGCTGCCTGTGTCGAAGGGGTTGAATGCCGTGTTGACATGAATGGTAGGCGGCGCAATGGGGGCAGACGACGCATTGAACTCGTTGTTGAACGCTGGTATGTCGGGACGCCCCTCGGTGTTGAAATCGATGGCCGGCACAGCGCCGTATTTGCCCAACGACTCGCGGACGGCAGCCAGCAGAATTTGGAATATGGCGCTGTCGTCCTCAAACTTTATTTCAGTCTTTGTCGGGTGAATGTTGACATCGATGCGTGCGGGGTCAACCTCGAAGTTGATAAAGAACGGCACTTGTTGCCCGTCGGGAATTAGACGTTCGTAGGCTGTGAGTATGGCCTTGGCAAAATAAGGGTGGCGCATGAAACGTCCGTTGACGAAGAGATATTGGTGCGCATTTTTGCGTCGTGCCGCGGCGGGCATGCCCACAAAACCGCTGATGTGTGCCAGGGTGGTGTCAACCTCAACCGGCACGAGGTGCTTGTCGATGCGGCGGCCAAATATCCCCACGATGCGTTGTCGGAAGTTGCCGCCTGGCAAATCGAGCATGACACTGCCGCCAGAGTGGAGTGTGAAGGCAATGTCGGGGTGGGCGAGTGCAATGCGCTCAAACTCGCTTGTGATGTTGGCCAGCTCTGTTTGGTTGGACTTTAAGAACTTGCGGCGCGCCGGTATGTTGAAAAACAAATTGCGCACGGCAAAGTTGGCTCCGGCCGGACAAGCCACGGGCTCTTGGCAAGTGACTTTTGACCCCTCGATGCAGATGCTCGTGCCAAGGTCTTTGCCCTGTTGCTTGGTGCGCAGCTCAACTTGGGCCACAGCGGCTATTGAGGCAAGCGCCTCGCCGCGGAAGCCCATGGTGCGCAGTGCAAACAGGTCGGTGGCCTGCTGAATTTTAGATGTGGCGTGACGCTCAAATGACAAGCGTGCATCGGTGTCGCTCATGCCACAGCCGTTGTCAACCACCTGCACGAGTGTCTTGCCGGCATCTTCAACTACCACTTGTATGTGGGTGGCGCCAGCGTCGAGAGCGTTCTCAACCAACTCCTTTATGACAGATGCAGGACGCTGTATCACCTCGCCTGCAGCAATTTGGTTGGCCACAGAGTCGGGCAGCAGATGTATGATATCACTCATATAAATATATATAAGTAGGCGAAATTAGTAAACAAGTTAACGGGTTAACAAGTATGTTAGTTTTGTGTTCCTTATATATTCTGACATTTAATACTATAAATACTCCAGAATATATTTACCTGTCAACTTGTCAACCTGTTAACTCGTTTACTAATTCCGCCAACGCGGTTGTTATAATTTTTGAAGAGGAGCCTCGCGTCTTATGCTTGGCTTCAGAGTTGTGCCCTCTTTTTTGCCACGCCAGTTGAACACGTCGTCAGGCGACAGAGGGCGTATGTAGTCAAACCACGCAAAGCCCGGGAGCTTTGTGCGGTCGGCAGGTGCCAGTCCGATGGGGTAAAAGTAGCCGTGCGAGGCTGGCGCCCATATTTTGTACAGCTTGCGGTTGCGCATAAACATGCGAGCTTGTGCGGTTTCGACATAGTTTTGGTAAAGGATTGTGCTATCCTTTTCGAGCGGGTAGTTTACCACCATTACGTTGCCTATGGCGCGGTTTTCCTTCACCTCGCCCTGCGTGTCGAAGTAGGTGCGCATTTGTTGTGATGCCACCTGGTTAAAGTGTGTAGAGTCCACCCGTTCGATGGTAAGTGCCTGGCGGTCAACGTAAATAGAGTCGAGCGTGGAATCATTCATATAGGCATTGATTTCCTCGCCCACTATTTGCTTGTTGTCACTCCACACAATGGGGTCGCGGTAGAGCGTCACCTTTTTGGTACGCGATGAGAACACCAGCGAGTCAGCCACCATTTGCATGTCGGTGCGGAAAGCGCGAGCGTGGAAATAGCCGTGCAGCACACGGTAGACAGAGTCCGTTTTAAGGTTGTACGAAAACATGCGCAAAGTGTCGGCATGCACATAGAGCGTATCCTTACCTTGTGAGTAGTCGCGTGCCAAGGCCCGTTTGGTGGCCATGGCTTCGCCAGTCAGTTCGTTGTAGCGGGCGTAACCGCCAGTGAGAATGTTCTTGTTTTTGGTGTCTTCGCACGACACGTTGCCGAGCCCCTCCATCACGCCCGTTTTCTTGTCGTAGTAAACCGTGTCACCCTGCATGATGCGGTCCTTGCCAAATGCTTTCGTCCCCTTGTACAGACGCACTTTTTCAGAAACCGTGTTATAAAAACCATGCTCGGTGTAGATGCGGTCCTGTCCGGAATAGATGTTAGACTTGCCTACAATTTCAGCCCATTTAGTGATGGTGTTGTAATGCAGTGTGTCGGTTATCAGTTTGAATTTAGGGTTCTTCAGCTCCACATTGTAGTTAAACGTGGCCTTGCGTGTATCAGTGTGATATTCCCCCCAGTCAGATGTCAGGTGGTTGTTGCCGTCAATCAGTTCGCCGCCTTCAAAGTAATATCCCACATTATACATGCGGTCGTAGTTGAGGCTGTCCGTGCGCATTATTTGGTTGCGGTGCGTCATGACCACGTTTTTGCGCATCTCGGCCATTTGGGTGCTGCCGTCGTAGTGCAGTTTGTCACCTTTAAGTGTGAGCGTGTCGCCCTGCACGATGCGTACCCGTCCGAAAGCGTCAAACGTTTGTGAGTCATCATTCAGCACAGCGCTGTCGCAGTGCATCACCATGCCCGCGTGTGCCAGTACCACGTTGCCGCTGAGTCGTTGCGCCTTGTTCATTTCGTATTCAGAAAAGCGCAAATTATCGGCATGTCGCAGCACAATGCGTTCATTGTTATGAGTATGTTTCTTTCGGTGTTGGTTGACATTGGGCAATGCGTATGCTGCACAGCCTGCCAATACTAATATATATAGGAGTATTTTTCTCACAATCATTTCTTTTGGGTGCAAAGTTAGTGCAAGGCGAGCGAAATGCAAAATGAAAGTCCCGCGACTTTCAATTTTGCATTTCCGAGCCGCCGCCTAACTTGCGCGAAAGCGATAATAAAGGTCGCGAAAGTTGCAACAATGGTGAAAAAGTCATACATTTGCGTTATGATAGTATAGAGAAGTTTAATCCAACCCCCAAAGAACCATGGATATGAGAAAACACACACTTCTGTTATTCCTGCTATTGATGGCAATGCCTGTATTGGCAGAGAACCGTTCGTTTCGGCAAGCTCGCGAGATAGCCGAAAGACATGCTGCAAAGAATGGGGCGCATATAGGGCAGCAATCGGTAAAGCGTGCCAAGGTGCTGAACAAGCAACAATCAACCACCAGTAGCCGAGGATATTACGTATTTCCACATGATGGTAATTGTGGTTATACCATCGTGTCGGGCGATGACCGAATGCCCGAAATTGTGGGTTATTCAACCACAGACACGTATAGTGAAGAAAACATGCCAGATGGCATGAAGCACTTGATGCAGGCCTATGAAGCCATGGCAACAGCATTGGCCAACGGTGATGCCAAAGCAGAGAGATGTTTGGCCGAGAAAGAAGCACTCGCGGCCGACTCCACATACCGGCAGCCCCGTGTGGCGCCATTGCTTGCCGATGTTGCTTGGGGGCAAAGTGAGCCTTACAATAACCTGTGTCCGATGTATGATGGTCAACGGCGTACGGTAACAGGTTGCGTGGCCACAGCCATGGCGCAGCTGATGATGTATTACAAATACCCCCAAACGCTCAAGAGCGACATACCTGCTTATCAAACCAAATCTTATCAGTTGAACATGCCGTCGGTGTCTGCAGGTGAGCGTTATGATTGGGACAATATGCTGCCACAATATTCGGGCAGTGCGTATACGGCAGAACAAGCCAATGCTGTGGCTAAACTCATGTACCATTGCGGACTTTCGTTCGAGGCCGATTACGGGCCGTCGTCGACAAGTGCATGGTGTAGACCAAATGTGTTGGTAAAATATTGGGGGTATGACCCTGATGTGATAAGGCCTTTATATAGAGAAAAATTCAGTCTGCGAGAGTGGACAGCCATACTCGATGCAGAATTGCAAGCGTTGCGTCCGGTGTATTATAGAGGTTGTTCGACCACATCAGGAAGCCATGCCTTTCTGTGTGACGGTGCCGATGGCAACGGGTTGTACCATATTAACTGGGGCTGGAGCGGCTGGAGCAACGGCTATTTTGACATAACCGTACTAAACAGTGACTATAGTGGTGCCGAATCGGCTACAGCCCCAGCAGACGGTTTTAATTATACTTGCAGCATGATAGTGGGAATCATGCCCGATAATGGTGTGGCAGATGCCCCATTGATAGTAACTCCGCTGCTAACAGCTGCTAAAAATGAATGGGTTGGTTGTGATTTACTCACCACCGAACGCGCTGATGCCAATTGGTCGTTCAGATTAAGCATTGCTGCAGAGTTTGCAAATTACGAGAGAACGGCATTCGACGGCTATGCCGGTGTGGGTTTGAAAGATGAGAGTGGCATATATTTGCCTTTGAGCACAAGCAAAATCTACCTTGGGGGTATGGGGGAAAATGGTTCATATTATTCCGAGCCGTTAAGATTTAAGATAAACTATTCTTTCCCCGAAGGACGTACCCGCATATACCAAATATATTCAACAGACGGCAATACGTGGCAACAATGTGGCAATTCTGACAAATTGTTCTACGAATTTGACGCCACAGATACCACGTTGCGTATGGTTGAAGATACCTTGGCAGCAAGTTTGGCGAGTGTAGATGAGTTTGTAGAGGGCTGTGATGCCAGCTTCAATCTGACAGCCAGCACAACGGCATGCCGCGAGCAAATGGTTATGCTGTATGTGTATGGCAGTCAGACTCCCGACAAACCATCTGAGTGCGCACAACCCCTCTATGTAAACATTCCAGCCAAAGGCCATGTGACCCGCCGCTTCGCATTACGTCCCCCTTCGGCCGGTGACTTGTATGTGTGGGTGTGTGATGAAGATGGTCGCGAACTTGTGTCAGCCCAAAAGTTTGAGGTGGCAGAAAGCCAAACACCAATACTGACTTTGGCCAGTAAACATGTAAACACCACAGCAGGCGATCTTGAAACAGAAAACGCCTATTTATGGGGCTATCGTACGGCTGTGCCAAGAGTGAATGCCGATGAGGCTGTTTTGACCTATAATGTACGCAATGATGGTGGCTTGTGCTATGCGAATGCTCTTTTGGTGTCTGTTGCTTTTAATAGTTCAACTCCAGATGGCGTAATTTCGAGCCAGTCTAAACGTGTAAAGCTTTCAGGCAACGGAGCGGTTACCACCTTGACTTTCACGCTGCCTTTAGCTGATTATGAAGATTTGAGGTCGCTGAGTTGTTACTTGACTCTGTATAATTCTTCTGAAAGTGCGGAAATAATGGATTTAGACGTGTCAGAGATACCAGAAGTGAAATACTACATGGTCGATAGTCCAAACTGGTATTGGCTGCAGAAAAGTTCAGACTTTATGTTTTACATTGCTGGGGCCCCCGTTGGTGTACATCACATTCAGGTAAAAGACAACGGTCTCACCGTGCAAGGTGGGCATGGCTGCATGATGCTGATGTCGGAAATGCCCCGAAAGGTAGGCATCTACAATTTGCAGGGCCAGTGTATAAAACACGTTGCAGTTGAGGCTGGTCAGCAGCAAAATATCAGCTTGCCTTCAGGCATTTATGTGGTCGAAGGTAAAAAGGTAATAGTGTATTGATCTAAGTTCGAGCAAAAAAATGATGTGCAAACGTGTGCGTGGTAAATAAAAACGCACACGTTTGCTCCGTTTATGCACGAAAAGTTGTAAATTTGCAGCACAAACATATAACTATCTCATTAAAATGAAGATAAAGGACGTCGCTGTGACCCTTGAACGGTTCGCGCCCCTGCCGCTGCAAGAGAGCTATGATAATGCTGGCTTGCAGATTGGATTAACAGAGGCCGAAGATGTGTCAGGGGTCTTATTGTGTCTTGACGTGACAGAGGAAGTGATATGCGAAGCCGAGCGTCAAGGGTGCAACCTTATCGTGTCGCATCACCCGCTCATATTTCGCCCGTTGCGCCACATCACGGGGCAGACACAGGTGGAGCGTTGCGTGGCCATGGCCCTGCAAAAGGGAATAGCCATATATTCAGCACACACCAATCTTGACAACGCACCGGGTGGAGTCAACTTTATGATAGCCGAAAAGCTTGGGCTCGACAACGTGCGCTTTCTGCAACCTGCGCCAAATGGTGCCGGTGGCAGTGGGGTGATAGGCAACCTGCCGAGTGCAGTGTCCCCCGCCGAGTTTGTCAAAACATTGGCCTCAACCTTCAACGTCGAAGGCGTGATGCACAACACCCCCACCATGAGCCAGGTCCACACCGTGGCGTTGTGTGGCGGGGCAGGCGACTTCTTGCTCGACGAGGCGGTCAAGCAAGGGGCAGATGCCTTTTTGACGGGTGAAATGAGCTACCACCGTTATTTTGGCCATGAGCACGAATTGCTCATCGCAGTGCTCGGGCACTACCAGAGCGAGCAATACACCATAGAGTTGTTGCACCGCATACTGCACGAGGCACACCCCACGCTGCGTGTGCTCGAAACAACCATAAACACCAATCCGATAACAATAAACTAAAACATACAATAAAGACTATGGCAAAGAAAGACGTTGCGGACATGTCCGTTGAACAGAAGTTGAAGAACCTTTACCAGTTGCAAACCACCCTGTCGGAGGTTGACCGCATCAAAACGCTTCGCGGTGAACTCCCCCTTGAAGTGCAGGATCTTGAGGACGAAATTGAAGGTTTGACACACCGTATTGGCAAGTATAACGAGGATATCGAAGGCTTGCAAACTGACATTGCTGTCAAAAAAAATAAGATAAAAGAGGCACAGGAAGCCATCGACCGCTATAAGAACCAACTTAACGATGTGAAGAACAACCGTGAGTATGATATGCTCTCAAAGGAAATAGAATTCCAGGGTCTTGAGGTTGAACTTCAGAACAAGAAGATTGGCGAAGCCCAGCGTGCCATCGACAGCCGCAAGGCCGACGTTGAAAATGCCAAGCATCAACTTGAGGAGCGTCGTGCCGACCTTGACATGAAAAAGTCTGAACTCGACGACATTACAGCCGAGACTAAGGCCGAGGAAGAGAAGCTCCGCGAAAAGGCCAAGAACCTTGAACAGACCATCGAGCCCCGTTTGCTCGCAGCCTTCAAGCGCATTCGCAAAAATTCGCGCAATGGTTTGGGCATCGTTTATGTACAGCGTGATGCCTGTGGTGGTTGCTTCAACAAAATCCCGCCCCAGCGTCAGCTCGACATTCGTATGCGCAAAAAAATCATCGTATGCGAATACTGCGGCCGTATCATGATCGACCCCGAATTGGCTGGTGTAAAGATCGTAAAACCCGCCGACGAAAAGCCCAAGCGCCGTTCGCGCCGCACTGCTACAAAGTAAGTAGTGCCAAGGGGGGGAGGCAAAGTATGCACCCCTCGTCATAAAAATAAATAACCATTAAGCCGTTGGCGCTAAATTGGCCCAACGCGTAATAACAGGCAGTAACTCAAGGCGATGGGGCACAGGTGATGTACAACACTTGTACTCCACCGCCTTGAATGCTTTTTAGTAATTCACTACATGAAAATACAGTCAGCCGATTTCTTGGTGAGCAACAGCCGCGCCGACCAATGTCCGCAGTCCGATTTTCCAGAGTATGCCTTCATTGGCCGAAGCAACGTGGGCAAAAGCAGTTTGATAAATATGCTCACCGGTCGCAAAGCATTGGCCATGACATCGTCAACGCCAGGCAAGACCATGCTCATCAACCACTTTGTTATAAACAATGAGTGGTACCTTGTCGACCTTCCAGGTTATGGCTATGCCAAACGTGGACGTTACGAGGTTGAAAAACTCAAAAAGCTAATCAACTATTATGTACTTCAGCGCCAGCAACTCACCTGCTTGTTTGTGCTGATAGACTCGCGTCTTGAACCACAAAAAATAGACCTTGAATTTATACGTTTCCTTGGCGAAAACGGCGTGCCGTTCGGCATCATCTTTACCAAGGCCGACAAGCCGAAGCGTGGCGAGCTCAAAAAGAATGTGGAAAGATTTTTACAAACCCTGCACGAGGAGTGGGAAGAACTGCCTCCCTATTTCATAACCAGCAGCGACACCGGGCAGGGGCGCGACGAATTTCTTGATTACATAGAGCAAATCAATCAAAGTTTGAAGTGAAGTTGCATCTCTTCTCATCAATCAAGGCACAAAAGTTCAGGGTGGCACTCATCGTGTCAGCCCTGTTCATTTCGGCCGCATCGCTCATCTATTCGCACTATCTCACGCGTGCCCTTTATGTGGAGGAGGTGGGTAAAATGGACGTGTGGGCACAAGCCATGCGCTCACTTGCCACGGCCGATGAACACACCGACCTCAACCTCGTGCTCAAGGTCATTAACAGCAACCACACCATACCCGTGATAGTGACCGATGCGCATGGCACCATACTCACCCAGCGCAATCTGCACCCCGAGCCTTCGGGGCCCGACTCCCTGCAGCAACTCCAACAAGCTGCAGCCCGAATGCGCCAGCAAGGTGAGGTGTTGCGCATGGACCTTGCCGCCACCGACAACGCACCGCACGAGTATATATACATAGCCTATCAAGAATCCGTGCTCCTACGCCAGCTCACCATCTACCCGTATGTGCAGTTAGTGGTAGTAGCCATCTTCTTCGGTGTGGCGGTTGCAGCCTTGTTGGCAGCCAAGCGTGCAGAGCAAAACCGTGTGTGGGTAGGGCTGTCGCGCGAAACGGCGCACCAGCTTGGCACCCCCATATCTTCGCTCATGGCGTGGAGCGAAGTGCTGCGCGAGAGCTATCCTGATGATGAACTGCTGCCCGAAATGGACAAGGACATACGCCGGTTGCAACTTATAGCCGAACGATTCTCAAAAATAGGTTCGGCCCCCGAACTGCAGCGTCAGGACGTGCGCCCCATTGTGCAACAAGTGGCAGCCTATTACGACCGTCGCAGTTCGGCGCGTGTGCATGTACATGTCGACCTGCCTGCGGTCAAGGTTGAGGCTGCAGTCAATGCCCCCTTGTTTGAGTGGGTCATTGAAAATCTGTGCAAAAATGCCATTGACGCCATGCAGAGCGGTGGTGAACTGACCCTTGCGCTGCGTCGCAATGTGGTGATGCACCACGGCCACCCCTATATGCAAATATTGGTGTCCGACACAGGCAAGGGCATTCCGCACAAACGTTTCAAAACCGTGTTCACCCCCGGCTTCACTACCAAGCGGCGAGGGTGGGGGCTTGGCCTCTCATTGGCCAAACGCATCGTTGAAGTGTACCACCACGGACGTATTTATGTGTACGACAGTCAGGTGGGCAAGGGTACAACCTTTGCCATCGAATTGCGAGAAGACGTGGGGTAAGGAGCGAAAGGAGGGGCGTTCAAAATAGGCATCAAAAACGAGACCATTTTTTGGGGGGGGATTGTAAATTGCAACACGTTTTAAGCAATTTACAATCCCCCCAAATGCTCTTGCTAAAGAATCTATTTTGAACTATTGCAGTCCGGTAATATGGCTCACGGATCACACCGATTGCACGGATTTTTCGCTCGCGCAACGTGCTTTAGCACCACGGAGATGACGGATTTGACGGATTTTGTGAGCATTG
>OIZF01001723.1_pt1 | contig 12035 bp, 13 predicted proteins | sample 1588471 | NCBI WGS metagenome assembly OIZF01 (sample SAMN03283279) | human gut metagenome | biome: human-associated habitat; material: feces | host: Homo sapiens | place: Peru | collected 2012
GCCGTCTGACATCTTCTTTACAACATCTCTGTTTCTGGTAATAGATTCATTGTAATTCTTAGACTGGATAGTAGCAGAAACATCAGTGTCCATCTCAGTAAGCTTATCAGGCTTAAGCACCTGCCTGCCATTAAAGACAGTAGCATTGAAAAGGTCTGCAAAATGTTCATTATCGCGCCAGAAAGTCTTAAGAGAGACATCTTTCTGGTGAGTAGTACGGTTGTTATTATTCATATGTCGCCTTTCTTAAATGTTTCATATGTGAGATATAGTTAAAATATAAAATGATGCATCAATGTGTAATATATAATAACAATACGAAAAGAATATGTCAATATAATTTATAAAATATATTATATATCAATATTTTCAATAGTAATCATGAAGAAATTATGAAAAAACGGCATGATTTTAAGGGTGATACAGATATTGCTGTATGTCTAAATAAAATAATCAATCACATACATTTTACAAAAACTTTACGAACGTGAGATTATGCATTTTACATAACATTGATAACATACCCTCTGCAAGCAGATGCAGAGGGTTTTCTTTTTTTGAGACGACTCACATATCATTCGGTCAGGAAACTGATTCAAGCCCCTACGAAAATCTTCTGTTAATGCTTGCAAATAAAAAACGAGGAAGGTAACGAAAGTTATGAGAAAAGGAATTAAAAAGTTACTTACAGTTGCATTAACAGCAACATTAGGCCTTGCAGCATTAGCAGGCTGTGGAACAGGTACGTCATCAAATGGAGATGGCTCAGCAAACGGAGGCACAACTAAGGAGCTTTCAGGAAAGATTCAGTTAGCAGGAAGTACATCAATGGAAAAGATGTGCGGCGCTCTCATGGAAGCATTCATGGAAGAATATCCTAATGTAACAGTAACAACAGAATATACAGGTTCAGGCGCAGGTATCGAGTCAGTAACATCCGGATCAGTTGATATCGGTAACGCTTCAAGAGCTTTATCTGATAAAGAAAAGTCAGCAGGTATTGAGGAGAATATTGTAGCAATTGATGGTATCGCAATGATTACTGATAAGAACAACAAGGTTACTAATGTAACAAAGCAGCAGCTCACAGATATCTACACAGGTAAGATTACTAACTGGAAAGACCTTGGTGGTTCAGACGAAGCTATCGTAGTAATCGGCAGGGAGGCAGCTTCTGGTACAAGAGGAGCATTTGAGGAACTTCTTGAAGTTAAGAATAAATGTGCATATGCACAGGAACTTGACAGTACAGGTGCTGTACTTGCCAAGGTAGCAGCAACTCCAGGTGCAATCGGATATGTTTCATTAGATGTAGTTGATAAGACAGTTACAGCATTAAAGCTTGATGGTGTAGATGCAACAGAGGATAACATTAAGGCTGGTAAGTATACACTTTCAAGACCATTTGTAATGGCTACTAAGGGTTCTGTTTCATCACAGAGTGAGCTTGTTCAGGCTTGGTTCAACTTTGTAAAGTCTGAAGCTGGTAAGAAGGTTATCAAGGGAGTTGGCTTAATCCTCCCAGAGTAAGCCGGTAAATATAGATTCTGAATGGAGAGATTGACATGGATGAGGTTATAAATGTTGGTATGAATAGAATAAATAAAACGCCAGAAGCTGTTAAGGCAACGGCAAATGGTTCGTTAAAAGGCAATAAAAAGTCAAAGCATGCAAGTGAAAGCGTGGCACGGTTTATATTCCTTATATGTGCGGTAGTAGCTATCCTGGCAGTCTGCTCCATTACTATCTATATGTTCATAAAAGGAACAGAGAGTCTTAAAAGTGTCGGAATAGCAGATTTGCTCTTTAAAACAGTATGGGCACCAACGGCTACACCACCTGCATATGGAATTGTATACATAATTCTTTCATCAATAGTAGGAACAACACTTGCGATTCTTATCGGTGTTCCAATTGGATTATTAACAGCAGTATTTTTAACAGAGATAGCAGGAAAGAAACTCGCAGCAGTAGTTCAGCCGGCGGTTGAATTACTTGCAGCAATTCCTTCTGTTATATACGGACTTCTCGGATTAATGCTATTAAACCCCCTCCTTTATAAATTAGAAAAGTATGTATTCGCGAATTCCACAACACATCAGTACACAGGAGGAGCTAACCTCCTGGCTGCAGTGCTGGTGCTTGCAATTATGATACTTCCAACAGTTATCAATATGAGCGCGTCAGCAATCAGGGCAGTTCCAATGAATTTAAGAGCAACATCGCTTGCTCTTGGTGCAACTAAGATACAGACAATATTCAAGGTTGTAGTTCCAGCAGCCAAGTCAGGAATTATAACAGGTATCGTATTAGGTATAGGAAGAGCCTTAGGTGAGGCAATGGCTATTAATCTGGTAGCCGGTGGATCAGTAAATCTTCCGCTTCCATTCAACTCAGTCAGATTTCTTACAACACAGATTGTAAGTGAGATGAGTTACGCAGATGGAGTACACAGACAGGTTCTTTTCACAGTAGGACTTGTTCTTTACATTTTTATAATGATTATTAACCTGATAATTACATTTATGCAGAAGAAAGGGGAGAAAGCAAATGGATAATCTTAAAGCTAAGAAAAGGCATCCGGAAGAGATTGCAGTATACTCAGCGATATATGTGTGTGCAGCATTTTCAGTTCTCCTGCTTTTAGGAATTATTGTATATGTGTTTGCTAAAGGCGCAAGACGCGTAAACTGGGCATTTCTTACAGGTGTTACATCAATTCTTCATGGAACTGTGGGAATTGCCGGTAATATTCTGAACACATTGATAATAATATTACTTACTATGATAATTACAACGCCAATCGGTGTAGGTGCTGCGATTTATTTAAATGAGTACGCCAAGCCGGGAAAGCTTGTTACAGTTATAATATTTGCAACAGAGACGCTTGCAGGAATTCCATCAATTATATTTGGTCTGTTTGGTATGCTTTTCTTCGGACAGTTATGTCACATGGGATATTCACTTCTGACAGGTTCTCTTACACTTACATTAATGGTGCTTCCGCTTGTTACAAGAAATACACAGGAAGCGTTAAAGACTGTACCTGACAGCTTCAGAACAGGAGCGGTAGGTTTAGGTGCAGGCAAATGGTACACAATCAGGACAATTCTTCTTCCGTCAGCAATGCCTGGAATTGTAACCGGAGTAATCCTTGCGATAGGAAGAATTATTGGTGAATCAGCAGCATTGCTTTTTACAGCGGGAAGTGCACATCTTCTTCCAAAGACTTTCAATGCATTTCTTGAGAAAATATTTCATTCGGGCGGAACACTTACAATCCAGCTTTATTTAAGCGCAAGCAAGGGTGAATTTGAGGTGGCATTCGGCATAGCGGTTGTACTTCTTGTAATTGTACTTCTTATTAATTTTGGTACAAAGAGGCTCGCTAAGAAGCTCGAAAAGCACTAATTGGGAGGAATATATGAGTAATAAGATTAAAGTTAAAGTTGAAAATCTGAACCTGTATTATGGTGAGAATCACGCCCTTAAGGATGTGAACATGGATATACAGGAAAATGCGGTGACAGCATTTATCGGGCCATCTGGCTGCGGTAAATCAACATTTTTAAAGACCTTAAACCGTATGAACGATCTTGTTGATGGTGTAAGAATAGAAGGTAAAGTGCTTCTTGACGGTGAGGATATATATGATCCGGCTGTTGATACAACAATTCTTCGAAAGAAAGTCGGAATGGTATTCCAGCAGCCTAATCCTTTCCCAATGAGCATATATGACAATATTGCTTATGGTCCAAGAGTTCACGGTATAAGAGATAAGAAGAGACTTGATCAGATAGTTGAGGAGAGTCTGCGTGGAGCAGCTATATTTGATGAGGTTAAGGACAGATTGAAGAAATCGGCCATGGGTCTTTCAGGTGGACAGCAGCAGAGAATCTGTATTGCAAGAGCACTTGCTGTACAGCCGGAAGTTCTTCTTATGGATGAACCTACGTCGGCACTTGACCCTATATCAACATCAAAGATAGAGGATCTTATGGAAGACTTAAAGAAGAAATACACAGTTATTGTGGTAACACACAATATGCAGCAGGCAACAAGAGTTTCGGATCAGACAGCATTTTTCCTTGTAGGAGAGATGGTTGAGTTTGGAGATACTAAGCAGATATTCTCTTACCCTCAGGATAAGAGGACAGAAGATTATATCACAGGAAGGTTTGGATGATGAGAAGTAAATTTGACGAACAGCTTGACAGACTTAATAAAGAAATGATGAAGATGGGCTCTGCAATTGAGGATTCTATACGAAAGGCAGTTGATGCCCTTGTAAAACAGGACGCAGAGCTTGCTAAAAAGGTTATGCTTCAGGACGAGGAGATAGACAGGGAGCAGAAGACTATTGAAAATATCTGCTTTAATCTTCTTATCCAGCAGCAGCCGGTTGCCAAGGATTTAAGAACAATTACAGCAGCTTTAAAGATGGTTACTGATATGGAAAGAATTGGTGACCAGGCAGCAGATATTGGTGAGATAACTATTAAACTTGCCAACCAGTCATACATAAAGAAGTTAGAACATATCAATCAGATGGCTTCTGAGACAATGCTTATGTTAATCAGAAGTATTGAAGCCTATGTTGAGAAGGACATGGACAAGGCAAGAAAAGTTATAGCATATGATGATGTGGTAGATGACCTTTTTGAAAAGGTAAGAGATGACCTTATTGCAATGATACAGGCAGATTCAGCCAATGGTGAGCAGGCTGCAGATCTTCTTATGGTTGCCAAGTATTTTGAGAGAATAGGAGACCATGCAACTAACATTGCAGAATGGGTAATATTTGCTCTTGATACGAAGGGAGGTTTCGATGAAAATGCTTCTGAACATTTGTAAAAATACTCATTTAACTGAAAAGAAATATGAATATCTGTTTCTTCTTCTTAACACACTTGCATGGTGTGCAATCGGCTTCGTAGTGTGGGCAGTTGTAAGCATATTTGCATTCAGGGGAATGGAATGGATGGTTACATTCGTTGGATATTTCGGACTTATTCCAGGATTTATCGGCGGAGTTATTGAAAGCTGGAGAAACGAAAGGTAACGGGGCTTTCAATTATATTAAAAAAGGCATAGAATATAGGCAGAGGTGATTGTTATGAAATTTGCTATGAAACACAAAGGCTTATGTTCTATGTCTTTTGTTTTGCGTGTATGTTCATGTGTTGTATTCTTGTGTACATGGGTGGCGTTTCTTTGCGCATGTGAAAGTGATGCAGGTAATGATACTCAGAAAATGGATTTTGTTACAAGTACAATTGGTGAAACAGATGCAGTTGTAAAGGATGCTGGAATTTCAGACTCACACATCAAAGCAACAAAAATGCGGGAAAATGAGCAGGTAACAAGAAAAGGATATAATCCTGAAATGGCATTTAATTATGATGAGCATGAGGCTGTAGAAATTAATGAGGATTATGTTGCAGGGTTATGTGCTGAGGCTATGAGAGAACTGGAAGGAATGTTTGGTCCGGCAGAGTTTTATGTAAAGGCACAGCATAGTGAGGATGACAGTTATGTAATTGATGTGGAATACAATAAACAGGCTGCATCATTTACTGAAGATGAATTACAACAGATAACAATGTATATAAATTATGAGTATAAAGAGATTAATATTTCAGAGATTAATATACAGGGATGGTAGTTGTAAATTAACCAGGCATATGTTATATTAATTGAGGCGTTGAATTGGGGACACCACTTTTCAAGACCAGAAGACAGGATTATACGAATGAATCATGTCAGCGAACATACAACAGGCGTCGGTAATAAAAGATTTCCGGCGTGTTTATATTATGATTTTAAAGGCAGAACTAGCTGGAAAGCGGTTCTGCCTTTTTTTGTAAGCAATGAGCCGTGCAAGCTGGAATGTGCTTGCACAAATTCCAGCTTATACGGCGAATGCCCATAATGAACAACGAAGGTCGAAGACCGGGAGTTGTGAATTATCAAGGCTCGGGAGTAGCGAAGCTACGGAGAGACTTGGCTTACAAAGATGCGCGAGCAGCGATGAGAGAAAGGAGGCATTATGGTACAGATTAACGGAGAGCAGGTTGAAGCTTCAAAGGTTGTGGGGAAAACACTTCTTGATTATGTAACAGAGGCAGGGTATGACCCTGTAGGCATTGTGATTGAGAAGAATATGGAAATAATTCACAGGGAAGACTTTGACAAGGTTAATATTGCTGATGAAGATGTGATTGAGATATTGCATTTTGTTGGCGGCGGACAGTTTTAATATGATTTTAGTCTGAGAGCAGGAAGTCTGGCTGCTTATAAGCAATGTCAGAGCGGTTAATAATAGGCAAAGACCTACTACAATTACAGAATTTGAATTTGAGTAGGTTAATATTTGGCAGGGAAATATTAAGAAACCTACAAGGCATGAGAAAATCAGGATTTAGTAGGTTTTTGTGATAGCTGACAGCATATAAAAGCGAGATAAACGAGGTATTTATAGGCCGTATTAAAACATGAGAGTAAAGAAAGACCTATAAGAAGCTTTATAAGAGCTTGATTAGTAGGTCTTCTGAAAATAAGAGAGCTGACGCGAACCTACTAAAAGATAGAAAATACATTTTTTATAGGTTTTCTAGCGGTAAGATGACAAATTCAATCAGCAATTACAAGATTGAGGACATAAAAGAGAGGCAGGACAGACTATAAGAACAGGAAGTATTGTCAGAAAAAGAATAGTCATCAGAAACATAATAAAAAAGATAACAGGAGGAAGCAAAGATGGAAAACAAGACACAGGCCAAGAAAGAAGATAAGTTAATATTAGGAGGACATGAGTTTAACAGCAGATTCATATTAGGTTCAGGAAAGTACAATGTGAATCTTATTAAAGCGGCGGTTGAGCAGGGCGGTGCTGAAATTATTACACTTGCACTTAGACGTGCCAATACAGAGAATAAAGAGAATATTCTTGATTTCATACCAAAGGGAGTAACACTTCTTCCTAATACTTCAGGTGCAAGAAATGCAGAGGAAGCAGTAAGAATTGCAAGACTCAGCCGTGAGATGGGATGCGGGGATTTTGTAAAGATTGAGATTATGCATGATGCAAAGTATCTTCTCCCAGATAATTATGAGACAGTAAAGGCAACAGAAATCCTTGCTAAGGAAGGATTCGTTGTAATGCCATATATGTATCCTGATTTGAATGTGGCAAGAGATTTACAGAACGCAGGAGCTGCCTGTGTTATGCCGCTTGCCTCACCGATTGGAAGCAATAATGGACTTTCAACCAAAGCATTTATACAGATACTTATTGATGAGATTGATCTGCCAATTATCGTGGATGCAGGAATTGGCAAGCCTTCGCAGGCATGTGAGGCAATGGAGATGGGAGCGGCTGCGGTTATGGCTAATACAGCGATTGCGACAGCAGGAAATGTTCCAGCTATGGCAGAGGCGTTTAAGAAGGCAATAGAGGCAGGAAGAAGCGCATATATTACAGGAATGGGAAGAGTTCTTGCAAGAGGCGGAAGCGCATCAGATCCATTGACAGGATTCTTACGCTAAATGTGGCGGGCAATCCACAAGAGGCATTGTTGGACAGATACAGGCAGGATAATGCCAGCAGACGTATAACTGCGGGAAATGATGATTGCCACAGTATTATAATATAAAAATAGAAAAGAAGGCATAATAATGAACGAAGAAAATCAGGTTTATTTTATAGACAGTGACCAGCTTCCACCAGCTGCGTTAGAGAGAAAACATAAGTTAGAGCAGGATCCGTCATTTAGGACAGATTACATGAAATATCTTGATGACATGGAAATAATTGATTCAGATATTAAGGATAAAGTCTTAAAGGCAATGGATGAGTATGATTATGATTCATACACAGCCGCAGATGTGGAGAGGGCATTAAGCAAAGATACCTGCAATATTGAGGATTTTAAGGCATTGCTTTCGCCGGCTGCAGCACCATACTTAGAGCAGATGGCAAGAAAGGCAGAGAATGAAACTAAGAAACATTTTGGCAATACAGTGTACATATTTACACCAATATATATAGCCAATTATTGCCAGAATTACTGCATATACTGTGGCTTCAACTGCTACAATAATATTCACAGAAAGAAACTTTCATTCGAGGAAATTGAGCATGAGATGAAAGTTATTGCAGATACAGGAATGGAAGAAATACTGATACTGACAGGAGAGAGCAGAAAATATTCAGACGTTGAATACATTGGTGAATCAGTTAAGATTGCAAGAAAATATTTCAAGAATATCGGAATAGAGATATATCCTGTAAATGTGGATGAATACCGTTATCTTCATGAGTGCGGCGTTGATTATGTGACAGTATTTCAGGAGACATATAACCCTGTCAAATATGAGACATTACATTTGTTAGGACATAAGAGAGTATGGCCATACAGATTTGATGCGCAGGAGAGAGCACTTATGGCAGGCATGAGAGGTGCAGGCTTTTCAGCATTGTTAGGACTTGATGATTTCAGAAAAGATGCACTGGCAACGGCACTTCATGTATATTATCTTAACAGAAAATACCCGCACGCAGAGCTGAGTCTCAGCTGTCCAAGACTACGTCCGATAATCAACAATGATAAGATTAATCCAAGAGATGTTGGTGAAAAGCAGCTGTGTCAGGTACTTTGTGCGTACAGGCTTTTCCTGCCATTTGTTGGAATAACAGTTTCAAGCCGTGAGAGCGCGCAGTTCAGGAATGGTATAACCAAGATATGTGCCACTAAGGTTTCAGCAGGGGTTTCGACTGGAATCGGTGATCATGAATCTAAATATACCGGAAAAGAGGATGAGGATGTTGGGGATGAACAGTTTGAAATCAATGATAACCGTTCATTTGACAGAATGTATAAGGATATGGAGGATGGCGGGCTTCAGCCAGTCGTGAATGAATACATCTATGTATAGAAAATATATATGTATAACGAACAGACATCTGGTGAGCGGCAGTGGGGGTGCAGAATGTACTATAGAGGAGTATATTAACCAACTTGAAAAATGTGCGTCAATGCACCCGTATGCCATGATACTTCGGGAAAAGGACATGGACAGGCAGGAATACAGGGAGCTTGCCAGATGCGTACAGAAGATATGTAGGGAAGCGTCTGTTGAAATGTTTGTTCACAGTGATATCAGTGCGGCAGAATATGCGGGCTGTGCAAATGTGCATTTTTCAATGGAACATTTTAAACAAATGTGTGATGAACAGGCAGATGTATTAAAAAGGCTTGATTGTGTGAGTGTATCGTGCCACAGTATGGAAGAGGCAGTGAATGCTGTCCGTGCAGGAGCAGACCAGATTGTGCTTGGAACAATATTTGAGACGCAGTGTAAGCCAGGTAAGACAGGCGCTGGGTTGGGCTTTCTAAAAGAAGTATGTACTGTGGTTCATGGAATTAATCCGAATGTAAAAGTATTTGCAATTGGTGGCATTAAGCCGGATAATATAGAAAAGGTGATTGATGCAGGCGCAGACGGCGGATGCATGATGTCATGGTTTATGGAGCATATCTGATTTTAAATAGAAATCTTCTGTGTTATAATATCTCACAGAAGATTTTTTATTTTAAACTTTTTTTAAATTTATTTCGTATGGATATAATGAGACATACATTAGGAAGGGCAGGATGTTATATGAAAGAATTTATGAAAAAGATTATTTCTGATAAGAAAAGATGTGTTATTGCGTGTACAGTGACGGTTTTGGTTTTAGTACTTACTGTGACTGGAATCGTGACGGTATCCTTAAAGAATAATAGGAAAAGAAATAAAGATAATAAAAATAATATAGTGGCTGAGACAGTCAACGTAAAACCCGTGCAGGAAACAACTGCTGAGGAAACGACAGAGGAGCAGACAGAAGAAACTGAGGAAGAGACGCAGGAAACGGAAGAAGAAACATTTGAAGTTGTGGAAGAAAATGTTGTAGAGGACTTTTTTGAGAACGAAATTTCTACAGAGGATGAAGAGGCCTTGGAACTTCCAACAAGAAAACTTACATCAGAATTTATTCCATATGATGGCAAAGAGCGGGAGATAACATGTTATGGGGACAGTATGATGGAAGGTGTAGGCAGTGATACAACTGGAATGGTTAATGGACAAAGTATATATGGTTGTACGGCACCACTGATGATAGAAAAGTTGTCTCATATAACAACTCATAATCTTGGAATAGGTGGAGAAGTTTCAACTCAGATAACTTTCAGGGCAGGAGGAATTAAGGTTTATCTGGACAGAGACATTACAATAAGTGAGGGGAAAACTGCAATAGCAAAATTAATAGATGAAGATGGAAATACATTTACTAATAATATTTATAGCGGATATACAAATGACAGTGATTCACCCGGTCAGATGTATATTGGAGGATATTTGTGCGATGTTAAGAATGCAGGAAATAATCAGGTGCAGATAAATCTTACTAAAGGATATGCAGCATATGATAATAGTGATGCTGCTAATATAGTGGTATATAATATGGAAACAGAAAGTATTACAAATAATTATTCGAAAATATCTGTGCCAAAAGAAATCAAAGTTTCGGATACAGAATCCAATATAGATAATATAGAAAAAAGACAAGAAACTACTACGGTGCAAAGTCAAACGGAGAGTACAACGCAAGGCACGACAGAGGGCACAACACAAGGTACGACAGAGGGTACAACAACGGCACCAACAGAAAAACCAACACAGGCGCCAACAATAGGAAATGTTACCATAAAATCCGGAACGCAGGCAAAAACAAGGGCATCAGTTGAGAAAAGTAATAATGATATATTGATTCTTGAAATGGGAAGCAACGGAGGCTGGGAGAATGACTATAAGCAGTTAATACTTCAGTATGATGATATAATACTTAATTCTAATTGCAAATATTATATAATTGTGGGAGATACGGATGATCCGGGTACTTCGCTGGCAGATGATAATCAGGGAGAATATAATGAGGATGGTTCATATGTTGGAATTGGTGATACTGCATGGGAAGCTGCATTAAGGGAAGCATATGGAAAACATTTTTTTAATACAAGAACATATATGATCCAGAATGGTCTTGCGGATTGTGGCCTTAGCACAACTACCAATGATCTTGAAAATTTCAGAAAAGGCAATATTTCAAAACAGTTAAGATATGACTGGACACATTTTAACTGTTATGGTTACTATACGAAAGGGATTGGAATATACAAGAAAGGTGTTGAATTAGGCTACTGGAGTTAGTATTTTACATGAAATTTATATAAATGTGGTTTTACCTTTTACATGAACTGGTTAATATATAGTTGCATTGAAGGGGCGGACAGCCAAAAGACGGGGATGGCTGTGATGCCCTGACATGTAACTTATTAACCATGAATGTAGAAAGGTGGTAATCATATGGAAGTAGCTATAAACAACATAGACAAGGTGAGAAAGTTTGTAGATATTGTATCAAGATTTGACTGTGACATTGATTTAGTGAGTGGGCACACAATGGTAGATGCCAAGTCGATACTTGGAATATTCAGTCTTAACATTATGAAGCCAATGACAATGATAATTCATGATGATGAGGATAAGGCACAGGTAATAAGAAACAGCCTTAAAGCATTCGCAGCGTAAGCTGCTTTTTTTATGCTTTGAGGCTGTTTTTATTACAGGTATTTTACTTGATTACCTATGGATAAATTATTTTGTTACAGATAAAGAGAGCGTATATAATGCATTTGTTTCATTCATTGTAGATTCTGACATTTATGCGAAAGAGATAACTGCCGTAGAGTTAAGAGACTATTTTGCAAAGCAAGGTATACGTATGCGTTTATTGGATGGAGATAAACGTATTATTCCGCAGGTTGAAATAATTAATAAAGATTATAGAAACAGTTTTAAGCCTTTGAAGGAAGGATTAATTGATAGAAATGAATTTGCAGAATGTATTGAGACAATAAATAATGAACAATCATTTGTTATTTCTGGGAATGCAGGATATGGAAAAAGCGGGTGTACAGAAGCTATTT
>OIZF01001733.1_pt1 | contig 11948 bp, 13 predicted proteins | sample 1588471 | NCBI WGS metagenome assembly OIZF01 (sample SAMN03283279) | human gut metagenome | biome: human-associated habitat; material: feces | host: Homo sapiens | place: Peru | collected 2012
TTTTTCAATTTTTTTGACATAGTACTGAAATACATTCAACATGTGTTGTGTATAGATTGTGTCTATTTATCTTTTTATATATTTGTTATTTATTTGAATTATATTACACACAAACCTCTGAGGTACTATATGTGTAATTGATATGTCCTTTATCTATATATAATTTGATTAACAATGACCACCATTATCTTTAAAATAAGAATTTATATATTCAATCATTATTTTTCCTCGATTAAATTTTTTATTTGTTAAAATATTCTCTATGTATTCGCTCCCACTAGCCTCAATTAAATTATCATCACTATCAGTTTCAACCATATATTGATATGTTTTATTATCAATAGTACATTCTAATTGTGTAGTTTGATTGCTAATAACTGTTTTTGTTGAGTTTTGTTTTTTCACACTGAATAAAAATATTGCAAGTATACCTATTATAAAATATGTAACAAATAATATTCCTATAACTTTTAAAATTTTAATAATAATTCCTGCCAATTTTTCTGTATTGCTTACTTTATCAATAATAACTGATTTAACATCATTATTAAGCAATTCATCAATGCTTACATTTAATGCCTTAGATAAAAGTTTCAATTGTTCTGGATTAGGTGATGTTTCTCCTAATTCCCAATTAGATATTGTTTGTCTTGTGACATCAATCTTTTCTGCTAACTGTTCTTGTGAAAGTTTTAATTCCTTTCTTAACTTTTGAATATTATCTCCTAATTTCATTCATATTCCTCCTTTCACTTACAATTATACTTTTGCAAACTTTTGTAATCTACCAAAAACCTTTGGAACTTTGTCAAAGGGTTTTAACATTTACTTTGGAAATTACTATTTTTTATTTTCTTCTAAATATTTTTTATACATTTCATCCATGCTTGAAATATATTCTCTATCTTGCTTTATTCTAAATTTTTCATATTCATTTTCTGCTTTTTCTATTGCTTGTTTATGAGATACTTTGCCAGAATCTTTCAATACTTTCTTATCCCTAAAAGAAATTAATTTGTCAGTTATATCTATCCATTTTTGCATTGTCATTATATTTTGTTCTTCTGCCATATCCTCAGCATAATCTAAAAATAATGTTGTTAAATTATTTAATTTTTTTAATTCTTCTTCGCTTAAGTAATTCTTAGCTATTCCAACATCATATTTATAAATTAATCCATCAGGACTATTTTTCCAATTAGTAAGTCCCATATGTATTTTTTCGCTATCGACTCTTTCAAATATTAGTTCAGCTGCTGTTTTGCCAGTTATAGCAAAGTGCAATTTATTTTGAACTATTTTAAAAAATGTATATGCTTCTTCAGATTTTTTATCATAATCCACACTAGTTGTAATAAAAATATCTGTAATTTTTTGATAAGCCATTCTTTCACTTGTACGAATTACTTTTATACGTTCTAATAATTCATCAAAATATCTTGTATCAAATCTATTACCATTAATAAATCTATCATCATTTAGAGTAAATCCTTTTACCATATATTCTTTTATTATTTTATTAGCCCAAGTTCTAAATTTTATTGCAGTTTTGGAATTAACTCTAAACCCAATAGAAATAATCATATCTAAATTATAGTAATCTTTTTTTCTTGAAACTTTTCTATTTCCTTCAAGTTGAACTTGTTCCAAAATGGAACAAGTTGAATTTTTATCTAATTCTTCATCATTATATATATTGTTAATATGTTTTACAATCGCAGGTCTTTGAACATTAAATAAATTTGCAATTGCATTAGCATTTAACCAAACATTATCTTCTTTCAAAACAACTTCTACTTTTGAATTTCCTTTTTCATCTTCATAAAATATAATATTATTTTCATTTCCAATTAAATTTTTATTCATATATATCACATACTCTCAAATTAATTTTTAGTTAATATATGCTTCCATATACCACTTATATCAGCGTCGTATACTTATCATACTCAGACAACCTTTTGATTATTTTTAATTTTTTTACAAAATTTTTATTCAAAATATCGTTTTTTTATTTTTAATAAAATTCAAAAATTCTTATTTTTCAAGGCTTTTTCGATGTAGTACTGATACGCACTCCACATGATAAGTATTCGGAAACATATCTACTAAACTTACCTCTTTTACATCATAACCATCTTGTAAACTTTTTAAATCTCTTGCTAAAGTCATAGGATCACAAGAAACATATATTATTTTTTTTGATTTTAAATTTAACAAATATTCTATAATTTTAGGATTTAACCCGCTTCTAGGAGGATCAACTACTACAACGTCAATCCCACTTAATTTTACATTGGTAGCATCGTCACAAATAAACTCTATATTAGAAACACCATTCATTTCAGCATTCTTTTTTGCGTCTTCAATCGCATATTGATTAATTTCAACCCCAATTACTTTTTTTGCCTTGCGACTTAAAAACATTCCAATAGTACCTGTACCACAAAATAAATCCAATACATTTTCATTTTCTGTTAAAGAAGCATATTCTAAAACCTGATTATATAATAATAAAGCTCCTGTTGTATTTACTTGAAAAAAAGAATCAGGAGAAACAATAAATTTTAAATTTTCTAAAGTTTCTGTAATATATCCTTTTCCTTTTACAGTTTTATAATTACCATCTTTGTACATAATAATAGTATCTACTTTTAATTGCTCTAAATCTAATTTCAAATCTTCATTCGTTTTAAAAACAACCATTACTTCATCACAACTTACACGAATAACAATTTGATAAATGCCAGATAAATCCTCATTTTTTAAAGATTCAATAACTTCATTAATTCTTGGTTCTACAATATCACAATGATCAATTTCAACAATATCATACGTATTATCTTTATAAAATCCTAGTCCTTTTTTTACTTGTAAGGTAACCTTATTTCGATAATTTAAACAAGAAGTCGATTGAATAGAATCTATACTAATTTCTAAATTTCCATATCGTTTTAAAATTTCACTAACTTTTTCTTTTTTATACTCTAATTGTTTTTCATATTTTAAATGCATTAAATTACATCCACCACAATCCTTATAATAAGGACAAATCGGTGTTACACGATCTACACTTTCTGTAATAATACTTAAAACTTTTGCTTCATTAAATTTCTTTTTTTGGTTAAGAAGACGAATATCCACAATTTCATCTTTTAAAGTATTTTCTACAAAAGTAATTTTATTATCTACAAAAGTAATTCCTCTTCCTTTATGATCTAGCTTTTCTATTTTATACATAATCCCACCACATGTTATTATACTATAATTTTTAAAGTTTTTTAATATTTTAGTAAGAATTGGCAATACTAAAAAAAGGTGATTGTATGGAAAAAGAATTAAATAAAATCAAACAAGAAATTAAAAAGCAATTTGGAGATAGTACCGACTTAGTTTTTCGTTTGATAAAAACTAAGGAACAGGAATTAATGTATGTTTACTTAGAAAGCGTTACTAGTGATGATAAAGTTAGTAATTTTCTAATGAAAGATCTAGGATACTATGTTCGTAATAAAAAAGAAAAAAATTTTGATTCATTATTTCATATGCTAGAAAACAGTATTTATAATAGTCAACTTTATATCGAAGAAAATTTAGAAGATATCTATTATAAATTAGCCAGTGGTTATACCATTATTTTTATCGAAGGAGAAACAAAGGCAATTTCTATAGAAACAAAGGCTAATTTGAATAGAGGAATTACAGAAAGTACTAGTGAAACAATTGTTAGAGGACCTAAGGATGGATTTAATGAAAACTACTCTGCTAATATTGGTCTAATTAGAAAAAGAATTAAGACAAATAAATTATGGTTTAAAGAACATATTGTTGGAAGAAAAACGAAAACAAAAGTATCCGTCGCTTTTATTGAAGATGTCGTTGATTTAAAAAGAGTCGAAAAAATTGAAAAAATTATTGATTCTATTGATATTGATGGAGTTCTAGATAGTGGATATATCCGAGACTTTTTAATTGAAAAAAATCCTTCTTCTCTTCCAAAAATAAAAAGTTCTGAAAGACCAGATGTTGCATCAACTGCTTTATTAGAAGGAAAAATCGTTATATTAGTAGAAAACTCTCCTTTTGTTTTAATTACTCCTACTGTTTTAACAGACTTTATCCATACACCAGAAGACTATTATCAAAAAACAGACAATATAAATTTTACTAGAATTTTAAGATGTCTAGCCTTATTTTTAACAATATTAACTCCTGCTTTTTATATTGCTGTTACAACTTTTAATCAAGAAATGATTCCTAATGAATTATTAATATCTTTAGCAATTCAACAAGATGGTGTTCCTTTTCCTACTGCTTTTGAAGTAATTATGATGATGATTACTTTTGAAATTTTGCGAGAAAGTGATATTCGAATTCCATCTCCAATGGGAGCCGCTATTAGTATCGTTGGAGCCCTAGTTTTAGGAGATGCTGCAGTTAGTGCGGGAATTGTATCTCCTATTGTTATTATTGTTGTAGCAATTACTTCTATTTGTGGGTTATTATTTACGGATATTGATTTTGTAAATGCTTTGCGTATTTGGCGACTTATATTTATTATTTTTGCAACCATAGCAGGATTAATTGGAATTGTTGTTGCCGGAATTATTTTTGTTACAAAGTTAGCCAGTGTTACAACAGACGAAGTACCTTATTTAGCGCCATTTAGTCCTCTAAATTTTAGAGCATTGTCAGATTCTGTTATTCTTTTTCCTTTTAACAAACTAAAATATAGACCTAGTTATTTAGCTGAAAAAAATCAAACAAAATTGGGTGATCAACATGAGTAAAAAAATACTTGTTTTATTTCTTTTGTTTTTTATGACTGGTTGTTGGAATTATCATGAATTAAACTCACTTGCCATTTCTACAGCTTTAGCAATTGACAAAAAAGATGATGAATATGAAATTAGTATTTTAATTGCGAACTCTAAAAAAGGACAAGTAAGTGCTGAGAATGGAGAATCGCAAACTGTTGTATACAGTGCGAAAGGAAATACAATATCAGATGCTTTAAAAAATATCGATTTGGAAAATCCTAGACAAACTTACATTGGACATTTAGCTGTCATTGTAATATCTGAAGAAGTCGCTAAAGAAGGACTAATGGATATTTTAGATTTACTTCTTAGAAATTCTGAATCGACGAAAAGATTTTACATCGCAATCGCAACAGATTACTCTGCAAAAGATATAATTCAAATTATATCTCCTTTAGAGACATTTCCTTCACAAACAATTTCTACCAATATTAAATCTTCTAGTGAATCACAAGCTGTTAGCGCTGCTGTCACGTATAGTAAATTTATTGAAAACTTATTAAAAAAAGGAATTAATCCTTTGTTACCAACAATTACTATTGAAGGAGATGAAAAGAAAGGCTCTGATGATAAGAATTTGGAAAAATCAAGTCCGAGTGCGATTTTAAAATTAGGTACTTTAACAATTTTTGATGATGATAAATTAATTGGATCTGCTTCTAACAATGAAAGTCGTGGAATTAATTTGATGATGAATCGAATCGATGAAATGATTATTGAAGATAAATGTGGTGATGATTATTTAGTAGCAAGTTTATCTCAAGTATCCTCAAAAACAAGTATTGAATTTAAAAATGGAAAACCTATTGCAACGATTTCTGTAAAAGGAATTGGAGATATCACAGAGAATAGTTGCAATTTAGAATTAACAGATCCTAAAGTTATTGATAAAATTGAAAAAGAAATCAATGATAAAGTAGAATCATTAATGAAAAAAGGATTGAAATTAATTCAAAATGATTTAAAAAGTGATGTTATTGGAATCGGAAATTTAGTCTACAAAAAAAATCCTAAATACTATAAAAAAATTAAGGATTGGGATCAAGATATATTTCCAGATATGAAAATTAAAGTAAAATCAAATATCAATATCAGTACAAAAGGATCCACGAAACAATCTATTAAGGAGGCAAAAAATGAGAACTAAATCTTCACAATTTTGTATTATGATAGGATTTTTAATGTTTTCTTGTTTCCTTAGTATTGGAGCAGAAAGTTGTTTAGCAATTGCAGGAATCAATTTTTGGATGATTCCTCCAATTGCTACCATATTAGGTCTTCCGATTATTTTGATGTACATTTATATTTTTAATAATAGTAATCAAAAAAACATCAATGAATTAAATGAAGAATTGTTTGGAAAAACTTTAGGAAAAATAATTAGTATTTTCCTTCTCTTGTTTGTAATTAGCTTTAATTTGATCACTTTTTGGAATTTAACAAGTTTTGTAAGTTCTCAATATTTATACAATACTCCTTCTTGGTTTATTACAGTTATTTTTATTATTCCTAGTATCTATTTAATTATTAAAGGACCTAGGATATTATTTCGAACAACATTTATTTTATTTTATTTTGCTATTATTTTATATATCATTAGTGCCTTAGGTCTTGCTAGTCAAATTAAGTTAACGAATATTCAACCAATTCTAGAAAATGGAATTACTCCTGTTTTAAAAGGTATTTATAATTATATTTCTTATATGATTTTACCAATTTTTTTAATTTTGATTGTTCCAAGAAATCAAATAGAAGGAAAAAATCTAAATCGTTATCTTATTATTACTTATTTAGTCACTAATACATTAATTTTTATTATTATGTTTTTTACTTTAGCAGTTTTTGGAATAGAATTAACTTCTCTGTATCAATATTCTTCTTATCATATTTTAAAAAGAGTATTCATCGGAGGTTTTATAGAAAGAATGGAAAATACTTTATCTGTACAATGGATTATTGGATTATTTGTTCCAACATTATTTGGATTTTATTATACGTCAAAATCTATAGAAGACATTTTTAAAATTAAAAATAAGCTAAATTTTATCATTATTATTATCATTATGTATTTCAGTCAATATATTTTTAAAAATAATACTTTTAGTGAATTCTTTACAACAAAGTATTATCCACTGATTATGGGAATTTTCTTTATTATAATTCCATTTATTATTACAATTACAATTTTTTATAAAAAAAAGATACAAAAAGTATCACTTAAGAAAATGGAAAACTAATAAAATAGTTCCTATTGCAATGACAGTAATAACAACAAAAATTAAAATTTTTATTGTTATGCTGTTTTTTTTCATTTGTTTATTTAATTCGGCAATTTGTTCAAAATCATCATCTGTGAAATTCATACTAGAAGTAAAAAAAGATTTATCTAAATTTGCAGAAGTATTTTCTTGTTTTTTCAGATCATTTTTTTTCGCTTCTTCTAAAATAGAGCGAATAGAATCTTTTCCTTCAATAATTGTATTCTCTTTAGATTTTAAATCCTCAAACATATCTAATCCTAGTTCATGATCAGAAAGTTTATTCAATTTGCTAGTATTAGTAATTGTATCTACCATTTCTCCTAATCCTAAATTGGATTCTTTCTTGGTTTCTTTCATTTTTCTTAGATAATCTAAATTAAAATCTTGTATAGATTGATATTTTTCTTCAGTTTTATTTGTCTTAGCTTTATTCAAAATATCTCGAATATCATAAACTCTATCCTCTTCTTGGTCAAATTTTTCATAAGTAGGTTCTTTAATTTCCTTTGGAGAATAATTTCTAAATTCTTTTTGACTAGGAAAATCTTCTCTATTTTTTAACATATTTTTTATTTTTGTAATGTCTACTTCATTATTTTTTTCAATAGTTGCAATGCCTTCTATATTACTATACTCACTATCTTCATATATTTTATTATATAATTCTTGATTTCTAGCAGTTCTTTTTCCTGAACTTAAGGTCTCGTTTTTATAATATCGATCCATTCTACTCATCAGACATCACCTACCATAATAATACCATATTTTAAATCTTTTTAAAACAATACTTGAACTTATTTGATATTTTTTTTATAATGATTTTGGAGGGATTATATGAAAAAAGTTGTAGTTGATGAAAATATTTGTATTAATTGCGGTTTTTGTGCTGGAACAAATGATAAAGTTTTCGACATGGGAGAAGATTCTGCTTTTACAAAAGAAAATGAGAATATTTTAGATCATATGAGTGAAGAAGAACAAGAAGATGTTATGGATATCGTCAGTGGTTGCCCTGTTGACGCAATTAAAGTTGTTGAAGAAAATTAAAAATTCAGGTTATGAACTGAATTTTTTTATTTACAAGTAGCACCCATTGATTGATAAATAGATAATATACCATCCTTTGTTAATTTATTATCCTTATTCATATAATTACTTAATGCACTATTATCCTTAACATATTTTTCTAAGTCCATTTTTGTATAATCAATTGTTGTCTTTGATGTTACTTTTCCATCTGCTTTTGTTACTTCATTTGTTGTTCCACCGTAAGTACTATTTTGAGTATCATAAGTTTTTTTCAAATATTCTTCAAAATAAGTTAACACACTATCATTGTCAGAAGTAACTACTTCCTCTGTAACAACTTTACTAACTTCATTATTTTTTGAATACACATCATAACTAGAACTTAATTGATAACCATTTGAACTATCTGTACTTGTCAATGTACAATGACTAACAATTTCTTTTTTACTAGTTCCACAACCTGCCACACAAAATACTAGTGGTAAAACTAACAAAAATTTTAATCCTTTTTTCATATAATCCTCCTTCTATGTTTATTGTATCATAAATTTAAAAAAAAAACTATTGATTGATTGCATCATTATATAGTTTTTTTACTTCTTTAGGATTTATAATTCGATATTCACCTGATTTTAAATGATCTAAATTTAAGAAATCAATTTGTTCTCTTTTTAACTTCAAAACTTCATAATTAATTGCTTCAAACATTTTTTTTACTTGATGATTTTTTCCTTCATGGATGATTAGTTCCACGATAGAAGTATCTGTTTTTTTATCATATTTTTTAATTCTAGCTTTCGCATTAGAGGTTTTTATTCCATCAATATAAACTCCCTTTTGTAGAGCTAAAATTTCTTTTTTTCCGATTAATCCTTTTACTTTTGCGATATAAACCTTATCGATTTTATTTTTTGGATGCATCAACAAATTGGCAAGGTCTCCATCATTTGTTAAAATTAAGGCTCCTGTTGTATCATAATCAAGTCTTCCAACTGGATAAATTCTTTTATCTGTTTGAATTAAATCAACTACTGTTTTTCTTCCTTTTTCGTCATTTGTAGATGTTATAATCCCTCTTGGTTTGTTTAATAAATAATATACTTTTTGTTCTTGACTTATTTTATATCCATCTATTTCAATCCAATCATTTGATTTTACTTTTGTTCCTAATTCTTTTACAACTTGACCATTTACAGTTACTTTTCCTTTTAAAATTAACTCTTCTGCTTTTCTTCTAGAAGTATATCCACTGTTTGCTATTATTTTTTGTAAACGTTCCATAATATCACCGAAACCATTATACCGAAATTTACATTGTTTTACAAGTTAACCAAAGAATAAATGAACTACAATAATAGAGGCAAAGATTCCTATTAAGTCAGCAAATAATCCTGCAATTAATGAATAACGAATTTTTTTTATTCCGATACTTCCAAAATAAAGAGTTAAAACATAAAAAGTAGTATCTGTTGATCCTTGAATAATTGATCCTAATCTTCCAATTAAACTATCAGGGCCAAAATCAGCAAATAAATTATTTAATATAGCTAAAGATGAGGTACCTGAAATAGGACGCATAATCATCATTGGCAATACCTGAATAGGAATTTTAATCATTTCAAAAAAAGGATTTAAAAAGTTTAAAATAAAATTTAAAACTCCACTTTTCAAAAATATATTTACCCCTAGCATCATTGCTAAAAGACAAGGAAAGATTTTAGCAACCATAGAAAATGATTCACTGGCTCCATCTAAAAATTCATCATATACATTGACTCTTTTTTTCACTCCGTAAATAATAATATATAGTACCATGAAAGGAATTATTAAATTTGATATTATTGTCATTTATTCAGCTTCTTTCCTAAGATTCTATCTAATAAAAGTCCAAATATAGTAGAACACAAAGTTGCAACCAAACAAGGAAGGACTATTTCTGTAGGATTGATACTTTTATATAATAATCTTAATGAAATAATAGTAGTTGGTATAATGGTTACTCCACTAGTATTTAGTACTAAAAATGTAATCATACTACGACTTGCAGTATCTTTTTTTTCATTAATTTCTTGTAATGAATCCATAGCTTTTAGTCCAAATGGTGTAGCTGCATTTCCTAGTCCAAACATATTAGCAATGATATTAGATGCAATTAGACTCAAAGATTCATGATTTTTAGGAACTTCTGGAAATAGTTTTCCTAAAATTGGGGATAATTTACAAGAAAGTTTATTTAAAAGTCCAGATGTTTCAGCTATTTTCATAATTCCTAACCATAATGCCATAACAGGGAAAATTTTTAAAGCTAAATCCAGACTATTTTTTGTACAATCCAAAATTTCATTATTAATAATTTCAATGTTTCCCGTAAAAAAGGAATACAATATGCCTATGATGATAAAAAAAGCCCATACTTTATTAACCATTTAACCATTCCTTTATTTTCGTAAATAAGCTTTTTTTAACTTGTTTTTTTGTTACATAAATTTTTTCTTCATGAATTAAGTCATCTCCTAAATATATTTTGGCAATTCCCACTTGTTGATTATTATTAATTTTTCTACTTTTTTCAAGTTCAAATTTCACGATAACAGAATTTTTTTCATTTTCACTTAATGGATATCGAAAACTATTTTTTATATAAAAATTATATTTATCATAATAGTTATCATCAACAATATCAATATTTCCTTTTTTTAATATTTCATAGCTTTTAAAATTACTAAAGGCATATTCAAATAAATCTTGATGATCTTTAAAATCATTCCCATCATTTAATGTTACAACTACTAAATTCAAATTATTTTTACTAGCAGTGGTTACCAATGTTCTTCTTGCCTTTAAAGTATACCCTGTTTTCCCTCCAGTAGCATATTTATAATTTTTTACAAGTCTATGTTTGTTAATCCAAGAATAAACATTTTTATTTGTTTTTAAATTATATTTTTTAGTGTGAACAATTTTTTTATAATCTTCATATTTCATTGCTTCTTTCGTAAGTATGGCCATATCATAAGCTGTTGAAAAATTACCATCTACTTCATCTAATCCATTAGGATTATGAAATATTGTATTTTTCATACCAATTTCTTGGGCTTTTTGATTCATCATTTCTACAAATTGATCTACTTCACCACCAACATATTTTGCAATTGCATAAGAGGCATCATTACCACTACGAAGCATTAATCCATATAATAAATCTTTTAATGTTAGTATTTCTCCTTGTTTTATATAAATACCCGAACCATGAGATTCATCTATTTCATTACCAATTGTTACTTTGTCTTCTAGTTTTCCACTTTCTACTGCTAAAAGTGCTGTCATAATTTTAGAAATACTAGCTACACTTCTTACTTTATGAACATCTTTTGCATATAAAATTCTTCCACTATCTATATCCATTAAAATAGCAGAAGTCGCACTTATATCAATTGCTTTTATTGGAAAAGGTAGTATAAAAACTAATAATGTTATTATAAAAGTTATTTTTTTCAAATTGATCACCTATAGAAGAATATGAAAAAAAGGACTACGTTATGTCCTTAAAATAAATTTTAATTTTTAAGCTTTTCAATTTCATTTATGGTTAAGCCTGTTGCACTTATAATAATAGAAATATCCACATTTTGATTCAATAATTTCTTAGCTATTTCAATTTTTTCTTGTTGAATAGCTTCTCTTCTAGCTCCTTCAATTTTAGTATTGATGACTTTTTGTTCTACTTTCTCAGCATCATATAACCCTATTATTTTCTCATCTCTACTTATTTCTTCTAATGTCTCATAGGCTTTTTCCATTATCTCATCTTCCTTTATATCTGACTTATATTTCTCTA
>OIZF01001734.1_pt1 | contig 11944 bp, 14 predicted proteins | sample 1588471 | NCBI WGS metagenome assembly OIZF01 (sample SAMN03283279) | human gut metagenome | biome: human-associated habitat; material: feces | host: Homo sapiens | place: Peru | collected 2012
TAGCCTTTCTCTAATTTGAGGCGATCAACCTCTGATAATTCAAGTACTTTTATTGGTTTCATAATCTACTTTTTCTATAAAACGGAAAATGAACCATATTAGTACTGATATATATAAATAATTTAGATCACTTACTTATTGATTTGTATTAATTCTATTTTATTCGTTATATTTCGTCAACTTTTCCTTTTTCAAAGTTTCCTCCAACTGATAGAACAGAGAATCTTGATAATTAGAAACGTAAGCTGTCCGATTAAAGAAATTGAAACAATGAGACTTAAATAAGAACCTTTTCTCTGAGTAATTATGAAGGTCCAATTCATTTTCCCCGTTTCTCTTCACCCTTCATAATCTTCCAAAGAGATTCAAACTGATAAAAATCGGTATACCCCTGTGTCATAAATTAATTATTAAAAGTCTATATCAATTACGATGCTCTATATAAAAGACTTTTTGCATATCATCAGTTTTCACATCAACTATTATTTTCTTACGACTAAGTTCAAGCAGGATATATTCAACTATATGACGACGTGTAGAATTGTATTTACCAAAGAATAATATGCGATACTTTTTATTGGTCATACATCGATCAACAAAATCTACTACAGCTTTTTCCTTAAAGTATGGTTTGCCATATTTCTCATTAGGAAACTTTACATCGAAGGCTTCCATCAAGTCTTCTCCATAAAGAATATTGTCTATTATAGATTGGATACAACTATTACAGATATTACTTCTTATTATCTTTACTATCCAAGTGATGGTAATAGCAATAACTATAAAACTACCAATAAAACCACCGACCCCAATGTTTGCCACAATATTTTGGACTTGTGGTATAAACAATGATAACGAAGCAATAGCAGAACTTAATCCCAGAATGTTTCCTCGTTTTTTGGGTTTGTAAATGTCTGTGAGATCTTCTTTTAAAGTCTTTGTTGATTGTTTCAAGAAGTCATCAATAGCCTTCTCTTTATCGTCCAATTCTCTCTTGTTTCCTTCAATAACAATTTCTAAGTATGATATTTTCTCTTGAAGTTTCAGTATTTTAAGGTCCTTTTCTGTTATATTGTTTATTGTTTCTATTTCTTCTACATCACGAGATTTGTCATAAACTATAACTTGTCCTTTAGCTCTTTGCTGCTCTATATAAATTTCCAATTTGTCACGTAAATCCCCCAGTTTTTTAAATCGTTCTTCCGCTATTTCTTTAGCTTTGTCTGAATATTTATCAGGATGACAAGAGATATACTCATTACTCAATTTTTTATATAAAGCAATAACATCTATCTCTGTTGTTATATTCAAAGCTTGTTTTACCTGTGCAATTATTTCTTCAGATATTTCTTTTGCCATAACAATTATTCATATATACCTAAAATTACCTCATTTCAGCTTTCCAAAATATTCCTACCTCTTTCTGCCATTTGTTTAGAAGAAAGAGCTAACCGCTTTTCATGCTCAATAACGAATGTATATGTTATTATATCTCCATTTTTAGAAAAATTGCCTTTCCTTACATTTTCCTTTCCATTATACAAGTAAAAATTAGATGCATAAAACAAATCACTCAAATAGTCTCTGAAAAGTTGCTCTAATTGGGATCTTTCATAGCAATCAAGTGCTTTTTCCACTGAAGATAATCTTGTACCGCCACCTCTTCTCTCAGCCCCACAATCTTTCTTAAGTTCTAACGTAAATTTCTTCCTATCCTCAGTAACACTCATTACAATAGAATATCTTTTACCGCCATTGTATGTAATATTTCGCTGCGAATCCTTATCCAATACCATTTTGGCATATTTGCGTAGCGTTATAAACATAGTATCGAGACCAACCACTAACTCTTTTACATTTTCACCTACATTACTTTTAAGTAAATTATAATGCATTTTAAACTCCAATAATTGCATTACCGGTAAATGCTTAATTAGGTTAAACTCGTTACAGTATTTTTGCATTTTTACGCCATACTCACTATGGCAATTATAACGCAACATAGTCATCTCCGACTCACTCAACTGTCCTCTTATCAATTTTGCATACAAGACCTTGTCGTTCGTTTCCAGACCTGATGTTGATACAAGCGAAGTCAGTAAATATAACATTCGAAAGTGAACTGCCAAATACAATCTATTATTAGAGTAAAAATCCATATATTCGGAAATAGCAGATTGCGTTCGTCTTAGATAATCATTATTATTAGTAAAATCATTATTGATAAACTCACTTGCTATCTTTTCGAACGCTTTTCGCCCCGTAAGAACCTCATTGTTTTTTTCAAGAACATAGTTATCAATAGCATTTTGATAGCATGTCATAAAACGTTCGAACTTATTATTGAATACCTCTAACAATGTGTTGTACAGTTCCTTTCCACTTACAATAGATATTTGATTATTAGTTTCTATAACACTTTGATTTACATTTTCTTGGCTTTGCAATGTTTTCACTAGCAAAAAAGCACTATAAAAAGCTACGATAGTACCAACAACGCCTCCAATAAAATCGCCATACGTTCCAAATAAACCATTGTCTACAGGATACTCACAACCATATTCGCGATTTAAGAAGAACAAGAGCAGTATTCCACCAGATATCAATATACAGATGAGAATTATACTCCAAAACAAACCTTTCGATATTATTTTTGACTCTTGATTATTATCCGTCATATCATCTATTAATCAACAGCTATCTCTCTACAAAGAGTAGTCCCCTTTTTTATTTTTATGTTTTTTCCTTGCTGGCCATTACATTTAGGACAAAGAGGAGCTATATAAAAACCACCCGAATAATTATGAGAATGTGGTTCTGGTACTACCAGGTGTCCTCCTAAAGCAATATTCTCATTTTCATTCAGCCCCATCAAACCATACATTTTTTTCAACATCTGTGGAATCTCATCAACAAAAATCATTTTGCCACAACTACTGCATTCCAAAGAAGATTCATGATTACCTGACATAGCACACCAATAATCAATCCAAGAATAGCCTTCTGGCGCTTTCCTATCTGATGTATTATTTCCATTTTGAAGAAACACATCATCGTCAACACACAAAGTCATATATTCCTTGTGGTTAGCCTCTATTTCCTTTTTATATTCGTCAAATTTATTCATTTTTATTCATTAATTACAATTCATTTCATCCTCTTTCCTCAAACACCTCTATACATCATATTCTGTCTTACACGTTCCAATAGGGACGCTACAATGTCAAAGAGTCTTTTGAATATCATTTTATCTAAATATATTGTTTCCAAATTATTCCATCGTTTCATTGAGGAATTGATACCTCACACATAGCTTCATTCATAGCTAAGAAAATCCATTTAAAGGTATTGTATCTTTTTTCGATGTCCATTCCCCAAAGAGTTCCTACATTTTCTATTTCTTTTTCAATATTGTCTTCTGTTATTTCATCAATAGATAAATGTTTATTATTTTGATTAATCCTGCAATTCCAAGCCTCACTGTTTATCAATTGACGTTTCCTTTCTTCAAAAGGCATTGTTGAAGGAAGCATTTTCTTCAGTCTGAACTTTGCGAGTTCCCATATATACATCACCCTATATGTGGGATTTTGTCTTTGCTTCTCTTGTTCTTCTAAAAGTATCGATATAAATTCTGTATCTTGTAATTCTGGCTGTTGGCGCCAATAATTATTTAAAGCATCAGCATCAGACTTTTGCATTTCTTCTATACGTTTATAGTCTTCTGCTTTATATCTTACAACATAAGGACTATCACTTTGTTTTGGTTTATTGCCATACCATAGTTGTCCTACTATTGGTGGATTCACTGCAAATATTGAAGAGTTTAAACTATAATCTGTCTTACGTAAATCCTTATAAGGTATAACCCACGAGTCATTCCTATAATATACATTTAATAAATATAAAGCAGCCAAAGCATGCAATACAGCTTTTACATTACCATGCTTTAGAGAAGCAAACCTATCATGTTTTACAGCTTGATATGCCTTACCCCAATATGTTCCTCCTCTTTTATGAGCTTCTTTTAATGGTCTCAACACTCTATTTTCATCTTTCGTAAGATTGAAGAAAGGCGCAACAACTAAAACCTTTTTGTTATGAGTTTCCCACTTTATATCAATTAGTTTCAAGCAGTCCTCATCAAAAAACAGTGCTTTATCACCCCGCTCTTTTGTGCCACCATTAGCATGATACAATTCTTTTGAGATTGCCTCTATTTGAACGCAAATACGCACTAATAAGTCTGCCAAATGTGGGGAAAAAGTGTTCAGTTGTGCATCATAGGATTGCGTTGTTTCCGTACCATTATGTCGCACAGTTATCTCATCTGTAATAAAGATGTATCTTGACACTTCTATCATTTCTTTTTCGAGATTCAAATATGTTTGCCAAAAAATATCAGACTTATTCATTCTATATTGTTTATATGATTAGCTTTTCAATTTATTATTCACTACAAATACCCATGCTTCTTCCTCCACCCATAATGCCAACACTTCCATATTGGCGAGAGCAATACTTCCTGTGGATAATAGCGAACAAAACGAAGGTTTCTTGCAAATTGAGCAAACCCTCTCTTTATTCGTTTCTCTTTGTTTATCCTTGTTATGCGGTTGTCATATTTTCCGAAGTTACCTGCCAATAGAATCTCCTTCAATAGGAAAAGTCCAGACTTTCTTGACGATTCACAAAGCAAATATTCACCCTTCAATCCCAAAACCTCTTGCAAAACAAACATTGCCGCACCTGCAAAATCTTTCATGCCAAAACGACAAATGGTTTTATATGCACACTTTCGCTCATCCGTTGTACTATTTGTCAATATATAGTAATAGTCCAACATTTGCCTTAAACCTATGCCCTCAGAAAAAAGATGACGGTAGATATGCAACAAAGAATAAACAAGATTAAATGAAATAGTTGGATAAGCAAAACCTACTGCAGAATCAAAGTTTTCAAATTGCTCCTTCGCCTTTAATCCAAACCAGAAAGTCAGACGATGGTCATAAACAAAATTATAAGAATAACTCGGCTTGAAATGAATTTCTACTTGCGTGTCATTGAAAAACCGCATATCTGCATGTTTAATGTCTATATGCGAGACCTGCACACCCCTTTGCTTAGCATACGAAATAACAGCATCAATAGAGACAAGCCTGCCATCTGATGTTCCGACCCACATATCAATATCCCCGCTCTGACGATACTCTGGCTTGGGATAAAGCAAAGCCACGCCTTGGCCTTTAAGCACGCATCCTTTAAAGCCGCCTTCTTTCAAGATGGTGGTTAACTCTGCACAACGCATATTCAATTTGGCATTAGTTCGTTTTATTTTTTCTGCCATAGCATACCACTTTAAGAGTAAATCCCTCTTAGGACGTTGCTCATTGGGCAGCCTTTCAATGGCACAGAAAAGGAAGCCCAGCAATGATTGTTTTTGTGCAAAATAAAAGAGTTGTTTCCAATCTTCATCTGATGGGCAACCTAAAAACTTATCCTTATTACCAATTGCAATTTGTACAAATTCAAATTCCAACATCTTATCTAAAAATTTTATAGGCAATCTTCTTAACCCATGGAGGCGAAACCAACATGCAGAACATCATATATCCAAACACTGTTGCTCCGAAGCCATATCCAAGGGTCTTGTTGATGATTTTACGGTCGTGCAATTGCTTCTTTGCAAAAGCCCAACCATTACGACGCTTTTTGAACAATGAGTTAGTGAAACGGAAGCGCAACACTACATCCGGCAAGTTGGCATGTTTTGTTCCTGCTTTCATACCGTCAAGCCAAAGCATAGTATCCTGGTTCTGTCTGTACTCAGGACGATACTTACATCCAGCCTTGTCAAAGAAACTCTTGCGGAACATCACAGCAGGATGAGCATGAGGATTTCTGCGTGCAAAGAAATTATAGCAATTATCCGATGTCAACGGATATACTATTGTCTTTCCCCTACTCTCGCTATTCTCGTCAATCTCCTCAATGGCTCCACCCACAACGTCTATTTCAGGATGTTGTTGCAGATAAGCCATCTGTTTTTCAAAACGCTCAGGCATCGAGATGTCATCAGCATCCATTCGGGCTATATACTCATAACCCTCCTTGAAACAGATGTCAAGCAAATCGTTCAGCACAATGGCAAGACCGCGATTTTCCTTAAACCATTCCACAGTCACGCGCTCATCCTGCTCATACATTTTCAAACACTCTTCCAAATCCTTGCCTACAGGACCATCCACCCCAATAAAGAGGTGAATGTCCTTGTATGTCTGATTTAGAATACTGTCAAACGACAGTTTTATATACCGAACTTTATCGTTCTTGTATACAGGTAAAATTACTGCTATTTTTTTCATCTTAATCTAATTTTACATAATATAATCCTCTATGTCCTTCAAAGACACTGTCAAAGCATATAGCCTTTCCGTCTTGTCGCCAACGTGGATGAAGGTCACAACGAGTGTCATTATCATACTTGAATGGAGAGAAAACCCTTGCCAACACCTTTACGCTTTCACCCTTAGTGTCTGTATCAAGTCCTATCTTAACCTCTTGAATACGCGAACGGCTTGGATAGGTGTCAAACACTACAAGATTGTTGTCGGTAGGACAATAACTCGGATGACCGTCATTGCTTAACTGAGGCCAGATATGGGTCCATTCTTGTGTCTTGTCTTTCATCAGATAATAGCCAGGACCAAATTCCTTTTTTCTTTCAAAAGCAATTATTTCCTCGTCATTCTTCCAATAGCAATGGCTCACCATGTCGTCATCGCTCAATACATACATGTCTGAGCCATCGACATTACATGTTACTAAACGGGTATACTTTCTTTGGCCACAGAACCAACGATACAACACCATGAATCGCTTACCGTTAGGCGAAAGCATCAAATGGTTCACCTTATGCACACTTCCCTCCTCCTTCATTTCGTGTCGAGGTTCAAAGTTTGCGAAGTCTGTATATTTCAACAAGTCTGTTGTTTTTCCCGTTTCAATGTCTATTTTCCATACGGCAGTAGCATTAGGCAAAGCCATGCCCTTTGTCCTCTCTGGCAGTTCGGCATATCCATAACCCAATCGCAGACTATGCAGGCGAGAGAAATCCAAACTCAAACCTGTCTTGCCATCGGCAGAAACAGTATAACAAGGCATTGGCAAAACTCGCTCTTCCATCGTCTCCACGTTAAGTATCACAGAGCAATACTTTCCCTCACGCATATCATTATACAATATGCGAGACTTGAAATCAGGTCCCAACCATTGTGCCATACATCCTTGCTGCACATTCCAAGTATGCGTAGTTGCTATATGCTTTACCTTATTGCCATCCTTAGTGTCGATAAGCAGGATATCTGCTGTACCCAAAGGGTCTGGCTCGCTCCATGTGTCCTTAGCCCTCATGCAAATCATATATCGCATAGTAGCATCCCATGGCGACTTGTCGTAGTAACCAAAGAAATATTCATGTGAAGGGTCGTCAGGCGACACCTTCACAATATTGCCCTCCGACTTTATCTTCTTACTCACAGCATAACAACCCAACTGGTATGCACGCTTGATATATTTCTTAACACCAGGAACTTTGTTCAACTGGTAGTTTACTTTCTGCTCTAAACTCATTGTTTTGACTTCTTTTATTCAATTAGACGTTCCTCTTTATGCACCCTTCTTTATCATCTGCGAATGTAAGTATGCTATCAATTTAATTCCTGGCACAAAATGCCACTGAGCAAATTTCAAGAATGCCATTTTAGGCTTGCCAAGATATTTTATAATCTCACACTTCCACCACTCTGGATACTTCTTCTCGTACTCTTTTATATAATTAAGTATTGTAGTATTATCCTTTCCAGACTTACACATCATCAAAAGAGCACCATACAGAATGTCTGTTACCGACTTATTCTTCATCTCAAGAGGATACTTCTTCAAGAACTTATCCTCAAGTATTGCAAAAGCATTTACCATATCACTATGGTCCATTTTTGCATTGTTAGACAAAGATGTAGGACGTTGGCGATAGAAATAAAGAGGTTCGTTCAAATAGTAAGCATTGCCACATGCTGCAATAGCCTGACAGACGTATGCCACATCTTCACATCTACGAACTAATGGATAACGAACGTCTTTGCAGAGTTTACGTTTGTATACTTTACCAACTGTATGATTACGAACAGATATTATACAATCTGATACGCTCTTTCTACCAGGCTTGTTTATATACATCGAACGGGCTATGCCAACCTCTCCATCCAACCATGTATTGTAGTCATAAATTACGCAATTGACATTTTCTTTCTTGATAACTGCATCTATCTTCTCAAGAAAATCTCTTGCCACCCAATCGTCATTATCCACAAATGTTATCCACTCGCCTTTAGCAGCCTCAATGCCCATATTACGTGCATTACCAGGTCCGCTATTTTTCTCGGCTTGAAGAAGGGTAATCTGTAAAGGACATTGTCTAACATACTCTTGCAATTTCTTCCAAGATCCGTCTGTAGAACAGTCATCAACAATGACCACTTCAAAGTCCGTTACCGTCTGATTCAACAAAGAATCAAAATATTTGTCCATCAGTTCAAATGAGTTGAACTGAGGAGTAATGATAGAGTATTTTGCCATACTTCCATTTTTGAAAAAATACGACTGGAAGCACAGCTTTATATGGTTACTTTCTCATAGACTTAAGCTTTGCCAATACCCAAATCAATAAATAAAAACCATGTTGCAGCAACCATCCCACAATGCGGGCCTTGCCACTCATATTGTTTTTATCTATTGGATATTTTTTGTCTATAACCTCGCTCAAGCGTCTTCCACATCTCTTTACTTCGGTAAGATATGAAGAAAACGGATAGTTATTGGCAAGACAATTGGCAGAAACTGCTGATGCCGTGAGAAGAAAAGCATTGATGGTGTTAGCGAACTTAGGATACAAATCCATTTCCTGTACTTTATCTTTCATTGCTAAAGCCACTCCTCCCCAAGGATCATCCACCTTTAAATGAGACTGGCTGTCACCTCTTTGCACATAGTTATAAAGAGGCTTATCAATGAACGCTACAGACTTTGCATACCACAATACTTGAAAACTGTACAGTGCTTCCTCGCCGATTTTATGTTTTGTATACTTTACATTATTATCTCGTAGAATATTTATTTTTAAGGCCTTTCTTACCCCCCCCAATCAATTTTGCCTGTCATCTGACGACGCAAAATTGTCTCTATTGAGAGATTTTTGTTCTTAGCCATAAAATCCTCCTTAAGCACACGTCCATCCTCATCAACGTCACGAACGTTGATAAAAACGACATCTTCATCATGCTTCGAAAGAAGTTGAAAATAATCCTTTTCTATATAGTCATCTGAATCGATGAAAACAACATAATTACCCGAAGCCTTTGCTATGCCTGCATTACGGGCAATACCAGGACCAGCATTTTCTTGGTGTATCACACTGATACGGTTGTCCACATCTGCATATTTCTGACAAATCTCCAGACTTTTGTCTTTAGACCCATCGTCTACGAGAATCATCTGCCAATTACAATAAGTTTGATCTAACACACTCTCTATGCAACGACTGACATAATTCTCAGCATTGTATACGGGGACAATTACTGAAATAGTAGGAGCCATTTTATTTTTTCTTTTTTAATTCTATAGAAACCTTTCCATATAATGCCAAATATAATATTGGCAAAGGCATACGTTTTATTATAGCCATCATTATTCTTTGATAAGGACGCAAGATGCTAGGTTCTGCAACATGGCGTATACCAGTCTTATCAATTGCTTGACTTAACCATTTTTTTCTTTGTTTACTGTCAAAATTCATTTTAGGAGAGAAAGATAACTCCAATGACTTTATAACATTACAGATATATTCTTTTGAAATAAGTTCATGTGTAATCTTATCATTTTTATTCCATGTCAAGATTGTTTCCTTACGCACTTCATTCAAACCTATAACTGCATCAATATAATCCACTGGATATTTCTTCCATTCAAGCGTTAAGTCATTTGTATAGTATGTATAAAGTACATCACTTATAAAGTGCACACGTTTAACATAACACATATAACGTCCTATAAATCCTTCATCTTGATGGCGTCTCAAAGAAGGGTATCTAACACCATTTTTACGAATAACATCCAAATCAAAAAATTTGTTCCAAGGAGCACCTTGTATTCCATATTTGGACATCGTTGTCATATAATCTTTATAATCCGCTCGTATTTCACTTCCGTCTTTAAATAAGTCCGGATATTGTTTAACAGATGTTGTGATACCTTTAGTATTGACATTTCGAAATCCAAAAACAACCAAATCAGCCTCATTCTCCTGTATAGACCTAACAAGAATTGTTAATGTATTCGGTTCAATATAATCATCTGCATCAGGAAAATATATATACTTTCCTTTTGCACAATCAATACCAGAATTCCGAGCAGGTCCAGATCCCCTATTTTCTGTATGTACAACTTTTACGATCGGTGATGTCAATGCTATTCTATTGCATACTTCAAGACTATTATCTTGCGAGCCATCATCAACTAAAATAACTTCAAAGTTAGAATAGTCTTGGCAAAGTAACGACTTAACACACAATTCTATTTTATCACCCATATTATAAATGGGGACAACAACACTTACAAGTGGGTTATTCATTTTCGTATCTTTTTTTTGACAAACTTCTCAGGATGCTTTATCATCATTTCTTTTACCTCATAGCGACTCATTGCCATATCCTGAGATTTTTTTATAAATGAGTCCCATGTTCCTATTTTTTTAGCAGGATTACCACCTATGATAATCCTTTCTTCATCAAAACTATTGCAAACAACACTACCAGAAGCTACTATTATGTTGTTGGCAAGGGTAACTCCATACATAATAGTAGACCTTTGACCTATAAAACAGTTATCTCCGATGACAACATAACCAAATAAATTATAACATGAAGGACTCACCTTCATTATACTATTATCATGAGTTACAAACTGTACGTCTTCTGCAACTGTAACATTATTTCCAATACGTATCAAGAAACTTTCTGCGGTACAAATATTCGCAACAATATTCCCCCCCCACCGATTTGTATACCTTGCCGTCTCAGAAAATTATGCTTGATTTCATTATTATGAAATACTTTTGAAAGAAGTTTAAAAAACAAATATTGTAGTTGTTTCATATTTATTATTTTAAAGATAAAACAATTTCTGATTTGAAATTTTTCAGAACACATGGATACTCTAATGTCGATACAAATTGATTTATATCGTTTTTAAACACTACAGGATCTGTATTTTTTGCCTTAACAAGAGCATTTTGTATAGAAACTGGACTTTTAATGTCATACAAAATGCCTACACCATATTTATTAACCATTGTTTTATAAGGGTCGTAATCAGGCGCAATTATAGGCTTACATGCAAGAAGAGCTTCCGACATTGTACCATTAGTTACAGACGACAACTGTTTCTCGTCACAAAGTAAAAGATAGTCACAAGTACTTATAAGCAAATTATACTCTTCATCTGACAAACGCCTATCTATACGCTTAATATTATTATGTCCATCTATCAATTCTGCAATTCGTTTGCTATAACCATGCTCTTCTGAAGCTTTTCCTGCTATTGTAAACAATATGTTTATATCGTCCAATTCATTCAAAGCTTGTATACATAAATCTACACGTTTTTGAGGACGCAAAGAACCAATACATAATATATTGCATTTCCCATCTTGTTCTCTTTTCTCATTTTCTACACTTTTACCTGTATATTCATCTATCATACGCTCTGGTCTGAGAACTAATTGCCATGGTTGAAAACCAAGCTCAAGAAATTCCTTCCTAATAATTTCATCAGACCTAAAATCCGCAAGCAATCTCAATGGCAATCTCAATTGCAGTAAAGAGCTTGA
>OIZF01001735.1_pt1 | contig 11937 bp, 9 predicted proteins | sample 1588471 | NCBI WGS metagenome assembly OIZF01 (sample SAMN03283279) | human gut metagenome | biome: human-associated habitat; material: feces | host: Homo sapiens | place: Peru | collected 2012
ATTTGAATATCATTTCTACCATTTTCAATTAATAATTTTTTAATATCAATGATATCTTGTGCTCTACGACAGAATGAAGCAGCTACATAATCAAATGGTTGATGTGCTCCAAATGTTAAATCTGAAATATCTTTTGGTGATAAGTAATCAAATCCTAATTTAATTCCTGGAACGTTGATTCCACGTTTGTTTTTAACATCACCATCATTGGCAGCCACACAAACAATATCTGTTCCATCAATATGATCAACTAATAATTCAACTTGACCATCATTTACTAAAATGAAACCACCTGGTTTAACATCTTTATATAAATCTTTATAAGTAATTGTAAAACGTTCACTTGTTCCTACAATATCTTCTACACAAATAACAGATGTTTGGCCTTTTTTAAAAGAAGTTTTACCTCCAACGAAATCTCCTGTACGAATTTCAGGTCCTTTTGTATCTAATAAGATTGCTACATTTGTTGAAAGCTCTTTATTAATTTCTAATAAAGTATTGATTTTTTCTTCATGTTCTTCATGAGTTCCATGTGAGAAGTTTAATCTCATCACATTCATTCCAGCTTTGACTAATTTTGTAAGCATTTCTTTGCTTTCAGAAGCTGGTCCAATAGTACATACAATTTTTGTTTTTGACATAATCTCATTTTTCTTCATAACTCTTGCCTTCCTTTACTTTACTTCTTTAGTATAAACCTATTTTTTTACTTTCTCAATGCTCAAAACCAATGTAAGCACATCCACTTCAAAATATTTTTTCTTTTATTATTTTTCCGGTATGTACCAATAAGAATTCATTTGGTATAAATATGTGCGTGCCCCTTTAGGCATTTGAATTAACGCATTAAAAACATTATAATAATCTCCTGCACCCATACCAATTGCAATAACACCTAAGACAGCCAAAGTTAAATATTGAATCCCTAAAAAAGAAATCATATACGGAAGAAAACCAAAAACAATATTTGGTAAAAGCGACATAAAAATGAATCTTTGTTTACTCATTGTTTCACAGCCTACAACAAACAAGAGACCTTGTTTAAAATTTGTATATAAATAAACATCTTCTTTAAAACAAAGAGCATGTATAAGTTCATGAGGAAACATCGTTAATAAAGGAAGCATTGCCCCTACCATCATTTCATCAAAATAATCAAATAATAAATCTTTATATTTTAAATAAACAGGAATAGATAACAAAATCATTAAGGCTATTGCTATGCCATTAGCAATAGCAGCAAGCTCTTTTGTTGAGTCAACTTCTTTAAATTTAACAGCATTCGGTTGATGCTTACAGGTTGGTAAGGTTGCCGGATCTAAATTGTATTTTCCTCGATAATGTAATTTCATAATATACTCCTTTTTATTTCTATTTTTAGTATAACAAATTAATTCCCTTATAAATAGATAAACTCTAAAAATACACTTTAGTTTTCACTAAAAGAATCTTTCGTGCTTATACTATTCAACACCAGTAAAATATCACGATTTTTTTCATCTAAATTTTAATATCTTTTTCTTGTACTGGTAAATCTTTAATTGTTAATTCTATAAAACTTATTAATTCTTTCAACAATAAGTTTTCGTTAACATCTAAGCCAATTTTTTAATTCTAGAAATGGACTTCGATCTAACGAAATATATCCCTTATGATAATCTACTTTTCTTTTATATGCTGCATCGATGTGATCATATTTGTTCATTGTGTCATTAACATCCTGATCAACTTCAACAAAACAATCTTGATTATACTATTTAGAATACATTTCTCTCAAGTTTACCCTAACTTTAGTTGCCATAGTATCCACCTTCTTTAAAAAACGAGAGAAATAAATGTCGAACTTTAAGTTTAAAAAAAGCTCTAATGGTCTTGATGATCACTAGAGCTAACTTAAGTTATTCAATTTTTAAAAGATTTATGTGTGAGTTTTTATCTTCTTTTTTTAATTTGTTTGCACTGAATTTTCTTCTTCTAATTTTTGTTTTTCTAATAATTTAAAGAATGGATAGTATAAAACCATGTCTAAGATAATTAAACCAATAACCATGATTGCTGCTTTGAAATCCATACATCCAAGTGCGGCTCCAAGTGGTGCTGGTGTTGTCCATGGTGTTTCAATAATTCCTTTTCCTACAATATGGAAGGCCATTAAGCCATAAGCAATAATTGAATTGATTACTGGTACAAAGATAAATGGAATCATCATTAATGGATTTAAAACCATTGGTAAACCAAAGATAATTGGTTCATTGATATTAAAGATTGCAGGTCCAATTGATAATTTTCCTAATGTCTTTAATTCTACAGATTTAGATCTTACCAATAAGATACATAATCCCATTGTTGCACCTCCACCACCAAGTGTAATGACATATGACCAGAATGGTTGAGTAAAGTAATGGACGATTGGTTGTTCAGCAGAGAATGCTGAAAGATTTGCAATTAAATACATTTGCATAAATGGTAAACGGATTGGTTGAGTAATACTTGCTCCATGTAATCCAAAGAACCAGAATACTTGAGCAATCATGGTAATTAAACAAATACCAACTAATGAATCAAGTCCTGAAATTGCAGGTGCTAAAACTGTCATGATCATACTTGGTAAAAGTTGTCCACTAAAGTTTTGTACAACTAAAGAAATACCATAGAAAATGATTACACAAATAAATAATGGTAAGATTGCATCAAATGATGAACTGATTGCTGGTGGAACACCTTCTGGCATTTTGATACGAATATCTTTTTTAAACATAAAATGCATAATTTCCACACAACCTATAGCAACCAAGATTGCTGTAAAGATACCTTTGGCATCCAAATAGGTTGTTGGTATGTAATTACCAGCTAAAGCTAATAAATCTGTTGCACTTTTTCCATCAACAATAAGATTTGATGCTACTGCTGAAGTTGTTGGTGCAGATACAATTAAAAATACTGCAGTTGATACGATTGCTGAATTTAATTTTGGCATTTCGTATTCACTTGCTAAATGATAAGCAATTGCAAATGCAATAAATAATCCCATTAATGCCATTGTCATATTATAAGGCAATTGCAACATTGCTTTGTTGGCTTGCGCCCAGTTATACCAACCATTTAACATGTCAGTAATAAATCCCCAATTTGGAAGTGTTTCTGGTTTAAAAGGTGGTGTTGAAATAATTAAACATACCCCTCCTAAAATAGATAACGGAATTGCTACTACCATTCCATCACGAATAGCAGCCAAATGCCTTTGATTCCCTAATTTGTTAGCAATTGGTACAAGTGTACGGTTTGCAAGCTCATTAAATTTTTCCATGAAATTCATGAAAGTTCCCTCCCTTCTTATTACAGTGATATTATAGAGCTGTAACACTTGTAAATTCTTTTGATTTTCAAAATAAAAAATACCTTTCCAATTACTTGAAATCTTTTCCAAATAGTGGAAATATATTGTTTTATTTTTTTTATTTGCAGTCTTTTTTTTATGTTGACACTCCCTTTTTATTTTTTATAATGAAATTGTGTGTGAGTTATATCTTCTTATAAACAGGAGGATATATTATGAAGTTAATCATTGAAGAAAATGAACAAAAAATGAGCGAAAGTGCAATGCACATTTTACTTGGAGCAATGATGCAAGATAAAAGAGTCAACATCTCTTTAACTGCTGGACGCTCTCCTATCAATCTTTATAAGATGATGGTACCTTATGTTAAAGACCAAGAAAAATTCAAAGACATTCAATACTATCTTTTTGATGAAGCACCTTATCAAGATAAACCACATGGCCCAAACTGGGAAGAAATGCAAGAACTATTCTTTAAAGATGCAAATATTCCTGATGAAAGAATCCATACAACAACAATGGAAAATTGGGAAACTTATGATCAAGAAATCAGAGATGCTGGTGGTATTGATGTTATGTTGATTGGACTAGGTTGGGATGGACATTTCTGCAGCAACTGTCCAAGATGTACACCTATGGATAGTTATACTTATCCAATGGATCGTAAAACAAAAAATGCAGCTAATCCAACATATCCAGCAAGAGATCATCTACCAATCACTTTATCAATGGGTCCAAAAAGTCTAATGAGAGTGAAACATCTTGTAATGATTGTTACTGGTAAAGAAAAAGCTCAAATTTTAAAACAAGTGTTAGATTCACCAATTTCAGATGAACTACCAGCAACTGTTTTAAAATTACATCCTAACTTCACTGTTATCTGTGATAAAGATGCTGCATCTTTATTAAATATGGATGATTATAAAAGATTATAAAATCTTTATAGAAAGCTTCGGCTTTCTTTTTTTTATTTCCAATATTCGGAAATAATTTCTACCTTTTGGAAAAGCAAAAGTAAATAAAGCATTCATTTGTTATAATTTTTCTATCCTGGAGGACTACTTATGAGAAAAAATAAAACAAAAAATAACAAAAGCAATAAAAACAGAAATAATATGGATATCATCGAAACACGTGTTAGAAGATTTGTAGCTATGATCATTGATTGGTATCTTACTAATATGTTGGCCGTTATTCCTATTACCTTCTATTTAAGGGGAAATGACTACTTAAAACCTTATATGTTTGACCTGACACACTATGATTTTTCTATAGGTCTTGCTTTAGGTCTTTATGGTGTTTTGATTGGTATTGTTTACTATATATTTATTCCAACATATCTTTTTAAAGGACAAACACTTGGTAAAAAAATATGTAAGATCAAAATCATTAAAGAAAATAATGAATCAATCAATTTAAAAGATATGTTGCTACGAGAACTTCTTGGAGCATCCTTACTTGAAGGTGGAATGATTATCATCCCAACCTATATAAGAAAGCTACTTCCATTATTTAAACTTACAATGATTGTTGATCCTTTAAAATATATTGCCTATGCTTTAACTATTAGTTCAATTATCTATGCTTATTTTCAAACAAATACACAATCTTTTCATGATAAAGTAGCTAAAACTATTGTTGTTAAACAATAATTAACTATGGTATAATTATTTAAAATCTAAATAAAGGAGATTCTCCATGTTTAACCTAATAATTATACTTTTATCAACACTTAATGATGAACCAAAAGGTTCAAATAACTATAAAATAGCCAAATATATGATAGAAAATATGCGCGATTTAGAAGAATGTTCTCTCACAGATTTAGCTCAAGCTTGTTATGTGTCAAATTCTAGTATTTCGCGCTTTTGTCGTGATATTGGACTTAAAGATTTTAACGCATTGAAAAATCAAATTGCAAAATTTTCAGTTGAAGCTGCTCGCTTAAAAAGAAAGTTTGACTATGAAAAATATGAATCCTCATCAATGGTTCAATCATATGTAAAAAATGTTATTTTCAATTTAAATTACTTCTTAGAAAATGATATTGAAAAACAAATCAATACACTTGTTCAAGAAATCAGTTCTTATCAAAAAATAGCCGCTTTTGGCTATATGCAATCTGAAAGTGTTGCCTGCAATTTACAGTTCGATCTACAAACAAGTGGTAAACTTATCTTTTCTTGTTTTAATATCAAAGATCAGGCAGACTATATTACTGATGCTGATGAAAATAATCTTATTATTATTTTTTCAGAATCAGGAACCTATTTTGATCGTATTTTTCCAAGAGCCAAGCCATTCAAAAGTAACAAAAAGAAACCAAAGATATGTATGATTACTTCTGATCAGTCAATAGAATATCCATTTATCGATTTTTACATTCGCTATAACAGTAAAGGCGGCTATGCTAGTCACCCCTATCCATTACAGCTTATTTCTGATCTAATCTGTATCAAATATTCTGAAACTTTGTAAGCGTCAAATAAACAAGCAATTAAATCTAATAGAATAATTCAACACAATAAGGAGGTACTTAAAAGGAGATGCATCTTTTTGATAATTAAAGGAAAAGAAAAATGGAAAAAAATTATTGAAGCACAGAAACAAAACGGGTTGACTATTTAAAAATATTGTACAGATAATCATATTTGTATTTCTAGTTTCTATAAACAAAAAGCTTTGATTCTTGAAGAAAAAAATACTTTTCTTCCTAAAATGGACCTTGTAAAACGGACACAAGAAAAAAAGTACTTTGGTACTTAGTCCTGTTTTACAGGGTCCATTTTAAAAGGAACAACTTCATTAGATCGTTCCTTTTAACTTGATTATTCATTGAAACTTTGGATTGCTCCCAAATAATTTGGTAACCAAATTATTTTTTCATATATATATATTTTTCTTTCATCTTATTTTTATAAATATATTAATCCATGTATTTTAAAATAAATTACTAAACCAAGAGCTATTTATGATTATCTTTTTTATATCTCCATACCATCAAAATTATTAGAATGATAAGTAATAATAAAACAACACTCCCTAAAACACCAATAGGAATATCAATGTCTATAGGTTCAAAAAAGAAACCCATTCCGCTAAAAAGATATGTCCCAACTAAAACTAAAATAAATATAAACGCTAATACAAATAATTTCTTTTTCATGATTTTTCATCTATTGAATGTTAGCACTTGAATTCGTGATAACTTTTTGACTTGGTATATAAGTATCCGGAGCAGTAATAGTTGCAACTGATTTTGCATAATATAACGTGGTTGACTTAGTTATTGATTTTTTCTTTAAAATACCATATTGTTTTACATTTGTTTTTGAATCGCTTGAATTGGCTATAATTTTTCCATCACTTTTTCTAATCAAGTAAGCCTGTATACTTATTTTCTTTGCATTAAAGTTTTGGCACGTAACACTACCTCCATAATATAAATAATCACCACTCCTATTTATTTGAGCTAAATTAAGTACAAAATGTGGTTCAAAAAGAATTGATCTTTCTAACGAATCAAATTCAGCTCTATTATTGTTATTATCCTCATCTAATAATTCACTTGCCTTTACTGAATCAAAATAATTTCTTGTTTCTTCGTTCAAAGATAGATATTCATCATAATCAATTTTTTTTAACAATTCTCCATATGAAATATCATTCATATTCAACTCATCTTCAGCATTCACTTTTTTAGAAGTCAAGGCACAAATAAAACACGCAATTATTAAATATGTAACCACTTTTTTAATTTTCATAAAAACATTTCTCCTTCAATCTTTTGATTTAGGTAAGCGCTTTCTTTAATTAAAGTGTAGCATAAATATCTCATATGTCAACTATTATTTATTTTATATAGGTATTGAACTAAATATGCTATATGTTTATAATTTAAATAGGTGATAATAATATGGCAAAAAACACAAAAGGCTTTTTTAAAATGGAGATGCTGCTATTAAAAATAATAAGTGAAGGTGACTGCTATGGCTATCAGATAGTTCAAACACTAGATAAAATATCCAATGGAACAATACATATACCTGAAGGTACAATGTACCCTATTCTATATAGATTATTAGATGAAGGTCTAATCAGTGATGAAAAAAGATTGGTTGGTAAAAGACAAACAAGAATTTATTATCATATCGAGGATAAGGGCATCGTACATATGAACAAGTTATATAAGGAATATTTAAAAATGATTAATAGTATTGGAAGAATTATGGAGAATGAATATGAAAATGAATAAAGTTGTAAATAAATATATTAAAGACTGCAAACATTTTTCCCGTTTTTATCTAAAAATGAAAAAATATTTTTAATAATCGTTTGCACCGTGTTGGTCAATAATTTCATCAAAGTCCTTGATTTATAGGGACTTTGATGAGTAGAACTCTCGATATTTTAAGGTTCTAGCGCCATTAGGAGCGCTGGAAAGTAAGATTTCCACTTTTTCTAGCTTGTTATTAGGTGGATTCACTATAAAACAAAATAAGTTAAGATAATCCTGTAAGTCATCTCTATTAAAACCAGGACGTGATTTCAAAAACTATTGTAAGTAGAGACACTGCTTATTTATTGGATTCAATGGATTATCTTTATCGGACATTTTTTTACATTTTGATGCATCATGTACTTCATTATGTTAGAGTTAATTATTAGGTAAATTACCAACACGATGCAAACTACTATTGAATATTTTTAAAAAGATTAAAAACAAATATTCTTGAAAACATCAATTCTGATAACATAACTTATGATGAACTATGCAAAAAATTTGGTTATCCCTCTGATATTATTATTTTATATTTTGAAGATCACGATGCTAATTATTTAATCAAGCAATCTCATCCACCATTTAGCCTTATATCAAGTTTCTATTCTTACGCTCAAAGGAATCACTACACCACTTCCTTCATCATTGCTATCACTGACAACAACTTGTGGTTCATTCCACTTGGCGGTAAATACCTGTGGTTGATTTATCTCCAACTGAATTAGTGTCATGCCCGGCACGCCACTACAATAAACAGGTTTACCATCGCAAACCTGTTTATTTTTATATAATAGGATTTAAAATTTGTTCGAGTTTGAAATTTCCATTTGAATAATTAACAATTATTGCCGTAGCGTTATTTGGGAATTCGAGAAATTGTTCTTTAAAAAATAACGATTTAAGAAAACCGTATAAAGAACAGCCGTGACCTACAATTAAAACTGTTTCATTATCATTACAATTCTCAATGATTTCTTGAAGAGCTTCATGATGCTTTAAAATAACATCATGAATATCTTCTCCTTCATAAGGTCTATAGTCCATATCCAGATTTTCTAGCCAGTTTGGTGATTCAATATTGAGTTTTCTTACAAGTTCTGTGGATATTCCTTCAAGTATTCCAAAATTAACTTCTTTGAAGCGCTCTTCATAAATTGGCTCAATTCCCTTTTTACTTAGAATAATATTTGCCGTTTGTACTGCCCTACCCAATGGAGATGTGTATGCCTTATCTATTTGGTATTGTTCTAGCTGCTTTGAAATACTTTCAACTTGTCTGATTCCCACTTTTGACAAAGGAGAATCACACCAACCTTGTGTCAGATTGATTTCGTTGAAATGGGTCTTTCCATGTCTTACAAATATAAATCTCATTATAACTTACCTTTAAAACTAAAACGTAAATAATGTTTTTCTTTATCTAATAAGAATTCATCATGTGTCTTAGCACCCCATGTATCATCACCAGCAATACCCATTTGTTTTTCATTGATGCATAAAACGGTTTGATAAACATTTGGAAGTTCATCTTTGTGACGTGCATTTTCTAATTCATAAGGCGTATAGTGTAAAGCTGTAAATTCAAAATCTTTACCTTCTACTTCTAATTTTTTATTTTCTCCTATAATAGATAATTTTCTTACATGTGTTCTGTTACCACATTCTTGTGGATATAAATAAGGTGTTAAATTGTCTGTTACTTGATAAGTATATTTTCCAAGAAGTGCCCCTTTGTTTCGATCAATATAGTTTTCTTCTGGACCAAATCCATAATAATTTACTTCTTCCATATCTTTATATAATTGGAAGATAAGTCCAAATACAGGCATTTCAATTTCAGAAACAACCGGTTGATAAGACATATCTACAATGATTTTACCATCACCATAGACTTCATAAACTAAATGAACTTTTTCATCTTGTAAATTTGGTAAGTCATAAGCATATTCAACCTTGCAAGAACTATCTCCTTTTGAAACACCAACAAACTCACATTTTGCATAAAGACTGGCAGTCAACCATTTTCCATAGCGATAACCATATTTGTTTTCAACATCATTATTTGTAGCTGCTCTAAAGAAATTTGGTCTGACAGGTACTCTAATATATTCTTGTTGATGATATCTATAAGAAACCAAACCTTTTTGTTTTGAGAAAATGGCATTGAAATCTTTTCCAACAACTCCTACATTCAAGTAGTCTTCAACGATATCCACGTGTTTTGTTGTATGAATGTTATGTGTTTTATTTTTTATTTCATAGATATATTGTTGCTTAGCATAGATTTCATTATTTTTTTTCAAATAAACTGTTACCGCATATTCTTGGTTTTGATTATTTATTTTAAATGAATTTTCAACAACAACAGATGATAATGGTTGACAATCTACTGTCATTGTTTTACTTTGAACAACATTTCCATTACATAATAAATCCATTTGTAATTGATATTCATTTAAATCAGTAAATAAATAATTATTGCTGATATGAATATCATTTTCATCTATTCTAAAATCTACATATTGATAGCAGTATTTAACTTCTTGCATCTTCGGTGTATTTGTACGGTCCGCAAAAACAATACCGTTTCCACAGAAATCATAGTCGCTTGGTCTTTCACCAAAATCCCCACCATAACATAATTTTCCATCATGATACAATGCTTGATCGATGTAATCCCAGATAAATCCACCTTGATACAATGGATATTTCTTTTCTAAATCGATATATTTGAATAACGCACCATTACTGTTTCCCATAGAATGGGCGTATTCACACAAGATAAATGGTTTATCTTGATGTTCCTTTAAGTATTTTTCAACATCAACTGCAAAAGTATACATTTGACTTTCAATATCACTTGTTTCATTGTAACGACGATCATGTGAAAGTCCTTCATAATGAATCAAACGAGAAGTATCTTTTTGTTTCATAAACTTAGACATTTCATAAAGGTTTTTACCACCATAAGATTCATTTCCTAAAGACCAAATAATAATCGAAGGATGGTTTTTATCTCTTTCATACATGGAATTGGCACGATCTAAAATAATATCTAGCCATTCAGATTTATCATCTGGTATGATATGTGTTTTATCAAAAAGTTCACTCCATGTTCCATGGGTTTCAAGATTGACTTCATCAATGACATAAAGACCATATTCATCGCATAAATCATAAACAAATGTTTGATTTGGATAATGACATGTACGTAAGGCATTGATATTATTGGCTTTCATATTCAAGATATCTTTTTTAGTATCTTCATAAGAAACCGTTCTTCCTGTCTCAGCTGAAAATTCATGACGGTTGACACCATGAAAAACAATTCTTTTACCATTGATACACATGATACCATCAATAAGTTTAAATTCTCTGACACCTACATTATGTTGACTGCATTCAACCAAACCATTTTCATCCATGATTTCAACATATAATTGATAAAGATGTGGTTTTTCTGCTGACCATAAATGAGGATCATCGAATTCAAAATTGATTGGTCTACAACAATCTTTGCTTTCTTTTTGTCCAATAACTTCATCTTTATACTTTAAAGTATAAACTGCCTTAAATTTAGCCTCTTTTTTTACAATCATTGGCGTTACTTCAACAGCTGCATGATCATAATTTTCATTTAAATGTGTCAAAATCTTGATATCTTTTAAATGAACGTGTGGTACCATTTGAAGTTCAACATTTCTAAAAATACCTGAAAAGCGCCAGAAATCTTGATCTTCTAACCAACTTCCACTGCTGAAACGATAAACATTAACAGCAATTTTGTTTTCTCCATTAACAATCAAATCTGTAATATTAAAACTTGAAGGTGTAAAACTGTCTTCACTATATCCTACAAAAGTTCCATTAACCCATAATGCCATAGCAGATTCTACACCATGGAAAGTAATATAAGTATCTACATTATCTTTGATTACTGAACTATCAAAGTATGTAACATAACTTCCAATAGGATTTTTATCAGGGAGTTCTCCAGGAATTATTTGTTGTGTTCCTGACCAAGGATAGATTTGATTGACATACATTGGTTTTCCATAACCTTGTAATTGAATATGTCCAGGTACTTTGATTTCATCCCAGTTATCTACACAATAATCTTTATTAGAAAACTCCGGTATTAATTGATTAAATCCTGTTGCATAATGAAACTTCCAGCTCCCATTTAATGAATAATTGAAACTGCTTTGTTTTTCTTTTAATTCTTTAATGCTTGCATATCTATGAATCGATGCTGTTGCTCTTAAACGATTGACATTAAAAATCTTTGGATCTTTGACCCATTCATTGTTCATTT
>OIZF01001742.1_pt1 | contig 11923 bp, 11 predicted proteins | sample 1588471 | NCBI WGS metagenome assembly OIZF01 (sample SAMN03283279) | human gut metagenome | biome: human-associated habitat; material: feces | host: Homo sapiens | place: Peru | collected 2012
GAAATTCATCTTAAAGGAACTCTTATGAGTAAGAACAAAATTGCGTTAAGCCTTGCAGTGGCTGGGATTTTAGGTGCTAGCAGTGCTGTGGCTGAGACAAGCGGTGCTTTTGTGGGCGTGCAAGCAGGATACAGTGCTTTAAAAGTCAAGTTTGGTAGCGAGTATGATGATGGAGCTGGCAATAAATTTGAATCAAGTATGCCTACCGATGCAAATGGCTTTAGATACGGCTTTGTGGCTGGTTACAAGCAGTTTTTCACGCCTAAATTTGGCGTAAGATATTATGCGAGCGTGGATTTGGGTGCGGACTATAAAAAAGATGTTACTGAAAATTTTCGCATAAGGGTAAAGTCCTATAATATCGCTGCAAACGCTGATACGATTTATAATTTTATATCAGGCAATGATTTAGATTTTGGAGCATTTTTGGGGCTAAGTCTTGGCTATGTGAACCACAAAATGAAACTGCAACCTCAAGGTGCTACCGAAGAACCTCCTATCATTAAGCCAAGTGGCTTTGATTTGGGCATTAACTTTGGTTTGCGCACAAATATCGCCCAAAACCACGGCATAGAGCTTTACAGCCGTTTTGCTCTCTTGCAACAAAAAGAAGAACGCAAAGAAGTATTTGATTTTGGTGGCTATGAGTCAGCAAGCTATAAAATTCAACAAGCTTACCAAATAGGCTTGCGTTATTCTTTCAGCTTTTAAAGCTGGGTGAAACAAACTAACTTCGCCTGCTTGGGGCGATGAATTTAGGCAAAGGCTTGAATTCATCGCATTTCAAGCGGGTTATCTCTTTCTTTGAAGTATCCAAATTTACCTTGAATTTGGATACTTTATACTTGCTCATTACCATAAACAAAGTTTTGCAAGTGGATACTTCGCTACGCTCAGTATGACAAAAAATAAGTCAAATGACAAGGAATTTGTCATTTTGAGCTTTCGCTAGAAAGCGAAAAATCCACACTTTAAAGGTGCAATCAATACTTCAAAAGTGCAATTTGCACTTTAAATTTAAGGCTGAATTTACCAAACCGCAGAACAACTACACATTTGAATTTTTGTGCTATAATGCGCTTTTGATTTTCAAACAAGGACAAAAATGCTGATAAATGCTGTGATAGAAAAGGACAAAGACGGGTATTTCGCCTTTGTGCCTGAATTTAAGGGCTGTGTAAGCGAGGGGGCGAGCTTTGAGGAAGCAAGGGCAAATATCAAAGAAGCCGCAGAGCTGTATTTGCAGAGCTTACAAGAAAGTGAGCTTAAAAGCATAATCGCTAAAAAAGCTACTATTACGCCCATAGAGGTAGCTTTTGGGCGATAAACTCCCCAAACTCACAGCAAAGCAAGCGCAAAGCCTGCTCTTTGAAAGTGGTTTTGTGTGTGAGCGACAAAAAGGTAGCCATAAAATTTATACAAAAGGCGCAAAAAGAATGGTTTTGCCACACCATAGTGGCAAAATTTTGCACCCTAAAATCATCAAAGAATTGTTTGAAATTTTAAATGATGAGTGAAAAATTTGTGCTATAATGCGCTTTTGATTTTTAAACAAGGACTTTGCTATGCTTAAAAGCATTTTGCCGCTTTCATTCATCATCGCTACAAGGTTTTTTGGGCTTTTTATCGTTTTGCCTGTGTTGAGCCTTTATGCTTTGGAGCTTCAAGGGGCAAATGAGTTTTTAACAGGGCTACTCATCGGCATTTACGCCTTAATGCAAATGCTCTTTCAAGTGCCTTTTGGAGTTTTGAGCGACAAAATCGGGCGCAAAAAAGCCTTGTGCTTGGGGCTTGTGGTGTTTATAATAGGTTCAGCCGTTTGCGCTGTGGCGAATGATATTTGGCTGATGATGATAGGACGGGCTTTGCAAGGGGCTGGGGCTGTGGGAGCTGTGGCTACGGCGATGATAAGCGATTTTGTCAAAGAAGAGCAACGCTCCAAAGCTATGGCGATAATGGGTGCTTGCATAGGGCTTGCCTTTGCGCTTTCTATGGTGCTTTCGCCGCTTTTGAGTCAGCATTTTGGGCTTGCGAGCTTGTTTTGGATAAGCATTGCGCTGACGGCACTTTGCATAGTGTTGCTTTACACGGCTGTGCCAAAAGAACCAAAAATCACCGCAAAAAGCCCTAAAACGCCGATTTTACAGCTTTTAAAGCAAAAAAATTTAGCCTTGATGAATTTGACAAGTTTTATGCAAAAAATGCTCATCGCTATCGCTTTTTTCATTATACCGCTTGTTTTGGTGCGCTTTGATTACCCTAAAAGTGAGCTTTGGCTCGTGTATGCGTGGGCGATGATAGCGGGCTTTTTGGCTATGGGCGCGGCTGGGGCTTTGGGCGAAAGACGGGGTTTGAGTAAGTTACTTTTGCTCGTGGGCGTGGGGATTTTCGCCCTTGCCTTTGCCTTGATGAGCCTAGCTTTCGAGCTTGGAGCGTATAGCGTTGGCATTTTTATCGCTGGCGTGGTTGTTTTTTTCGTAGGCTTTAACCTGCACGAGCCGATTATGCAAAGTGTGGCGAGCAAATTCGCCCTTGCAAACGAGCGTGGAGCGGCTTTGGGCGTGTTTAATGCCTTTGGTTACGGAGGTAGCTTTTTGGGTGGGCTTGTAAGTGGCTTGGCGTGGGAGTTTTTGAGTATGCTTGAACTCACCGTAGTGCTACTCATCATCATTTGCGCTTGGTTTGTTTTGCTTTGCTTCCTTAAAAGCCCGAGTGATTTTAAAAACCTATACCTTGCATTAGACACAAAGCTCGATACTAACGCACTTTCATCGCACAAAGGCATAGTTGAAATTTACACAAATTCAACCCAACTTGTCATCAAATACGACGGCAAAATCATCGATGAAAAGGCGTTGAAAGGGTTGTTGAAGCTCGTTTGATAAAGGCTTTGCGTTAAGAATTTTTGCGTGAATTTTTTGTGATGAGCTTTGTGCTGAATTTTCTTGCGTTAAGTTTTGCGTGAGATTTGTCGCGCGGGGTTTAAATTTAAAAGTTTCAAGCTAAAATCCGTTTTATTTGTAAGCCATAAATTCAAGCACAAAAAGAAAATTGCGCTTGAATTTGTGAAGTCGGTAAAAGTTTGTCAAATTTGTGTGAAGATTCTTACAAAATTTGACAAATTTATGCGTGAAATTCGCACGAAATTAACGGCATAAATTCACACGATAAATTCAGCAAAGCAGCCTGAATTTAAGCTCAATTTTAGTTAGGCTACAAATTCGATAAACGCCATTTCAGCAGCGTCTCCACGGCGAATGCGGGTTTTGATAATCCTCGTATAGCCGCCGTTTCTGCCCTTAAAATTCACAGCGATTTCGCTCACTAGCTTTTGCGTAGCGGCTTTATCTTGCAAGCTCGCAAATACCGCCCTGTGAGCGTTAGAATCCCCAACTCTTGCCCTAGTGATGAGCCTTTCTATGTATGAGCGAAGATCTTTTGCCTTTGGCAAGGTGGTTTCGATTTTGCCCGCATTGATGATGGCAATGCTTAAATTTTTAAGCAAAGCCCCCCTGTGTGCGCTGGTGCGCCCAAGTTTGCGGTATCCGTGTTTGTGTCTCATTGTGTGCCTCCGTGTTGTGCTTTAAGCTCGGCGATTTTTTTGCTGATAAGCTCTTTATTTTCGCTAAATTTAGAAGTGCCAACGGGCATTCCTATGGACTCCATCACGCTTTTGATTTCTTCAAGCGACTTTTTGCCGAGATTTTTAAGTTCCGCAAGCTCGGTAAGGCTCATCAACGCAAGCTCGCCTATGTAGCGGATTTTAGCTTTTTCAAGGCAGTTAAAACTTCGCGCGCTTAAATTTAAATCCGTTATGCTTTGCGTGAGCTTTTGGTTTTCTAGCTCATCAGCAGCAGCTTGCTTTTTGATGATAGCGCCTGCGTTTGTGATTTTGTCAAACACGCTTAATTGCCTATACATAGCCTCCAAAGCGTTTTCAAAAGCCTTGTTTGGCGAGATTTGCCCGTCTGTGGTGATGGTAAAAACGACTTTTTCATAGTCTGGGTTGTCCTCGAAAAGCACCTTTTCTATGTCATAAACGGCTTCTTTTACAGGCGTGAAAAAGGCGTCAAGTGCTATGTAGCTTATGTCTGGGTTGAGCGCGCGTGTCTCTTCGCTTGGCACATAGCCTATGCCCTTTTCGATGATGAGCGTGAATTCAAGTTCAGCGTCCTCGTTGATAGTGGCAAGATAATTGTCAGCATTTACCACTTCTACGATATCGTTGTTTAAATCCGCCCCGTGAATTTCTTTGGGACCTTTGAATTTAAAACTTACGATTTCTTTGTCCGCGTCATTTTTGAGCTTGAAACGGAGCTTTTTTAGGTTGATGATAAAAAGCGTTACATCTTCAAGCATTCCGCGCAGGCTGTCAAATTCGTGGCTCACGCCCTCTATATGCAAGGCTGTGGGCGCAAAACCCACCGTGCTAGCGTAAAGCAAGCGGCGCAAAGGGTGCGCAAGCGTGATACCATAGCCGATTTCAAAGGGCCAAGCGGAGATTTTAGCAGTGGTTTCATTGACATTTTCAATGCTAAATTGCGTTGGCGTATAAGCTGTTGTAGTGATATTTCTCATATTAAAGCCTTTATTATTTAGAGTAAAGCTCGACTATGAAGCGTTCTTCAACAGGGATAACCACTTCCTCTCGCTCTGGTGTTCTTGTGAAAATGCCAAATCTCTTGTCCTTTTCGACATCTACCCACGCCACAATGCCCGTTTGCGCCGTCAAATCCACAGCGCGTGAAATTTGCGGGTTGTTTTTGCTTTTTTCAGCCACTTCGACCTTTGCGCCTGCTTCTACGCGAAAGCTTGGTATATCGACTCTTTTGCCATTTACCAAAATGTGTCCGTGCGTAACAAGCTGCCTTGCAAAGCGGCGAGTTGTCGCAAAGCCCATACGATAAACGACATTATCAAGCCTTTGCTCCAAAAGCTGTATCAGCAAAACACCCGTGTTGCCCTCACGGCGTGCAGCCTCAGCAAAAAGGCGACGGAACTGCTTTTCGCTCAGCCCATACATAAATTTAGCCTTTTGCTTTTCGCGCAGTTGCAAGCCGTATTCGCTTATCTTGCCACGCCTTGCGCCGTGCTGTCCGGGCGCATAAGGGCGTTTGTCAAGCGCACTTTTTCCCGCTAATCTTCGCTCGCCTTTAAGCGCAAGGCTCACGCCAAAGCGTCTTTCTAGTTTTTCAACAGGTCCTCTATATCTTGACATAACTTATCCTTTCTCACACGCGGCGGCGTTTTGGTGGGCGGCAGCCATTATGCGCAAGTGGCGTGATGTCCTTTAAAAACAGCACTTTTATGCCCTCGCAAGCTCCGACACTCTTTACAGCGGTTTCTCTACCGCTTCCTGGTCCTTGCACCTTGATACCTACTTCTTTGATGCCGTGTTCTTTGGCTTTGTTCATCGCATCTTCAACCGCTTGTTGCGCTGCGTAAGGGGTTGATTTCTTTGAGCCTTTAAAGCCAAGCCCGCCAGCACTGCTCCACGCTATGGCGTTGCCCATTTCATCGGTAACTGTTACCATAGTGTTGTTGAAAGTCGCGCTGATATAGACTATACCGCGAGCGATATTTTTTTTCGCTACTTTTTTCTTTACGATTTTTCTTGTTGCCATAGTCTATCCTTTACGCTTTGGCGGCTGCGCCGACTGTTTTGCGTTTGCCCTTGCGGGTTCTAGCGTTGGTTTTGGTTTTTTGACCGCGCACAGGCAAGCCTTTGCGGTGTCGCAACCCCCTGTAAGAGCCTAAATCCATAAGCGCTTTAATGTCCATAGCCACTTGCTTACGCAAATCGCCTTCCACCATATAATGCTCTTGGATTTCCTTGCGGATAGCCGCTGCTTCTTCCTCGCTCAGCTCACTCACTCTTTTGTCGTAAGAAATTCCTGTCTTGTCAAGGATTTTTCTCGAACTAAACAAACCTATACCATAAATATAGGTTAATCCATACTCCACCCTTTTTTTCTTGGGTAAATCCACACCTGCAATACGAGCCATCGCTTAGCCCTGCCTTTGCTTGTGTTTTGGGTTTTCGCAGATAATGCGAACCACGCGTTTGCGGCGAATGATTTTGCATTTGTCGCACATTTTTTTGACTGATGGTCTGACTTTCATCGTCTTCTCCTAATGTTGAAAATTCCACTTTTTCGCGACATCAATAGGTGTCAAACCAACTATTTTCAAAGCAAGTGGTAGATTTGAAAATACTTCTTTGCTAGTTCTTAATGTCGCAAAACGCTAATTATAACAAAAAAACCTTTAACGAAACTGAATTTTGTAAATTTTTAACGCAAAAAATTTAAGCTAAAACAAAAAAGCCCCAAATTCACAGCCTTTTGCACTAAAATTCAGCAAAAATTTCAAACCACAAAAAGACAAAAAAGGCTTGAAAAATGCTTTTCGTTGTGCTATAATGCGGCTTTTGATTTTATGATGAAAGTGATTGTTTGAAACGCCTTAAATTTAGCCTTTTTATCCTGCTTGCCTTTGCTTTTGTGTTTTGGCTTTTTACCCTAAACAAATCGCCGCAAACGCCTGCAAAAAGGGACGATGAGACAAACGCCAGCAAGCAAGCACAGCTTATTTTAAACGCTCAAAATTTATCAAATTCAGCCCAAATTTTCGCCCAAAACGCCACAAAAGCGCAAGAAAAAAAGCGCGTCAAAGGCTTGTTTGTGGATTATTATGCGGATAATTCAAGCGATAAAAGTAGCGTTATAATGAGACAAGATGAAAATTTAAGCGCAAATTTAAACGCTAAAAAAGAACTAAACACAACGCAAAACAAATCCCTTAAAACACCAAATTTAAAAGCCCTTGATGAAAATTTAAGCGCAAATTTAGACACAAATTTAAGCCTTGCCAGCAAAATCGACACAAATCTTATTTTTGACAAGGGCAAAACCCTGCTTTCTTTAATGCCGCACAAGGGCTATGTGAGCGTGTTTAGCCCTATTTTGCGCCTTGAAAAAAGCGACAAAAACGCAAGTACAGCAAAACGCCCAAAACCCAAGCTTTGTATCATCATCGATGATATGGCAACGCGCGAGCAGGTAAAAGCGCTCAAAGCCACAGGGCTTAAACTCACGCCCAGCTTTTTTCCCCCAGACAGCACTCACCCCAAAACGCCTATTTTGGCGCGTGAATTTGAATTTTTTATGGTGCATTTGCCCTTGTCAGCGCAACACTACGCAAATGAAGAGCTACAAACACTCTATGTAAGCGACACTTATGAGTATATACTTGCCGAGATAGCGCGGATAAAACGCTCTTTTAGCGGCTTGAAATTCATCAACAACCACACAGGCAGTCTTTTCACAAGCGACACGCAAGCGATGAGACGGCTTTTTAGGGCTTTGCAAAAGCACGAACTTGTTTTTGTGGATTCTGTAACAACAAGCGCGACAAAGGGGGCTTTTGTGGCGAAAGAATTCAACCAAAAGCCTATAAAAAGGGATATTTTTTTAGACAATGACAACAAAACGCCCGCTATAAAGGACAAAATCAAAGAAGCGGTGCAAATAGCGCACAAAAACGGCTTTGCCATAGCCATCGCGCACCCTAAAAAAAACACTTTCAAAGCCCTAACGCAGAGCAAGGATTTGCTGCAAAGCGTGGAGCTAGTGTATTTGGACGAGCTTTATGAAAATCCTTGAAACCCTACCAAACGAGCTTTTAAACCTTGATGAGCCTGTGAAAAATCTCTATTACAAGGGCGATTTGTCGCTTTTAAAGCGCAAAAAAGTCGCTATCATCGGCTCTCGAAAGATGAGCGTTTATACTAAAACTTGTGTTTTGGAGCTTGCAAGCCTTTTAAAGCAAGCTGGCGTTTGCGTGGTAAGCGGTGGCGCACTTGGGGTTGATATAAACGCTCACATAGGCGCAATGCCCTGCACCATAGGCGTTTTCGCTAACGGACTGCACCAAATTTACCCCAAAAACAACGAAAAAATCATCAAGCAAATTTACACGCAAGGCTTGGCGTTGAGCGAAAACGAGCCAGATTATATGCCGCACGGCTATGATTTTTTACTGCGAAACCGCCTTATCATCGCTTTGTGCGAGCATATCATCATCGCTCAGGCTGATTTTAAAAGCGGCTCGCTCCAAAGTGCGAATTTAGCGGTAAAACTTGGCAAAAAAGTCTCCGTGCTGCCACAAAGAAAGGGCGAAAGCGATGGGACAAACAGCCTTTTAGAGCAAGGCAAAGTCGGGCTGATAAATGATTTCAAAGCCTTTGCAGCGGGCTTTGGCACGCTTTTTGAGGCTGATGAGTTATCAAATGATGAGCTTTTAAATTTTTGCAAAAATGGAGCGAATTTAAACGAGGCTTTGGCGAAATTTGGCGATAAAATTTATGAGTATGAACTAGACGGAAAGCTCGACATACAAGGCATTTTAGTAAGGACAAAAAAGTGAAAAGTGCATTAAGGCTTGAATTTAATTTACTTTTAGCCTTGCAAAGCATAGCAAAAAGGCTAAATTTACGCTTAAATTTAGCAAAAGGCACGCCTAAATGAACGCTTTGGCACTTGATATAGGCTTAAAACGCATAGGCATAGCACTTTGTTTAGATGAAAAAGTCGCTTTGCCCTTAAATGCCGTGCTTCGCAAAAACCGCAACCAAGCCGCAAACGAAATCAAAGCACTTTTAAGCACGCACAAAGTCTCCACGCTCATCGTAGGCGTGCCAAAAGGCGGTGCGAGCGAGAATGAGATGACGCGCAGGATAGAGCATTTTGTGAATTTGCTTGAATTTAAAGGCGAAACGCACTTTGTCGATGAGAGCTTTACGAGCAAGGAAGCAGCGAGTTTGGGCGCAAAACATTCACGCAAAAAAGACGGCAAGACGGACTCACTTGCCGCACTTGTGATGCTAAAAGAGTATTTTAAGCTACTCTAACGCTCTTTTTATGGGCGTTTAATGCCCTAACTTTTTCATCAACCACACGCAAGCAAGGCAAGCAAGGGCTACAAAGCTCATATAATACCCCAAATACCGCTCATAAAGGGCGTTGATGACAAAGGGCGAGATGAAAACAAAAAAGGCATAAGACACATTGTAGGCAAACGAAAGCCCACTGAGTCGCAGCTGGCTCGCAAAAACCCGCGTCATAAACACGGGTGCAAAGGTGATGATACCTTGACAAAAGCACGCCAGCAGGTAAAATGCAAGGAAATTCTCATCATAAAGCCCCACGCCAAAGCCAAAGAGCGCGAACAAGCACGCAAAAATCGCGCAGATTTTGTATTCGCCAAAAAAGCGCGCCAAAAGCCCTTGCACCAGCGCACCGATGATGACAGCGACTATGGCTAGGTTGGTGTAGAGTAGCCTTTCACTAGCGTCAAAGCCCAAGAGTTTGTCGAAATTTTGTGGGATTATAGTGAGCGTAGCAACGCCAGCTGAAAGCACTATGCTCATCAAAAAGCACACGAGCATAGGCGTTTTATGCGTTTTGAGTGCTTCAACAAGCGGAAATTTAAGGATTTGCTTTGTTTGTTGTAGCCTTTCAAAAACGGGCGTTTCGCTGAGTCTTTTACGCAAAAAGCAAGCCAAAATGCCGAAAAATCCACCCAAAATAAAGGGCAAACGCCACGCATACTCCAAAACTTCATCGTTTGTAAAGCTAGAATTCACCCAAAACGCCACAAGTCCAGCTAAAAGTAGCCCAAAAGTCGTGCTAGCCGAGATGAAACCGAATGCTAAACTTTTGTTTTTTTCGCTCACAAATTCGCTCACAAAAACCCAAACCCCGCTCACATCAGCCCCCACAGCTAAACCCTGTATAATGCGAATCGCAAAAAGTGCCAGCGTAGCGGCTATGCCTATGCTCTCATAAGTCGGTAAAAACGCTAAAACAAAGCTTGGCAGCACCATCAAAAGCATAGAAATATAAAAAATCTTTTTGCGCCCAAATTTATCGCCAAAATGCCCAAATACCACTGCTCCAAATGGGCGCGCTAAATACGCCACGCCAAAGCTCACCCAGCCGCCCACGCTCGCCCAAATGTCGCTGTTTGGGGGGAAAAAAATCTGCGGAAAAATCGCCACCGCAAAAAACACATAAAGGATAAAGTCATAAAACTCCAAAATTCCGCCCAAAGAAGCGTAGATAGTGTTTTTGATAGCCTTTTGACGCTCAGCCGTGCAAGCTGTTTGTGGAGCAAAATTTTCGCTTAAATTCGCGCTGTGAGCTGAATTTGCGTGGTTTGAGTTTTTCATTTTTGCCTTTCGTTTGTGTAAATTTTTTTAAAAAAACACATTTTAACATACAAAAGTAAATATAAATATAAAGATAAATTAAATCTCATTTATGCAAAGCTGCTGAAAGTGGCTGTGTGGAGTTGTAAATTTGTTTGGGTTTGTAGCCTGCTTTTTTGCAAGGGTGTTGATTTCGTGCCTTGTTTCTCATCGCAAGACTCGTGGCAATCCGCAAGCAAGCGCAACGCTTAAATTCAGCTATTTTGCCCTTCTTGACTTTGTTTTTGCAAAGTGCTAGAATTTAGCAAAGAGTGAATAGAAATAGCGTGCCATTCTGGGAACTTGCCATTTTTGGCATTCGGGGAGCTTACCGAACTTCCTCTTTCGTTATATATCGTTACTTTTTTACACTCTTTTTCATCTGCTCGTAAATCTCATCGCCTTTTATTTCGTTGCTTGCGATGATGATTGATGAAATTTTTGACATTTTGCAAGGTTTTGCCACGCAAAAAGCCAAATTTCGCTCAAAATTTTCATCTAAAATCAAGCAAAATTTTGGGGTAAAATTTAGGCTTTGAAAAACTTTGCGGCGTGAATTTAAGCAAATGATTTGAGCGCAAAGTAAGCGAATTTACGCAAAGCAAACGGCGCAAAATTTAACAAGCTACTTAAATTTAAACAAACAAGCACAAATTTAAAGCAAGTGTTTGAAATTTAAACAAGCAGTGGATTTAAGCGAGTGATTTAAATTTAAAAAAAGCTGTTTGAAGGTAAAAAGCAAGGCTTTTGAAGGAGACTAAATCTAAACCTTGCTTTGTTTGTGAAAGCGACTTTGTCGCATTTTGAAAGGATTGTTAGGCTAAACCAACTTGAATTTAGCCCAACATTCATCTTTTGCATTTATCACAATGCCTAAATTTCGCCATTTCAAGCCACTTTAACGGCACGCAATGACAAGGGCTAGCCAAATCAAGCCAAAGCTCTAAATTTTGTCATACTGATGAGCCTTGTCATACTGAGCCTTTGGCGAAGTATCCACAAAATCAAAGCGTGAATTGCACCTTTAAAGTGTGGATTTTTCGCTTTGTGCTAACGCACTCCGCTCAAAATGACAGCAGTGGTGTGGATTTCGCCTTTTGCAAAGGCTCGAAATGACAAGTTCTTTGTCGTTTTATCTTGTCATACTGAGCGTGCGCTAAGTATCCATAATTTCAAAGCTCTTTAAAAATACTTTGAAGCCTCTTAAAATCCAAAAGTTTTTAATAAATCAAAAGCGTAGGTTGGATTTTGGTTTTACCACAAAACTCACAATAGCAAAAATCACGCATTTTTATAAAGAAATTGTAAAGTGCAAACAACCTTTCTACAAGCGACTCTGCAAAGACTTATATTCATTTGATGAAATGAACTCCATTTTCTTTCGGTAATAGATTATTTATAGTCATTTTGAAATGCTCGAAATTAGTCAAAATGGTTTCCTCTCTTGGAAGTATATAAAATGTGTTTCAGCACCAAATATCTCACCAAACATAGCATAATCCAAGCCAAGTTTTGCGACAGAATAAAAAATTAAAACTCCAAGAAGTGTAAGGCTCAATTTCTCTTTGCGACTAAACATCGCACCTACAACTCCAAGTGCGAGCATTGTGGTAAGAAATGCCCAACTCGCTCCCCAAAAGAAAAAATCCATAATAACAAAGGCAACATTTGACA
>OIZF01001748.1_pt1 | contig 11866 bp, 7 predicted proteins | sample 1588471 | NCBI WGS metagenome assembly OIZF01 (sample SAMN03283279) | human gut metagenome | biome: human-associated habitat; material: feces | host: Homo sapiens | place: Peru | collected 2012
TCCGTTAACTTCGGGCGAAGCCCAAACTTCCGTTAACTCCTATTTTGACACCCCCTCGTCTTTTTTTGTTTATTTTTATTTACTTCATTACCTTCTTGCCGTTGACAATGTACAGGCCCTTGCCCATAGCATTGATGTCGTTGCCCATAACCTGGCCGTCGATAGAGTAGACGTGCGAGTCCTTATAGGCGTTTGTGGCAGTTGTTGTAACCTTGTTTATGCCAGTAGGCAGAGAGAAGTCGTCGTTGCCTTTCTGTAGAGTGTATTTGCAACAGCTGTACCTGATACTCCATTGTAGAGAGGACCTGATCCTACAAGACCGAGAGCCTTATATGCTGAGATACCTGAGTTACCGGTAGAACCGTAGCTCACCTTAACCTGCAAGTCGTTGAGCCATGAGCGTGTAGGCCATACCAAGGTGTCAACAACAATGATATATATACGCTCAATGTTCGACCCCTCGCTTGCTGATGCCAATAGGAATATGCTCAAAAGGTTGGGAATGGAGTGATGGTCCACATCGTTCTCGTGTCAAAACCAACCATTAAACAGCAAAATATTTGGATTTTAGAAAATCTTTACGTATTTTTGTGGTGTATATTATAATAAGGAGGAGTTTTTATGATTCTTAGAGTAGCCAACCCTATTTACGACTCGGTATTTAAATATCTTGTAGAGGACTTACGTATTGCAAAGATTCTAATTTCGGCTCTTCTTAAGAAAGAAGTGCTTGAAGTGGAAGTTAGAAAACACGAATACACTAACGGCACTCGCGACAACATCTCAATGTTTCGTATTGATTTTGGTGCCAAGGTGCGCGAGAGCGACGGCTCTCAACACTTAGTGCTTATAGAACTTCAGAAAACATGGCTTGAGACAGAGACTTTGCGTTTCCGTCAATATCTTGGTGCCCAATATGCCAATCCTGATAATATAGGCAAGGAAGAGTCGCACGAATTTGGTATACCAATGGTGACTGTTTATTTGCTTGGTCATAAGGTGGGTGATATAAAAGAACCGATAATTTATGCCGTACATAAGGCATACGACTATTATGGCAACGAAGTAACAGAAGGCATCCCTGATCCGTTCGTAGAGAGTCTTGTCCATGATAGCATAATAGTACAGATTCCACGACTTCATGGCAGGGTAAACAACAAGTTAGAGAAGGTACTTAGTGTATTTGACCAAACTCACAAGGACAAGTACAATCGTCAGATGCTCAATATCGACGAAGACAATTATGAAGACGATACAGACATGATGTATATTCTTCGTCGACTGCTTGCAGCCGCCTCTGATGCCAAGTTGCGCCAAGACATGAATGTGGAAGACGAATACTTCACAGCAATAGAGAATCGCGATACTGCTATAATGAATCGTGATAAGAAAATAGCAGAACAAGACCAGTATATAACTGAGCAAAAGAATCAGATTGCAGAGCAAAACAATCAGATTGCAGAACATATGAAGACATTGCAAGCTACAATCCATAGTCTTGTTAACCGTGGCATGTCGTTAGACGAAATCTCTGTTGTTATGGGAAAGACTGTAGAGGAGATAAAGTCAATTATTGGTTAACAGAGTATTGTAATGATACATACAGAAGAGGGTGTCAAAAGTCGCAAGTGGTACGCCCCGAAGGGGCAGAAGCTCCTAGCCCAGGGCATCGCCCTGGGTGTAATGCATCCAAAAGCCAAGCGCCCTGTAAGGGCAAAAGCGTTTATTATCAACGCTTTTGCCCTTACAGGGCGTATTATTTATAACGTCCATTTACCCAGGGCGTTGCCCTGGGCTAGGCGAAATTTGGGCTTTCAGCCCGTATTGTTTGAGTTTTGACACACCCTCTGTTATTCCTTACATTTTAAAATATTATATATATACACTGACGCAATGTTATAAAGCAATCCTGTTTTAATATATTTTTAAACTTAAAACGACAGAAACTACACGATATTTTGTACTTTTTCTATCAAAATGTCAAATATTCTATGGCGTGTGCGTACATCAATTTGTTGCGCAATGCATGGTATAACTTATAAAAACAAACAAAATATACGGAATTTTATTTGATTTGGAATAATTTTGCAATAAAACCACGCTTTTTGCGTTAAAATATTTGGATGGAAAATAAATAATACGTAATTTTGCAAATAGATTATAAAATTTAAAAAAAATGTTGACATGTTGGGTTCGATGCTAAATGTAAAACAGTAATTAAACAAGGACATCAGCAATTGCAAAGTGCTCAATTGTATTTGAGATAACACTTTATCGACTGATAACACCTTAATGTGATATTCCCTTCTGTCCACCTCGCCCCGCGAGGAAGACACTCAGCAAGACCACTGGAGCACAATAATAGCAAAAAAAACATCAATTATACATTATTTTACTTAAAAGAGAGAGATTTATGGAAAAAAGAATCATGACGTTTATCGCCTGTCTATTCCTTAGCATAGGAATGGCATTGGCACAAACTCACGTTTCCGGAAAGGTCACCTCTGCTGAAGACGGCGAGCCGGTTATCGGTGCTACTGTCAAAGTAGTAGGCTCAAAGACCGCTGGTACAGTTACCGACGTGAACGGTGGCTTCTCGCTTAACGTTCCTGAGAATGCTAAGATTGAGATCTCGTATATCGGTATGGTTACTAAGGTAGTAAAGGCAGGCAAGAACATGAATGTTGTTCTTGACACTGACCAGCATAGCATCGACGAGGTTATGGTTATTGCCTATGGTACACAGAAGAAGTCGTCTTTCACTGGATCTGCTGCAGTTGTAGGCTCTAAGGAAATTGGTAAAGTGCAGGTTACTAATGCTGCGGACGCTTTAAAAGGTAAGGCTGCTGGTGTGCAGCTCAACACAGCGTCAGGTCAGCCAGGCTCTACTCCTTCTATCCGTATTCGTGGCTACAACTCAATCAATGCAGGCAACGACCCTCTCATTGTGCTTGACGGTTCGCCTTATGGTGGCTCGCTCAATGATATCAACCCTACTGACGTAGAGTCGATGACAGTATTGAAGGATGCTGCCTCTACTGCCCTTTACGGTGCGCGTGGTGGTAACGGTGTTATACTTATCACTACCAAGAGTGGACAGCGTGGACAGAACGGTGTTATCACTGTTGATGCAAAGTGGGGCTCTAACTCAAAGGCTGTTCCTGAGTATGAGACAATAAAGAATCCTGCCGCTTACTACGAAATGTGGTATAGGGGACTCTATAACTATGCAGTAAACCAGCAGAAAGGTGTTGTTGGTAAGGATGACAAAGGCAATCCTGTAGTGGGCTATCTTTATGGCCACATGAACCCGACAGAGGCCTGGAAGTGGGCCAACACCAACCTTGTCAACAACCAGACTTATGGTCTTGGTTATAATGTATACACTATTCCTAACGGTCAGCAGATGATTGGTACCAACGGCAAGCTTAATCCTAATGCCACTCTCGGTGCAATTTCTGCCAACGGTTATTATTTGACTCCTGATGATTGGGAAGACGTTATCTATAACAACTCTCTCCGTCAGGAATACACAATTACAGCTAACGGTTCTACCGACAAGGGTACTTTCTATGGCTCAGCAAACTATCTTAGCAATGATGGTATCACTGCAGCTTCTGACTATAAGCGATTCACATCACGTTTCAAGGCAGACTATCAGGTTAAGCCTTGGTTACGTTTAGGTGCAAACTTTAGCTATGGCCACTACAACTACAACTCTCTCGGCGATGATGGAGAGGGTGGTTCATCAGGCAACAAGTTCAGTTTCACCAATATTGCGCCTATTTATCCTATCTATATGCGCGACGCTGAAGGCAACATCATGTTCAACAAGGAAGCAGGTATTACAGCATACGACTATGGAGACGGTACTGTTGCTGCGTTCCGTCCTTACATGAGCGGTTCAAACGCTATCTCTGATGCACTTGTGAATACAAGCAACGTTGAGGGTAACACATTGAATGCCACTGGTAGTGCTGAGATTCGTCTTCCTTATGGATTCACATTCACTTCAATCAACAACGTATACCTCAACGAGTATCGTGCAACTAGTACCACCAACCCGTATTTCGGACAGTATGCTTCGAACAACGGTGTTGTGGCTAAGTCTCACGATCGTGATTGGTCTTACAACTACCAGCAGCGTCTTAACTGGCATCAGGTTTATGGCAAAAATGACATAGAGGTGATGCTGGGTCATGAGTACTATAGAGCTTATGGCTATGCACTCTCTGCAAAGAGACACAACCAGTTCTCTGTTAACAACAAGGAACTTGCTGGTGCTGTGGTTCTCGACAGTGGTAACTCATCTTCAAGTGAGTACAACACAGAGTCATGGCTCAGCCGTATTATGTACAACTACGATACACGCTACTTCGGTTCTGTATCTGTAATGCGTCAGGCTTCCTCACGTTTCCATCAAGATTCATGGTGGGGTACATTCTGGTCTGTAGGTGGCGGTTGGAATATCCATCGCGAGTCTTGGTTCAAGGTGCCTTTTGTTGACGAACTTAAGTTCAAGGCTTCTTATGGTGAGAATGGTAACGACGGTATCGGCTCTTACCTCTATACACCGTACTACAGCATTAAGAACTCAAGCGACAATGTTTCTTTGACACCTGCTTCACTTGGTAACAAGAAAATCTCTTGGGAGAAGAATGGTAAGTTCAACATGGGCTTCGACTTCTCACTCTTCAAAGGCCGTATCACAGGTGGTATCGAGTATTATAGCAATATGACAAAGGACATGCTCTCATGGGTATCTTTGCCACCGTCATTCGGATGGAGCGGCTACTACGACAACGTAGGTAACATGAAGAACGACGGTATCGAGATTGACCTCCACGGTGACGTTATCCGCACAAAGGATCTCACATGGAATATCTACGCTAACGTTACATCTAACCACAATGAGATTACAAAGCTCTCAGCCGACCGTAAGAAGAACTATAAGGAGGGTATCGGACTTGGCTACTCAAGTGGTTCTTTCTTCTACAAGGAGGGTGAGTCGCGCTTCACATATTACTCAAAGAAGTATGCAGGCGTGAACGCTGAAACTGGTGAGTCAATGTGGTACAAAAATGTTTACGAGACAGATGCAAACGGTCAGTACATTTACTATAACAACAACAACCAGGTTGTAGATGATAACTACGAAGGATCTAAGCACCGTAAGGTTGTTGGTCAGGAGAGTACAACAACTTATAGCGATGCCGATTACTATCTCTGTGGTGACGTGTTGCCTGACTTCTATGGTGGTTTCGGTACAAGCGTTTCTTGGAAGGGCTTCGACTTCTCTGTTGACTTCCAGTATCAGCTCGGTGGTCAGGTTTATGATGGCACATACGCTGGCTTGATGAGTTCAAGCGCAGGCTCAGCAATCCATGTTGACATGCAGAATGCATGGTCGGCAGACAACAAGAACAGCAATATCCCACGTTGGCAGTATGGCGACTCTTACATGTCTTCGGCTTCTGATCGCTTCCTTATCAGCGCATCTTATTTGACATTGTCAAACATCACACTCGGCTATACATTGCCGAAGAGCTGGCTACGTAGCTTAGGCTTGCAGTCGGTTCGCGTATATGGTGTGGCTGATAACATTTGGACATGGTCAAAGCGTCAGGGTCTTGACCCACGTCAGAGCATTACTGGTAGTGCGTCTAACGCTTACTATCGTCCAATACGTACTGTTTCAGGCGGTATCACACTCACATTCTAATATGCTGTAACATTCGTAACACATAAAAATCAAGAAATAATGAATAAGAATAGAATATATCGCTCTTTTGTGGGACTTGCTGTAGCAGGTCTCACAATGAGCTCGCTCACAGGCTGTATGGACGTGACCGAACCTACAACAGTTGCTACTGAGGAGCAGATTCAGGGCTCTTCGGCTTCGGCTGAGGCTATGGTGATGGCTGTACCTGCAACAATGAACGAGGTTGACGGTGGCTTTATTGACAATTATCACAACTGCTTTGGCTATAGTGCAATGATGTATATCCGCGACCTTATGACTGGCGACCTCTGTCAGACTTCAAGCGGATACGCATTCCACTTCTACTATTGGGCACGCAACAAATATCAGGGCGACGGTTATATCTTCCCACAGTATATCAACCAGTACTATTTCGGTCTTGTTCTCGCTGCCAACAATGTGGTAGGCTCTGTGAATCCAGAGACTGCTTCAGACAAGCAGCTTGGCTACCTTGGTGTAGGTTTGGCTTACCGTGCTCTTGCATATCTCGACATGGCACGTATGTATGAGTATCTTCCTACAGACGTTACAAGCAACATCAATGTTGATGGTAACGACGTAAAGGGTCTTACAGTGCCTATTGTAAGGGAGACCACCGACCAAGAGGCTGCCTTGAACAATCCACGTGTATCACATGAGGAGATGTACAAGTTTATTGAGGAAGACCTCAACAATGCCGAGAAGTATATCGTGAACCTTACAGATACCAAGGGTAAGGTGCTTCCTTCTCTCGGTTGTGTATACGGTCTGAAGGCTCGTCTCTATATGTGGAATGAGGAGTATGCTAAGGCAGAGGAGTATGCACGTAAGGCTATTAATGCTGCTGGTGTATCACCTATGACTGAGGCTGACTGCACAAGCTACACTAAGGGCTTCAACGACATCTCTAAGTGGATGTGGGGTGAGCAGCTTACTAGTGAGAGCGACCAGGTTAAGACTGGTATTGTAAACTGGGTATCATGGTTGTCAAACCAAACAACATTCGGTTATACTGGAGTTAACTCTTCGGACATGCCGTTCAACATGATTGACCGCAGCATGTATGACCGTATGTCTGACACCGACTTCCGTAAGTATATGTATAAGGCTCCAGAAGGTTCAAGTATTGCAAGCAAGAATATCTACATTCCTTCAATCAAGGATCTTTGCAATAAGTATATGCCTTCATACGCTTCTCTGAAATTCCGTCCTGCAAATGGCAACGCAACAGACTCTCAGGCAGGTGCTGCTTCGGCTTATCCAGTTATGCGTGTAGAGGAGATGTACTTTATCGAGGCTGAGGCTGCTGCTCATCAGGATGCGGCACGTGGCAAGCAGTTGCTCGAACAGTTTATGAAGACATATCGCGATCCTAACTATAGCTGCAAGGTAAGCTCTACCGACGCTGTTGTGGAGGAGATAGTATTCCAAAAGCGTGTTGAACTTTGGGGTGAGGGTCAGACATTCTTCGATATCAAACGTCTTAACTACTCTGTAACACGTGGCTATCCTGGCACAAACTGGTATGAGGAGACACGTTTCAACACCAATGGTCGTCCGGCATGGATGAACCTCACAATGGTGCGCAACGAGGCTGATAACAACCAGGCACTTGTTGGTTGGAACAACCCAGATCCAAGCGACAAGTATCCTACTTGGAAAGAAAACAATTAATGTCTAACAAGAAATGATTATGAAAAATATAGCAAAAGTTTCATATTTGTTCCTGGTGAGTTTGGTAGCGCTCGTCCTTGGTGCGTGTACAAACGACTTCGATTACACTCCGGCAAAAGTTTCTGGAACAGAGGTGTATTTCAGTAACAACCAGGACTCTGTCATCACCATCAGCAAGACAGCTTCAAACTTTATCATACAACTTCATCGTGTTGATACAAAGGGCGAGCTGACAGTATCTCTGTCATACGCTCCTGGTGAGGGTAACATTTTCACAGTTCCTGCACAGGTGACATTTGCCGATGGTTCTGCCGATGCTCCAATCGACATAACATACGATCCTGCAAAGGCTGAGTATGGTGTTTATACTGGTGGTACCATCTCTGTAGTTGGTGATGGTTTGGATTCTACTTATGGCATTACCACTTTGTCATTCAAGGCTGGTCCTAATGAGTGGATTGATATTCCTACCGACAAGTCAATTGGTAAGATGCGTGACGACGCCATCACTTCAATCTTCACGTTCACAGACGGTGTTCCAGTATGGGATGTTAAGATTCAGAAGAGTGCTGTTAAGGAAGGTATGTATAACATCGTTAACCCTTATAAAGATTGGTATACTCAGGAGGCTGAGGCTGCCAAGAAGGATGGTTCTGCATGTGCTTTCAACTATGACTCAAGTGTTGACCACAATTGGGTGATTGACGCCACCGACCCGAATGCTGTATATCTTAAGGAATGCCATACTGGTTTGAGCTATGTAGCTCAGGAAGGTGTTGGCGAATTGTCACTCTGTGGAACTCCTTGGATGATTTTGATGAACTCACGTAGCAATTTCCCAGATAAGACTGACGAACAGATTATGGAGTTGGTTAAGCAGCAGTTCCCACAGTACTTTGGTGTAATGAAGGATGGTGTAATAACATTCCCGAAACAGGCTGTTTGCATCGCAGGTTCAGAGCTTCAGGATGGTAGCTACCTTTCTGCTGCAAAGAATGGTCTCTTTGCAATTGCTCTTCCTGGTAATATCATTGCCGACTATGCACTTACTGCTGAATATCAGGGTCGTTTCACCGATGTAGACAACAATGACTATGCTACATTCAACCTCACACTTGGTGATGATGTTGCTTTGGTGAAGTATGCACTTGTTGCTTCTTCTAACGCTACTGCAACTGCAAATGGTATCATCGATGGCTCTATTGAGGCTGCTGAGGCTACAGCTTCTGGCTCTGTTAATGTTGCCTATACTGAGACTGGCAATTATACACTCGTCTGTGTAATCTACAATGGAGCTGGCGAGGCTGTAGGTACAGAGGGTTTCGAATACAAGCTTAAGTCAAGTAAGGATGGGTCTACAGAGGAGAGTTACAAGGATGTGGCATCTGGTACCTATACCATAGGAGCTAAGGACCTTAGCTCGAATTTCTGGAAGGAACCTAATGGAATGATAGTAAAAGAAGCTGTAGAGCAGGAGTCAATCCTCTCGCAGGGTACTGTCGATCCTACTAAGTTTAAGATCTCACCTTACCTCGTTGAGGGTTATGATCTCTACTTCTCTGTGGATGAAGATGGCATAATTACAGTTGAGCCACAGAAGACAGGTATTACAAATGACAAATACGAATTTCTTGTTGGCGACCTATATACATGGATGTTGGAAGAAAATGCCGACTTTGCTGCACAGCTTGACCAGTATGGATGGCACTCTAACTATAATGCGGACGATGACGTTTACAATTTCATCCTAAACTTCGGTGCCAGAACATCTAAAGGTCTAGGCGATTTCGGTGTTACAGAGCTTGACACCTATGAGGTGCTCGACCGTAATGCATCTGCTGCTAAGGCTGCAATGGCATCTGCTAAGAAGATAGCTGCAGAGCGTAAGTATATCTTCCGTAAGGACTTCAATACTAACGCAGTGCATAAGAGTTTCAATAAATCTAAGATAAGCCGTCTTAAGAAGTTTGCTTACTAATGCATATACTGCATATACTAAAAAATCTCCCGACATTTTTTTGTTTGGAGATTTTTTAGTATATGGGCAGTATATATTATTTTCATTAAGTAAGAAATTGCTAAAACAATTATTCTGTTTTGTTGTCTATGTTTTTAATGTATCTTTTACAAAAAAATTAACCATAAAATTTTATGAAGCTTATAAGTAAATTATTTCTTTCAGCTGCAATGGCTTGCAGCGTGATGTCTGCAAGTGCTGTGCCGGCTATGCCAGGTGTTTGGCGCACCATAACACTCGCTGATGGCACTCAGGTGCGTGCCCAGTTGCAAGGCGATGAGTTTTGCCATTATTTTAAGGATGCTGATGGCATCTGTTATGATCTTATGGAAAACAGCAGCAATCGCTATGTGAAAGCTGATTTTAAACAGATAAAACTCCGTGGTGATTCATTACGCATGATAGCAAATGCGGAGCGTAAAGGATTAAGAAAGTCTCCGGCTCGTATTGGTCAGCCATCAGAACCAATCATCGGTAAGAAGAAGGGTATTATCATTCTTGTTGAATATCAAGATACAAAGTTTGGTCTCGGCTACAACCAGAAATTTGTCAACGGCTATGTTAACGGCCCATTGACAAAGACACACACACGTCGTGGATTTGTTGGTACAGTGAAGGATTATTTCATGAATCAGTCAAACAATCAGTTTGAGCTTGACTTTGATGTAGTAGGTCCGTATACTCTAAGCAAGAAAGTGGCTTACTATGGCGCTGACCAGGGTAACAGCAAAGATATACGCCGTGGAACAATGATTCTTGAGGCTGTGCGTATGGCTGATGCTGATGTAAATTTTGCCGACTACGATTGGACAGGTAACGGTTATGTCGACCAAGTTTATGTGCTTTTTGCAGGACATGGTCAGGCAGACGGTAGCGACAGCAATACTATATGGCCACATGAATCGAGTCTCTCAAATAGCGAGGTAGGAACTTCGTATCCAAGCAACGACTATGATGCAAACGGCAATCGCGTAGCAGTAAATACCTACGCTTGTGGTCCAGAGCTTCTTGGATCTGCACGTGCAGGTATTGGTACACTCTGTCATGAGTTTGCCCATTGTCTTGGCTATCCCGACATGTATGATACAGCTTATGGAGGAAACTTAGGTATGTCATTATGGGACTTAATGGACACAGGCAGTTACAATGGTGACAGTTTCTGCCCTCCAAACTTCACAGCATACGAGAAATGGTTTGCGGGATGGCTTCAGCCAACTGTTCTTGACAAGCCGACTACTGTAAAGGGTGTAAAGCCCCAAGATGAAGAATACGGACATACATACGTTATATACAATGACGCTGAACCTAATGAGTATTATTTATTGGAGAACCGACAGAATAATGTAGGTTTGTGGGATACTCAATTGCCATCAAGTGGCTTGATGATAACACATGTTGACTATGACGCAAAGTTATGGGGCTACAATGTTGTAAATACTATATGTAACTATTCAAACTTGAAGAACGATCATGAGCGTCTCACCTTGTTCTGTGCAGACAATGACCGTAATGCAAACGGTAAGGACACATCATACGGCGACCTATATCCCTACAATGGCAATAATGAGCTTACCAATTCTTCTGTTCCTGCCGCGGTGATTTACAATGGCGGCACACACATGTCAAAGCCAATTACCAACATCAAGCAAAATAACGATGGTAGTGTAGATTTCGATTTTATGGGTGGTGGCGAAACTGCTATTGCCGGTGTCGTTAATGACAACAAGAATGTTGACAACCGCGTATTCTCAATTGACGGAGTTTACCTTGGCAACGATATCAACGCTGTTGGTAATGGCGTGTTTATCGTGAACGGAAAGAAAGTTGTTAAATAAAGCAATGTAGAATGAAACGCTATAAGCTATTACTTTTTGTTTGTGCTGCCCTTGTTTTGGGGGCATGCACCAACAAAAAAACAAAACAGAAAACTGACGAGCCGAAACTTATTATTGAAAAACAGAAAACGGACTCTGTAAATACAGAAGACGTATCTAATATTCAGCTCTCCAGTCCATCAGAGATACCTCAATTTCCTGGTGGCTTTGAAGCCATGCGCTCATATATCAAGAACAATATACGCATGCCTGAAGCTGCCAAGAAAATGAAGAAAGAGGGACAAGTTATTGTGAATGCTCATGTTGGCACAAATGGTAAAATAACCGATTGTGAGATATTCTCCTCTGACGATGAAGTTTTCAATGACGAGGCTTTGCGCGTTGTAAAGTCAATGCCAGTGTTCACACCTGCCCATAAAGACGGTCAAGCTGTGGAGTCAGAGTGTAAGATTGCTGTCATGTTCAGACAATAAAAATGATAGTATTATAGTATATATATAATAAGGTGTCGCCTCTATGTCTTAAAGCACAGAGGCGACACCTTATTTTTAGTACGCTCGGCATGAGCATTATCTAACGGGTGCAAGTCCCTAGTAAGCC
>OIZF01001757.1_pt1 | contig 11844 bp, 12 predicted proteins | sample 1588471 | NCBI WGS metagenome assembly OIZF01 (sample SAMN03283279) | human gut metagenome | biome: human-associated habitat; material: feces | host: Homo sapiens | place: Peru | collected 2012
GATAATATTCCTGTGGATAAAATTGTAGTAATGGTTCAAAAAGAAGTTGGAGATCGTTTCAAAGCAACACCAGGTACTAAAGATTATAATTCTTTGTCTATTTTTTTAAACTATTATTTTGACATTTCAAAATTGATGGATGTAAGCAGAAATGTTTTTCTTCCAAAGCCAAATGTTGATAGTATTGTTGTAGAATTCAAAAAAAATAAGAAAAATTATAATATTAAGAATGAAAAATTATTTTTTCAACTTATACATGATAGTTTTCAACAGAAAAGAAAGACAATTAAGAACAATCTGAATAAATATGACTTAAAAATTGTGGAAAACGTGTTGAAAAAGTATAATTTTGATTTGAATAGTAGGGCAGAACAGATTCCAATATATGTATTTGCCGATATATCTAATGAAATAGGAGGTAGTTATGAACAATAATGTGGAAAACTCTGTGGAAGAAACATTTGATGATATGTTAGATTCCGTAAAAAGTATTAATGATGATTTTATCAACAGTTACTTTGAAGATGACAAAATTGACTCTATTGTCAAAGAAAATAAAGAAGAAAGTGATATTTATAATGAAGATTCTTTAAAAGAATTATCAAATGAGCTAAATGATGAATTATTTAATCCTGTGGAAAAAAATGTGGAAAACATTGTTCAAGAAGAACAACATGAAGAAAAAAAGTCTTTAGAGGAAGAAAATGTACTAGAATTAATTGATCAAACAACATCTAGTGAAGAATTTTTTGATATTTTAGAAGGTAAGTTTAATGATAAATAAAAAGTGGGATGAAATATTAGAACCAGAATTTAAGAAGGATTATTTTCATAAGCTTGGAATTTTCGTAAAAAGCCAGTATAAATCTCATGTAGTGTATCCGAAATATTCTGATATATTTAATGCTCTTCGATATACGGATTATGATCAAGTTAAGGTAGTAATTCTTGGTCAAGATCCTTATCATGGTGATAAAGAAGCACATGGTTTGTCTTTTTCTGTTCAAATGGGAGTTCCTATGCCTCCATCATTAAGAAATATTTTTAAAGAACTTTATGATGATGTAGGTGTCAAAAGAAATTTAACAGATTTGACTGATTGGGCAAAACAAGGAGTACTTTTGCTAAATTCTATTATGACTGTGGAAAAAGATAAGCCACTATCTCATAAAGATAGAGGTTGGGAAAATTTTACAGATTATATTATTCAAAAATTAGGAGAAAGAGAAGAACCGATAGTATTCATTCTTTGGGGAAGTTATGCTAGAAGTAAAAAAGAATTAATTACAAATAAAAATCATTTAATTCTAGAAAGTGTTCATCCTTCTCCTTTGTCAGCAAACAGGGGATTTTTTGGAAGCAAACCGTTTTCTAAAACGAATCATTTTTTGGAGGCAAATCATATAGAACCAATTAAATGGTAATTTCCTTTTTCAATCAATATATTTATCAATAAAAGTAGAAAATACTTTTTTTTTTTGTTATACTTAATTGGAGGTGTAACTATGGATGGTGCATATAATTTTTTAATGAAAGATATTAATATTAAATATGGGGATAGTATAGTCGCTGCTATCAGTGGTGGTCCTGATTCTATGGCCTTATTACATATGCTATATAAAATAAAACAGGCAATTGATATAGAAGTTATCTGTGCTCATGTCAATCATAATACAGGAAGATCTGGTCAATATGAAGAGCAAAAATATGTAGAGAAATTTTGTAGAAACCATAACATTATATTTGAAACAATGACCATAGAAGATTATGGAGACGATAATTTTGAAAATGAAGCTAGAACGAAAAGATACAACTATTTCGAACAGATTGTAAAAGAGTATCACGCAAAATACCTACTTACAGCACATCATGCGGATGATTTGATGGAAACTATATTAATGAGAATTGTCAGAGGATCTACTTTAAGAGGGTATAGTGGATTTTCTAAGATAGTAGATCGTGGTGAATATAAAATTATTAGACCATTTATAGAAATTACAAAACAAGAATTAATAAATTATGATAAAAAGAATAAAATACAATATTATATTGATAGTACAAATTTAGAGGATATTCATACTAGAAACAGATTCCGAAAATATATTGTTCCAGAATTAAAAAAAGAAGATCCTAATGTTCATAAAAAATTTTATAAGTTTAGTACAATGTTATTGCAATATAATAATTTTATCGACAAACAAGTAGAAGAAATCATTCCTAGAGTATATCCACAAAATATATTAAATATAGAAGAATATTTAAAATTAGATTATGTAATTGCGATGAAAGTTATATATTATATTTTAGAAAAAATATATCAAGAAGATTTGATGTTAATCACTAATCATCATGCTGAATTAATCTATCATTTAATAAAATCAAGAAAACCAAATTCATATATCTATCTCCCTAATAATTTAAAAGCAATCAAAAGTTATAATGAATTAGTTTTTGTGAATGAGCCAATGAAAGATGATGAATATGAAATTGAAATTATTCAATATTTAAATCTTCCAAATGGTAAAAATATAGAGGTTGTAGATGTTTCTAATCAAACAGATAATAATGTTTGTCGATTAAGTATGGATGATGTAAAATTTCCACTTCGTGTTAGAACAAGAAAAAATGGAGATAAAATTCATGTTAAAGGAATGTTAGGTAGCAAAAAAATCAATGACATTTTTATCAATGAAAAGATTACGGTCCCAGAACGTAACACTTGGCCTATTGTAGTAGATTCAAATGATGTTGTTGTTTGGCTGCCAGGACTTAAAAAGTCAAAATTTGATAAAACAAAATCAGAAAAGTATGATATAATACTTAAGTATTATTAAGAAAGGAGCCTTTTATGAATAAAAAAGCAGTAAAAAAACAAGCTATTCCTTATTTAATATTAGGATTATTTATCATTGGAGTTTTATTCTTTATGAATATGGCCAATAATACAATTGAAATATTGAGTTATAATGAATTTGCAAGTCAAATAAAAGATGTAAAAACTGTTACAATTACACCAAGTATTAAAGGTGGAGTATATGAAATAACTGGGCAAATGAAAAATTATGATAAAAATAAGTATTTTTATATCAAAACTCCTTTGTCAGAAGAAGTTGTTTCTCAAGTACTAACAGCATCTGTAGAAAATAATTTTACAGTCATTACAGAATCCGATCCAAGTTCTAGTACACTTTTACTTTTCTTAGTAAATGTTCTTCCAATTGTGATCTTAGTAGGAGCTGCATTCTTCTTTATTTCAAAACAAATGGGAAGTGCTAATAAATCTATGGATTTTGGAAAGAGTCGTGCTCGTTTAAGTGAAGATTCTAAAAAAGTAACATTTAATGAAGTCGCTGGATTAACAGAAGAAAAAGAAGAAGTTCAAGAATTAATTGATTTCTTAAAAAATCCAAAGAAATTTACTTCTATGGGAGCCAGAATTCCAAAAGGAGTTTTATTACAAGGTCCTCCAGGAACAGGTAAAACATTATTAGCGAGAGCTGTAGCTGGTGAAGCGAATGTTCCATTTTATTATATTAGTGGATCTGATTTCGTTGAGTTATTTGTAGGAGTTGGAGCTAGTCGTGTTAGGGATATGTTTAAACAAGCAAAACATAATGCCCCTTGTCTAATATTTATTGATGAAATTGATGCAGTAGGTCGTCAAAGAGGAGCAGGATTAGGTGGTGGACACGACGAACGTGAACAAACACTAAATCAATTATTAACAGAAATGGATGGCTTTGGAGCAAATGAAGGTATTATTATTATTGCTGCAACAAATAGACCAGATGTACTTGATCCAGCTTTACTTAGACCAGGTCGCTTTGATAGACAAATTACAGTAAATTTACCAGATGTAAAAGGAAGAGAAGAAATTCTTGAAGTACATGCAAAAGGTAAAATATTTGCAAAAAATGTAAATTTAAGCAATATTGCAAAACGTACTATCGGTTTCAGTGGTGCAGATTTAGAGAATTTATTAAATGAAGCTGCATTATTAGCAGTCCGTAAAGGAAAAAAATGCATTTCTATGGTAGAAATTGATGAAGCACATGATCGTGTTTTAATGGGACCTGCTAAAGTAAGTCATAAATATAATGATAGAGAAAAGAGAACCGTCGCTTATCATGAAGCAGGACACGCTGTTATCGGAATTAAATTAGAAGGTGCAAACGAAGTACAAAAAATAACGATTATTCCAAGAGGTCAAGCAGGTGGTTATAATTTAATGCTTCCAAAAGAAGAAACGTATCTATCTACTAAAACAGAATTACTTGATTCTATTAGTGGTTTATTAGGTGGTCGAGTTGCTGAAGAATTAATGTTCCATGAAGTTACAACTGGTGCTCATAACGATTTCGAAAAAGCCACAAAAATTGCTCGTGCTATGGTAACCGAATATGGTATGAGTGATTTAGGACCTGTTCAATTTGAACAACAAGAAGGAAGCGTTTTTCTTGGTAGAGATTATAATAAAAGTCGTAACTTCTCTAGTCAAGTAGCTTTTGAGATTGATCAAGAACAAAGAAAAATTATTAATGAGTGTTATGAAATTGCTAAGAAGATTATTTCAGAAAACATGGACTTATTAAATCTTATTGCAGAAGCATTATTAGAAAAAGAAACTATTACAAAAGAACAAATCGATTATTTGGTAGTACATGGATGTTTACCAGATGAAGATGGAGAAATCGATGCAAGTGATTTTGAAGAATTAAGTTATGAAGACTTAAAACTTTCAGAATTAAAAGAATTAGCAAAAGAAAAAAACATAAAAAATTATTCTACTATGACAAAAGAAGAAATCATTAAAGCATTAGAAGACGAATAGGTCTTCTAATTTTTTTGTCAAATGGATAGCATATTCTTTCAATATATGTTAAAATATAGTTTAGATAATTATAAAAGAATGGTGATAGTATGGGAAAAATTATAGCGCTAGTTAATCAAAAAGGAGGGGTTGGCAAAACAACTTCAAGTATTAACTTAGCTGCATCTTTAGGTTATTTAAAGAAAAAAGTATTATTAGTTGATCTAGATCCTCAAGGTAACTCTACAACAGGAGTCGGAGTAAACAAGACGGATTACGAAAAAAGTATGTATGAGTTATTGAAAGATGAAACAACTTTAAATGAGGTAATTATTAAAACGAAATTTAAAAATTTGTATATTATTCCTGCTACTATTAACCTAGCAGGAATTGACTTTGAATTAAGCGAAAAACAAAATCAAGATGCTTCCTTTTCAAAAGGAAAACAATTAAAAAATAAATTAGAGGAAGTAAAGGATGTTTTTGATTTTATTATTATTGATTGTCCACCTTCTTTGGGAATTTTAACAACAAATGCACTAACAGCAGCGGACTCAGTAATTATACCTGTTCAATGTGAATTCTTTGCATTGGAAGGAATTATGCAACTTTTAAATACCATTATGATGGCTCAAAAGAATTTGAATCCAACTTTGGATATTGAAGGTGTTTTATTAACAATGTTAGATGGAAGAACAAATTTGGGATTAGAAGTTGTAGAAGAAATTAAAAGTTATTTTAAAGAACGTGTATATGATACAATAATTCCTCGTTTAGTAAGATTGTCAGAGGCACCAAGTCATGGCAAACCAATAATAGCTTATGATCCACAAAATAGAGGATCAGAGGCTTACTTAAACTTAGCAAAAGAGGTGATTGAACGAAATGGAAACTAAAAAAAGGGCGCTTGGCAGAGGACTAGAAGAACTATTTAACAATGAAAACTTGAATTTAAGTCAAATAGAAGAATCTGTTTATGAAACTGCTAGAACAGATGAAATCGTAGAATTAGATTTAGATACATTACGTGCTAATCCATATCAACCTAGAAAAATATTTGATGACGATGCATTACAAGAATTGGCAGATTCTATAAAGGAACATGGTGTATTTCAACCCATTATTGTAAAAAAAAGCATAAAAGGTTATGAAATTATAGCAGGAGAAAGAAGATATAGAGCTTCTAAATTAGCAGGAAAGAAAACAATTCCTGCCATTATTAGAAATTTTTCAGATGAAGAGATGATGGAAATAGCATTACTAGAAAATCTTCAAAGAGAGAATTTAACTTCTATAGAAGAAGCAGAAGCTTATCATATGATGTTAGAGCAACTTCATTTAACACAAGAAGAGCTTGCAACTAAAGTAGGAAAAAGTAGAAGCCATATTACCAATATTTTAGGACTTCTTCGTTTGCCTAAAAATGTTCAAACTTTGATTAACTCTTCTCAAGTTAGTATGGGACATGCTAGAATTTTAAGTAAACTAGAAGATTCGAAGCAAATAGAAGAGTTAGCAAACAAAATAGTTAGTGAAAAATTGTCTGTTCGTGATGTTGAGAAAATGACTCAATCTGATAATTTTGAGAGAAAGAATAAAGTAAAAAGGGAAAAGTCAACAAATCAATATAAATATGTAGAAGATTTAATGAGAGAAAAGCTAGATACAAGAGTTAAAATTAATAATAAAAAAATAGAAATATCATTTGTGAATGATGCAGATTTAAATCGAATTTTAGAGATTATTGATATTAAAGAGTAGGTGAAATTATGCTAAAAGTCATTTTAAACGAAAAAGTACTTCATCCAATCATTATTGTTGTTTCTTTGTGGCTTATTTATTTTATTTTTAATCGAATTATTAGGAAAATGATTAAATCTAAACAACGAATAAAAGGAATTAATAGTAAAAAAAATAAAACAATGCTTTCTTTGTTAAATAATTTAGTGAAATATTTTTTAATTGTTATTGGCCTTGTTATGATTTTAAATGTATACGGAGTAAATACAAGTAGTTTAATTGCTTCTTTAGGAGTAGCGAGTGCCGTAATTGCATTAGCTTTTCAAGATACTTTAAAAGACTTTCTTGCTGGTATTTTTATTGTTATAGAGGATCAATATGATATAGGAGATACCGTTACAATTAACGGCTTTAAAGGAGAAGTAGTAGGTGTAGGACTTAGAACAACAAAATTAAAGGCATATACTGGAGAATATTGCTTTATTGCTAATCATAATGTTGGAGATGTTATTAATCATAGTTTAAGTAAGTCTTTAGCAATTGTCAATGTACAAGTATCTTATGATGCAGATTTAGACGAAGTGGATAAAATACTTACGAATTTTTGTAACAAATTAACAAAAGAGTTGCCTGATTTAAAAGGCAATGTCAATCTTGATGGAATTGATGAGTTGGCAGATTTTGGAATTACTTATCGAATTTCGGTTGAAACAAAGCCTTTAAAAAATATTGAAATTGCTAGAAAAATTAGAAAAGAAGTAAAAATGGAATTAGATCGAAATAACATTGAAATTCCTTTTCCTCAAGTGGTGATTCATCATGAATAATTATAAACTTGGCAGTATTGTTGTAATGAAAAAACAACATCCTTGTGGTTCCAATGAATGGGAAATTATAAGAGTAGGCGCTGATATTAAAATTAAATGTAAAAATTGTGGAAGAAGTATCATGCTTCCAAGAATCGAATTTAATAAAAAAATGAAAAAAGTATTACAATATTAGGAGGAATTATGACCAGAAATAAAAAGAAAAAAGAAAAATTATATGGTCCAGTTTTAGTTATTATAATTATTACTTTAATGATTGGAGCACTTAGTTTTTTACTAAAAATAATTGGTTTTGAAAGCTCTCAGACAGTGATTGCGAATAACACTTTAGAAACAACTCTTATAACAGTTAAAAATTTATTTAGTTTAGAGGGATTTCGTTTTTTTATTGATGAAGCAGTTTCTAACTTTAGATTATTTGAACCTCTTGTCCTTTTAATTATTTCTATTATAGGAATTGGAATTTGTGAAAAAAGTGGATTTTTGAAAGCGTTATTTACTCCGCTAAAGCGAGTAAAATTAAACATTATTATATTTGTTACTTTATTTTTAGGAATCATTAGTACTATAATTGGTGACTATAGTTATATATTTTTACTTCCTCTTGTTGCCATTATGTTTAAATATTTAGAGAGAAGTCCAATTCTTGGAATTATTGTTGTCTATCTTGGAATTACCCTAGGATATGGATCAGGATTAGTATTTAATTATACTGATTATTCTTTAGCATTACTTACAGAAACAGCTGCTAAGGTAGATATTGATAAAAATTTTGGATTCAGTGTATATTCTTACACTTATATTATGTTAATCACAACATTTATTCTCTCTTTTTTATCTACTATTGTAATTGATAAGTTTTTAGTTCCAAAAGTAAATAAAAAATATACTTATGAAGAAGAGGAATTAATAATATCTACTAAAGCTAAAAGAATTTCTTTATTGGTAGGACTTATTTATATTTTATTAATTGTTTATATGATATTACCGGTTAAATTACCAGGGGCAGGTATTTTATTAGATCAAAATGCAACAAGATATTTAGAACAATTATTTGGAACAGGTTCTCCATTTGCGAATGGATTGGTTTTAATTATTACTTTATTATTAATTATTTGTGGATATGTTTATGGTAAAAAATCTGGAAATATTGAAGATAGTCATGACTTTAGTTTGGGATTATCCAAAAATTTTGAAAACTTAGGATTAATGTTTGTTTTAATGTTTTTTATCTCTGAGTTAACAGCAATTATAAAATGGACAAATATTGGAACAGTAATTGGTTCGAAATTAATAGAATTTGTAGGTGGACTTCAATTGTCAGGAATTATTTTAATAGTTGTATTCTTTATCGTTATTTTATTAATGAGCATCTTACTTCCAGGGACTATGGAAAAATGGGAAATTGCAAGTCCTATAGTGATTCCATTATTTATGCAGTCTAATATTACACCTGCATTTACTCAATTTATATTTAAGGTTGCTGATGGAATTGGAAAAGCTATCTCTCCAATTTACATTTACTATATTATAATGCTTGCTTTTTTAGAAAAGTATCGTATAAGTGAGAAAAATAAAATTAGTATTTTTGGAATTTTGAAAATGATTTTCCCAACTGTATTTATTATTGGATTTATTTGGTTATTAATTATTGTATTATGGTATGTAATGGGATTACCTCTTGGTATTCATATACTACCAACATTATAAGTCAGAGAATTCTGGCTTTTTTTATTATTGTGTGATATAATTTTCTTACTGGAGGTATGGTTATGGGGTTAACAGCGGGAATTGTTGGATTGCCAAATGTAGGAAAAAGTACATTATTTAATGCTATTACAAAACAAAAAATATTAGCTGCAAATTATCCTTTTGCTACAATTGATCCAAATGTTGGTGTAGTAGTAGTTCCAGACGAACGCTTAGATTTTTTAAATCAATTATACCAACCAAAAAGTTTGGTACCAACAACGATAGAATATACTGATATTGCAGGGCTTGTAAAAGGCGCATCTGTTGGTGAAGGCCTTGGTAATAAATTTCTTTCTCATATTAGAGAAGTAGATGCTATTGTAGAAGTAGTAAGATGCTTTAAAAATGACGACATTATTCATGTAGAAGGTTCTGTTGATCCTATTAGAGATATTGAAATAATAGGATTGGAATTGATATTAGCAGATCTAGAAGTTGTTAATAATAGAATAGGTAGAATCAGTAAAAAAGCTACTATGTCTAAAGATAAAGAAACTTTAAAAGAAGTTGCAGTTTTGACAAAAATTAAAGAAAATTTAGAAAAAAACATTCCTTTGAGACGAGTTGAATTTAACGAAGACGAATTAGATTTTTTAAAAGGATTTAGTTTACTTACCTTAAAACCAATTATCTATATGGCGAATGTTAGTGAAGATGATCTTTTAGAAGAAACTAATGAATATGTAGAAAAAGTAAAAGAATATGCTACTAAAGAAAATTCAGAGGTAATTGTAGTAAGCGCTAAAATAGAAGAAGAACTATGTGATTTGTCTGACGAAGAAAAAATAGAATTTTTAAATGAATTAGGTATAAAAGAAGCGGGACTTAATAAACTAATTAAGGCTACCTATAAACTCTTAGGATTGGCCACTTATTTTACTGCAGGAACAGATGAATGTAGAGCTTGGACTTTTAAAAAAGGAATGAAAGCTCCAGAGTGTGCAGGAATTATTCATTCAGATTTTGAGAAAGGATTTATTAGAAGCGAAACAATAAGTTTTAATGATTTAAAAGAATATGGATCAGAATTAAAAGTAAGAGAGGCTGGAAAGCTTCGAATTGAAGGAAAGGAATACATCATGCAAGATGGCGATATTTGCCATTTTAGATTTAATGTATAGGTGATGAAAATGAATTTAAATAATGTTTTAAAAAAAGTATATATGTGGATGTTTATTGGACTATTGGTAACTTTTATAACTGGTTATTATGTTTCTATCAATGAAAATATCGTTTATAAAATCTATAGTACTTCTTTATATTGGATTTTATCTATTATTGAACTTGTTCTAGTCATTGTTTTATCTGCGAGGGTAGGAAAAATGAATATTACTACTTCTAGGATTATGTTTTTAATTTATTCATTTGTGACAGGATTAACATTTTCTTCCATCTTTATTGCATATGAATTAAGTTCTATTATTTATGTCTTCTTTATAGCAGCATTACTATTCTTAGTTTTTTCTGCAATAGGATATTTTACAAAATTAGATTTGACAAAAATGGGAACATTTTTACTTATGGCTTTAATTGGTATATTAATTTGTTCTATTGTTAATATCTTTGTAGGAAATGGATTATTTGAAATCATTATTAGTTCAATCAGTGTTTTAGTATTCTTAGGATTTACTGCATATGATGTAAATAAGATAAAATTATTAGAAAATTATTATCCAGATGAAAATTCTTTAGCAATTGCTGGAGCATTAGAATTGTATTTAGATTTTATTAATATATTTATTGATTTATTAAGATTATTTGGTAATAATCGAGACTAATTAAGAATAAAATAAAAGGACTTTACATTGTAAAGTTTTTTTGTTATAATCTCTTACGAGTATTAATTTACTCCTTGCTTATTTTAAGCCGAGAAGACCATAAGGAGGTGTAAGAATGAAAAATTATGAAATTATGTTTATTGTAAAACCAACTTTAAGTGAAGATGAAACAAAAAAAGTTGTTGAAAATTTTGGTAAAGTTTTAACTGATAATGGTGCAACAATAACAGAATCAAAAGAAATTGGTCAAAGAGAATTAGCTTATGAAATCAAAGATTTTAAGAGTGGATACTATTATTTATATGTTGTAGAAGCTGCTGATGATAAAGCTATTAAAGAATTTGATCGTTTAGCTGGAATTAGTAGTGATGTAATTCGTCATTTGATAACAAAATTAGAAAAATAGTGAGGTATTCTTATGAATAGAGTAATGCTGATAGGTAGATTAACAGCGAAACCAGAACTTCGTTATACAGGATCAAATATTCCTTACGCAAGATTTACAATTGCTGTTAATAGACAATTTAATAATCAAGACGGAAATAGAGAAGCAGATTTTATCAATATTATTGTTTGGAGAAAACAAGCAGAGGTTATTTGCAATTATTTTGATAAAGGAAATCAAATCGCTATTGAAGGTCGTTTACAAACAGGAAGTTATGACGCTCAAGATGGAAGCAAACGTTATACAACAGATGTTGTGTTAGATCAATTTCATTTTATTGAAAGTAGAGCACAGAGAGAAGCAAGTTCTAATAATGCTCCAGTAGATAATGTTAGTCCATATGACTATCAAGAACCAAGTAATGATGTCAATGTAGAAAATGATCCATTCGCAGATTTTGGAGATAGCGTTTCAATTGATGATAACTTCTTAGACTAAAAAAGGAGGATAATCATGGCAGAATTTTATAGAAAAAAGAAAAAAATTTGTCAA
>OIZF01001759.1_pt1 | contig 11828 bp, 9 predicted proteins | sample 1588471 | NCBI WGS metagenome assembly OIZF01 (sample SAMN03283279) | human gut metagenome | biome: human-associated habitat; material: feces | host: Homo sapiens | place: Peru | collected 2012
CTGGGTATCGCGTGTTGAAGCAGTCGCGCCCTGTAAGGGCAAAAGCTTTAAGACACGGCGCAGGTATTGAACAAAATATACATACGTTGTTCCACTTTAAGACCGCTAAATCAGCTATCAAGCAAGAATAACAACATAAAGGATTAAGGCTTTTGCCCTTACAGGGCGTGACTGCTCCAACACACGATACCCAGGGTGCCGCTTCGCTTGCCCTGGGCTAAGTGCTGTTGGCCTTTCAGGCCGTGCAAACCTAAATCCGAAACTTCAGCCAACTGCCACTTACACCACCCTACCGTCATCACCTTTCTGAGGCAAAGCAAGTTTCTATTTTCCCTGGCTCCATCACCTTGTAGCCAAAAAAAGTGCAGCGCTTTATCGCAAAGCACTGCACCCACATAATGGTTATATATCAACTGATAAACAAAAAGTCAATCTTATTTTGCCCCATACGTTTCAGACACCACACGTATGCGCAACACCTTTATTTTGTCGGCACCCACAGGCAGTGTGCCAGCAAAGCCATAGGTCAACTTGCCACCAGCATGGTCAAACGACGGGGTACGCTGCAAGTTCCACTCACCGGCATCATCAGCCTGCATGGTATGCCATTGCAAAGGCGTTATGCTGTCGTTGAAAAGTCCGAGTTTTGCCACACTGTCGTAAGGCATGGTGCTCATGTTGCCAAAACCCGAACTCAAACGCGGCAAAACTGGCGTAACGATGCGCCGGCCGCGCTCGGTATAGAACAGATTGATGCCTGGACCATCGGCAGCCGTAATGGCCTCGATGTGGTAACGCCCGGCGGACAAGGTTTCACTACGCTCCATGTCAAGCGACATAGGCTTAGTGTCTATTTCCTTTTCAAACTTGTAGTACGGCAATTCTACACTGCTGCCAAAGTCGTCGGTAGTAGACACACATCTGTCGCCGGCATTGATGTTGACAGCCGTGTTCAGTTTCCACCCATCGCGTGCCAACAGGTTGACCGAACGTGGTATGGTTGACAAATTGTAGATGTTGGGGTTCGTCTCCTTCACCCAATTTACTTTGTAAGCAAACAGGCTGCCAAAGGCTATTGACGAAATGAGCGTGACAAGGCACACAAGAGCCAAAGCCCATCGTGTAGCGGCCGACAGCGGACGGGTGCTTGACGACCTGAACAACGAGCGCACCAACAAATAGAAAAGTGTACCTAAGAACACCAGTGACGATATGACGCCCAACCAGCCCAACACACCTATCATGGCATCGTGGGCTATGAGCCACCCCAGACTGTCGTTCATGGCATTGCCAATGTGGCTGCTCTCACCATAGGCTATGGCAAGGAATACGGCACACGCCAAAACCGATGCGATTAAAGTGCCAATAATCAGCAGTACAAACAGTTTGACACAGAACACAAAGATGGTTAGCAATGTGCCCCAAAAACTGCGTGCGGCACTGCGAAACTCTGGCGACTGCACATAGTTGGCCGCCCGGTTGGCTTCGCGCATAACCTCCTCGCTGATGCTTTGTGCATTGACGGGTTTGCCCTGCATGCGCAAGCGATCCTCAGGGGTGTTGGCTGCCGGTATGAGTGCCCACGCCACAAGGTAAATTATGCCGATGGTTGAAAAGCTGACCAATGCCAGCAGCACCATGAGTATGCGCCACGGCAGGGGGTCGTCACAGCCAAAATACTGGCACAAGCCCGACATGACACCACCCAGCATTTTGTCTTGCGGGTCGCGGTAAAGTTTGCGGGCGCCCATACCGTTCTTTTCTTGTCCGGCCGACGTGCCTTCGCCACCGGTCTGTGTCTGACTTTCGGAGGCTTCACCGTCATGGTTGGCAGATTTGGCATCATCGGCCGTCTCGTCCATTTGTTCGGGGTTGCCAATGCGCTTTATTATTTGCTGCACGTGTTCAATGCTGATGGCCTCCACCCCTTGGTCTTTAAGTTCGCTCAGCAATTCGGCCACACGGTGCTCTATGTCGTCGGCTATCTCTGCCCCACCCTCGCGTTTGTCGAAGTAGCGGTGCATGTTGTCAATGTATTGTTCGAGCAGTTGGCAGGCATCGTCGTCGATGGCATACAGCACGCCAAACATGTTGATGGTAATATTCTTTTTCATAATGCGGGTTTCTGATTTGTTTGTTTAATGATAAAGTGCTACGCCTTGAGCGGCAACTGTGGCGTCACATTCTTGAGCAGTGACACCGTGCGTGCCAGTTCGTTCCAGGCATTGTCGAGTTCGCACAAAAAGTTTCGCCCCTCGGGGGTCAGACTGTAGTATTTGCGTGGAGGTCCTTGTGTTGACTCCCGCCACTCGTATTGTAGCAGTCCGTCCTTTTTTAGTCGGGTGAGCAATGGGTAGAGCGTGCCTTCTACTACTATCAGTTCGGCCTCTTTCAAACGTGCGATGATGTCGTTTGCATAACTCTCCTCACGACTCAGCAACAGCAATACACAGTACTCGAGCATGCCTTTGCGCATCTGTTGTTTGGCATTGTCTACATTCATAAGCAGTATTCCTTAATTGTTTGATGGTGCAAATATAGGCTATAACTTGGTACTATGCAATACATAGTACTATAAAATCGCAAAGGTTTAAGGTTTATTATACATGGCGATGGGGGAATGCGGTAATGGGGGCAACGCGTCTCGCGTCGGGGATAGTGCAGCTGTTGTTTAGTGGGTTTTGTATGTCTTTTCTTTTTATTTTCCCGACGCGAGACGCGTCGCCCCCATTAGAGGTAGCGTACGATGCTCGGTGATGTGCAGATATGCAAATGTACAAATACAGCTGACGCCGCAGCGTTGCTATTTGCAACGCTACGGCGTCAGCCCATTAGCATATTAGCACATTGCCATATTAGCACATTACCATGCTCGCATCACTTTGCATTAAGTTTGAGCGCGTCCTGGTCGTCATACTGCTTTTGCAGGCGGACAAGCTCCTTCATCAAGCGGGCAGTGATTTTCTCAGTACCCGGCTGGCCATAGATGTTGTGCATTTCATGCGGGTCGGTATTGAGATTATAAAGTTCCCACTTATTGATGTCGTTGTAGAAGTGAATGAGCTTGTAACCATCAGAACTGCGTACACCATAATGACGCTTTACGGCATGTTCGGCCGGATATTCATAATAGTGGTAGTAGATGCTCTTGCGCCAGTTTTTGGGGTGTTTGCCTTGCAACAGCGGCAGGAGCGACACGCCCTGAATGTCAGCTGGCACGGGGGCACCCGCCAGTTGCAGGAATGTGGGTGCATAGTCAATGTTCTGCACCATCTCGTTGATGTCGCCACGGGCATTGAAGCCCTTTGGCAGACGCATTACCAACGGCGTGTTGAGCGACTCCTCATACATAAAGCGCTTGTCAAACCACCCGTGCTCGCCCATGTAGAAACCTTGGTCGGAGGTGTAAACCACGAGCGTGGAGTCGAGCAATCCCGACTGCTTGAGGTAGTCGAGCATGCGGCCGACGTTGTCGTCAAGGCTCTTCACCACCTTGGCATAGTCGCGCATGTAGCGCTGGTACTTGAACTCTTCCAAAGCCTTGCCCGTGAGGTGACGGCTGTTAAAGTCTAAGGCCAGCGAATCGTAGAAGTAGTCATACTCGGCACGCGACCTTGAGTCGAGACGGCCAATCATGTTGAGGTAATTGCCAGTCAGGAATGTCTTTGAACCCGGACTGTACATCTTGGTGTCGTACACAATGTCCATGTGCTTGCCAATCTGCATCTCGGCCGTTTTGGCTGCATCGCGGCCCTCATAGTCGTCGTAGAAGTTTTCGGGCAGGGCAAATGTCTTGTCCTCATATTCGCGCAGATACTTGAGTTCGGGCAACCAGGCACGGTGGCAAGCCTTGTGGTGCACAAAGAGTATGAAGGGCTTGCTCCTGTCGCGCTTGTGCTCCATCCAGTCAATGGCCTTGTCGGTCACGATGTTGGTCACATAGCCCTTTTCGCGTGTTTCGGTGCCGTCCATGTTGATAAAGTTGGGGTTGTAGTAGTCACCCTGTGCCGGCAGAATGTTGTAGTAGTCAAAGCCCGTGGGAGTGCTCACCAAGTGCCACTTGCCAATGATGGCGGTTTGGTAACCAGCCTTTTGCATGAGTTTGGGCATGGTTTGCTGCGAACCGTCAAACACGCCGTGCTCATTGTTAGTAAAGCCATTCTTGTGTGAGTGTTTGCCAGTAATCATACAAGCGCGGCTGGGGCCCGACAGCGAGTTGGCCACATAAGAGTTAACAAACTTCACGCCATCGGCCGCAATGCGGTCGAGGTTGGGTGTCTCGACAAAACGGTTGTCGTAGCAACTCATCATTTGCGCCGTGTGGTCGTCGGTCATGATGTACACAATGTTGTAGTGCCCTTGCGCTGCAGCAGCGGCGGGGAACAGCATTGGTGCTAAAAGCAGGAGATTCTTCTTCATAAGAGAGGTTGGTAAAAATAAAGTTGACGAGCCGGCTATTGGTACGAATAGCGACAGCTCGTCAACTTGCGTTATAATCAGTTTATTGAAGAGCAACTATGCCATTACTTCTTCTGTGTCATGTTGTAAACGATGTCCATGATTTGCTTGCCAAGGGCATCGGCTTCCTCCATAGTGTGTGCCTCAGAGTATACACGAATGATAGGCTCGGTGTTGCTCTTGCGCAGGTGTACCCACTTGTCGGCAAAATCAATCTTCACACCATCGATGTCGGTAACTTGCTCGTTCTTGTAGAGGTCCTTAACCTTCTGCAGAATGCCAAAGATATCGGTAGTCGGATCGAGGTCGATACGGTTTTTGGCAATGTAGTACTGCGGCAGAGAGTTGCGGAGTTCGGTAGCGCGCATGCCGGTCTTGGCCAGATAAGTAAGGATAAGGGCGATACCTACCAATGCGTCGCGGCCAGAGTGGGCAGCGGGGTAAATCACACCGCCATTGCCTTCACCACCAATCACGGCACCAGTTTCCTTCATCTTGGTTACCACGTTTACTTCGCCCACAGCAGCTGCTGCGTAGTTGCAGCCATACTTTTCGGTTACATCGCGCAAGCCGCGGCTTGACGAGAGGTTTGACACCGTGGGGCCAGGTGTGTGGCGCAATACGTAGTCGGCGCAGGCCACGAGTGTGTTTTCCTCGCCAAACATGCTGCCGTCCTCGCATACAAGTGCCAAACGGTCAACATCGGGGTCAACCACAATGCCCAGATCGTGACGTCCCTTACGCAGCAAGTTGCGTATTTCGCTCAGGTTTTGCTTCAAGGGTTCGGGGTTGTGTGCAAAGTTGCCGGTAGGCTCCGTGTTCAAGCCAGTAACCTCTGTCACGCCAAGCTGGCCGAGCAATTTGGGAATGATGATACCACCAACCGAGTTGACTGTATCGATGGCCACTGTGAAGTGTGCACGGCGGATAGCTTCGATGTCAACCAGTTCGAGATCCTTAACCAGCTCAATGTGGCGCTGGTCGTAGCTGTAGTTTTTGGTGTAGCAACCGAGGCTGTCGACATCGGCAAACTCGAAGTTGCAGTTGTTGGCCAAACGTACCACTTCAGATGCCTCTGCGGGCGGCAGGAATTCGCCTTTTTCGTTCAAGAACTTCAAGGCGTTCCACTGGCGCGGGTTGTGACTTGCAGTGATGATGATACCGCCACAAGCGTGTTCCATGGTCACAGCCAGTTCGGTGGTAGGTGTTGAGGCCAGGCCGATGTTGACTACATCAAAGCCCATACCCATAAGTGTACCGCATACCACGTGGCTTACCATCTCGCCCGAGATACGGGCATCGCGGCCGACAACAATCTTACGGCGGAAGGCACGGCTTACCACATTTTCGCGCAGTGCAGCGAATGCAGAAACAGACTTGGCTATATCGACAGGATTGAGCGTATCGCCTGTTTTACCGCCAATAGTACCACGGAAACCTGAAATGGATTTAATCAGTGTCATAGTATCTTTATTGTTTTATTATGTGTTTTATTGTTTGAGATAGCAAAGTTAGTGCAAGGCGAGCGAAATACAAAACGAAAGTCCTAAAACTTTCGTTTTTATTTCCGAGCCGCAGCCTAACGAAAGGGCCAAACGCTACCAACAAGCGCTACCACAAAACGCTACCTCTAATGGGGGCGACGCGTCTCGCGTCGGAAAAATAAAAAGAAAAGACACACAAAACCCACTAAACAACAGCTGCAATATCCCCGACGCGAGACGCGTCGCCCCCATTAGAGTTTGCGTTTCTTCAAGCACCGAACGCCACCAACAAGCGCCACCAACAAACACCACCAACAAGCGCTACTAACAAGCGCTATATCTAAAAAGCCGCCCGGAAAAGCATTCCGGGCGGCTCACCAAATGAAAGAAATTACGATTGATAATTTCTTACCTGCAAGGCTACCTACTTCCTTGCAAGTGGATTAAAAGCGGGAAAGATCTCCGCCTTAAAACGTATTATGCCATGTGGATTAGTCCTCGTCGGCAGACCAACTGTCGCTGCTCCAACCCTTTTGGTCAGACATTACCACGTCAGTATTTTTGTTACCGTCTACGACAAATTTTTCAGATCCAGCCAGCATAGTGTCCTCGGCATAGAGGTTGATAACCTGAGCTTGAGGCTTGCTATATGTCATTTTCATAATTGTGTAACTTGTTTGGTTAAATGTTGGTGATTAGGTATTGCTTACTTAACGAGTTTCTTGCCATTCTGAATGTAGAGGCCGCCCTTAACAGGAGCCCATACACGGCGACCGCTGAGGTCGTAGATGGGGGCATTGTTCTCACCATTGTTGATAGTAGCAGCGTTGATGCCAGTTACAGTATTGCCAAAGTTGAGAGAAATAGCTCCATTGCTGACTGCGCTTGCATTGATGTAAGCCTTGTTGGCAGGAATAGCGGTTACATTGCCCGGAGTGTAGAAACCTACAGTACCAGCGTTTACACCAAATACGAGGTAGTTGGCCTTGGGTGTAGCCTCAGCAAATGCAATACCAGTGTTAGTACCAGTCATATCATTGCCTTCAATAGCAGCAGCTTCACCGATAGTAAGAGTAGCCTTGTCTTCAGCACCAACGAGTACGAAACCAATGTTGGCAGGTACAGCAGTAGTAGCAGTCATGTCGATAGCATTCTTCTCTGCGTTGAGTGCACCAGTGTAGGCAGTAGCACCAGCTACATTGCTTACACCGAAGGGCAAGTAAGCCGAAGCATACTTCTTGTCACCCTGGGCAGTCATGGCAATTTCTACATCGGTAGCGGGGATAACGTACCACTGGCTGGCCTCTGTAGTTGATTTACCATTCCAACCTACCATATTTGCACCACCGTTTGCAGCATGGATGTAGCTGTATTCGCTACCCGTTGCAGCATCGAAGAAAGTAAATAACTTACCAACGTGCGAAATCACATAGCTACCCTTTTGACCGTAGTTCTCATCGCCAAGCTCTATGTTGGCACCATTTCCGTTATCTGCGCGCTTTGCCTTACCGAGAATGAGGTTCTCCACCTTGATGCGGTAACGACCAGATTCTGCATTGCCAAGATAGAATATAGATGACGCACCCTTGCTATCTTCTGTACTAATAAGATAACTTTTAACTTGTGCGGGATTGCTATTAAGACAAGCGTATTTGTGGTGCTGTTTATTATACAAACGGTAATACTTACCCATCTCCATAGTTGTGGTAGTGGCAGCCGCAACCTTTTCATTTTCAGCCGCGAGTGCTTTAATTTGCTCGGCAGTGGCATCCTCTGCACTTGCAGCTGTATAGGCAGCCTTGAAAGCATTCAAGTTTTCTGCAACAGTCAAATAAGAGTTCGCACCGATGGCACCCTCGGGTGCACCTTCGTCGTTATAGTTGGCATATGTCTGTGCGTAAGCCAAAGGATAGCTCTCAGGTGCTTGTACGTGCATGGTTGAACCTTCGTCAGCAGAAGTATATGTTGCAATACCTGAGGCATCCGGCTTTTGGTTAAGGTACTGTCCCGCTGTTTTGTAGAAACAGAAACCGTTAGCTTTGTTTGAACCAGTAGATGCTGCAATTTTGAACACATCACCTGTTTCACTAAGTTTCAACAAGCCATTATCAAAAGCAGCTGCCTTGTTCGTGGCCTTGTTGTAAAGTGTATAGCCTTTGACAAAGTTGCCCACGAAAGTCCATTGGTAGTTATCAGACAATAATGATGGAGTCGTAGTCTTACCAATGTTTTCAGTAGCGATACTATTGTCTTCGTTACCTTTCCACAAATAGTTTGCTTGGTTGTTGTGTATGTCAATGACGTACCACTTGGCTGTTTCAGCATTGTAACTTTCTGCGGCAGTGAACGGAATATTCAAGGTACAAGCCACTTCATAGTTGCTATCGTCAGTTTTGGTCACAGCACCATTAGTAATGAAAGCCAATACTGGTGCCACTGGTTCTTCAGAGGAGAAGAAATCAACCGTTTTAGTGGCTATTTCCTGGTCGTCCACCTTATAGTGGTACGTAATACTCTTGGCAGCATCTGCTGACAAATAGAACTCGGCACATGAGGCACAGCCACTGTTGTTCTTGTCTCCAGTGATAACAAACATCACGTAACGACCTGTCAATGCTGTTTCAGAAGAAGCCGTTTTAATCGTTTGTCCTTCGCCATCAGCATAGGTAAATGTACCTGTCATGGCAGGATCACCCAGCGCATTGACAATACTGGCTGCATTCTTGCTATCACTCACGCTCTCAAATTCCGTGTTACTTACATAGAGTTTGAAAGAGGTAGCTGTACCATTTGAGAGACCAGAACGTGGGACATAGCCAATGGATTTGAAAGAGGTTTCCTTACCCAAATCTATTACAAAGAACTGAGGAAGTTTTACAGTGGCATCACCTGTACCATTGTTATCATAGCGTGAATGCCAATAAGTGCTATTATTGCCATCAATAATACCGGCTTTTCCACCGCCATCGTTAGCATTCTCGCCAGACACGGTTACTGTCCACCCCTCACGCAAAAGTACTTGGGCAGAAGTTGTCATTGCTCCCATAGACATGAGCAACGACAGCATGAAAGTAATTTTCTTCATGTTAGTTAAAATATTAAGTTAAAGTAATTTTTAGTCAGTCGGAACTGTGTGTAACGTGCTGAGACGTCAAGTTGTTAAATATTAGGTAGCAAAACTTAAATACATCTCTCGTTCACGTGGCAAATATACGGCTACAAAGTGAATATTCCAAACGGGGGGGTAAAAGTATGTTAATATATTCAGAAAAGTGGCTTCAGTGTTAATAATTCGTGGAAAATGGGGGACAGGAAGGGCCTTTTCATGACACTGAAACAATATTTGGGCAACAAAATAAACGGAGGGGACAGGCAAAACGGGGTAACCTGGGGACAGACAGACAAGTTAACAGAGAGGCGGGAGGACGGGGGCGACAAGGGGCACAGACAAGTGTGGCCCATGTGCCTGCCAGAACAAACAAAAAAGCCTCGCGAATGTGCAGGCTGCTAAAGCATTTGCACATTCGCGAGGCGTGGCACCAACTCAAGGCACTATTATCTGTTGCACTACACGATTATATATACTAAGTCTGAATTGTTTTTTTATAGCCTGGGTTGGTGGGGCACAGGGTTATTCAACCGGGGTGGTTTCCTCCTTGACGGGAGTGTCCTGCTTGGCAGGTTCGTCATTCTTTGCCGGAGTGAGGGTGTCGGCAGGCACCACGGTGTCGACCAGGCTGAACTGGACGGGAGCCTCCTGCTTGGCAGTGGTGTCCTTCTGTTCGGGAATTTGGTTTTCGGGCACTACGGTGTCGGTGGGTACCACGGTGTCGGCCGATGATGCGTTTGACACAAAGCCACGGCTGTTGTAACTTGTTGTACCAGCGAATGCTGCGCTGCTGAGCACTACGGCTCCCATTGCCACGATGGCAGAAACTGTGAACTTTTTCATAACTTGTTCGTTTTTGTTGTTGTGAGTAATGTTGTTTCTGCCCATATAAAGCGCAAGGTGCGTGCCAAAAACTCACAAGTGGCATAAAAGCACTGATTATCACATGTTATTGCGCACGTGCCAAAATAAGTGGTAGTGTAGAAAGTGGGGAATTGTGTGTGGAATGTGTGGAAACTTTCCACACTTATTGTGTAGAATGGCATGCCACACATGGGGGCATTTGTTTGCGAGTTATGAAATTTGCCGCTAACGCGGAAACAAAAGGACATAAGAACATAAGAACAAAAGAGCTTCAAGACATACGGGCATGGACTTGCGTCCATATGCCCTCAAGAACATAAGGGCTACGCCGTTAAAACTTTGATCGTCATAAACAAGAACGAAATTGCATTAAACGCTACGGCGTAGCCCTTATGTTCTTGAGGGCACATGGACGCAAGTCCATGCCCGTATATGTCTTGAAGCACTTTTGTTCTTATGTCCTTTTGTCCTTATGTTTTTCCGCGTTAGCGGCAGATCTCATAACTCACAAACAATGAAACACCACAATCTCCTAACATCATCACCTTTTTATGCCATAGAATGGCGCATATTGAAATTCAGTGAGTTACGTCATATGATTGGGTGACGCATTGACGACTCAGGACCCTCATGAGTTAGATAAGCAGCGGCATCTTTTTAACATTCTAACCCACTAACCCCTTAACCCTATTCTTCCCTCATCAATTTTCCAGGAAGAAGTCAACAGATGTAACTACGCGCACCTTTTTGATGTAAGGCGTGCTTGGGTCGCGGTCTTCAATAGTAAACAAGCCTTGTGACGCATTCTTTATTTTGCCAAGTTTGCTGTCAGAATCCTTTGCAAACTTTTCGGCAGCCTCGCGTGCGTTTTTAGTAGCCTCCTCAATCATTTGTGGCTTGATCTTGTTGAGGCTCGTAAACTCATACTGCACCCTTGTGTCGTAGTCGTTGGCCGAAATGGCAATGCCTTGTTTCAGCAGTTCGCCCATGCGCGACATCAAACTGCGTACCACATCAACCTGCGACGACGATACCGTAATGATGCTCGTCACATTGTAGCGGTCGCGCGTTTTGATGTCGTCGGCAGAGCCGTAGCGTTCGGCGCGCAGGTCAACAATTTGGGGAGCCCCCACACTGATGTCGTTTTTGGCCACCCCATTTGATGTGAGAAAAATGGCAATGCGGTCGTTAACGTTATTCAAGTCAGTGTAAATAGTTTGCAGGTCATTGCCTGTGGTCTTGTAAGTGATAGGCCAAATCACCTTGTCAGCCTTCACCTCGCGCTCAGCCAGTCCGCGCACGTCTACCACGCGGTCTTTTGCAGCAAAGGCCGAAAGCCCCCAATAGATAAACACACCCAACATGAGGGTACCAATAGCCAGAATGATGGCTTCAATGCGATAGTTCTTCATAATGTATGGTTGTAAAGTTGTTAAAGTTCCAAATTTAGCCCGCACTTGCTAAATTCGAAAGTTGAGTAAAGTTGTTAGTAGTAATGCGTCGGCTGAGTTTGAACACACGCTAAGTAATTCAGTGTACCAACTTGCCAAAGCAAAGGTAAGTGCTTTTATGTTATGTTGCAACATTTTGCGCACAAATACGCCATAGCAAAGAACAACGTATGTCAGGAAAAGAAATTATAGCTGTCCAGTAAAACGCCGAAGCGCAACTTTTTCCGTCTTAAACCCTTTATAAATAGAGTTTCATGCTCTTTATTTCAAAAAGTAAGCCCCTTTAGTTAGCTGCACATGGCTGCAGAAGCTATTATTGGCATAAAAGCATACATGAAATACGGTAGCAATCACGTTGTCTATGACAGGTTTTAATGCTTTTGCCCTTTCAGGGCGCGACTGCTCCTACACGTGATACCCAGGGTGTCGCTTCGCTTGCCCTGGGCTGAGTGCTCCATTGGC
>OIZF01001760.1_pt1 | contig 11820 bp, 10 predicted proteins | sample 1588471 | NCBI WGS metagenome assembly OIZF01 (sample SAMN03283279) | human gut metagenome | biome: human-associated habitat; material: feces | host: Homo sapiens | place: Peru | collected 2012
CATGAGTTTGAGCCACTGCTCTTACTCCCGATAGCGTTTGGTATGCTGTTGGTAAATATTTACCCCGATATCATGCTGCACCCTGAAAATGCAGCAAACGGTGCCGGCGGCTTACTGTATTATTTCTACAAGCTGGATGAACTGGCAATCCTGCCGTCCCTGATCTTCATGGGCGTAGGTGCCATGACAGACTTCGGTCCTCTGATCGCAAACCCTAAGAGCTTCCTTTTGGGAGCAGCTGCACAGTTCGGTATTTTCGCAGCATACTTCGGTGCGATCTGGCTGGGATTCAACGACAAGGCAGCTGCAGCCATCTCCATCATCGGTGGTGCTGACGGCCCTACCTCCATCTTCCTTGCTGGTAAGCTGGGACAGACGGCGATTCTGGGACCTATCGCGGTGGCAGCATATTCCTATATGTCACTGGTTCCCATTATCCAGCCCCCTATCATGAAGCTTCTCACCACTGAGAAGGAGAGAAAGATCAAGATGGGTCAGCTTCGTCCGGTATCCAAGCTGGAGAAGATCCTGTTCCCCATCGTTGTTACTATTGTTGTATGTCTGATCCTTCCCACCACAGCTCCTCTGGTAGGTATGCTGATGCTGGGTAACCTGTTCCGTGAGTCCGGCGTTGTTCGTCAGCTGACTGAGACAGCATCCAATGCTCTGATGTACATCGTAGTTATTCTGTTAGGTACTTCCGTAGGTGCTACCACCAGTGCAGAAGCATTCCTGAATGCTAATACACTGAAGATCGTAGCTCTGGGTCTGATCGCCTTCATGTTCGGTACCGCAGCAGGTGTTCTGTTCGGTAAACTGATGTGCGTAATGTCCGGCGGCAAGATCAATCCTCTGATCGGTTCCGCAGGTGTATCTGCAGTTCCTATGGCAGCCCGTGTATCCCAGAAGGTTGGTGCGGAATCCGATCCTACCAACTTCCTGCTCATGCATGCTATGGGACCTAACGTAGCAGGTGTTATCGGTACTGCCGTAGCAGCCGGTACATTCATGGCAATCTTCGGAGTGTTTTAAAGCGATGCACATCTCCAAATATCATGGGACGGGCAAGCTTGCTTGCATCGGCACATGATGTTTGTGAGATGTATTTCGCGCGAATCGCGATGAAATAAGTCCGAAGGACTTATGAATGGCATCGCGTCAAACTAATTATAGAAAATAATATTATGGAGGATATTCGTAATGTCAGAAATTGAAAAGAAACCGATTAAGATTACGGAAACTGTTTTACGTGATGCACATCAGTCTCTGATCGCTACCAGAATGCCGACCGAATTCATGCTTCCTATCGTAGATAAGATGGATAAAGTTGGTTATCATTCCGTAGAGTGCTGGGGCGGTGCTACCTTTGATGCATCCCTTCGTTTCCTGAAGGAAGATCCCTGGGACAGACTGAGAAAGCTGCGTGACGGCTTCAAGAACACCAAGTTACAGATGCTGTTCCGTGGACAGAACATTTTAGGTTACAGACCTTATGCAGATGACGTGGTAGATTACTTCGTACAGAAGTCTATCTCCAACGGTATTGATATCATTCGTATTTTCGACTGCCTGAATGACCTGCGCAACTTACAGGAAGCAGTAAATGCTACCAATAAGTTCAAGGCACAGGAAGGCAGAGGTGAAGCACAGGTTGCTCTGGCTTACACCCTGGGCGATGCTTACACCTTAGAGTACTGGACCGGCATGGCTAAGAAGATCGAAGAGATGGGTGCAGATTCCATCTGTATCAAGGATATGGCTGGTCTGTTAGTACCTTACAAGGCTGCTGAACTGATCAAGGCTATGAAGGAAGTTACCAAGCTTCCCATCCAGCTGCATACCCACTATACTTCCGGTGTTGCAAGCATGACTTACCTGAAGGCAGTAGAGGCCGGTGTTGATGTGATCGATACCGCTATGAGCCCCTTTGCTATGGGTACTTCACAGCCTGCTACCGAGGTTATGGTTGAGACCTTCAAGGGAACCCCTTACGATACCGGTCTGGATCAGAACCTGTTGGCTGAGATCGCTGATTACTTCAGACCTTACAGAGATGAGTGTCTGGCTAACGGCCTGCTGAATCCCAAGGTTATGGGTGTTGATATTAAGACTCTGCTGTACCAGGTACCCGGCGGTATGCTTTCCAACATGGTGAGCCAGCTGAAGGAGCAGAATGCAGAAGACAGATACTACGATGTACTGAAGGAGATCCCCAAGGTTCGTAAGGATCTGGGTGAGCCCCCTCTGGTTACTCCTTCTTCTCAGATCGTTGGTACTCAGGCAGTCTTCAATGTACTGCTCGGTGAGCGTTACAAGATGGTCACCAAAGAGTTCAAGGGCCTCGTCCATGGCGACTACGGCAAGACCCCGGCTCCCATCAAGCCCGAGTTCACCAAGAAGATCCTTGGCGACGAGCAGCCCATTACCTGCCGCTTTGCCGACACGCTGGCTCCCGAGATGGACAAGCTGAAGGCCGAGGCTGCCAAGTGGGCAACGCAGGAAGAGGACGTGCTGACCTACGCAATGTTCCCGCAGGTCGCACCCAAGTTCTTCGATAAGCGCAATGCCAAAAAGCAGGGCGTGGACGGCGATCATGTGGACTACACCAACCAGTCCCATCCTGTCTGATAAATAAGTCCCTTTCAAGGCTGCTGCACAAAATGCTGTGCAGCAGCCTTTTTTTTTGCAGTCGGCAAAGGTGCAGGGCACACTCTGTCGCGTAATACCGGAAAAACTTCTGCATACACATTGACTTGCCGCCCAATAACTTTTATAATGTTTGGTATAGCCTATACAATACAACAAATGATGTGGAGGAAAATGCTATGCGAAGCATCCCGGAGCAGCGCATTGCTGAGTTTCAGGAGCAGGACTATCAACTGTATTTTGGCATTTCAAAGCTGGAATTTGACCGGATGCTCAAGGCTCTGCATGAGGCTTACCGTCAGGAGCATAAGCGCAAAACCCGCTTTACCAAGATATCCATGATGGATAAACTCATCCTGACCTTGATCTATCGCTACGAGTACCGCACGATGGAAAGCATTGCCAAGGAATACGAGGTCTCTCTGGATACCATTGCCGACAACATCCATTGGGTGGAGCGCACGTTGCTCAATGCAGATATCCTGCAAACCAGCGTGACCTGCGTTTATAAGACGAACTGATGTTATGACCCTGCGTGAAAACGCGGGGTTATATTTTTTACAAGGGGAAAGCTTCTGGAAAAACGGTAACTGCCGCAGCCATGTTGTTTTGGCTGCGCAGCAGTAAAAATGAAAACTGTGTTTTTTGCACGGATGCAGTCTGCACCTTGAATTTTTCAGAAAAGAATAGTAAAATGATGCTATATGTATCGTAACATGGGCTTGTGTGCCCAAAGCGGATACCTATACAGAAAAACCGAAGTTAAATCGCAAAAGAATAGGAGCTAGTATGATCTTAAGCATGACCGGTTTCGGCAGGGGGACTGCCGTGCTCAATGGCCGCGAGATCACTGTGGAGCTGCGCAGCGTGAACTCCCGCTATTTCGAGTATTCCTCCCGCATCCCGCGCACCTGCAGTTCTCTGGACAGCCGCCTGAAAAAGCAGCTCAACCAGCGGATCTCCCGCGGCAAGGTAGAGCTTAGCATGACCGTCCAGAACGTGGACGCAGCAGATACCGTGGTCGCCGTCAACATGGAGCTTGCCCGCAGCTATCAGCAGGCCATGCGGGATTTGTCCGAGCAGCTGGGGGTCAAAAATGATGTGTCCACCGCCGTTCTGACCCGCTTCCCGGATGTGCTGACCACCCGCCACGCCGATGTGGACGAGGAGCAGCTGTGGCAGGATGTGTCTGCCGTTACCGCGCAGGCGCTGGATCACTTTGTGGAGATGCGCGCCGCCGAGGGCGCCAAGATGAAAGCAGACGTGGAAAGCCGTCTTGTGTTTCTGGAACAGTGCGTCGGCAAAGTGGAGAGCCTGAGTGCAGGCCGGGTAGAGAACTACACCAACCGCCTGTACGAAAAGCTCAAGGTCATCCTGCAGGATCGTGACATTGATGATGCCCGTGTGCTGACCGAAGCCGCCATTTTTGGCGATAAGACCGCCGTGGATGAAGAAACTGTCCGTCTGCGCAGCCACATTGCCCAGTACCGCGATATCCTGCAGCTGGACGAGCCCGTGGGCCGTAAGCTGGACTTCCTGACGCAGGAGCTGAACCGCGAGACCAACACCATCGGCTCCAAGTGTCAGGATCTGGATATCACCCGTATTGTGGTGGATATGAAGGCGGAGATCGAAAAGATCCGCGAGCAGATCCAGAATCTGGAATAATATGTTGTGGAGGAGCCTATGAAACTCATCAACATCGGCTTTGGCAATATGGTCAGTGCGGGGCGCGTGGTGGCAGTCGTCAGCCCGGACTCCGCACCGGTCAAACGTCTGGTGAAGGAAGCACGCGAGCGCGGGATGCTGATCGATGCCTCTTACGGCCGCAGCACCCGAGCTGTGCTTATCATGGACTCCGATCATGTCGTGCTGTCTGCCCTTCAGCCCGAAACGGTGGCAAGCCGCGCCGCAGGGCAGGAGGGCAGAGCATCAATGGAGGAAGAAACATCTCATGGCGAATGATAAATTTCTGTTTGTAGTTTCCGGCGCAGCCGGCACCGGCAAGGACAGCGTGGTCAAGGCACTGCGCGAGGCACACCCCGAGATCGAAAAGACCGTCTCTGCCACCACACGCGCTCCGCGCCCCGGCGAGCAGGAGGGTGTGGACTACTACTACCGCACCCGTGAACAGTTCCAGCAGCTGCTGGAAAATGATCAGGTGGTGGAGCACAACTTCTATAACGGCAACTACTACGGCACCCTGAAGTCTGAGGTGGAAAAGCGGCTGGAGGCCGGTAAGGTAGTCGTGCTGGTTATTGACGTGCACGGCGCTGCCAATATCCGCCGGATGTTCCCGGGCGCTACCACCGTGTTCCTGCTGCCGCCCTCTGTGGAGGAGCTGGAGCATCGCCTGCGCGGCCGCGGCACCGAGACCGAGGAAAGCATTCAGGAGCGTCTCGCCACCGCACGGCAGGAGCTGGCCGAGCAGGATAAGTTTACCGTAAAGCTGGTCAACAACCAGATCGAGCCTTGCGCCGCAGAGCTGTATCAGGTTATCTGCCAGCGTGCCGGGCTGCAGGGGTGAAAAATCAAGCGTTGAAGGAGTTGGACGAATGCCCAAAACGGTAGGCGTTGCCGTCAGCAATGCGACCTTCCATTTTGATAAGCTGTATACCTACGCTGTTCTGCCGGAGCACCAGAATGCGGTGCGCCTTGGTAGCATGGTACTGGTACCCTTTGGCAAGGGCAGCCGCGCCCGCATGGGCGTGGTACTGGCCTGCGATGCCGAGCCGGAGCACTCCAAGCTGAAATATCTGTTTGACATAGCCCCAGCTTCGGCCTGCTTGACCCCGGAGCTGCTGCGGCTGGTGCATTTTTTAAAGGAACGCACCTTCTGCACTTACTACGAGGCCGTCAAGGCAGTCATTCCGTATGGTGCACAGTACAAGCCCGCCGTGGCGGCAGACGGTGTTACCCCGGTGCTGCAAAAGCAACTTACCCGCCACACCGAAAACGCCTACAAGCTGGTGGGCACACTGCCACAAAAGCCAAAGCCTACGGCAAAGCAGCTGGCGGCGGTGGCGCTGCTGAGCGGCGGTCCCCGCACCCTGAACGAGTTGGAAGATAAAGGCATCAGCCGCGCCGTGCTGGATAACCTGTGCACCAAGGGTGTGCTGGAATGCAGCAAGGTGAATAAGTCCATCGACCTCTACGCCTCCATCCCGCTGCGCAACGACCCCATCACCCTCACCGAACAGCAGCAAGCTGCTTACGACACGCTGCTGCCTAAGCTAGAAGATACCGCACCCCATTCGGCGCTGTTGTACGGTGTTACCGGCAGCGGCAAGACGCTGGTATTTTTAAAGCTGATTTCCCGCTGTCTGGAACTTGGCCGCAAGGCGCTGGTGCTGGTGCCGGAGATCAGCCTGACCCCGCAGATGATCCTGCGGCTCAAAGGGCAGTTCGGCCGCCGCGTGGCGGTGCAGCACTCCGCGCTCAACCACACCGAGCGTCTGTTGCAATGGCAGATGATCCAGGACGGCGGTGCAGATATCGTGGTCGGCACCCGCAGCGCAGTGTTTTCGCCGTTGGAAAACATTGGCCTTATCATCATTGACGAAGAGCAGGAGCACACCTACCGGTCGGAATCCGCACCGCGCTACTCCGCCCACGAGGTCGCCCGGCAGCGTGCCGCCGAAAACGGCGCCCTGCTGCTTCTGGCCAGCGCCACCCCCAGCACCGAGAGCTTTTATGCTGCGCAGAATGGCCGCACTCAGCTGGTGCGCCTGACCAAGCGCTACGGCGGCAACCCGCTGCCCAGCGTGCAGATCGTGGATATGCGGGCAGAGCTGGCTGCGGGCAACCCCCGGGAGATCAGCCTTGCGCTGGAGGACGCCATCCGCCGCAATCTGGAAGCGGAAAAGCAGACTATCCTTCTGCTCAACCGCCGGGGCTACCAGACCATTGCCCAGTGCGAGGACTGCCGCGAGGTGCTCAAGTGCCCCAAGTGCAGCGTGCCCATGGTGTACCACAAATCAGCGCATAAGGTGCTGTGCCACTACTGCGGCTCCCAGCAGGAGCCGCCGCCCACCCTTTGCCCGGCCTGCGGCGGTAAATTACAGTACCGGGGCTTTGGCACCCAAAAAGCCGAAGAGGAACTGGCAAAGCTCTTCCCGGAGGCGCGGGTGCTGCGTATGGATCAGGACTCTACTGCCGCCAAGGACGCCCACGAGAAGCTGCTTGCCAAGTTTGCAGCGCATGAATACGACATCATGGTAGGCACCCAGATGGTGGCGAAAGGTCTGGACTTCGAGGACGTGACCCTTGTGGGTGTTCTTGGCATTGATTCGCTGCTGTTCGCGCAGGGCTTCCGAGCATACGAGAACGTGTTCAGCCTGATCACGCAGGTGGTGGGACGCAGCGGCCGTGCAAAAGAGCCCGGCTTTGCCATCATCCAGACCACCGACCCGGACAACCCAGTGCTCACCCTTGCCGCCGCGCAGGATTATGATGCCTTCTACGAGCAGGAGATCGCCTACCGCAAGCTCGGCTTGTACCCGCCCTTCTGTGGGCTGTGCGTCATCGGCTTTGCCGGTGCAAAGGAGAACGAGGTGGCGCGTGCCGCTGCCCGTTTCTCGGCGCTTTTAGGGCAGCAGGCGGCCAAGCAGCCGGATCTGCCGCTGCGCATTCTGGGCCCCACGCCCGGCAGCATTGAAAAAATCAACGACACCTACCGCTATAAGCTTACTGTCAAGTGCCGCAACGACCGCCGCTTCCGCGACCTCGTGCGCAGCACGCTGGCACTGTATGAAAAAGAAAAACTGCCGTCCAAAGCATCGGTCGTGGTAGACCTGCACTCGGACGGCGACATCTGATAAAACTGGAGGTACCATTATGGCTATCCGTAATATTGTTAAAGAAGGCGACCCCATCCTGAACAAGGTCTGCCGCCCTGTGACCAATTTTGACGACCGTCTGGCCACCCTGCTGGACGATATGCGCGAGACCATGATCGCCGCCGACGGCGTGGGTCTGGCTGGCCCGCAGGTGGGTATGATGCGCCGCCTGTTCGTGGTGTGGGACACCACCGATGCCCCGGAGGAGATTCCCGAGGATTACGAGTACAAGTTCATTGATTTTGTCAACCCCGAGATCCTTGCTGTTTCTGAGGAGGAAGAGACGGCCTACGAGGGCTGCCTGTCCTTCCCGGGGCACAACGGCGCTGTGACCCGCCCCGTTGCCGTCAAGGTGCGTGCGCAGGACCGCAACGGCGAATGGTTCGAGCTGGAAGCTGACGGTCTGCTGGGCCGCTGCATCCAGCACGAGAACGACCATCTGGACGGCATCACCATCATGGAGTCCAGCGAGTACTTCTATGAGGATACCGAGGAAGGCAAAAAGGCCGCCCGCGAAGCGAAAGGAAACAACTGATGCGCATTTTGTTCATGGGCACGCCGGATATTGCTGCCGAGTGCCTGAAAGCCCTGTATGCTGCCGGGCATGATATCTGTGCCGTGTACACCCGGCGGGATAAGCCCGTCGGCCGCAAGCAGGTGCTCACCGCACCGCCGGTCAAGGAGGTTGCGCTGGCGCACGGCACGCCTGTGTTCCAGCCCCGCACCCTGCGGGACGGAAGCGAGGATGACACTATCCGCGCCCTTGCCCCGGAGCTGATCGTGGTGGTGGCTTATGGCTGCATCCTGCCGAAGTCCGTGCTGGAAATGCCCCGCTACGGCTGCATCAATCTGCACGTTTCGCTGCTGCCGAAGTATCGCGGCAGCGCCCCGGTGCAGTGGTCGGTGCTGAATGGTGACGCTGAGACTGGCGTTTCCATCATGCAGATGGACGAGGGGCTGGATACCGGCGATGTTCTGTACTGCAAAAAGATCACCATCGACCCCGAGGAGACCAGCGGCGAACTGTTCGACCGCGTTACCGCTGTGGGTGCCAAAGCTCTGTGTGAAACGATTCCTCAGATCGCTGCAGGTACTCTGACGGCTGTGCCGCAAGACCACGAAAACGCCACCCTTGCCCCCATGCTGAACAAGGAGATGGCAGAGTTCCACCTGACCGACACTGCCACCCATATCCATAACTGGGTGCGCGGCATGAACCCTTGGCCGGGCGCGTGGTTCATCACTTCCGGCGGCAAAAAGCTCAAGGTGATGTCCTGCCGTGTGGCTGCCGCTCATGGCGAAGCCCCCGGCACGGTGCTGGCCACAAAGCCCCTGACCGTAGCCTGCAGCGAGGGTGCTATCCAGCTGCTGGAGGTCGTGCCGGAGGGCAAAAAGCCCATGGATGGCACTGCCTTTGCAGCGGGTCTGCGCCTGAAAACGGGGGATAGCCTTTGATGGCCGCAAATCCGCGTGCGGCGGCAGTCGCCGCACTGGTACGGCAGGAGCAGGATGGCTTTTCCAATCTGGTGCTGGATGCAGAACTCAGGCGCCAGAAGCTGGAAGGCCGGGATAAGGCCTTTGCAAGTGCCATTTTCTATACCGTGCTGGAGCATCGCGGCACGCTGGACTACATTCTGGAGCAGTTTCTGCCCAAGGGTCTGGCAAAGCTGGATGCACCCGTGCGGGAAATCTTACGCGCCGCGCTGGCACAGGCACGCTATATGCAGGTTCCTGTCTCTGCTGCGGTGAACGAGGCAGTCAAGCTGACCCGTACCTTTAAAAAATCCAGCGCCTCCGGCCTTGTCAATGCCGTGCTGCGCAAGGCCTGCGGCTATGATCTGGACGCTGCCGTTTTTACGGACGAGATCCAGCGCCTGATGGTGCTTGGCTCTGCCGGGCGGGATGTGGCAGAATTCCTCCACAAAAATTACCCGGATGAAGCACTGGGCATCCTGACCTATCAGGCCGATGGCGGTTTGACCAGTCTGCGTGCAAACCCCCTCAAGGCCAGCGCTGCACAACTGTGCGCGCTGCTTACAGAGCAGGGCGCAGCAGAGGTACGGCAGGGCATCGTGCCCGGCAGTGTGCTGGCGCGTTTTGCCGGCAGTCCGGCAGACAACGAACTGTTCCGGCAGGGCTACTACCATGTGGAGGGACAGGCCAGCCAGCTGGCAGCTCTTTGCGTGGGTGCAGCCCCCGGTGAAACGGTGCTGGACCTGTGCGCTGCCCCCGGCGGCAAGACCATTCTGCTGGCCGAGCAGATGCAGGGTACAGGAGAGCTGTACAGCTGCGATGCAGCAGAGAATCGTGTGGGACTGATCCGCACCGCGGTAGACCGCATGGGCTTTACCGGGGTGCATACCCTTTGTAATGATGCCACCAAGCCGAACCCTGCACTGCCCATGGCAGACCGCATCCTGACGGATGTGCCTTGCAGCGGCTTGGGCATTCTGGCAAAAAAGCCGGATCTGCGCTATAAAAAGCTGGAAGCTGACCGGCAGGCAGAACTGCTTGCCACACAGGCGGCAATTCTGGATACCGCCGCGGCGCTGCTCAAGGCGGGTGGGCGGCTGGTCTACTCCACCTGCACCATTGACCCGGCAGAAAATCAGCAGCAGATCGCAGCCTTTTTGCAGCGCCGCCCGGAATTTACGGTCTGCGCACCGGATGTGCCGCTGCCCGCCGGAATGACGGCAGGGGAGTACGGCTGTCTTTCAGTGCCCACTCGCACCGGCATGGACGGTTTTTTCCTGTGTGTGCTGCAAAAAGCCGCCGGAACGCAATAACCACGACTCTCTGAGGGTCGTATCCTGTTATAGGAGAACAGAATGGAACAAAAACGCTGTATTTCTTCCCTGACGCTGGCAGAATTGACTGCCGAACTGAAAGCTCTGGGGCAGCCGGGCTTCCGGGCAAAGCAGATCTTCCACTGGGTACACCAGAAACTGGTCATCGAATTTTCTGCCATGACAGACCAGCCCAAGACCCTGCTGGCAAAGCTGGAAGAAACCTTTTATATCGCTGCACCGCAGATCGAGCGCCGTCAGGAGGCCAAGGACGGTACTGTGAAGTATCTGCTGCGCATGGCGGACGGCAACTGCATCGAGACCGTTGTCATGCGTTACCACTACGGCAATACCGTGTGCGTGTCCACGCAGGTGGGCTGTCGCATGGGCTGCCGATTCTGCGCCTCCACACAGGCGGGGCGTGTGCGCAATCTTGAAGCAGGCGAGATATGCTCCGAGATCTACACCGCCCAGAAGGATATCGGCGAGCGCATCTCCCATATCGTGCTCATGGGCATCGGCGAGCCACTGGACAACTTTGACGAAGTGATGCGCTTTTTGGAAAATATCACCTCGCCCGAGGGCGTCAATATCGGTATGCGCAACATCAGCCTTTCTACTTGCGGCCTTGTACCCAAGATCGACCAGCTGGCGGAGAAAAAGTTGCAGCTCACCCTTTCCATCTCGCTGCACGCACCTACCAACCAGATCCGCAGCAGTATGATGCCGGTCAACGATGCCTACCCGGTGGAGCAGCTGATCCAGACCGTGCGCCGGTATCAGGAGACCACCGGCCGCCGGGTCAGCTTTGAATATTCCATGGTGCGCGGTGTCAATGATTCTGATGTCTGCGCAAAGCAGCTGGCAGACCTGATCCGGGGCATGGGTGCGCATGTAAATCTGATCCCCATCAACCCGGTGGACGGCAGTCCGTATTCCGCTACGGATGCAGCCAATGTGCGCCGGTTCCAGCAAAAGCTTGAAAGTCTTGGCGTAAACGCTACGGTGCGCCGCCGCCTTGGCAGTGAGATCAGTGCCGCCTGCGGCCAGTTGCGCCGCGACGAAATGAACGGCAAGGCATAAACAGAGGGAGAAACCTATGAAACTTGCAGGAAAAACGGACGTGGGGCGCGTCCGGCAGGACAATCAGGATGACTACCGTGCCGGGGAACTGCCCGGCGATGCAGCATGGGCGCTGGTATGCGATGGCATGGGCGGCGCACGCGGCGGGCGGGAAGCCTCGCAGTGTGCGTGCAGTGTCATCGAGCGCTGCTTTCAGGAGCAGTACAGCCAGTGCATCCCCGGCGAAGAGGAGACTTTTCTGAAAAAGTCACTGCTCAGCGCCAACCGCTATGTGTTCCAGAAGGCACTGCGGGAGGAGTCTCTGGCCGGTATGGGCACCACCGCCGTCTGCGCTCTGGTGCGCGGCGGCAAGGCCTATCTGAGCCACGCGGGCGATTCCCGCGCCTACCTGTACCGGGACGGTAAGCTGGCGCAGCTGACCCACGACCACTCCTATGTGCAGGAGCTGGTGGACTGCGGCACCATCA
>OIZF01001761.1_pt1 | contig 11812 bp, 8 predicted proteins | sample 1588471 | NCBI WGS metagenome assembly OIZF01 (sample SAMN03283279) | human gut metagenome | biome: human-associated habitat; material: feces | host: Homo sapiens | place: Peru | collected 2012
CACAACAGCTGTTGTGCGCTTGCATAACAGCTGATATGCGCATGCACAACAGCTGATGTGCATGCGGTGGACAGCTGTTATGCGCCAACTATTATCTAGACTTACAGGGCAAACGCATTAAACTTTTTACCTTTTAACATATATATATTTAAGCCGTATCTTATTGATTATTAACTATTTATATTTGTTCATATTAAAAATATTTTGTATCTTTGTAAGGAATAATTAAACAATTAAAAGGTACAAAATGAGCATTATTAAGTTATCTAAACAAATTCCTGACCCAAGAGTCACCGGACGAACTGTTCATAAAATGGAACATATCATCTATATTACTATAGCAGCTGTACTAGCTGGATGTCAAACATGGGATGAAATTGCTGAGTTTGGAAGGACTAAGAAGGAGTTCTTCAAATCCCGTTTGGTAGGTTTGGAACACATTCCAAGCCATGACACCTTCAATCGTTTCTTTTCCATATTTGATCCAAAGGGCTTTGAATTAATTTTTCGCAATTGGGTCAAAGAAATTATTGGCGAGGTTAAAGGTATAGTAGCTATTGACGGCAAGTTGATGCGTGGCTCTAGCAAATGCGATTCAGAGCACACATTGGGCAAAGATGATTTTCGTATGTGGATTGTATCGGCATGGTCTTCTGATAACAATATCTCTCTGGCTCAAGAGAAGGTGGGCGACAAGACTAACGAAATCACCGTTGTACCAAAGTTGCTTAGCGCAATAGACTTAAATGACACCATCGTAACGATTGATGCCATGGGATGCCAAACCTCTATAACCAAGAAAATAAGAGAGGGAAACGGAGATTATATTATTGCATTGAAGGAAAATCAAAAGACAAGCTATGATTTTGCAAAGAATATTATAGCCGAAAACATTTATAGGGACTATCAGGGTATAGTTGCAAAGTATACTTCCTTTGACAGAGGACATGGTAGGTTAGAAGAAAGAAAATGTATAGTGGTAAGTTATGGCAGCATTACGCAAAAAATGTTCAAGAACAAATTTGAAGGGCTAAAATCTATAGTTGGTATTCTATCACGAAGAACGATTGTCTCAACAGGTGAAACTTCAGAGGAAATCAGGTACTATGTAACTTCCCTAGGAAATGAAAAGCCTGAAGAAATCGCCAATGCCATAAGGAAACATTGGGGCATAGAGAATAATTTGCACTGGCAATTAGACTTTACCTTTAGAGAAGACGAAAGTAGAAAGGTAAAAAATGCAGCAAGAAACTTTTCTACTATAACTAAGATTGCTCTGTCCATCCTTAAAAAAGACAAAACGGTCAAGGGAAGTCTCAACTTAAAAAGGATGAAAGCTGGCTGGGACGAAAATTACCTGTCAAAACTTTTGGAGGCGAACGCATTTTGATGCGTCCGCCCTGTTTCTGTATATAAACTTACCGCACAACAGGTGGATGACGAGCGCACAACAGCTGATGGACATTCGCACAGCAGCTGATATGCAAGCGCACAACAGTTGTTGTGCGGTTCACGATAGTATATTCCCCAACGACAGATACTATATCTTCCAACAACTTATCCTATATCTTCCAACAACTTATTCCGGTTCTTCCAGCACCCCTTCCCATATCTATCAACACTCCAATCCACTTTCGAGAACAGACGGAGGCACATCAATATAGAACAGCAAAGGCTTGAGAATGGAGAACATGTATATAGAATAGATGAAACCACAGGCCATCTATTTATTAAGGTAGTCAACTAAAAATATGACTAAGTTTCAGGAAAGTCAACGTGAATTATAAATAAGTTTTAACGGAATCAACTCGTCTCACAAATAAAACTAAAAGTGGGCAACTAAAATCGTTAAACCACATACTGAAATAGTGCCCACGAACATGAGCACGGATGACCATGAACATGGGTACGCGCGACCGATACGATGGGTATGAATGATCAAAACGATGGGCACGGATGACCGAGAGCCTGGGTACTTATACCCAACTAGCTCGGGCATTCGTGCCCAAGGCTTTGGGCAAAGTTAGGCAAAACGTTGCGTTGACTTTTCCTGATTTCAGCTGACTCTTCTTTATTTCAGTAGACACTTTTTATCTTTATGAACTGAAATGGTAGACACACTCAGTTGTTTTATGCTGAAAAAGTAGACTTTTTCATCTCTTTTTGCTTATTTCCTCTCCTTTTTTATATTTTTCCTCCGATAATCTCGTACTTTTTCTCCAATAATCTCGTGTTTTTCTTTGAAAATTCTGTGTTTTTCGCTGAGAATTCCCGGTTTTTAGCCCTAGCGTGGCAATAGGTGGCAATAGGTGACAATAGAAAAAGCCCTTATTGCCACGCTTAAATCAATAATTATCAAACAGTTATATTTAGAGTGGCAATAGTGGCAATAAATCAGAGAAAAAAAATCACCCCACATTTTCTGTTAATCTTTACTATATTCCTGCGAGAAAACTTGCAGGATAAAGGGAATATGAGTAACTTTGCACACGAATTTCTGAAACTATTGTCTTACAAAGACATAAAATAAGAGAGAAACTATTTTTTAAGGATAATATTGACTCATAAGAACAAATGAAAAAAGGACTATTTGCACTCGCGCTGGGTACCTTTACCTTGGGCATCGCAGAATTCATCATCGAGGGCATCATCACAGACATCGCCCACAACATGAACGTTTCCATCCCGGAAGCAGGACATCTCATCTCCATCTATGCACTCGGCGTCTGCACCGGAGCTTTCTCGATGATTCTCATGCATAAATACAGACCCAAGAATATCCTGATGTTCCTGGCTTCACTCATCACCTTCGGAGCTGTCATCGCCTCAGTAGCACCTAACTACTGGCTCTTACTCTGCGCCCGCTTTATAGAAGGTCTGCCTCATGGCGCTTACTTCGGAACGGGTACCATCGTGGCGGTGAAGATTGCCAAAGAGGGTAAGGGAACCAATGCCGTAGCGATGATGTGTGCAGGTATGCCGGTGGCCAACCTGCTGGGTGTGCCGGTGGGAACATTCCTGAGTCACATGTTCAGCTGGCGAATACCTTTTGTCAGCTGTATCGTGCTCGGACTCATCACCTTATACATGATTCACAGATGGGTTCCAGATGTAGAAGCACTGCCAAACAACGGTATGAAGGCACAGTTCCATTTCCTCCGCAACAAGGCTCCGTGGCTCATCATCGTAGCCACCTTCCTGGGCAATGGCGGCATCCTCTGCTGGTTCAGTTATATCTCGCCGCTGCTTCAGATGGAGGGCGGATTCAGCGCAGCCAGCATCTCTCTGCTGATGATTCTTGCAGGCGGCGGAATGGTAGTAGGCAATCAGGTGAGTGCCTTGCTTGCTGACCGCTTCAAACCGGGTCGCTTTACCTGTTATCTCCAGTTTCTGGCAGCAGCTGCACTTCTGCTCACCTTCTTCCTCGCCCCTATCGGCTGGGTATCTGTGGTGCTGATGTTCATCTGCTGCGTCTGTCTTTTCGGCATCGGATCGCCAGAACAGTTTCTTATCGTGAAACATGCCAAGGGTGGCGAAATGCTGGGCGGCTGCTGCATTCAGGGCGCCTTCAATCTGGGCAATGCCGTGGGCGCTTTCCTGGGTGGTATTCCTGTTGCGATGGGATTGGGATACAACTTCCCTGCCCTTATCGGAATGCCAATGGCATTGGCAGGAGCTATCTGTCTGCTGGTTTTCCATAAGAAATATGAATAAAAATGCGGTAATCCGAAATAATTGATTATCTTTGCAGAATAATATCAATATAAACGAAGAAACATAATGAAACTTAACAAGACTTTCCTTACCATGGGCTTGGCCGCAGCACTCCTGCAGATGCCAGCCTCATCGTTCGCACAGACTGCGGGCGGTAACCGTCAGAATCCTCTTTTAACAAAGAGCAGTCTTCCATTCGGCGCTCCTGACTTCAGCAAGATTCAGGAGAGCGACTACCTGCCAGCCATCGAAGCGGCTATCAGGGAACAGCGTGCCAACATCCAGAAGATAATAAACAACAAGAAGAAGCCTAACTTCCAGAACACCATCCTCGCCTATGAGGAGAGCGGTGCGCTGCTCGAAAAGGTGACTAACATCTTCTTTGGTCTCACCAGTGCCCACAAAACTCCGGGCATCGCCGAAACCGAAAAGAAGGCTACCCCATTGCTGACCGAGCTCGACAATGAGATTTCGTTCAACAAGAAACTCTTCGAGCGCATCAAGTATGTTTACGACAACGAATATAAGAAACTCAAGGGCGAAGACAAGCGCCTTACTGAGGTTATCTATAAGAGTTTTGTACGTTCAGGTGCCCTCCTTTCTGCCGAGAAGATGGAGCGCATGAAGCAGATTAACTCCCGCATCTCAGAATTACAGCAGGAATGGGGCAATATTCTTCCTGCCGCTACCAACAACGCCGTGGTTTGGGTGAACAGCAAGGAAGAGCTCGCCGGATTGAGCGATGCAGACATTGCACAATGCAAGAAAGATGCTGAGAGCCGCGGAGGCAAGGCGCCTTACTGCATCGTCATCATCAACACCACCCAGCAGCCTATCCTCACCAATCTCCAGAACCGCGAACTGCGCAAGAAGGTGTATATGGCAAGCATCCACCGTGCCGACGGTACCAACCCAAAATTCAACACCTTCCCTATCGTAACCGAGATTGCCAAGTTGCGTGCCGAGAAGGGCAAGCTGATGGGATATGACAACTATGCCGACTATTCGCTCGAAAAGACGATGGCTAAGAACAGCAAGAATGTGGATGATTTCCTGAAGCAGCTCATCAAGGAATATGCTCCTAAGGCTGATGCTGAAACCAAGACGATAGAAGCGTATGCACAGAAGACTGAAGGCAAGGACTTCAAGCTGCAGCCATACGACCGCTTCTATTATTCTGCGAAGATGAAGAAGGAGATGCTCAACATTACCGATGATGAGATTAAGCCATACTTCAACATCGACAGCGTACAGGTGAACGGTGTGTTCTATGCCGCCCATCGTGTATACGGACTGAACTTCAAGCAGCGCAAGGATATCCCAACCTATCACCCAGACATGAAGGTATTCGAGGTGAGCGACAAGAACGGCAAGCCAATCGCCCTCTTCTACAGCGATTACTTCCGCCGTCCTACCAAGCGTGGCGGTGCATGGATGAGCGCCTTTGCCAAGCAGAGCAAGCAGCGCGGCCAGTTGCCTATAATATATAATGTATGCAACAATGCCAAGGCACCGGAGGGTCAGCCATCTCTCATCACATGGGATGAGGTTACTACCCTGTTCCATGAGTTCGGTCATGCACTTCACGGAATCCTTTCCGACTGCAAGTACAATACCCTTTCAGGAACAGCTGTTGCCCGCGATTTCGTAGAGATGCCATCCCAGTTTAACGAATCGTTTGCATCTATTCCTGAGATATTCGACCATTACGCCCGTCATACCGAGACCGGTGCTGCGATGCCAGCCGACCTGAAGGAGCGCATGCTGAAGAGCATCAGCTTCCAGACCGCTTATTCACTGGGCGAGAATCTGGCTGCAACCTGTCTTGACCTTGCCTGGCACAAGATTAGCGAAGAAGAGGTGCCTTCACCTTATATGGCAGGCGCCTTCGAGAAGGAAGAGCTCCACAACATCGGTTTGCTCAACACCCAGATTCCTCCTCGCTACAGCACATCATACTTCAACCATGTATGGGGCGGCGGTTATGCAGCAGGCTATTACAGCTATCTCTGGACAGAGGTGTTGGCTGTGAACATCGCCGACTACTTTGCAAAGCATGGAGCCTTAGATCCAGCCGTTGGTCAGGCATTCCGCGATAAGATTCTGAGCCGTGGCAACACCAAGGACCAGATGGAAATGTTTACCGACTTTACAGGTATGGAGAAGCCAGATGCTTCCGGATTCCTGAAAGCAAGAGGTTTGTAACGCATAAAATTACGATATGAAACAGACCAGCTTTCATTCAGTAAAGTTGAAGATAAAGCGTACGACACTACTGGTAGTAGGCCTTACGCTTTTTCAGATTCTAGCCTGGGCAGGGCCTCGCAGTTTCCAACAGGCACAAGCTATTGCCGAGCGCCAGGCAGCCCTGCAGGGCATCGTAATGGACCAGCAGCAAGTAAGCAAGGCTAGAAAGCAATATCAGCTGAATGGTAGCGGTTCTACAGAACCCGCTACCAGCTATTATGTTTTTGACAACGGAGCCGACAAGGGATTCACCATCGTTTCGGGTGATGATGAACTGCCGGAGATTGTAGGCTATTCCGCTCATGGCAACTCTGAGAATCTGATGAAGACAGAAGGATGTGCAGCGTTTCTGAAAGCTTATCAGAAGTTTGTTGCAGCCTTCACCCAGGGTGATGCCAAAGCCAGAAAGATTCTGGCTGAGCAGAGAGCGCTGAAGACGGATGGCCGTTATCAGCAATCAAAGATAGCACCGCTCTTGGGAGATATTGCCTGGGACCAGCTGACACCTTATAATAAACTATGTCCTAAATATATAGGTTCTAGCCAGAGTGCTACAGGATGCGTAGCTACAGCCATGGCACAGGTGATGATGTATTATCAGTATCCTAAAGAGCTGAAGGCTACCATTCCCGCTTATACCACCACAACCAATAAGCTCAAGGTAAAAGCCATCAGCAAGGGTGAAAAATATGACTGGGGCAACATGCTCCCAACCTACACCAAAGGAAAATATAATACCACTCAAGCCAATGCAGTAGCCAAACTGATGTTCCATTGTGGAGCTGCAGTACAGATGGATTACGGAGATTCTTCGGGTGCATGGGTGCTCCCAGAAGATATGTCAACCTATTTCGGATATGATGCTGACCTCTTGCAGGAGGTTTACCGCTCATTCTATACGCTGGCAGAATGGAAGGAGATTCTCGACCGGGAATTGGAGGCCAAGCGCCCTATCCTCTATGGCGGTGCTGCCTCTGATGAAAGCGGCCACCAGTTTGTATGCGATGGTTCTGACGGAGAAGGTCTCTATCACATCAACTGGGGCTGGTCAGGCTACAGCGATGGATATTTCGACATCACCCTCCTCGACCCTGCAGTCCGTGGAACAGGTGCCGGCACATCGGCTAACGGCTATAACCGCGCCTGCTCTGTCATCATCGGTATTGCACCGGACAACGGAATCAAGGATGAACCGCTGGTAAAAGAGCATTCTCTTTACGCTGATACCTATGAAGATTACAGAAAATGTACCATCATCAAGGGCGAGCGCAAGAATGCATCAGAGAAATTCTCGCTAATGGTAACACCTGTATTTTCTAATCCTACCTACAATAAGTTCGAAGGCTTAGTTGCTCTTGGTATCAGAAAAGATGACGGTTCATATACGCCAATCACGCAGAGTTCCAAGTTAAAATTTAACGCGATGGATCCAGAGAAAGGATATGAACTCGACTTTATTAATTTCAACCTCAACTATGCCTTCCCTATCGGCACCACCGTTCTTTACGAAATCTACAGTACTGATAATGGCAAGACATGGGATGTATGTGCCTATATGGAGAACGTTGTTCCGTTCGAGCTGGAAGCTACTTCCACATCGCTTACGCTGAATGGCAATAAACTTTCGGCTGAATTAAAGAGCAACGAGGCAATCCGGCTTAAAATGGACAATTCGTTTGATATTACCATCAGGAATGACAGCCAGCGCGAATATCTCGGTCTGATAAACGTTTACACCAGCAAAACCAGCACGAAGCCAACCTTTAAAGAAGGCTCAAGCAGCGCAGAGGAATACATGTGTGTACCGGCAGGTGAGTCTACAACCCGCACCATTACATTAAAGCAGACAGCAAATGAAATGTATGTTTGGGTAACCGACCGTAATGGCGAGATCTTATTGGACGGAGTGAAGTTTAAGGTTGGTCAGATTGGTGCTGGCGAGAGTACAGGCATCAGTCAGATAACCGCCCAGAACAACGTCCGCATCAGTTCTGCAGCCGGTGTACTCACGATTGTTTCCGCAGAATCCAAGTTGATTCCTGTTTACAGTATCGGAGGTCAGTTTATCACCAAGGTATCCGTTTCAGCCGGTGTTCCTGTCCAGGTTAACCTGCGTCCAGGAATCTATATCGTAGCCGTCAGAAAGGTAGCTGTCAAATAACAGCCCCTTGCCGTTTCCCATAAAGAACTGGTGGGCATAACATTTTTAAAACTTTTATCAGAAAACTCTTGCTGATATGAAAATAAAGTCGTAACTTTGCGGTAGCATTTTAAAACAGATGATTATGAAACAGGTAGAAGAAAGATATATCAGTTTGCTTACAGACTTCGGTTTTAAGCGAATTTTCGGAACAGCAATGAACAAGGATTTGCTGATTTGTTTTCTCAACAGCTTGTTTGATGGCAAACAGGTTGTTAAGGATGTGAAGTATCTGAACCCTGAACATGTAGGCGATGTCTATGCTGACCGCAAGGCTATCTTTGACGTATACTGTGAAGGAGAAAACGGAGAGAAGTTTATCGTTGAAATGCAGAATGCCTATCAGACTTACTTCAAGGACCGTTCTCTGTTCTATTCCACATTTCCTATCCGTGAACAAGCACCAAAGGGAAAGGATTGGGATTTCAAACTCAATCATGTCTATACAGTTGCTTTGCTCAACTTCGACATGAATGAAGATGCTTTCGAAAAGGAAAAGATTCGCCATAGCGTGCAGCTTTGCGATACCGCCACTCACAAGGTGTTCTACGATAAGTTGGAATTCATCTATGTTGAGATTGCTAAATTTGACAAATCCCTAGAGGAACTAGAGACACTTTACGACAAATGGCTTTATGCGCTGAAAAATCTCTACAAACTTACCCAACGTCCTAAGGAGTTATGTGACAAAGTCTTTGACCGTCTTTTCGAAGAAGCCGAGATATCCAAGTTTACCCAGCAGGAGTTGCGTGAGTATGAAGCCAGCAAGATGGCCTATCGCGACATCAAAAATTCTGTTGATACCGCCAAGCGGGAAGGAATTGCAGAAGGCATGGAGAAAGGCATAACCCAGCGAAACTTTGAGATTGCAAGAAAGATGCTGGCAAAGGGTATGAATGAAGCGACTGTCTTGGAGATAACGGGACTGTCTGCAGAGGAGATACAGCTGCTGAAAGCGGAGATGTAAATTACAAATAACAACAGAGAGAGGGTGTACCATAAGTTAATGACACACCCTCTTTCTTTATCCTTTTACTGCCTGAGGTGTCCAGCTCTTCAGAAATCTGAGCACCTTTTCTTCGTTATATCCCTTACCTTCTTCCAGGAAACTGGAATCCTGGATATGGAGAACCTTTCCGGTTTCATCGAGCACCACAAAGACCGGGAATCCGAAACGCTGAGGATTGTTCAGTCGTTTCATCAGCTGTTCAGCCTTCTTCACCGCCGCATCACCGGCAGTTTTTCTGCGATTGTAGTTCACATGAATATATTCAAAATGATCATTCAACATCTTGTTGACCGCAGCATTCTTCTCTACAAAATCGGCAAACTTCAAGCACCATGGGCACCAGTTACCACCTACCTGACAGATAACAAACTTGCCATTCTTCTTGGCTTTAGCCAAAGCCTCATCAATCTGAGCCATCGGATCGATGCTTTCATTATACACCTTCTTGAGAGCAGTCTGCATCTGAGCAGGTTTCAAAGCTCCAGCCTGGTCGAGCGAATCCAGTTTCTTCATCATCTCTTCCGCCTTCACGGTAGAGAATGCAACCTTACCTTCCGGATTGATCAGATAAGAGGTTGGAATCCATGAGATGTGATAATCCTTGGAAATCTTCGTTTCCTTCCATTTCTTAAACTCACAGTATTGCAACCAGGTATACTGATTATCGCCCAGATATTTCTTCATCTTCGCCTCATCGGTATCAAAAGAAACACCCACTACCTGGATCTTGGTATTGTATTTGTCATAGATAGCCTTCACCATCGGCATGTCTCTTCTGCAGTCTGGACACCAGGAAGCCCAGAAATCGAGCACGGTCCAGACACCCGGAACCGTCTTTCCGTCTTTATCCTTCTGAGTCTTCTTATCTGAAAGCTGGAAGATTTTCTTACCCGTCTTACTGTCAGTAATCGTAAAGTCGGGAGCCTCGGTGCCTACAGGCAGCAAGTCAAGCGAAGTCTGTGCTCTACCGACGACAGCCGTCATCAGGAGCAAAAAGAATAATAGTTTCTTCATACAATTTTTCTGTTTTGTCTGTTACTTCAAATATATATATTAATATTAACCATCGAAACTAAAACTGATAATAAATGAACGGTTGCACACTCTCCTAGGAAACCTCCACCACCATCTGCAGACAGATGATGAAGAGCAGCAGTTTAGCCACCCAAGGCAGGAGGATGAACCGCGCCTGAAGACGGTGATACTGGCGCTCGGTAAAGAGATAGCTCAGCATGACACCTATGATGCAAAGCGTCCAGGCAGGACGGGCATGGAAGAAAGGCACCAGATAATCGATACTGAAATCATTTGCCACCTTATCATACATCTTCCCCAACACACCCAAATCCTTGGCACGGAAGAAAGACCAAGCAAAGCATATATATAAATAGGTGATGAGCCAGCTGAGGGAATTGCCAGCCAGCGTACGGGGAATGCTTATGCCCAACTGACGGCTGAAGAACTTATGCACCACAAGTCCGAAACCATGAAGAGCACCCCAGATGACGAACATCCAGGAAGAGCCATGCCATAAGCCTGCCACCAGCATGGTGAGGAAGTTGTTGAAATACATGCGCACCTTTCCCTTCCGGTTTCCACCCAGCGGAATATACACATAATCGCGGAACCAGAAGGAAAGCGAGATGTGCCAGCGACGCCAGAACTCGGTAACCGAGAGTGAACGGTAAGGGAAATAGAAGTTGTCGGGCAGATAGAAACCCAGGATGGCTGCCACACCGATACTCATATCGCTGTATCCCGAGAAATCGAGGAAAATCTGGACAGGATAGCCGAAGAGCGCTGCCAGATTCTCGAAACCCGAGAAGGTTTGCGGCGCATCAAACACCCAGTTATTGAACTGTGCGATATAATCGCTCAGCATATTCTTCTTGACCAGTCCCAGCATGATGAGGAAGAGTCCCGTCCACAACATTCTGCTGGAAGCCTGTTCGTTTCGTTTCAGTCTGGGTATCAGATTGGCGGCACGGGTGATAGGACCCGCCATCAGCAGCGGAAAGAAGGTGAGATAGAAGCAATACTCCAGGAGCGTTACCTCCATATCAAACTTGCGCTTATAGGTATCTACCGCATAGCTGATAGCCTGGAAGGTATAGAACGAGATACCTACAGGCAGAGCGATAGACTGCAGGGAGAAGTTGGTACTGAACATCTCGTTGACTACATCGCCAATGATGAAATTGGTATATTTGAAATAGCACAGCAGAGCCAGGTCTACAAGCACCACGAAGGTGAGCAGCGCCTTGCGCGCCTTCCCCTCATGCAGTCTCATTTCCTGGGTTACGGCATAATTGATGCAAGCCGTAAGCGGCAGCATCCACATCACCATTCCGTTCACCTTATAGGCAAAGAAAAGGCTGAAGCAGATGACATACATCATCATGGCTGTGCGCGAATAGCTCTTGAGCAGGGTATAAATGGCAAGGAAGAAGATGAAGAGCAGCGCAAACGGAATGCTGCCCATCATCAGCGGAGAATCTGCCTGATAAACAAACAGCCGCTCTATCCAATGCCACAAGGCACTTATTTCGAATGTTGAATAATTCATTTGTCTTTTCTGAAGATATTATTTATCAATACTGCGTTAAATTAATATTTAATCGTCTGTAAATCAATAACTTATA
>OIZF01001770.1_pt1 | contig 11785 bp, 9 predicted proteins | sample 1588471 | NCBI WGS metagenome assembly OIZF01 (sample SAMN03283279) | human gut metagenome | biome: human-associated habitat; material: feces | host: Homo sapiens | place: Peru | collected 2012
CTGATAACCCAAGGTGCTGCCTTGGGCTATGGAATTCATTGGGCCTTCAGCCCGCCCTTGTTAAATCCGAAACTTGTATATAAAAACTGCTGCGCAAACGGAAGCCCCGGGGCTGCCCCCCCTCATTCCATTAAACATTATACTGCCGTGATAATTCTCTCATCAGCCTATCTCGCTCCTATACAATATTACGCCCACCTTTATGCCGCCGACCATGCGTTGGTAGACCTTGGCGAGCATTATGTAAAGCAGACCTACCGCAACCGTTGTTACATAGCCACCCCCTCGGGAGCGCAACCACTCACCCTGCCCGTAGTGCGCGATGGGGTGGGGCATACCCCTATGGGCGAGGTACGTCTGTCAGACCATGGCGACTGGCGCCATTTACACTGGAACGCCTTGGCGTCGGCGTATGAGGGAAGTCCTTATTTTGAATACTATGCCGACGATTTCCGTCCGCTCTATGAACACCCCTTTGAGTATTTAGCCGACTTCAATGCCGCGCTCCACAACGTTGTGCTGTCGCTCTTGTCGCTTACGCCAAGCGTTGAAGTGAGCCGTGACTATGTGGCAGAGGTGCCAGCCGGTGCTGCCGACCTGCGCAATTTGGTTTCGCCCAAAGTGCCAATTGAGCACGACGCGCAGTTTAGAGTGCAACCTTATTATCAAGTGTTTAAGGAACGTACGGGCTTTCTGCCAAATCTCAGCATTGTTGATTTGCTGTTTAATATGGGACCCGAGAGCCGCATGGTGCTCAAACAAAGCTTGATATGACATGATGCCGATGCTTGACATCACAGACTTTCACACACACGACCTTGAGGCCGACAACGCCATTATCAGCGTGCCAGAGGATTGGGTGCGCCACCCCGCGCATTTCGCACCGCGCAACGGCGCATGGTATGCTGTGGGCATACACCCGTGGTGGACGGTCGACGCCGAAGGTTGCAGGCAAATGTTGGCCAATATGCCACTGCTGCTGCAACACCCGCAGGTCATTATGTTGGGCGAGTGTGGACTTGATGCCTTGCGTGGTGCCCCACTTGCCGAACAAGAACGCCTGTTTGTGGCACAAATAGCTCTGGCCGAGTCACAGCAGTTGCCCGTCACACTGCACATTGTGCGCACCTACGACCGTTTGTTGCGTCTGCACAAACAGTTGCGCCCCACCACACAATGGACCGTGCATGGTTTCAGGGGCAAGCCCGCCCTGGCGCATCAACTGCTTGATGCTGGCATAGACTTGAGTTTTGGCCAGCTGCACAATGCTGCCAGTTGGGAGGTTACGCCACCCCAACGCCGTCATACCGAAAGCGATTGATGCTGACACACTGTGCCTTATTTTACGACAAATTGTACGATATGCGCGTAGCTTGAAATATTGTTAACACTTTTGTTGTGATTAACGCGCACATTGTCGTATATTTGCAGAAGTCCTGTACTTGAACACCCGGTGAAAGAACAATAACCTGACAACAACCTAACAATAACCTAATAACTATAACGCATGAAGAAATTATCTCTATTGCTCATGGTCGCGTTGCTATCGGTGGCCACATGGGCGCAATCTAATGTAATTCTGCCACTCAATCGCGCTATTTTCTCAACAACATACGGCGAGAAGTGGCTGCGTTTAAGCTGCTGCGACAACACCGATTATGTGTGGAGCGCCACCAGTAGCAAAGAGGCAAAAACGGCCCTGCTCGACACGAACCAGGACAGCCAGTTGTTCTGCTTTGTGGGTAATGAGACCGATGGTTTTGCCATCTATAACAAGGCGCTTGGCGAAGCCTACAAGTTGACCGCATTGAGTCCTTGTTCGCATGGCGAGGCCGCATCATGGACCCAAGATGAGGCTGCCACCTGGTATTTAGACACGCGTTTTACCGAAGTAGGAGACAAACCAGGCTTTGGCATTACCACCAATAAGGTGAACCAAGGCATGTCGCTCAATATGTGGGGAGGCAATGGTGGCGACTTGAAATTCTATTCGATGTCGGGCGCCGGTTCGCGATGGATAGTTACACAAGTTGACCAACAATAGTAAACAAATTGTCTGAAACGCGCTGCAAAGAAACGCAAGCACTAAACGCAAGCTCTAATGGGGGCGACGCGTCCCGCGTCGGGCATTATAAAGCAAAGGCTCACAGACCGGCGCGTAATTAGCGCAGTCTGTGAGCCTTTATTGGGTGTATGAGCTTATGTCTTAATGGTGGTGTGAGAAGTTGGTGAACACGAAAGTAGGAGATAAACACCTATGATTAGTGTTTATCTCCTACTCGATAGCTTAGAAATTTACATTCATAAGAGATTGCCCTATTGAGTGGATGGCATTCAGTATCTGTGTTTTTCGTTCATTTGATGGCTTTTTCGTTCCTTTGATGTAACTTGCCAACAGGCTTTGCCTTATTCCTATTCTGCGTGCGACGGCAGACACGTTCAATTCGGGGTTAGTGAGGAATGCAGCCTGCAAGCCCGTAGCAGGTTCTTTGGTTTCGGGATAGCGGAAACTTTCAAAACTCACGTCTTCGTCCAATGCCTCCCAATGAATGCCGTCGTCCCACAATTCGCAATCGGCAAGTTGCTCTGGGGTGGCGTGTAGCAGACGCGGGTAGAAATAGAGAGACTGATAAAGTTCCTCTCCCTCTGTTGTTTGGATATAGATGCGGTTGTTCGCAAACCAAAGTTTTCTGATGTTCATGACAAATCCTCCATTATTTTTATTCACCGTGAATATTGTACCACTCTTGTAGAAACTCCTCACGCTTTTCTTGCATTACCTCTTTGGCTCTTTTAAGGTCTTTGGCTTTCAATGTGCTTTCCTCCATCATTGTACCGTCAAGCAGATTGAACTTTGCCTTTCCGTCCGCACTGCGTACATGTATGTGTGGAGGCTTGTGCTCGTTGGTGAAGAAAAAAAACCTCAAGCCAAAATAGAAAAATATTGTTGGCATATATTCTTGTTGTTTCTTGTTACAAAGTTAGGTAATAAAGTTATATCCTCAAAATATAGGTGGGATAAATGTCATCATGCAGTAATTGCGGTTTGCGGTTCGGTTTGAAGGTTACCACCCTTATAGCTATCCGCTAACGCGCGAACATAAGAACATAAGCTACACAGAAAACATAATTTACGTCTGGGAAAACGAAAACATGCGAACGGGCTCAAGCACCAAACGCTACCACAAAACGCAAGCACTAATGGGGGCGACGCGTCTCGCGTCGGGGAAAATGCAATGCTTATACACTAAACAAAGGCTCACAGACATCACTAATTACACTCAAGTCTGTGAGCCTTTGCTTTGATGCCCGACGCGGGACGCGTCGCCCCCATTAGTGCTTGCGTTTGGTGCTTGCGTTTTGTGGTAGCGTTTTGTGCTTGAGTTTAGTGGTTGCGGGACCTTTACAATACTACAAAAGCTTTACTTGTCGAACATCTTGCATCTTACACTAATACGCTGTAACTTATTGACGTTCAACACTTTACGTAGTGTAAGATGCTACCAAATCCACCTACACACATCCTACACAACCTACACAACCTACTTGCTACAACACAGCACAAGCACGGGAGAGCAATACCACGGCATAGGGGAGCAGGAAAGTCTGTTGCTCCGACAGAATCTTCTACGTCCCTGTGCCGTAAAATCCACCGCATACGACAAAATCGACTGCGAGGCGGCGGGTGTGATGTGTAAGATGTATGCAGGGGTGTGTAAGATGTTTTGAAATCATCTTACACACTCTAAATCTCTGTGTTTCAGCTTGTTACGTACCAAAAGTGTAAGATGGCAGTAAAAGCACACACATTCTTTTACAAGAGGACCGACGGGACCATGGCGTCAGCCTTATGTTACTTATGTAGCTTATGTTCTTATGTCTACGCGGTAAGCGGCACAAGGGCGACAGCTTTTAAAGCGCAGAACAAAGTTTGTTACTCTATATGCCAGATAAGATATATATTCCCTATCAGCCCGACGCGAGACGCGTCGCCTCCATTAGTGCTTGCGCCTTTTTTGCAGCGCGGACTAAATTCGAAGCTCAAATGATGCGATTTATTAGTATGCTCATTAAAATTAGTGATATTTACAGATATTGTAATATAAATAGCCTTAGAACTTGCCACGAATGTCTATAATATTGTATATTTGCCATATTATCATACTTTATTAACCTTGCAACGTTAACAAGACATTAACATTGCGAAAAACAACTTAGGCAAATGAGACGGAAAACAATCATGAAAAATACGCTCGCGGCCCTTTTGCTCTTATTTAGTACAACCCCAGCGTTGGCGCAAGACAAGGTCAAACTCACCTCGAATGAAGGCGAGATTGTGTGGTTCACATTAGGTCAAGACCTTGACAAGGCAGAGGTGCCGTACGTTGTAGTTCGATATGACTATCAACAAGGCAATGGCTACATTATTACAACTCCCAATAGCAGTTATACTTTCAGTTTCGATGCAAATTGGTCGCTCGAACTCATACCCGATCCAGCTACCGGCATAGACGAAGTGCCAGCCACCAACTCCAGCAAGCAGGTATTGTTCAGCCTGAATGGGCGTAAACTATACATCAAAAATCTGCCCGCCAAGTCATCGGTGACGCTCTACGATTTGCAAGGCCGTTTGGTTATGACCGTCCAGGCCGACAATCAAGGTTGTGCCACACTGCAACTGCCTGCAACAGGCCTTGCCACCCCCTATGTGGTGCGCACAGCAAGTATTAACTTCAAAATCATTGCAAAATGAGAAATCTGTACAAACATATAGGCAGTGCCATCATGGCAGCATTGCTCCCTTTGACAGCTGCGGCACAATCACCTCTCGAATCGGGCCATAGCATCATGGTGGGCGATGACACTTACGACATGACCGATATTTACGAAATAGCATTTGTTGACAAAGCAACACTCGGCAGTACCTCACAAGTGACGGCTCCCTCGGTGGCCGAACTCCTAAAGCAAGCACCCAATATGCGCATTTGGGCTAAACTGCTCGATGTCACAGGTTGGGGTGCCAAGATGGTGCCGGACGCTAAAGCCGAAAAGGCTTTTGCCGAGAAATATAAAGCATATGCTGGCACCTACCCCAACCAAACTGGCACCAGAACCCCTTTCCAAGCATATCGCCGCCAAGGATTCACCCTTTTTGCCGAGACCGATGAAGTGTTTAACAAAGAGTGGGGTGTGCCCATGCCGGTATATGATGAAGCCACACAAAGCATTACGAACTGGGAGGCCATAAAGCAAGTACTTAACGAGCAATGTGGAAAAATATACTCCAACCTCAAGCCTGGCGACCTTACCGACAAGGAGAATGCCGTAAACATATTCGTGGCCACCCACCTGCTCAACAGCAACATGCAATTAGCCAACAACAGCGCTGTGCGCCATGCCACAGAATATGGCTACACCACGGGCGAGAACATAAACGAGCCTTCTACCAACTACACCGTCAACGTGTGGGACTACTACCGCACTGCCTGGCCACAAGAGAGCAAATTGCTCAAAATCACGCAAACGCCCGACGGTCAATTCTACCTCAACCGTTTCAGCAAGTACGACAACGGTTTGACGGGCACCTATGTAGAGACAGGCACACTGCAAGAGGGCATTTTGGCTCACGCCCGCAATGAGGTGGACAACTCTGTTTATAATAACGTGGCATTAGATGGCAGCTATCACCCGATAGATGATATACTAAGTTTCAACTCAGACTATGCCAGTGCCATGAAGAGTGAGCGCGTACGTATGGACTTCACCACGCTGCTGCCCGAAATAGCAAGCAACAACTTGCGTGGCAAGGACGCCTACTTCCCCACCGACTACTTCAGCACACTGACCAATGTAAGCCCCGACACCAAAATACAACAATTATATGCGCGCAAGGGTTGGGTAGACTATCAAGGAGACGAATTGCTTGTTACTGGCAACTACGACTTCACGCTCGAAGTGCCCGCCATGCCCAATGATGGCAGCTACGAACTACGCATAGGTTATAGTGTCAATGGGGTGCGTGCCAAGAGTCTGCTCACTTTTATCTGCAAAGACGAGGCTGGCAATCAAGGCACTTGGGGCGAACCCCTGGTGCTTGACCAGAGCGAACCAGTCATGGCCAACGACTGCATTGCCAAAAAAGATGCCGATTTGAATTACGACGAAACGCTTTGCGCCGAAAACGACTATGCGCTGCACAAATTGGGCTACATGAAGGCACCAGCATACTTCCACGTAGCTGGCGACCGCACAGCCAACTACTCAGCCCGTGCAGAGTTGGGTAGAAGCTATAATGGTGGCAACATGCGGCGTGTGCTCATTACCTCAAATATGTCGTCACGAATGAGGTATTACATTCGTTTCCAAGCACTGAACAACAGCAGTCGTGCACAGTTGCACCTCGATTTTATTGAGTTTGTGCCGCGGCTCGTAGATGTAGCAGGTGAACCTTATCGTGAAGACGTGTGGTAACGCTTTGTTCCGTATTCATTACGGCATCACTGCACACCCTACAATATTCCTTATTCAACTCATTTCACACACTATGAACACCATATACAAACATACCATACGACGCATCTTTGGTTGTGTTCTGCTATCGACACTCCCATTAGGCGTCATGGCGCAAAATGTGCGCGTAATAAAGAGAGATGGCACCATCAAGATGTACGATGGCAGCAAGCAAAATATCAAGGTGGCGCCCGTGCCAACGGTCAATACCAACGACAAGGTTAAAACTGGCAGCACGCTTTATGACAATTTGCAAGCATTAGGCAACTACACCACCTATTTGCGCTTGATTGACTCTTTCGGTGGCATAAAACGCGCATTCGAGAACAAGTACACCGACGACGAACGCAAAAACATGGGTTTCATTGACACGCTTACGGTGTTTGCTCCAAACGACGAAGCCTTTGCCCGTTTCTTTGCCCACAACGTATGGACTGACCAACAAGGCAATACCATAAGCAGTTATGATCAACTGAGCGATAGTCAAAAGCTTTCTCTTATCTACATGAGTTATATTCCGGGGTTCGTCACCGCTAATAATCTGCACGTAAGCGAGAATGTCAAGGGTAACCTGCGTCTGTATACCTGGGGGTACGACAGACAGTTTAATCTCGTGCCCTACAAACACACGGGGGGTACAGATATCAACACCTTTCCGCCAGATGACAATAGTGGTAGGGAAGACTACGCCAAAAAGCTCAACCATCACATAATGGATGGTGTGTGGATTGGGTATGGCACAATAGGCGACTACACAGGTGCACTTGCTTATCGTGGCGGCACCATGATATGGAATGATGACTATTGGCAATACAATGGGCTGAGCCATGACGACTTGTCTTTCATAGGCGCAGCAGACACCGAGGGCTCAGAGCACATCAAAATAGGCAACGCCCACATTACCCAACCCAACCAGCGGTGCAAAAATGGCTATCTGCATTTGGTTGACGAAGTGGTTGTGCCACAGCCCAACCTCATGTGTGCCCTGGCACAAGTGCGTTGGGGCGGAAAATGCTCATTGGCAAGTAGTTTGGTACAAAAGTTCAACTACCTTAAATACGACCCAGAATATACATATTATAAAGAACAAATGTTTAACGATGGCGACTCTGCTATGACTGTCCGTAATTCGTTGCTTGACAGAGTTGTCACCACTTTACAAACGCCAGCCATCATACTGCCCACCGACGAGGCACTGAAGGCATTCCTCTTAACCACCGATAATCCTCTTCGGTCGTTTGGCATCAACCAGGATAACTATTACACCATGCTAATGTCCTTGCCGCGTGAGGTGTTGCAGCCCTTTGTCAAAGAGTGGTTCCGCACATCATTCACCGATGTGTTGCCGAGTCGTTATAGCAATATGCGCAGTGCCAAGGGACACCAGTTGTTAGCCGGTGTCACCACCCCCGAAGCCTACAAGCTTGCGGTGCAGCAAGTCATTCCCGCTGTTGACGGTATTATTGTAGTAGTTGATGCTGTGCCAAATGCCGAGGATCTGCGCAACGAACTTACTTTTGTCAAGCTTGCTGGCCAGGTAGCAGGTGCTGCACTGACCGCAAACGACCGTTACGATGGCAAAAGAAGCACTTCTCCATTCTCTACCGATTACCAGCGCGAGATGCACAACAAACCATTTACCATGTTTGTACCTACTGACGAGGGACTGAAACAGTACGGATTGGTTGACCCTATTAGCATGGCTTCAAACAACCGCACTTCGTGGCGTTATTGGTCATTAACCCCCGATAGTGTCAGCTCTAATGGAACATGCCAAATAGCCGTTGCGGCAAGAGCCTATCGCTATGACTACAACAAAGTACGCAACACCGAGACAGACAGGCCGCTGAGTGCGATGTATTCAAGTAATGCCAACGAAAATTGTGCTAATGTCAACTATGGACCTACAAAACGCCAGTTGTTGACCGATATGCTCGACCAGCACATTGTGCTGCAAGATGTGAATAGTTTGCTCAACACCCCGCGGCACTGGTGTCTTTCGCGCAGTGGTATGCCCATCTACATGAAGGAGCACACCAACACCAACATTGTGGTGAATGGCGGTATGCAAATCGACCTCAACGAGAAAGATGCTGCCGACAAACACGATTGCACCTTGCAGTTTGTAGGCCAAAACAGCACAGGCACAAGCGTCTTCATAGACCGCCCCATGCAGCCAACCACCCAAAATGTGTTCCAACGTCTTCAGTCCAACGATGCCTTCAGCACGTTCTTTGAATATGCCGAGGCACTGAACAATGCCTACACACTGAAAAAAATGCTATTTGGTGATGAGGCGTCGGAGGCTCTGAGCTGGAAGTACACAATCTTTGCCGACCGCAGCGGCGGCTATACACGTTATGGCAATGCTAACACCATGTTGGTCAACTTCTTCCATAACTTCAATTACACCATTTTCGTGCCTACCAACGAGGGTATGCAAAAAGCCGTCGAAGCAGGTCTGCCCACTATCGAGAGCATCGAGCAATTTGTCGAAGAGAGTTTGGACGATAACGGCCAACTGCCCGACGACAAACGCGAGCAAGCTCAAGCCAGGTACCTCACGCTACTTAACTTCCTGAAGTACCACTTCTGCGACAAGTCCTACTTCCTCGAACCCGACCTCGAAAGCGGCGACACCGAACAGACTACCACCGCTTGCATCGATGCCAGCAACCAACAGGCTCTGACAGCAGACATCAACAGTGGCAATGGCATGCTGATGGTGCGTGATGCCAGCAATCGCTACAAAGCTGTAAAGCCCGACCTTGCAAACATCATTGCACGTGATGCGGAATTTAACGGCCATCCTACGAGGGCTCGATATATACGGTCAGCCTCAAATGTTGTGCTGCATGGCATAGACAATGCCGATTACCTGCTCTTTGACAACACACTCAATGGCGACTTTACGCGTGCATGGCGCACACCATCTGCCGCCCGCAAGTTTGTGAAGAAATATGGCAAGTAGGCATATCGCACTCTGACAACGTACCGCTTTCCACCTACCGCGTACAGCGACAAGTTAAAAGACTAAGCTTTTCATTTGTCATTGTACGCGGTTTGCATTACCTTTGCATCAACAAATACACGAAACAACCACAAAACAAACATATCACGCAATGAATTTTGTAGAAGAACTCAAATGGCGCGGCATGCTTCACCAGATGATGCCAGGCACAGACGAACTCCTTGAAAAGGGTATGACTACAGCATACGTTGGCATAGACCCTACTGCCGACTCGCTGCACATCGGACACCTCTGCTCTGTCATGATGCTTCGCCACTTCCAGCGTGCAGGCCACAAGCCATTAGCACTCGTAGGCGGTGCCACAGGTATGATTGGCGACCCCTCAGGCAAAAGCGCTGAGCGCAACCTCCTTACCGAGGATATACTGCGCCACAATGTGGCCTGCATCAAAAAGCAGTTGTCACACTTCCTCGACTTCGACTCTGACGCACCCAATGCGGCAGAACTTGTCAACAACTACGACTGGATGAAAGACTTCTCCTTCCTCGACTTTGCACGCGAGGTGGGCAAGCACATCACCGTCAACTATATGATGGCCAAGGATAGCGTAAAGAAGCGTCTTAACGGCGAGGCACGCGATGGCTTGTCATTCACCGAATTTACCTACCAGCTGTTGCAGGGTTACGACTTCCTCCACCTTTACGAGACCAAGAATTGCAAGTTGCAAATGGGCGGTTCCGACCAGTGGGGCAACATCACCACCGGTACCGAACTGATACGCCGTACCCTCGGTGCCGAGGCCGACGCCTACGCCTTAACCTGTCCGCTCATCACCAAGGCCGACGGCAAGAAGTTTGGCAAGACTGAGCAGGGCAACGTATGGCTCGACCGTCGTTACACCACTCCCTACAAGTTCTACCAGTTCTGGCTCAATGTGGGCGACGAGGAGGCAGAGCGCTACATCAAGATTTTCACCTCGCTCGAGCACGACGAGATAGACTCCCTTATAGCCGAGCACCGTGCCGACCCGGGCCGTCGCTTGCTGCAAAAGCGCCTTGGCGAGGAAGTTACCTGCATGGTACATAGCCGCGCCGACTACGAAATGGCCCTCGAAGCTTCAAACATACTCTTCGGCAAGGCCACTAAAGACAGCCTGTTGAAGCTCGACGAGGAAACTTTCCTCAGCGTGTTCGACGGCGTGCCACACTTCGAGGTGAGCCGCGACCAGGCAGTAGGTGCAAAGGCCGTAGACCTCTTTGCCGAGGCCACCAAGTGTTTTGCCTCAAAGGGCGAGATGCGCAAGCTCACCCAGGGCGGTGGCGTAAGTCTTAACAAGGAGAAACTCGCCGCCTTCGACCAGGAAATCAAGGCCGAGGACCTTATCGACGGCAAATACCTCCTCGTGCAGCGTGGCAAGAAGAACTACTTCCTTATCACCGTGAAATAAGTCAACTCACAACCGGCCCCTCGCAGGCTGGTCTCCCTACCAACAACCCCCAACGGGCAGCATCAAGCGTGCAACCTGTTGGGGGTTGTTTTGTTAACATACGTGACGCACGATTGCACTTTTTGGCCAATGAGTATATGCAGTCTAAAAAATATAATTACTTTTGCAAGCAACGGAAAAGAACTTACGGGATTATGGTTTAACGGGCAAAAATATTTTGCCTCTACGCTTACTAAAGAATATGAGCAAAAAAATCTGCCTGTTTTTGAACAGACAGCAAAATGGCTTGATATTTATTTTAGCGGCAAAAATCCCGATTTTACGCCGCCTTTGTTTTTATCGTCAACTTTGTTTCGTAATGAAGTTTGGAAAATACTTTTGACTATACCGTACGGTAAAATAATGACATACGGTGAAATAGCTAAACTTATGGCTGAAAACAGGGGAGTAGAGAAGATGTCTGCACAGTCCGTGGGTGGCGCAGTGGGACATAATCCTATTTCAATCATTGTTCCGTGCCACAGGGTAGTAGGTACGGACGGAAGTTTGACAGGCTATGCGGGCGGTGTTGATATTAAAGAAAAACTCTTGAAATCAAAAAAATTATCTGCTATGCTAACTGACATGACAAAGGCGTCTGGAAATTAAGTTTCCGGGCGCTTTTTGCGTTGCAGAATAATTGAGGGAATCGAGGAGGAAATGAATGATGAATGCAGGAGATACTGGCTTTATGCTGATCTGCACAGCCTTTGTGTTCTTTATGACACCTGGGCTTGCGTTTTTCTACGGAGGACTGGTCCGCAGAAAAAATGTGGTAAATACCATGATGGCCTGTTGGGCGATCATGGGACTGTCTG
>OIZF01001776.1_pt1 | contig 11752 bp, 1 predicted proteins | sample 1588471 | NCBI WGS metagenome assembly OIZF01 (sample SAMN03283279) | human gut metagenome | biome: human-associated habitat; material: feces | host: Homo sapiens | place: Peru | collected 2012
TCAAAGGACTTCCTTGTCCTAATCTTGGTACAGGTGGTTTTAACTATCATGGACCTTATGAATATTGTTCACTAACAATGATGCAAAAACAAGTATCTATTCTTCTTACTATTTTAAAAAATGTTTATAGTTAATAAAATTATTTCTTAAAATAATGAAAAATTAATTGTAAACTAAATGATTTAAAAATAAATTTCTATCACAAATACAGAAAAATAAAAAAGGCTTGAAAAATGAATCTTATAAGTTGTTCCTCCAACTTATTAAGTTCATCTCATCTACAAGCTTTTTTTTGTTATTTCTAAAAAACATAAAGTAGGGTTTACAACCAATGCTGTAAACCCTACAATATTCAATAAGTTAATTATAGAAAACTCCTCATTATTTTAATCCCAAGAAAATCATTTCAGGGGCATCGTCTGAACCACTACCATAGAAGTTTACACTTTCAATGTATTTTCTTTCTTCTATAGTATCTAAAGACCATATTGATGAATCTAGTCCCACATTATCAATGTAGAATTTTCCTTCTTTCAATTGTTCATTATCTACCTCAATAATTTGATTTCCTTGTGCATTCGATGTTCCATCTTTTGAGCTATTTTCATAACAATTTTTTATTTGTGAAACAGTTGCAGCAACACCATAGAATTTTCCAACTAATCTTGATGATGTTGATGATGCAGTTAATCCAATCGAAGCTGAATTTTTAATAGAGGAAGTTGCATCAACTTCGCCAACAAACATTCCCATGGTTGTTGCATTTTCTTTTGATTTGTTTGTCGCATATACATTTGCTACTGTACAATCAACACTTGCTTCCTCATGTAAATATCCTACAATACCACCACATTGTTTTCCCTCAGTAATGATATCTCCTTGTGCATAACAGTTTTCGATGCTACCACCTATTTTTTCACCAACGAGAATCGCCGATCTATTTCCAACTGTCTTATTTGATCCAGAATTAATATAAACTTGTTTCATATTCACGCGATTAATCGTTGAATAACTATCTTTTGATACGAGACCTGCCACGTAATTTTCACCAAATATTGTTATTTTCTCAAATTTCATATCTTCATATTTAGCATCAAACGATTGTTTAGCAAATGCTGCAACATAACTTTGTGTACGATTACTTTGTCCTGGAGCAACATATTGTGAATACATATCACCATAATAAGCAGCTCCATGGTTGTACATACTCATATTTAATTTTTTAACTTCACCATTAAATTGTTCAAATAAAGTTGCATTTTTTAAGTTTTTAATCGTATGATTATTCCCTTTAATTGTACCATCAAATATTCCAGAAATAACGACGCTTCCAACTTCATATTCTTTATCAGCGAAATCTATATCTTGAATTATTGTAAAATCTCCATCTGGATGCGCTTGTAATTCATTAATAAATTCCTCTACTGTACCAATATTAGCTTTGTATAACTCAATTGATTTTGTATCACTTGGATCTAATTGAATTAATTTAGGTGTGTGAACATTTTTAATATCCTCAAAATTCCATATCGTTTCATTCCATCCTAATATTTGACTATAGAATTCATTTGATGTTATTTGATTTCTGCTTGCCTTCATAATTTTTCCATCAAAATTAACATCATCTCTTGTTAAATTAGAAATACCTCTATTTCCATCATATTCGTAATTATTCCTAAAATTAACAAATTGGTCTTTAGATGAACCTCCATCAAATTTATAATGATTAATTTGATTACCTAAAGAAATATTATTTTCAAATGTTGACAACTCCGTTGCTTGACCAACAAATCCTGCAACATTATTTACACCTTTAGAAGATGCGAAGCTAAAGCTATTTTTAACCGTTGTATCCGTAGCAAAACCAAGGAATCCACCTACATTTTCATACCCTTGTATTTTTCCGGTTGAATAACAATTCTCAATGATTGAATGCATAGCTTCACCAAGGAATCCACCCACTTTACCACCTTGAGATAAAATAATAGATTGAACACTACTATTTCTAATATTCGTTTCTTCAATTCTTCCGACAAGTCCACCAACTTTGTCTTTATCTTCATTGATTATTGCATCCATTATATGAACATTTTCAATAGTTGAGTTGATAGCTATTTTAGCTAAAGAACCTGTTTCTCCTTGTGAAGAATTGATTTTGCTCTCTTTTATAATTAAATCTTTTACAGTAGCACTGTTTAATTTATTAAATAATGCGACCTTATTCCCTATTAACGTATGATTATTCCCATCCAATATACCTCTAAATTCAGATGTAATCAGTGATGAATAATTTGATAAATCAAGATCATTATCTAAAATAAATCGAGCGTATGGATTCGCATCCATTTTACTGATGAAATCATCTGCTGAAGTAATATGATAAGTTTCTATTGATACTGAATTATCATTTGGATCTAGATTGAATAACTTCGGTATTCCTCCCGTAGTAACTTTGCTTAAATCCCAAACATGTGTACTCCATCCTAATGTTTTCTTATAGAAATCTTCAGAATAAATAACAGATTGCGATTCAGTAGAAATCTTTCCTGTAAAATCAACATCCGTTCTTTCTAATGTGGATGCTCCTATGTTATCTTGATTTTCGTAGTTTCCTTCATAATTCACAAAAAGTGTACTTCCTGTTCTACCATCAAATTTATAACCTATAAATTGATTTGTGAGTGTGACATTGTGTTTCAACGTTGAATTTTTTATAGATTGTCCTACAAAACTTGCAACACCTGATTTTCCCTCAGATCTGGAATTACTAAAGCAATTTTCAATGGTTGAATCATTTACATATCCAACAAATCCACCAACATCATTGGTACCTAAAACACGACCAATTGTGTAACAGTTTTCTATAACCGTTTTATTGACGATTTCTCCTGCAAATCCACCACTAGCTGCTCCAGAGGCTGTTACTTCACCATTTGTTGAACATTCCGATATTTGTGACGCATCAATATATCCTCCAAGTAACCCTACTCGTGCACTTCCTGAAATATGAACATCTTTTACATGGACATCTTGTAATAATGATTGTGTTAATCTTCCCGCAAGTGCTCCTACTTCTCTATTTGCAGTTAAGCTAGAATTTTGAATAATAACTTTTTCAATCGTACTATATTCCATCATATTAGATAAAATACCTGATTTTTCCGATTGACTACTTGTAATATTGCTATTTTCAATTACCAGATTATAAATACGAGCGAATTTCATATTTGTAAATAATGGTAATTGATTTCCTGTTAGTTTATGACCATTACCATCAATACTTCCCATAAAATAACCCTCAATTAGAGCATTCTCATTTGATGAAAGTACTGATAAATCAATATCATTGTCTAAAACATAATGACCTGTATAGTAATTCGTTCTTTCTCCTATCACATTTTTTGTTATTTCTTCTTTTAACTGTTCCGCAGAAGAAATATGAATACTCTCAGATTTTCCTTTTAAAACATTTTTTCTAAAATCATTTGTTACTCGTTTTAAATAATGGTAATTAATTCTTCTTACCTTTGTACTCGCTGTGATATTGTTATCATGATTTTGAGCATCTGTTTTCAATGCCTTTGTATATTCTTTTATTAAGTTATCTGTATCAAGGTAATCAATTGTACTTATACTTTCTTCCATTAATTGATATCTTTGCTTTTTGAATTTTTCCCATGTCATAGAAGGATCTTTGGTAATTTTTTGGATAGCATCTAAATCATTTCTACTTTTTCCCGTAAACCAATTTAAATACCCATTTTCATATCCTGCAATTCCTAGCATTTGCCATGTCGTGTACGTAAATCCCCAAGAATGAGTTCGTCCATTATCGTTATAAGGTTGGTACCAACGACGAATATACATTCCTTCCGAACCATATGTTCCATCCCCTGACAATGTTGTTGAAGATGTTACCCCTGGACGAAGTGTTATTCTATTTGTCCATAAATCACTGACGGTCTTTAAGTTCATTTTTTCAAATTCTGCAGCTGTTATCTTTTTCCAAGTTACACTACTACGATTATTTGGGTTAGGATATTCAATTTGAACAGCAACTTTTGCCTGTTCCTCTGGTGTAAGTTTAAGAAATGCTTTTGCTTCAATATAATCTAAAAAGTCTATTGCTTCATACATTCCTTTATAATAACTATCTAACTTTTCAACAGAATTTATTCGTTCTTGTGTAAGGTTAGATACAACCAACCTATCCGGTGTAAAATCATAACTTAAGTTCCATTGAACATCACCATCACCAAAACCTTGTGTTGTATGCCCATCGGTATAATCTTCAGTTCCTAAATTACCGACATTATTTCCACCCACAGGTCTAAATCCATTTCCTTTAAAAAAGAATTTATAGGATTGATTATGTCCAATTTCATGTGACCATATTGAATAGTTATTCATTGTAGGTACCGAATAACTGACAACACCTTCTATTGCATAGGCAGAAGCCCCTTGCATCTCAAACCATTCATTCAATAAATCATTAAAATTAATATGGAATGGATCTGTTGCTTTGCCACTTTCTTGTGTTCCATAGACATTAACAGAATAATTATCAATTTGAATATCTGCATATTTATTTAAATAAGATACATCTATCGTTCCTAATGCGTTGTTGTAGAAATTAGCCATTGAATTTCCAAAAGATTGCATTTTATCAAGCAATTGTTGCCTTTGTGTTTGATTGGTTGGATCATTGATATAAACCATTTGTGAGCCTACTAAAAATGTTCCCGATGTTGATACTAAAAATGTTGAGTCTCTAGGTAATGTCAAAATGTACATCATATATTTAGGCTGTTTTTTCAATTGCGTCCACGCACGATAATCCACCTTATCTGTATAATCTTTAGGCGCAACTTCTACCAATAGATTATTCTTCGTAAAATAATCCTCAAACCAATCGTTGGCATCCGTATAGTCTGTTGTTACCGATAATGTGCGTTCGACAAGTTCTCCTGGTGAAGAAACTTGTAAAAGAACACTTAAATTTTGCCTGAATTCTGTATTAAGAACATGTGTTGATTTATATTCTGCATTCCAAAAATCATCAATAACATCTTGGAAAGAGATATTTTCTCGATACATTTCCGGTTTAAAAAGGAACATATTGCTGATGGATGTTCCACCCATTTCAACTCCATAGAAGCGATCATAGTAATTATATGCATAAAGTATTTTTTTGAATTGAGTATTATCTTTTATTTTATTTTCTATAATCCAATCCAGTATATCATTATTTTGGGTAACACTATATCCATCTACAGAACTTACCAAATTCAAGACAAATTCTCTCGCCTTTTCATCAGTGCGTATGTAATTATCAAAATAATTTTTCAATACTTTATAGCCACGCTTATTGTAAACATTAAAATCTTCCAAGGAATTTAAGTCCTTATCGTAATCTATAGATTTTATCACCTCAATCATTTTATTAATAATTGGAGCATCTTGTTTTACGATATATTTATCATAAGTATACTCAATACCTAGTTCATCAACTTTATACATTGCGACTCTACCATAGACCTTATTAGGATCATCTGAATCAGCATATTTATAGGTAACATTATAATTTTGGAATGTATTATCCATAAAAATGACCTTAATAGATTTGATATTTTTATAATTCTCTTCTGTTAAATATTTAATAATATTCTTATTTGAATCAAACGCTACTACTGTTCGTAATTGTTTTTGATTAAGAATATGATCTTCGTTAATTTTTTTACCGTCTGCAACTAAATATTTAGAATCATAGAATGGCATTAATTTATATAGATTACTATATAATAATTCCTTATTTGAACTAAAATCTTTTCTTTTCTTTAATAATTCATAATCTGGAATGTAAAAATTTGTTTGTTTGTTTTGACTCTTTTTCTTATAAGACGGATCATCATTTTTTAAAGCAGGTAATTGATCATAACTACAAGATGTATAATCCCATTTATTTTCATCAAAATCTAATTGTTTAAGAATTTCTTTGGAAAAATCATTTTTAGAAATATTTTCAATATGAGCATCTTGGTTTTCACCTAACGCAGATTCATTCAACGAAATATTTTTCCCTTCTAACTTAATATTTCCCCAACCAAATAATCTATTTCCTTTTCCAGAAACACACAAACTGATATTGTTGGCAAGCGTTACTGTACTTGAACCTTGTCCAAGTATCCCACCACCACTAGAATTAGCATTGATTTTTACCTTACTTATACAATTTCTAATTTCATTTTTCATACTAGCATCTTGATTAGCATTGATTTCTCCTACAATACCACCAATAGCTGCTTTTCCACTAATTTCTCCTTCAACATAACAGTTTTTAATAACCGTATCTTGAGAAAGACCTGCGATACCTCCTACTTGACTTGCCGGAGAAGCTAAATTGGAATTTGAAATAATTTTCAAATTAGTAACACTACAATCTTGAACTGTAATTGTACTGACTCCACCTTGACAACGCCCAATAAGTCCACCATGATACTCACTGACTCTTGCAAGAGTAACAAGATTCATGTCTTTAACATGTACATTTTGAATTGTCGTTCCACTATACACAACATTAGAAAGTGCTGCTTTTTTAGAAGTAGAAACCTCTCCTGCCACACTAGATACACCATTTCCAATATTGATATTTTCAAGTGTCAAATCTTTAATGGTTGCTCCTTTTAAAACATCAAATAAAGGCGCACTTAAATTATAAATCTTATGACCATTTCCATTAATTGTCCCTTTAAACTCATAATCTGCACCCGCCAAAGATGTTTTGTCTCCTCTAAACATCGATGCATCGTAGTCTCTCGTTAAATTAATTGTCCCTGTTGGATTTTGTTTGATTTCACTTAAAAGCTTAGAAAAAGCACTTCCCTCAGCCGTTGTATCATCACTCATATCACCATAATAAACTTCTAAATCATTTACTTGACTTCCATCACTTAGATATTGTGTTGCATTTTCATATTCAAGTTTTAAATAGAAGCTTTTTCCATCTATACGATATCCTTTAATTTTCGCATATAAGTCTGGCATATCTTTCATTTGAACACGGACAAAATAGAGATTTCTATAGTATTCTATATTCAAATAATTTATTGAAACAGAATTGACTTCTCTATAATTTGTATTATTTGCATCTTTTCTAAAGAGTGCAACATCTAATACATCTTTCATTTCAATTTTTCTATCAACCGTTGCTAAAACTTCCTCTTCTAAAAGAACTTTATCTGTATACTCATTATCTCCTGAACCTAAAGCATTACTGTCTAAATCATAATTGGCAATAACCTTTATAAAATAACTTTCTGCTGCTTGCTTATCAAAAGTAATTATATTTTTTCCTTTTTTAATAGCTTCTGTTTTTATTACTTGATTCTCATCACTTATAATAACTTGACCACTTTTAAAAGCATCTTCATCATCTAAAAGCTTAAAATCAAGATCTATTTTATTTGTTTTTTCAAAATAAGCAAAATCAATAACTTGTGGCGTTTCCTTTAAGATTTCCACAACTAGATGATTATTCTTTGAAACCGTTAATTCTTTACCATTACTTAAAATAACCCTTTCAATCTTAATATCTTTTGTACCTGCCTTATCAAATCCATCTACTACTACTTGATATCCATTCTCTTTCTTATTGACAGAGTATTTTTTTCCATTAATTTCTACCTTTTCAGGTTCAAAAGTTGTAACATTTGAACTTTCAAAACGAATAGTTACTGCTTCATTTTTATTAAAATAACTTTCCCTATTTTCAGCTTTAAATGCACTCATATTACTTATTTGTAATTGATAATCACCTATCATCTTTACACTTTGAGTAAAAATACATTCATCAGTAATTTTATTAATATCAGGATTTTGTCCAGTCAAGTAATTACTATCACGATCATAAGTTGTAACTATTTCTAAAGTATAGGCTTTTTCTTCTTCTACAGAAAAAGTTAATTCGTTTTTCCCTATATTAATTTTTTGACTTTGTGCACTGCCATCTTCTTCTTTTTTTAAAACAGCTTTTCCATTTATAAAAGCACTATCTTCATCTTTTACTTCAAAACTTAAATCAACCTTGCCTGTATCTAAATGATCAACTTGTTTATAATGTTGAATGCTCGGTATATCTTTTAATACATCTATTTGAATATTTTTATCTAAATCCATTTCTGTATCATCATCAAATATAATTTTTGAACATTGTAAAGTTTGTCCCCCACTTTGTGTACTTACATTATATGTGACTTGATACCTATTTTCTTCTATTTTTGAAACCAAACAATCCAAGTTATTAACACGTATTCTTTTTACATTTTTTTGAATATTTGTATCTAATATCACTTGTAATTGAACTGCTTCCCCTTTTTCAACGTACAGCTTATCTACATCTAATGACTTTATTTTCACATAAGGCTGTGCTTCTAATTCTTTTTCATCAAGAACATTCTCAATACTTTCTAATTCACCAAAAATTTGATAAGAAGCAATGATTCTAACTTTATACTTGGTTGCATTAGAACTTGTAAACTCAATATGATTTTTTCCTGTTTTAATCACTTTTCTTTCAAGCTCATGATCATTTTCGTCATACAAGACAATAAATCCTTCTTTAAGTATGTTATCTGGATCACTTATCGCAAAGTCTGCAATAATTTTTCTTTTATCTCTATCTTCTTGTAATTGAACATTAGAAATTTCTGGCTTTTGTTGTTGAATAATTACTTCTATTTTATTGTCTTTTTCTAAAATGAATTTCTTACCATTATCTAAGGTTACTTCTTCTACAACAAATTCTTTTTCCCCAGCTTTTGAAATTCCATCTATGGTTGCAAAATATTTAGAATCTACCTTTGAAAGAGGATATTCTTTTCCACTAATTTTTACTGTTTTTGGCTCATAAACAGTAGCATTGGTACTTTCAAAACCGATTTGAATTGATTCATTTTTTGAGAATTTAGTATTCTCTAAATTATTCTTATATGATTTAATTTGCGATATTTTCCATTGATAATCTACTATCAATTCAAGTGCCTTTGTTTCTTGTAAAATTCCTTTATGATTTTCCTTATGATCTTTTAATTTTCCTGAATCAAGATCATAGGAAATAAAGAATTGCGCCGTATATTTTTTTCCTTCTTCATATCTAATATCTATTTTATTATTACCTACAGAAATATTTTCTTGTTGAATTACTTCATCATTTTCATTATGAATTTCCAAAATTGCTGACGTAATACTTTCATCCTCATCTTGTAAATTAAAGGATATTTTATGTTTTAATGTTTTTACATCTTCCTCCACTAGATAATTTCCAATACTTGGAATTGACTTTAAAACATCTAATTTTATTGTAAAATCAACCACTACTTTTTTTCCATTATTAAGTATTACTTCAATAAAATGATATTTCTTAATACCTGCTTTACTTTCTTTCCCTACTTCTACCATATATGTTCCATTTCCGCCATCGACAACATATTCTTGATCGTTGATGATTGCTTTTTCGATTTTGGCATCAGGGCTTACAGTAGCATAAAATTTCAAAGTAACATTTTGATTTTTTTGTGGATAATACGTATCTTGTGCTGCTTCAGATAAAGAGACTGTATATTCCGTCTTTTTTTCTATCTTTTGAACAAGAAGCGTAAGATCCGTTACAGTGATTTTCCCATCACTATTCATATCAGCATTTTTTAATGCATCATCTGTCAAACTTCCTTGGTGAATAAGAAATTGTTCCAATAATTCAACATCGCTATAATCTACCTCACCATCAGCATTTAATTCTCCTTTAGAAGAATAACTCATGGCTGCAAAAACCGTAGTCATTACTGTTTGTAAAGAAATAATACATACCGCAATGATTAAAAATATCTTTCTATTTTGAACAGACCCTTTGTTATTCTTTTTAATAAAATAAATCAATATTCCTATCTCAAAAACAACTAAAAAAATCCAAAATAACCAATTTGTAGTATCTCCAGTAAATATACTTCCTGCATTTTTTGAAGATATTATTGTATTTTGATTCTTATCCTCATTTTTTTTGTTTTCTTTTAGAATTTCAGAAGATTTATTTTCATTATCTTCTGTAGAATTATCCAAATTTTGTTGTTGGATTATATCTACTTTGACTTGACCATCCAAAACAGGAATATCCTTTTTACCTTCAGATGTCACCACATCTTTGAAAATAATTTTTTCTTCTCCTGCCTTAATATCCTCTTTTGACTTCAAAGTGAGTATGACAAGACTTTCGCTACTTTTACTCCCTTTCTTCTTAATAGAAACAAATTCTCCTGTTTCTTCATTAAAGCGGAGTCTTTCCCAGTTATTTTGTGTTTGAAAATTCTCTTGATGAACTACTTCAAAAACATCCCTATTATAAACTAGAGTTGCCTTATAAGCATTTAGACCATTATCAAACACTTCATAGTTATCAAAACGTAATGTAAGTGTCAGGGACTCCCCACTTTTTATTTCTTGTTTATCTTGTTCTACTACTACATTCATTGTTGAAGCTGCCTGTACATTTATACAAGTCAAAGTCAATATGACAAAACTAAAAACAAAAACAAATATTCTCCTTATTCTTTTCATATTCCCTCTCATCTTTCTTATATTTAGACACAAAAAGACATCTTTATAATTTGATTATACATAAAGTCATCCATGAAATCCACAAATAAGGACACACAAAATCTCATTTTTCCATTTTAAAATAACATCAACCTCTTATCCATCAAAAACTGATCTATAATATCAATTAGTCATTGTAGAAAAAAACATTTTTTCTTCTTAAAACCTATTACCGGTACATACTTATCCTTCCTAAAAACAAAAAAAAGACTGATCGATTAAAATCATATCAGTCTCTTTCTGTTATCTTTCTTTTAGCTCTTCTCTTTTTCGTGTCAAGAATAAAATCATTAAACCAATGAATGAAAGTGCTGCAATTTCTCCATAAACCATTGTCTTGCTTTCATCACCTGTCTTAGTTTTTCCTTGTTTAGCATTGTTATTTGATTTAACAGTAGCATTAGGTTTTACTTGTGGTTTTGATGAATTGTCAGTAGAAGTAGATCCGTTGTTTGAGTTGTTTCCGTTGTTGCTATTATTTCCATTGTTGGCATCATTTCCGTTATTGCCATTATTTCCATTATTGGCATCATTTCCGTTATTGCCATTATTTCCATTGTTAGGTTTAACATTTTCATCAATTGTATTTCCTGTTCCGTCGATACCGTTACCACCGTTACCTCCAGAACCACCTGTTCCATCATTAGTGTTTCCGCCATTTCCGCCGTTTCCACCATTGATGTCTCCACCTGTGATCGTACCTGGGTTCTTACCGTTGTCTACGCCGTCTCCGCCGTTTCCACCGTTTCCTCCATTTCCTTTGTCAGAGTTTCCTCCATCACCGCCGTTACCGCCGTTGATTTCTCCACCAGAAATGTTAGTATCTTTAGAATCAGTAATTCCATTACCACCAGAACCACCAGTTCCACCGTTTCCGTTACCAGTGCTTCCACCGTTTCCTCCATTTCCACCAGAGATAACTCCGCCAGAAATTTCAGTTTCTTTTGAACCAGTTATACCATTTCCACCAGTTCCACCGTTTCCACCGTCGCCTTCGCTTGAGTTTCCACCGTTTCCACCGTTTCCACCTGTAACTTCTCCATCTTTGACTGTAACGTTTTTGTTGTCACTGTCGATTCCGTTTCCACCGTTTCCTCCAGTGCCA
>OIZF01001777.1_pt1 | contig 11750 bp, 11 predicted proteins | sample 1588471 | NCBI WGS metagenome assembly OIZF01 (sample SAMN03283279) | human gut metagenome | biome: human-associated habitat; material: feces | host: Homo sapiens | place: Peru | collected 2012
CAAGTTGAACGTTACATTACGGACAAAGAATTGGCCAATGGGTACCAACACGTGTATACGCCCGTGTTGTCTAACTTGAACTTATATAAGACGTCTGGTCACTGGGATCACTACCGTGAAGATATGTTCCCACCAATGGACATGGGGGATGGCGAATTCCTAGAACTACGGCCAATGAACTGCCCATCACACATCATGGTCTTCAAGCACAAGCCACGGTCATATCGTGAATTACCAATCCGGATTGCGGAATTGGGTATGATGCACCGTTATGAAAAGTCGGGCGCATTGACTGGTTTGTCACGTGTGCGTGAAATGACATTGAACGATGGCCACACATTCGTTGAACCAGAAAAGCTTGAAGAAGAATTCAAGTCAATCTTGACAATGATGATGGAAGTTTACCGTGACTTTAACATCACCGACTACCGTTTCCGTTTGTCATATCGTGATCCTGAAAATACGGAAAAGTATTTTGACGATGATGACATGTGGGAAAAGTCACAAGCGCAATTGAAGCGGGCCATGGACGACCTTGGGTTGGACTATTATGAAGCGGAAGGTGAAGCAGCCTTTTACGGACCAAAGTTGGACGTCCAAACAAAGACCGCTTTGGGTAATGAAGAGACGATGTCAACGATTCAATTGGACTTCTTATTGCCAGAACGCTTTAACTTGACTTATATTGGCGCTGACGGCCAAGATAACCACCGCCCAGTGATGTTGCACCGTGGGATTGTCGGCACAATGGAACGCTTCACGGCCTACTTGATTGAAATGTATAAGGGTGCTTTCCCAACTTGGTTGGCACCATTACAAGTACAAATCATTCCGGTTAACTTAGGTGCGCATGGCGCGTATGCGGAACAAATCAAAAAGCAACTTCAAGACGCTGGCCTACGTGCCAATGTGGAAACAAAAGATGCCAAAATGGGTTACTTGATTCGTGAAGCCCAAACGAATAAGATTCCTTATACGTTGGTTTTGGGTGATTCTGAAGTTGAAAGTCAAACTGTTACGGTCCGTAAGTACGGTGAAGAGCAGACAACAACGATGCCAATTGCTGATTTCCAAGCTGAAATTTTGGCAGATGTTGCGAACTATTCACGCAAGACGAAAACAAATTAAATTCAAGCACCTGACGGCTTGCACGTCAGGTGCTTTGCTATTTAGGTAACCTAAATCAAATTGTTAAAGTGAGTAAAGGAGAAATTATTGTTATCATGTCTGAGACAGTTGGAGACAGACGACAGTCTACGAAACGTGGCTTGACAAATCGTCACGTACAGTTAATTGCGATTGGTGGCACCATTGGGACTGGTTTGTTTATGGGGGCGGGGCGCTCAATTAGCTATGCCGGACCCGCCATTCTATGTGTTTACTTAGTGATTGGCTTGTTTATGTTTGTGGTGATGCGCGCAATTGGTGAATTGCTTTATGCTGATCCAAAGCAACACACGTTTATTACGTTCATTACTAAATACATTGATAATCGCGCTGGTTTTTTCGCCCGGTGGTCTTATTGGTTAACGGTGGTGTTTATGGGGATGGCTGAACTAACGGCCGTGGCGCAATATATCCAATTTTGGTTCCCACATTGGCCAAGCTGGTTGATTCAAATCGTCATGCTAGGCGTGCTAACCCTTGTTAATTTGGTGGCCGTGGCGTTGTATGGGGAAACAGAGTTTTGGTTTGCCATGATTAAAATCGTGGCGATTTTAGCCTTGATTGTGACGGGCATTATGATGGCAGTCACGGGCTTTAAAACGCCCGTCGGCGATGTGACGTTCAATAACGTATTTCAACACTTTTCGTTGTTTCCAAATGGTGTTGGGCATTTCATTGATGCCTTTCAGATGGTCATGTTTGCGTTTGTGGGGATGGAATTTATTGGGATGACTGTGGCTGAAACGAAAAATCCGCGTCAAGTTCTGCCAAAAGCCATTAATCAAATTCCGTTTCGCATTCTATTCTTCTATTTGGGCGCCCTAACGGTAATTATGGCGATTTATCCTTGGCAAAAAATTCCGGCCAATCAAAGTCCATTTGTGATGGTTTTTGAATTAGTTGGGATTAAATGGGCAGCTGCTTTGATTAACTTTGTTGTCTTAACCAGTGCGGCCTCAGCTTTGAATTCTGTGATTTTTAGTGCGAGTCGTAATTTTTATGCGCTGGCGTACCAGTCACGTGCGCGTTATTTGCAACCTTTTAAAAAATTGTCAAAAACGCATCTGCCAGTGAATGCAATCTTAATGACTGCTGGTATGGTTGGTTTTTCCGCAGTGATTGCAGTCGTGCCGGCGATTACCAATGCCTTTAGTTTTGTTACCAGTGCGTCAACTGACTTATTTTTGATGATTTATATTTTGATTTTAATTGCTTATTGGCGTTATCGCCAATCAGAGCACTACATGGCTGATGGCTTTCTGATGATTGCGCCGAAATTTTTTGTTCCCGCAGCTATTTTATTCTTTGCGTTTATTTTCATGACGTTGTTCTTTAATGTCGAATCGCGCGTGCCTGCTATTGGGGCAACGTTGTGGCTCATTGTTTTTGGTGCTATCGCTTATCGGCAACCCAAAACACTCATAAAATAGTACCTTAAAAACGGTGCAATCAGTTGTCTGATTGTACCGTTTTTATGAATTGTGATACACTGGAACCATTGTAAAAAAGGGGGCGTAACGTTATGAATAACAAATATTTGAATATTGCGATCATTCATATCATGGTTGTATTATTCTTTATCTTCGTGCATTTGACACCTACACGTTTCACCTTTTTGAATTGGAATGTTTTTTTGGCGTTGTTGCCATTTGACTTTGCTGTGATTGTATCAATGACTCATTTTCGCGTCCTTAAAGGGCTTTTCTTGGCACTTTGGCTATTATTTTTCCCCAATACGATGTATATGATGACGGACTTTATTCATCTATATGCGATTGGCACAAATCTCGATCAAGCCGCACAATTCTTTAATTATGCGGTCTTGGCAACGGGGATTTTCATGGGTGTCGGGCTCGGTATTTTGAGTTTGGAAATCATCACGCAAACGCTGGTGAAACGCCACGCGCATCTAGTTTACTTTTTAATGACAGCAATCGTATCAGTTGTGTCAGCGTTTGGGATCTATCTGGGGCGTTATTTGCGTCTGAATTCGTGGGATATATTTTTTCATCTCAATGACGTGATGCGCAATATCATGTTCTCGTTGAGCTACCATATGCTGGCTTTTATGATTTTATTTGCCGGTGCACAATTTGCTGTATTGGTTATTTTCCATTACGGCATTCGATTACTTCAAATTAATCACCAAGAAGCTTGACACCGATCAGGTAATACGCTAAACTAGTATTTGTTGAACAAGTAGAAGCACCCGCTTCTCGCCATGTGACCAAGTTGCCTGGCAGATACAGTTATCCGGAAGGATTGCAAGTGTTGAAGTGGGTGAAGATTAGGTTCTTTATCCACTTTTCTTCTTGATTCACAAAATAAATTTGGAGGTGCCTGACAATAGCACGTCAACCACGACAAGTTGATTTAATCAACGATAATATTCGCGCTCCTCGTGTCTTGCTGATTCATGATGGTAAGCAGACAGAAATGTCAACACGAGACGCACAAGAGATTGCTAACGATTTAGACCAAGATTTGGTATTGGTGCAAGCCAATGCTGAACCACCGGTTGCCAAAATCATGGATTGGGGTAAGGCGAAGTTCGAAGCGCAAAAGAAGCAAAAAGAACAACGCAAGAACCAAAAAATCGTGCAAGTGAAAGAAGTTCGTATGTCACCGGTCATTGACTCAGGCGATTTCGAGACCCGTAAGAAGGCTGCAATCAAGTTCTTGTCACAAGGGAACAAGGTGAAGTTGAACTTGCGTTTCCGTGGTCGTATGATTACGCACCAAGACATCGGACGTCAAGTATTAGACCGCATGGCCGCAGAACTTGACGATATTGCCAAGGTTGAACAGCGTGCCAAAATGGACGGCCGCCAAATGTTTTTGGTCTTGGCACCTAAAGATGCCAAGTAATTAAAGGTTTAACCGCTTGTTTTCAAGCTTAAACAAAATCACATAGTAGGAGAATTAGTCACATGCCAAAGATGAAGACACACCGCGCATCAGCAAAGCGCTTTAAGAAGACAGCCAATGGTGGCTTCAAGTCAGCTTCAGCTTATACGTCACACCGTTTCCATGGTAAGACAAAGAAGCAACGTCGCCACTTGCGTGGTACACACATGATGGACAAGACAACTGTTAAGACATACGCTAAGTTGTTGGCAAACATCTAATTCGCGTTGCGATAGTTCATCTATCTACATTTTGGATTTTAATCCAACCAATTATTTATAAAATCTCAGGAGGAATTACCCATGCGAGTTAAGGGTGGTACAGTTACACGCGCACGTCGTAAGAAGATGGTTAAGTTGGCCAAGGGTTACCGTGGACAACGTCGTATTAATTTTAAGGTTGCTAAGCAACAAGTATGGAAGTCATATTTGTACGCATACCGTGATCGTAAGAACACAAAGCGTAACTTCCGTAAGTTGTGGATTGCGCGTATTAACGCCGCAGCACGTATGAACGGTTTGTCATACTCAAAGTTGATGCACGGTTTGACACTTGCTGGTGTTGAATTGAACCGTAAGATGTTGGCTGATATTGCTGTGACTGATTTTGATACTTTTGCAAAGTTGGCTGAACAAGCTAAGGCTGCTTTGGCATCAGACAACGTTTTGGTACAAGAACGTGTCGCTGCAACTTTGGAAACAATTGTTAAGGTTGATCGTTAAGATTGCTTTTAAAAACACGGATTCCCGTGTTTTTTTATTTGTCATAAATCCAACAAAAAACAATGGCTTATCGTGTGGATAAGCCATTGTTTTTTTGTGCTTATTGTAAGCCAGATTCTGACTTATTAGTGGCAATTAGTTGAATGTGATCTGTACCAGTTGGGGTAAAGGTAATTGAAACCCGTTGGCCGGAAGTACTTTGCCAAGTGGCATACAATTGATCACTGGCTGTGATGTAAGTTGGTGCACCGTAAGTTGCTTTGATTTCTTCATAGGTCGCTGACCCAATGTTAACCGCATTATAAGTGGCTAATGACCAGTTACCAAATGTTTTGGCAATTGGCGCAACACTTGAACTCACGGCTGGATTTGATGACGCAGCCGTTGCGGGTGTTTCAGCTGTGATTGGTGTACCAGTGGCTTCCTCTTTTGCGGCGTTAATCACTGAGGAAGCAGCCGAGCTAGCGGCAGGTGGTGTTGGTACCACGCTGGTTGATGTGCTAGCCGTTGTGTCGTCGCTAGCAGAAGATGCTGCTGTGACCGATGAAGAACTGGCTTTTTTAGCCGTTTTAGCTTTTTTAGTCTGTGAAGAAGACGAGGACGTCTCCTGGTTTTGCGGTTGATCAGCAGAACGCCCAAGCAAAGTGAAAATGACAATGAGCGCAATCGCTGCTAAGGCAATCGCAATGAGAGTGTTACGCAGTTTGTGAGACTGCTTAAATGGTTGACGTTGCATAAGTAAATGTGATGTGGCGTCAGGCTTGCCACAACTCCTTTCCATAGATAATGATAACAGAAAAATGTAAAAGTATGTTAAAATAGATTTAATTACGTATCGAGACAAAAAATTGGACTAACGCAACGTTTTAGAAACTAGTCGCGTCCGCTTGTTATATTTACGAAGAAAAAATGGCTAAATTAAATGCCGATTATTATAAAGGAAGAAACAATGACAGATTTAAGTATAATCCCTTTCGGTGGCGTGCGTGAAAACGGGAAAAACATGTATGCCGTAACCGTTAATGATGAAATTTTTATTTTAGATGCCGGACTCAAATATCCAGAAACAGATCAACTTGGCGTTGATGTGGTGGTCCCTGATTTTGAGTATTTAATTAAAAACAGTGATAAAATTGCAGGTGTTTTCTTATCACATGGACACGCAGATGCCATTGGCGCTTTGCCATATTTCTTGCAACAGGTCAATGTGCCAATTTTCGGGTCAGAATTGACGATCGAATTGGCCAAGTTGGCCATTAAAGATCAGCCAGCACTGGCTGACTATGCTGATTATCATGTTATCAATGAGAAAACAGAAATTGATTTTGGTGATGTGACCGTATCATTCTTTAATACAACCCATTCCATTCCGGACTCACTTGGGGTTGTGCTGGGCACGCCTTATGGTCAAATTGTTTATACCGGTGACTTTAAGTTTGATCAAACAGCCAATCAAAGTTACCGAACTGACATTGCGCGTTTGGTGGAAGTTGGGCAAGGCAAAGTATTGGCATTGTTAGGTGATGCTGCGGGTACTGGTAATGAAGGCGATTCTGTTAACGAATCGAAAATTGGCGACTATATTTTAGACACCTTCCGCGATAATAAACACAAGCGTATTATTGTGGCGGCAGTGGCTTCAAATATTCAACGTATTCAACAAGTGATTGATGCCACAGTGGCGACAAAGCGTCAACTTGTGCTGTCAGGCAATGATATTGAAAACGTTGTCCGCACGGCGATTCGCTTACGCAAACTCCATTTGCCAATTCCTGAAAATAAGCTTTTTGTGAATTTGAAAAATGCTAAAAACTTACCAGCCGCTGAAACCGTCATTTTAGAAACTGGTCGAATGGGAGAACCCATTAAGCACCTGAATCGGATGGCTAATGGGGAAGACCCTTATATCCGGATTGGGGAAGACGATTTGGTATTTATTACCACAACACCGTCAACGGCGATGGAAGGTATTGTAGCCAAGACCCGTGACATGCTATTTAAACAGGGAGCAGATGTTAAACAAATTAGTACCGATTTGCGTTCGAGTGGTCATGCTTCACGCAATGACTTACAAATGATGATTAACGTCTTGCAACCTGAGTACTTTATGCCAATTCAAGGTGAGTATCGTGTGATGAATTCAGCACGTGTTGCGGCTGAAGAAGTGAATGTGGCACCTGACCATATTATGATGGCTATGAAGGGTGATCAATTTACCTGGTTGGGGGATCATTTTGAACTCAAAGATTCCTTCACCATTGGAGAAACGTTAATTGATGGCGCTGGAATTGGTGATATTGGGAACGTCGTGTTACGTGACCGTCGTATTTTGTCAGAAGATGGGATTTTTGTTTCAGTTGTGACAATTGATCGCAAAAAGCGCCAAGTCGTCTCAAAGCCAAAGGTAACCTCTCGTGGTTTCGTCTATGTCAAGGCTAATCGCGATTTGATGAAGGAAGCAGCGGACTTAACGGTAGCGCAAATCGAAAAATACTTGAACACGACCAAGAGTTTTGATTGGAATGAGTTAAAAAATGGCGTGCGGGAAGTCCTCTCACGTTATCTCTTTGAACAAACGCGTCGTCGGCCAATGGTGATGCCTGTGGTGATGGAAGTTAACCAAAACCGTCGCCCAACAGCACACAAAACGAACACCAACACGCCACAAAAACGACAAACCAAGCCAAATAAAACGACTGATGCTAAGGCACCAAAACCGCAAAAGGCGACTAAGCCAGCAAAAAAGCGCCCTAAAAAAGCGCCGGCCAAGCAATCTGAAGCACAAGCAGGCGCAAAATAATTGGCAACTGTCAGAAAGGATCGTGGCTTACCGTTAAAGTAATCGGCAGGCCCATATAGTTTATGGCATTAGAAGAGCATTTGACGCCAGAAATGCAACAATTAATGGCGCGTGCACAAACTGAAATGAAACAGGAAAACTGGCATGATGCTGCCGAAACGTTGGCAACGGTTTACGAAACACTCGCAACATTTGATATTAACTACCGTTTGGTCACCGCGCTGTTTATGGATGAACAGTATCAGTTGGCTGCTTCTTATGCGGACGATTTTTTGATGGACTATTTGGCGTCAGAACCAGATTTTCGAATGATTGTGGCTCTGGCGGTACAAAATCAAAATTTTGTGTACGCCCAACAACTTGCCATGCTTTGGCAGGATGACACAATTCAAGCTGATGTTTTGGCAGAAATCCGGGTGGCCGAAGATCGCGCACGAGTTGATATGGCCAACACCTTTCAAACCATTGCGCGCCAGTTCTATCATCTGAGCGATTATAGCATCACCGAACAACGTGACCGTTATGAGTCTGCTCGTCATCTGCCAGTCGCTGAATTCATTGTTGGCGCATGCTACTTACTTGTTGATCCCTACGCCACACCGATTATTCGGGCGACTTTGCTGGAAGATTTACAAAAATTACAGGTAAGCGAGCCGGTTCAGTATCGCTGGTTAGATGATAATTTGTATACCATTCAGTTGGCGGAACTACCGTTACTGACCGATTCAGAAATTTTTGAAGTCATTGCCGACTATCTGGATGAAAAAGTGGGTCAAGATGATCCGATTGCGCTAGAAATGTTAGCCCAGCAAGTCCGTTTTGAGCTGACATTGCTCTATCCAAGAGTTGATGAGGTGGTCACTGATCCGGAAGGTTGGGTTGAGGCCAGTATCGACCAATACTATGAACGGCACAATTTTTCGGAGATGGCCGAACAGAAAAAATGGCATGAAACAGTTAGGGAATTGACGATGAATTTCTTTAAAAACTAAGCGCAACCTATTTACATTTTATTAATATGTCGGTATAATAATTTTTGGCTTAAAGAGCCGGAAAAACGCAATTAACTGTTGTCTTTTAATGGCTTGCGTTGTAAAATATATTTATAAACATTTTCCAGATTACTGGGAAATGAATTTTGGAGGAAACTACATTGGCTAAGGAAACTTACGTTCGCACAAAGCCCCACGTTAACATTGGTACTATTGGACACGTCGATCACGGAAAGACGACTTTGACTGCCGCAATCTCAAAGGTATTGGCTGAAAAGCAAGGTATCGCTGCAACTGATTTTGCTGAAATCGATAACGCGCCTGAAGAAAAGGAACGTGGTATCACGATCAACACTTCACACATCGAATATGAAACAGAATCACGTCACTATGCGCACATCGATGCCCCTGGTCACGCCGATTACGTTAAGAACATGATCACTGGTGCCGCTCAAATGGACGGTGCTATCTTGGTTGTTGCCGCAACTGATGGTCCTATGCCACAAACACGTGAACACATCTTGTTGGCACGTCAAGTTGGTGTTGACTACTTGGTTGTCTTCTTGAACAAGACTGATTTGGTCGATGATGAAGAATTGGTTGAATTGGTTGAAATGGAAGTTCGCGAATTGTTGTCAGAATATGACTTCCCAGGCGATGACATTCCTGTAATCAAGGGTTCAGCTTTGAAGGCACTTGAAGGTGACGCTGAACAAGTTAAGGTTATCGAAGAATTGATGGATACTGTTGATTCATACATTCCAGAACCAAAGCGTGAAGTTGAAAAGCCATTCTTGATGCCTGTCGAAGACGTCTTCACAATCACTGGTCGTGGTACAGTTGCTTCTGGTCGTGTTGACCGTGGTGTATTGACTACTGGTACTGAAGTTGAAATCGTTGGCTTGAAGGATGAAGTTAAGAAGACAACTGTTACTGGTATCGAAATGTTCCGTAAGACTTTGGAAGAAGCTCAAGCGGGTGATAACATCGGTGCATTGTTGCGTGGTGTTGACCGTAACGAAATCGAACGTGGTCAAGTTTTGGCAAAGCCAGGTTCAATCAACACACACAAGAAGTTCAAGGCTGAAGTCTATGTCCTTTCTAAGGAAGAAGGCGGACGTCACACACCATTCTTTACTAACTACCGTCCACAATTCTACTTCCACACAACAGACGTTACTGGTGTTGTGCAATTGCCAGAAGGCGTAGAAATGGTTATGCCTGGTGACCAAGTGACATTCGAAATCGAATTGATCTCACCAGTCGCTATCGAACAAGGTTTGAAGTTTACTGTTCGTGAAGGTGGCCACACTGTTGGTGCCGGAACAGTTACTGAAATCGAAGACTAATATTTACTGATTAGTCTTAAAAACACATACATTGTATGTGTTTTTTTTGTGCAAAAAAATAGGCTAACAGTTTGTTAACCTATTTTGAGTTATCTGATTGATCGTCTGATTGGGTGCGTCCCAATGCAGCTGAGCGGGCATCATCTGTTGTTTCATCAGGTAATGAGATCAATTGGTCCAATGGATTGGCGGTCTGTTCTTCACGCGTTACAATTTTTGCCATAGTTCACCTCCGTTCTTGATAGTATAACGCACTTTATATGCAAAAATATACAAATATTCAAATGTTTTTCGTATATTAAATGCATATTTAATCTGGTCATGTATAATTAAAGCTAGAGATCAAAGGAGTATGGCAATGACTGAATTATTAAAAATAGTCGATTTGAAAAAACAATATGGTGATAAAGTAATTTTTGATCATGTGAATGCACAGGTTAAGCAGGGCGAGGTTATCGCTATTCTTGGCCCATCTGGTGCAGGGAAATCAACGTTTTTACGGGCGATTAATTTACTAGATGCGCCAACTAGTGGTCAAGTTGTTTTTGAAGGTAATGAATTGACCAATTTAAGCGAGAAAGCTTTGGATCAACTACGTGAAAAAATGGGCATGGTTTTCCAGAATTTTAATCTATTTCCTAATTTGACGGTTTTAGAAAATATTAAGTTAGCCCCTGTACAAGTGAAACATATGTCTGACCAAGCTGCTAGTGAACTTGGTCAAAAGTTATTGGCGCAAGTTGGTTTAGCCGATAAGCAGGATGCCTATCCGGCTAGTTTATCAGGTGGTCAAAAGCAACGTGTAGCGATTGCACGAGCATTGGCCATGTCACCGGATGTCATGCTATTTGATGAACCAACGAGTGCTTTGGACCCAGAAATGGTTGGAGAAGTCCTCCAGGTCATGAAACAACTCGCTGAAGATGGCATGACCATGTTGGTTGTGACGCATGAAATGGGCTTTGCCCGCGAAGTGGCTGATACCATTTGGTTTATGGCGGATGGGGGCTTACAAGAAGTCGCGACGCCGGAGAAATTCTTTGCAGCGCCATCGACGACGCGGGCGCAAGATTTTCTACAAAAAGTTTTATAATTTGCACGACACGGTTATATTTGACCGTGTTTTTTGTTATCATGAGGATATGATAACAATTAATGATGAAAAACGGCAAGCGGGTGAAACAGCCGCACAATTGATTGAAGACGGGATGACAGTAGGATTGGGAACCGGCTCTACGGTTGCTTATTTTTTGGAAGCCTTAGCAGCTCGTATTCGCAATGAGCAGTTACACATTGTGGGCGTGACGACATCGTTTAAAACGGCTACGATAGCACAAACTTTGGGTATCACGATTGTCGATATTGATGACGCGCCAACCATTGATTTGACAGTGGACGGTGCTGATGAAGTCGATGTTCAAATGAATGGGATTAAAGGTGGTGGGGCGGCTTTTTTGATGGAAAAAATTGTCGCGAAAAACTCTAAGCGAATTGTCTGGATTGTTGACAGTCAAAAGGTGCATCAGCAATTAGGACAATTTCCTTTGCCGGTGGAAATTGTGCCATTTGGTCATGGTAAATTGGTCGCTGAATTTGCCCAACAGCAACTACATCCAGTACTCCGTTTGCAGAATGGGGTACCAGTGGTCACCGATATGGGCCACTACATTGTTGACCTACATTTAGAGGTCATTGACCAACCAACAGAACTTGGCCAATATTTAGATGGTCGTGTGGGTGTTGTTGAACACGGCCTCTTTTTAAACATCGCCGATGAAATTATTATTGGTCAGGAACAGGGCCCAACATTTTT